>JACCDR012513925.1_pt1 | contig 95756 bp, 125 predicted proteins | sample 7446431 | NCBI WGS metagenome assembly JACCDR01 (sample SAMN15323443, study PRJNA562643) | freshwater metagenome | isolation source: river surface water | place: USA:Blue River Watershed | collected 2017-08-17
AAGGACGTAGTGCGGGCAGGTGGCCTGAATTCGCTCTACTTCCGCCTGAAAGTCTGCTTGTTGTTTGTTATAAGCTTTGCTAGCATCTTCGGCCTTCCGTCTGTTGGCCCCCAACCGGTCATGCACTCGGTTGATGTGAGCAATTCGCTCAGGAAGTGCCGTTGCTATTTGGTCCGGAGCCAGATCTTGTATCATGGCCCGAATCATTTTTTCAGTAATAATCATTAGACTCCCAAATTGAGATCGGCGAGCGTAGTCAGAGCCTGAAAATTGTAATCCTTGAGCTTCTCACGAGCCCCCGCCAACCGATCCAGGAGGGTAATCACCTTCACCACTGTTGCCCCACGATCCTCGACTACCTTGATAGCCTTGAGAACGCTACCGCCTGAGGTAGTTACATCCTCCACAATAACCACCTTATCACCCTTCTCCAAATAGCCCTCGTACATCTCTCCGGCACCTGGGCCGCGGCCTTTCGGCTCTTTGCGGACCACGAAACCCCTCACATCGCGGCCCGCCGCCGAAAAACAGTACAAACTGGGCAGAATTGAACCGATAATTGGGTCAGCCCCAGACATTGGGCCACCTACGGCGTTATAGTCAATCGGCAGGAATTCAATCACTGCCGCAGCGATAGCTGCAGCACCATCCGGAGTCATCACCACTTTGCTAAAGTCGATATAGAATTTGGACTTAGCCCCACTTGCGAGCGTGAATTCCTCACCCTCAGGAGCCCAAACCACACCGTACTTCTTGATAGCACTGACAAGCCAGTTCTGGTTCAACATCAGGGCCTCACATGAGCATTTTGGTTGCGTCATCCGCCAACCCCAATGCCGTGAAAAGGGTAGCCAAACGATGATGGTACGTGTGTCCAGACAACACTTCGTTCTGCTGCTTGGCCACAAGATCCATTCGTTCCTGCTGCATATCAGGCCGCGAATAGTGCCTGATATAGCTCTGGAACTGGTCAGGATTATGGGCGATCAAAGCCGATGGGATCATTCGACGGAGACTCACCGCAGCATCGTGCACAATTAGGGCACCACACATAGCGACTTTGAAAGCCCGTTCCGGAATATCAATGCCATATGAATGGGTGTGTTGTTCCGAAATACACGGGCCAATCTTCCCCTGGTTCAAGAAATCGCACGCTTTATCCTCGGCCAGCACACCGGAGCAGAGACCAGGCTGCCAATCACCCCAGCCGTGTAACTTGTAAGTTACTTCTTTCTTCTGCAGCAGCGGCACTAGGTAGGAGTCGATGGTTAGACCCTTATAGGCCCAACGCCCACCAAGATAAACCAAATCGAAAGGCCGGTCAGAGAGAGACCGTAGCTGCTTGAAAATCACCCGGTCTCCGGCTGTGGGCATCGGCACCCAAGCCAAACCGTGCTTCTGCGTCCAATAAGACCATAGCAGGCGGTCATCCTCTTGGCCATAGCCGAATACCGCGTCTGGTCGCTGATTCAAAGTCCAGCGGATATTCTGCTCGGACTCGTTGATCCCCTGGATATTGACTGGACCGTATGGATTCACATGAATAGCAATTTTACAGTTCCGCTTGGGCGGAACAGGCTGCTTGTGACCGGAACAGCCTATGTACAAGTCCGGGGCGAAATCGTGCCAGGAGTTCTCGTTGCCGTCGTATCTCTGAACCTTATGCCCTCGATCTCGCAGAGCGTTGAACCAACCATCGGTGATGAAGCCAAAAGCTCCACCGGGCCGGTTACACAGAAGAACTTTCATTTCAGAGCCTCAGCCAGTTCTTGGGAATAACCGATTCGCCGTAATTGGTCACGCTGACGGTTCACCCGATCAGCCATCTGTAGCCGTTTGAGCGATGCCTCAAGAACCTTATTTGCATCATGATGGCCGTTCCAGCCACTTATCCGAGAGTGCCACAAATGAAGGAAATCAAATACACGATCCTCTTTCCACTTGGTGGCCCCACTCAACCTAGCATAGAAATCACAATCCTCGCAACCATATCCCCAATAGTCCTCATTGAAACCGCCACACTTCCAAAAACCTTTCTTGGTCGCGGCTAAACTACCACCCTCGTAGTAACCAACCACTCGCTCACACTTCGCCTTAGCGTCAACAATCCCAGAAGCATTAATCTGCTTCATCGACTCCTGAGTCGTGTATAGCACCGTACTGCCGATATGGCACGACTCATAATCACTGAGGATATCGGCCACAGCCTGAGTATAGTGACCCTGGGCTAGCATGTCGGCATCATGCAAAATCACCATATCGCATGGAGCCCTAGACACTCCAACATTGAAAGCCCGACTCTTGTTGAACAGCGGATTCTCAGGAGCCGACGCTAGATAATAGTTGATCGGAATGTATTGGTCTAGGTTAATTCGTGTCTCAGAATCTTGCTCTACCATAATAAGGTGAACTACCGGAAATCGCTGAGCCCTTAGATTGTTCATGACCGTGACGATCGAGTCGGTTCGCTCGAAATCCCGAAACGGCACCACATAAGATATCTCAGGAACGCGGCTCCTATCACCAGGACTGACGTAGATTGGCCGGCGATGAGCGAATTTAGCACGAGCCTCTTGGAGCAGACGTGACCGTTCCTGGACCGCCGACTGTTCGGCATACAACTTAAAATAATTGTCCGAACCGGCTACATCATAAAATCCAGCATCTTGCAAACCAAGCTCCCAGGCCCGCTGGGACCAATCAACGTGCTCCATACCGTACAAACCGTACGACTCGTCAAAATATCCACAGGTCTTAAGGAACTGACAATCGAAAGCCAAAACCGCTCCGTGCGGTTTATCATCGACCTTGAGCAGGCGAACGCCATTCTTCTGTACCGGGCTGCCACGGTCTGCTCCATATACCCCCTGCTGGCGGTACATGAAATGATGCATACCGGTCTTGGCCATCGCGTCGGCGTAAAAATGCTCCCAGCCCGGATTCAAAATCTCAACGTCGTCATTGAGCAACAACCCATATCGGAACCGAGACATGCAACGCAGCAGGCGGTTACTATTACTGGCAATACCGCCGCGTTCCGGATTCTTGATGATAACGAAATTTGGGTTATTTGACAGTTCTGCGAAGTAGGTGGCGGTAGCCGGATCGGTGCTACCATCATCAGAAATGAAAACAGTAGTCCGTCGCAGATCGGTAGTGCGGACGATCGAATCAATCAATCGGCGGAGACTGCCCGCCCGATTGAAAGACATGACGCCTACGGCGATACCATTGCTAACCGGGTAATTGTTCCGATCGAGATTGTATCGCAATAGTTCATTGGGATCACGTCTTAGTGCCTTGCCAACGATCTGCTTTTGTTGTGGTCGCATGTGGGTAGAGGGGACCGGCTTGCGGTTGCCGATTTTAGCGGCCATGGCGATCTTACGAGCGCGTGCGATATCTTCCCTCTTAGGCTTAGTCTGAGCCGGGGTAGCTGCCTGGACCTGGGGTTGGGGAGTCTGGCGGTGATCGGCCTCGGTTATTCTGATCTTAGCTCTAACTTTAACAGAAGCAGCGGCTTGGGATGACTGCGATTCAGCTAAACGTAGGAATCCGCGACCACGATACTTGTCAAAAAACTCCGACAGCACAACCCGTTGATGGGGCTTTACTTTCAATGATTTGCCATCTGGTCCCAGCAGATGCACAGCGTAGCTGTTGGGATTCACATACTCAGGAATCTCAAGGCCCTCCTATTACCGCCTCATTTCTGCATACAGCGGGATGATATTGTCGCTATCAGTCGGACTAAAGGTCGTGTACTTACTAGGCTTGATAATGAGATCGCCCTCGTAAGTCCCAGTCCCTTTGGTAATGTACTCTATTGCTCTATCGTCTAGAGCTTCTACTTTCAAGACTTCCTGAGTGCGATAGATCTTTCCAAAAAGGTCACGAACCATCCCAGGCCCGGCTATCTTTGTCATCACCACTTGCTGTGAGATCTGCACAACGGCGATATCAGTCAGTGTCAGATTACCATCAGCGTCAAGAGCTAAGAAAAACTGTGCTTGTGTGAGCTTGATGCTATGCATCAGTTCCAGGAACAGTTTCAAATCCTCCTGCACAAAGATAAGAGCGGCTTGAACTAGCCGATTGGTGTTATCACCGTCCAAGTCAATATTATTGCCTTTCCAATCTCCGCACAGGACAGCGATTTGGTCTTGTTTGGGGTTCCGAAGAATAAGAACAGCAATCCCTTCATCGCCATAGTGTCTAATAACGTAGCACAAATGGTCCTTGAGTACGGTTTCGGCGACGGCCATATGTTGCATTTTGGGATACGGCAGCACCTTAGGTAGAAAAAATGGCTTCTTAGTGGTAGCCGGTGTTTCTGGTCGCGGCAAACGGCCACTCTTCACCATACCACCAGAAATCTTTGGTGGCTTAGATGAACCAGAGGCTGACGTTCCTGGTATAGTCATGTTGGTGAACAGCGAAAGTTCCGTGTGATGACCCTTGAATCTTATCTAAAGTGACCTTCCTGGTCTCCTTTTTCATTTCCTCTTCCTTCATGGTAAAGAGGAGGAAAGGTATACCGGCGAAAATAATTGACAATTCACCAGTGCGCTCGTCAAACTCAGTAACGACCCCAAACCAAGTGCTGAACCACCCAGACCAAACGATGGTATCACCATATCTGGGGATATACTCAGCGATATCCTTGTATTGAGCCAGGGGTGGCAAATCTGGTCTGTTCTTGGCCATGTTAACTCTGTGTCGGGACGCGAGTTAGTTTATGCTGATATATGTCATATCTGTAAGTATATCCGTCAGCCAATCGCCAACAAATCATGATACCGTCCCGAAAAGCCCCTAACCATTGTCTAATCAGCGGATCTACCCAACTAGTCCCTTCAGTCTGGTAACCAAGACGAGCCGGTTTCATAAGAACGCCATTTACCTCAATCTCTTCCTGGAGTTCGGCTATACGAGCAGCAGACTCCATCCTACCCTTGATGACATCAAGTCCTTCGATCAATATATCACGCCTGCTTTTAGAACGGGTACGAGCTTCAACTCGATAGGTGACATTCTGGTTGTCCTCAGTGGCCGTCATGGTGGTACTGAGAGGAATATCTATCTGACGCGGATTTTTCTTCGGATCGAATTCAGCAACGAGCCTCTTGATGTCGTCAAAATTGTTGGCTTCGGCAGGTTTTAGAACCTGCGTTGGGTCAAGACGTAAGGCTTTGCGAGCCTCCAGTTTGTCCAGTGCTTCCATCGTTCACCCGATACTTATGGACTAATTCAATATCATACGTCTTGACGCGGCCCTTCTTAATTAGCGAGAAGCCGTCGTGCAGATAGTTACTAACCCGGTGTAAGACGAACACCATTAATAGCCAGTTCGCCAACCAACCTATCCAATGACCAGTAGCAAGCCACCACGGAGCGAAAACAGCAGAACCCATCGCAACCCATACACTCATACAATAGCCACAAGTGAACACGTCATTAACAAATCGCCAGAGAACGTGGCCTGGCGATGGCTCCACACCAGCCGAGAGGTCTTTGTCGAAATCGGGGTTAGCCATTCTGAATATGAAAGCCCGGAGGCCGTCGGTAATCTTGGCTGCAACCAAGACCTCCGTAACGGCCTCCGTGAAGACCACCAATAACGCAAAACAGAACAGGTCAATGGTTTCGATGGACATGGGCACCCGTTAGCTGATGATTAACCGGCAGTTAACGTTACTGCATTGCATGCGTTCCCGTCCGGCGATTGTCACTACCATTCCAGGATATCCACACTTAGTACACTGCTGTCTTGGCAACACGTACTGCCGTTGTACGCTAACTGGTTGAGCGGTGTTCTTCTTACTCAGCTTCCGTTGGACCGGGACAGACTGCTTGGAAACCTCACTTGAGGCCACCTGCTGCTTCCGAATGCGCTGCGGCCTGTTGCCGCCACCACAGCACGCCATAATATCCTCCTCAAGCCCGGTGTTTGTCCAGGTCATTAGCAGGCTTGATGGCGACTGTCTTGGCGACAATTTTACGACTACCTAGTTTGCGGGGGGCAGTAGCCACTTTCGCAGGATAGCTACGTGTTCCCGCTCGGTCCACTCTCAAGATTTGACCTTTCCCGCACGAGTTGCACGCCATCGCCAACCTCCAGCGTTCCCTCGTAGCTTTGCTGGCTAATAGGATTCAAGAAAAAAGATTGAGGATCGACATTAGCAGCAAAATCTTTCCAGCGACACATAACCACCGCCGGAAGCTGCAGTGGCACGTACCTGAAATTCTCTTTCTTTTTGGTTCGTACCACATTAAATGAAATTTCACCTAGATACTCATAAGCATCAAACAGGAAATGTGGAAACCATACCATCGATTCATGAAAGACTTCTTGACGTGGCTTAAGAATACCATCACGGAATAGATTATAGTCGATAGCGACCCAGTTCTGATTTGGATACGGCCGGAAAAACATCATCGGATAAAATTGGCGGGCTAAAATCTTCGACACCAACGACACATCGTAAGTTGCTTGATGCCACCACTCGGTAAACTTTGTTCCCTTAGGGTTATCCATCAGGGCAGCAAAAGTGGCGACCTCTCCGCACTTCGCCTCTATCGAGCAGTGGATATTGCCCTTGACGGGGATCACATCGGCGGTACTCTCCCGCTCGATAACCGTAACATCCCGCCCCTCCACCCGACGGCGACGAAATTCCTGTCCCGACCAGTCAGTTAGGTAATGAGCCACCTGCCGTTCATGCCCCTTTGAACGACGGACGTTCGACTTACCTGTTTTGGACTGCTGTGCCCTGATCTCTTCTTTGGTCTTCTCGACCTTCGAAGGAGCCATGATTGCCAACATCGCCCTGTACTCGTCAAGGCGTTCCGGGTGCTTGTTTTTGACGTGGTGAGTCCGCCCGGACGTGTTGGACACGTCGGCTGAGCAAAAAGGGCAAGTCAGACCTCCGTCCCACTTTGTTGGCTCGTTCATCATTTATAGTCCCTTCGCACACCAAGCCACTGCACACAGCCGATTCGCTCACGACCGTTGCTAGGTGTCACACTGTGGTAAGACGGGTTGTGTTGGTAGTTGTTGATGAAAATTCGGTTATAGGCCGGGACGATCTGATCCACCAGCACCAAATCCGCAGCTCCCTTAGTCCCATCTTTCCAACCACCACCGGGTGTGCTAGTTCGAATACGCTTATGTTGAGTCAGGAAATCCATCCTACCCTGGGGGCGATTCACCTCGAACGTACCGGGAACGGTTCCGTCTACCTTTTCCCAGAGTTGTAACAGTCCACCGTCCTCGGCCCTCCAGCCCTTGTTGAAGTAAGCAATTGCCACCATCGTTCGGAACCCGGCATCGGTATGGACCCAGAAGCCATGGGCATCTTTCTGGTGCCACCGCAGCTTCACGTCAGTCTCAGTCGGGTAGTCCATCTCGCAGTGAGACAGATAGGCCAGATAACGGTGCCACTCCTCGTCGAAGAAGAGGTCGCTGCCGATATGCTGGCCGGGTTTAGCGTACACGATGGCTCCGTCATATGGGAGCCACTCCCCGGTGCCTGGAGCCCGGCGGTCCAGTTCCTCGTTGAACTGGAGAGTCTTGTGTTGGGCGATCAGTTCCTGGATCTTGTGCTCCAGGAAAAAGTTATCCAGTACGACATACTTCGCCCCCGGCTTAGCGGTCACGGACTCGCGGATGTCGTGAACCCCTTCAGCACTCAAGTAGCGCGGGTTGATCCACTGATCGAGAATAGTCGGGGTCATTTCGGTTTCCTAAACTTGGCGGCTTGGGACCAGTGAGTTAGATGGGTAGGAATGTCATCACCATTGGCATTGGCCCCCCGAAAATAATCGAGATCCTTGCGATATTCTTTTCGAGTGCGGCGAGCCAGCCACTCCAGGTGGCCTGGCGGGTGACCATCAACTAATTCAGGCTCGATAGCTCCGGCTGCTCCAGAATAAACGAACATTTGAGCAATTGGCTTACCCTTCGGAATCAGAAATTCACCAGGTTGGTTTAGCAAGAACACCAACCCGAAATTACCAACACTCCACCATGCCTCGATAGCGGCCTCCATGCAAGTATATGGGCACGATCGCTCATTAGCAATTGACTTAATAATAACAAAATCGCCGGGCTCTTCGGTTACGGGAATGAACTTGGCCTGGACTACGAAGGAACCGAAAGCAGCATGGTTATCAACTTCATAATGTGACGACTTTTCAATGTGCTCGATCTGAGCAGAAGCATGAACGTCGCCATCCCAACGAACAATAAAAGTACCAGGCGATAAGATGTAATATCCTAGATGGTTTGCCATCTGAAGCGGTAAGCAATGTTTGGCGTGATTATGAGTCTTTTGATTGTCCTCCCACCAATCCCGGAGCTTGACAGCCGGGACTGGTGCGAGGGAACGGTCGTAGTCTGGAGCCAGATGCAGACGCAGTTTATCACCCATACTCTTAACTACCCGCTATTAGGTAGCAGAGTTTAACGCACCTTGATCATAGGTGACAATCATGTTCTGGTCCATATGCTTGACTACGTAGTCCTGGGCTGCTTCTAGCCGTAGGTAGTCATCGACCGTTGGGTTACCGGTTGAGTTTGGAGCGTTGGTCGTGTCCACCAAAATTCGATGCTGGTGTTCGGTCTGAAGAACATCCTTGATTTTAGTATCAGGATTGTTCTTATCGAGTACCTGCCCGGTGAACTTGTTAACGGCTAGAAAAGCGACACGGGCAATATGGATCCCAACTGCCATGATTATTCTCCTGGCTCGCTATCAGCGAGCAAGTGACCCAACCCCAGCCTGTTGATCCCAACCACAAGCTCGTCATAGTTCGTAACACGAGCTTTTAAACTATCCGGGTTCTGCTTCGATAGCTTTGTGGTGAGATGATATCTCTCCCCAATAAGCCATTCAAGAGCATCCTCAGCCGGACCCACATTATCTTTGAAGTCCTCATACTTCACCCGCCGTTTAGCCAACTTGCATTCATTAACCCGGTCGATTAAATAAGTCTTCTCGTCAATGATTCGCTTAAGTTCCAATTCCAAAGAGGAAATATCAACCTTCACTCTCGCCGTTCTGACATTTCCATCCCAGCAGGTTGGCTGGCCAGTGGCGATGGTGATGAGATCAGACACATACTGCATGATGATATTGTAACGGAAGCATAAAATGACCGGAATCTGCTCCTGAACCAGAATATCCCAAAACTGTTTTTCACTCTTGAGACCGCGGATCTGGTGGGCCATAATCTTGAACCCAGAGGCGACATCACCACGTTTGCGGCTCTTAATCCACTGTTCTGGTGGCGGTTCAGGGCTCCATAAAATGTTAAGTGTCCGGCGAATATTATTCTGGATCATTACTTCTGGCAGCAAACAAGAAGCACCGGGAACCGGTCGCATATGATGATTATGTGTCCTCGGGTTCACAGGCTCTACTAAAGCCCGAACACCAGGATGACTATTAAATAGTGAACATAGCAGCGTAGAACCGGTACGCGGTTGGGACAAAATAACAAATCGCTTGGTCATACGCTACATACGACCATGAGCGACAACGATATGAACATCCTTCTCTGCGAGATGCTACAAGAACACGGTATCGACGCTTGGTTGAAAGGAGTGATACTGCCGTTAAGTGGTAAAGACGAGACTTACATTGGAATCGACCTGCCATACACCGATATCATGACCATCAGTTCCAACAACGGCACAGTAACCGTCCAACACGAAAAGGTCCGCGATAACTGGTCCATTGACTTAGCTGACCCCAATTCTCTAGACAAGTTGATGGAAACTATTCGGCTCAGACTAGCAATTTGAACGGCTGAACGAGGTCAGTGAATTCCTGCTGTAGTCCATTCACTTTGTGCTGCATAATGAGTTTGGTGATCTCACTCTTGTCCCACACCACTGGTTGAGCCAAGATTTTTTGGACGTAGCAAGTATTGGCTAACAGCCTTGGGCATAAAGACAGATCAATGAGGATCAGGTTTCGCCGATAAGTCCGATGACCCTTGAGTTCCAAAAATTCAGCTAGAGCGGCGGGGTCCTTAAGCATCGCCGTACCTTTAACCGGCCCAATCTGATTGTAGCCATCAATGGAGTCTGACTTGTCACCAACTAGGGCTTTCAGGTGGGCGGGGTTTACATCGCCGATTTCGACATCCTCGCCTTTAAGCCCGTCCGGCTTATAGATATTGCAACTGCTGAATCTGAACGGGATCTGGGCCATATCAGAGTCATTAGAGATGATCCAAGTTGGCTTCGGATGCATGACGGAAACGGCAGCGTAGATGAGGTCGTCGGCCTCCATCTCTTTCTTGTGGTACTGGCGAACGCCCATAAATTTGAAAAAATCCTGAGCCACGGCAGTTGTGCGGGCAAGGTTCTCCGCCAATCCTTCAACGTAATTCGACGAAGATCGGTCCTTGTAGGTTGAGAGTACCTGCCGACGCCATACAGTTTCACGCGGAGCATCCCAGAAGACATGGACGCTAGACGGCCGCTTGTTATTCATCCAGGCGGCAAATTGACGTAGAAAGATGACAAAGTAATGGTATTTAGGACGGTCGGAGCGGTCGTTCATACCAGCGTAGACAGCCCGATACATAGCATTTCGAGCATCTACGAGCAATGCTGGTCCGGTGGGGGTTTGCTGTTCCATAACAACTTTCAGAGGTGAGAGCACCGGGGGAATGTGATCCCCCGGTGCGAAATGCAGACCTTACTCGTCGTCGTCATCGAGTTGGCTCAGCAGGTTGTCGATATCCGGGTTCGCAGCTTCTTTCTTGGTGACGGTGGCCTGAGCGGGTTTCTCCTCCAACGGGGCCTCGCCGTCGAGATCGTCAGCCTGCTTTTTCGCTGGCTCGGACTTAACCGGCTCTTTCGTTGCGTTAGCCTTCTCCAAGGCGGTCGCGGCATCCTCGTCGTCTTCCACCTTGGCAGCCCTACGGGTTGTGGTGGCCTTCGAAGTTTGGACACCGGTACCATCGTCACGCTTGCCGGCCGGAGCTGATGACTTGGTAGTTGTCTTACCGCCCGTCTCGTCGTCGTCGAAGCCACCAGACTTCCCGTCGTTATGAGAGTCGTCTCCGTTCGACATCACGGCGAAGACCCGGTTGACCTTCTCCATGTTGGGCACTTCGATCTTGGCGAACAGGTCGTGCCGGCTCTCCAAGAGTTTGGCGAGTGCCTTCTCGTTTGGCGAGCCGTCGGCGTTCCTGATCATCGGCCGCGGGGTGGGGAGGAACTTTGATGTCTTATACGAGTTGTTCTTTCCCTGCTTGGTGACTTGCAGTTCGAAAAGGAACCCGTTGTTTTCGTCGAAGAACACCCCGAACGCTTCTGGACTTTCCGGGTCACCTGCGTCGTTCTGCATCAGAGTTGTGGTACAGATGTCAAGAACTGTCTTTGGGGCGTTGTAGAACATCACCCTGTTGTGAAGGTCTTCTGGATTCTTCTTCACGGCCGGGAAGAAGATGTTCATCATATATGCCTGGTTGGGCATCCAGGTCTTGACCGTGGCCTGCCGCTTGGCTTCGTCCTTGCTGATCTTTTCGTCCTTGAGCAGATCGAACCCGAACTTGCAGATAGGGCATTCGGTACCGTCCCAGATCCGTGGGCAGGCATACGGTTTATCGCCGACCCAGTGATTTCCGTGAGTCACGAAAAACTGGTTGTCCATGCCCTGCTTGGCCTTACCGCCCCTGATGAGTTCACCAAGGCCGTAAGGCGGGAGGATGAAAAACTGGTAGCAGATCGGTGGCTGGTTTGGTTGGGCTTTCTCTGGTCGGAACTCGTCCGGGTCGGAGAACTTGCCCGACATGGATTGCTTGATCTTTTTGCGAATGGCTTCAACGTCGTAAGGCATCTGTGCACCTGTTGTTTACCAGCTTAGCCATCACAACCCCCCGTAGAGGGTTCTTGGTTTCAGGCCACGGCCGGTCATCTTGGGGAAATCAGCGTTGGTTGTCCCTATCTTGCTTTTTCAAGCCTAGCAAGGACCTCGCTAGCTCGGCCTTCATTTTGAGGGCCTCGATCATGTGGTACAGTTTCCCAGCCTGCATCTGAGCATGCTGGAAACCCATCTCGGACTCATTCAGCCGCTTATCCGCTTCAACAATCTGCATCAAAACCTTTTCCGCGGGCGGCTTTCCCACCTCCTTTATAAATTCCTGGGTGACAAGCTTGGTAACTTCGGCTTTCCTGGCCTTTAGTTTCCGTTCTGCGACCGCCACACCCAGACGTACCTCAGAGTAAACTGCTGCCCAAAACGAGTATTGAGCAGGCAGATCCTGCATTTGATCTTCCAGGATGTCAATATCCAGGTCCAAGTCAGGCAAGATGTCTACTTCAACCTCTTTTCGTTTTGCCTTCTGAGTTTCCTCATCCCACTCAGTAGCTTGCAGCTTTACATTAAACTTGAAAAGCGTGCTCGTTGCAAGTTCAGTAGGAAGGTTAGCATCAATCCACTTAGGCAATCGGTCATTCTGAGGGATCTTCTTTCTAGCCATGTTTCGGCTTCCACGCAGATTTATCGAATCCCACCGGTTTCTCCGGAACTGCTGATGGAGTGAGTGGTACCGACTGCTCCCCAGAAAGTTGCCATGCTGACTTGTTAAAGCCGCCAGTTTTCAATACGCTCTTGGCCGCTCGAACAGTGCCGCCACCCTTAGGTTTGCTACACAGTTGTTCAGTAATGGGTGGTATTCCAGCAGGTTGGGTGGCAACTCTCTTCCACGCATCCCTGTCGAAAGTAGGCTTCACCGTCTGTTGGACGATACTATTCCTTATCTCCTCCTTGATCGTCGCAGCCCGTTTCCTTTCCAGGTCTTTCCGACGAGCCAATTTCTCCGCCTTCCGCTTTTTCTTGCGTATCGCTGCTTTCTGTATAATCTGCTGTTTCTTCCGGTCTAACATATTGAATTCCAGTTGGGCGGACGATTGCTCTGAGTTTCCATTTCCGCCATTTCTTACCAATACTTACCTTCAACGGAAACGCAGGATTAGATAGTAATAAACCCTCAAACGGATATAGCATAATCTGTGAAACTGCCTGTAGAGTAGCCATCGCCTCTTCGTTTGCCGGACTAGACACAACCAACGAGTCATGTCCTTCCATCAGGAGCCGGGAACCAAACCTCTCCCACACTCGGCGAATAACATTTTGCATCGCATGGGCCACACTCCCCTGCTGAACACCGTTCAGTACCGCTAGAGCATTCTTAGCGTGAGCTACCCGAAAGCGGCGACCCATGATCGTCTCAAGGTAGCCACCATCCTCGCTAGTTGCCTTCTTACAGCGACCTATCCATTCCCCAAGCTGCGGGTAAATACTGGTCAGAGCGATACTGGTAAAATCCATCGAGTTAATTGACTGCAAAAGGAATCTTTTACACTCTTCGCGACCAAGAGTCTTGGTACTGTTAGCGTTAACCTCAGCCATCATATAGGTGTATGGATCTGACGAAATAAAAGCATTCTCCAACCGCTGATCTCCCGACAACAGAGCCGCTACCCGGATGTCAGCACTGATCCAGTCAAAATGTAGAATTACTTCCTTATCACTAGCCCCGGGTTGGATAATGTAGTATGGTTCTTTAAAACCTTGAATATTGAACATAGAAGTTTTACTACGGCCTGAAAACACTTTTTGTGACCAGATTGGTTTCTCTTCGACGTAATTACTCCACAGGCCGCGATCCTCCAGAGCTTGATAGACCACGCCAGCGTTGGCGAAGATGCGGTTCCATTCCTTGACCTTGGTCTTGGCCATTCGCTCCAAGACTTTCTTGATTATCTCGGTATCCTTACTTAAGCTCTCGGTGGGCTTGATGTCTGGGAGCATCGCAAGATCATAAACGTTATAGTATGGACCACCGTCTGAACGGGACACACGGTGCGGCAAACCGAATGCCTTGACATGGCTTTTGAAATCATTTGTGACTATGTTAATATTCTTGGCTGACGCTTTAGTAATAAGACCGGCGACAGTAGCTTTATTGTCTTTAATTGTTCTAATCGGGGTCCTGGAGCCGGGACGATAAAAATCGAAAATCTGCACTTGTTCACCAGCCAGAACGCCAGTACAGCGCGGCTTTCCTCCGTCACTCTCAAAAATGGTGAATAAATACAAATTCTTCATGGCTCCCCGCTTTTGGCTACAAAGCCAAACACGGGCAGACTAGTCTGCCACTATAACTCCAACGGTTAGCTAGAAACAGCAGGAGGTGCACTGGTCTTGTGATCAGTGGTATCAATAGAGTCACGCACAGCTTTTTCCATGCCGTCATCAACTACCATATGCTTTGAGTTGGGTTTGTGTTGGCCGGCCCGTCTAAACTTGGCCTTCATCTCGTCCACTTCGCCAGCCACCCGCATGTTCTTGTAGGGATCATCGGTGACTAGCTTGTGTAAATGCATATCCCGCTTGCAACCCTCGCGGTCTAAATAACCATTGCCGCGGACGTAAAGAGTCTGATTGTAGCCGTAAAAAGTCCGCACACAGTCATTGGACTTACACCGCGGACAGGTCATAGCCTCGGCGATTTCATCATCGGTGGCATGGAAACCATGTTCGGTTTCAAATAAGACTAGCTCTTCGTACTCCTCCTTCGTCCGCTCTCGCTTTTCCTTCTTGAGCTTCCGCTCCAATTTCTTTTCGCACTTGTTACAAGCGGCATAGAAGGTAGGCATTAGACACCCTGTTCATAGCGGACTGGCCAACTGTTAAAGGTGGTCATCCCACCAGCTTCAGCAGTCTGTAGATCTTTGACGTATACTACAATTTCACGTTTTTCACGCTTATCAGTTGCCGCGGTTCTTTCCGGCGGTTGTGAGAAAACCTGACAACGAAGGTACCAGGAAACACCCAGAAGCCTCTTGTGTAACTCCTGGGCGGCCTCATGAATATTGGTGAGATGTTTTAGATTGCGGCTCACGGCTGCTCCTGGGCCGTCTCTTCTTCTACGAGCTTGAATGGCACCGACTTCAAGCCGCAGATCACAGCCCGCTCTGGAACAATAATGATCTTCTGGCCGGCGTAAACGCCAGACTGCGGCTCCAGGGCTGTCGTTGGATTCCCATAAAAGCTCACCACGTCGCCAATCGACAGTTGTGACGGCACTCGCTTGCCATCCGAACCAGGTAACCCCGGCCCGACACCAACTACCATCCCTTCGTTCTTGTAGCCATGGCTACCGGTCATCAAAATGCTGGATTCGACCCGGAACTGCAGAATGGCAACGAAGTCGTTGAAAGTGCGGACTCTCTTGACTGGAATAACCTCGCCGGGCTTGTACACCTTCACGGTGTCACGATCAGCAATGGCTTGACGGTTGGCGGCTTCCCGATCAGCAGCGGCTGACTCTTCACGGAGAAGTTTTTGACTCTTCGGAGGAGGCATTCAACGGACTCCATAATAGTTGGCGAACGGATCTATAGACAGCCTACTTACTTTCGGTGGCCGGCTCTGTCGCGGCTGGTGGCGTTGAATCTGTGGCAAGAATCATCAACAAATCCTTGTGCGAATGCTTAGGATTGGTGACAAAAACTGCCTTAGTCTTGCGTTGTGGGATGGGGGGAGCGTCGGCGACCTTGACCTGCAAACAAGTCCCATCTGGGACTAATGAGAACCCCGTTCGTTGCATCGTCTCTCCGACGGCCTTGGGGACATCCACCTCTAATAGTACCAGCATTTTCATAACAATTCCTTCACAATCATGGTATCGTAATTAATCTCGCAAGAAATCGTAACGTGCTTAGGACCGTTACGGTTCTTTGCGACGAAAAATCGCAACCGCGGCGGGGTCATTTGCCTTTCGGAACGAGTTTGGTTGAGGCTGATAATGTAGTCCAAGGAGAACTGCTTACCAAAGCTCTCCGCCGCCTTGGTCAGGTCAACCAATTCCTCGCCATTAGAGCCACTCCGGTTCGTCTGAGTGGCGGTGAAAATCAGAACGTTCTCATTTTTGGCTAGACCGCGAATTTCGTTAGCCACATGTTTTTGCCGCGTGTAATCGTCCTTATTATACGCTGGATTTCTACTAACCATCAAATCCATATAGTCAATAATAACGACATCTGGTGTCCATCCCTGTGCCTGCCTGAGTCTAGCGAGTAAAGCGTAGATGTGGTTAACCGAACATTCATCAGGTGGCATTTCATGAATTAAGAATCGTTTTCCATAGGCTTTCTGCATCTCTTGCATGCTGCGGCGGATATACTGCTGTCGGTCTGGAATATTACTGACTGGAACTCCGAAGGCACTGGCCACACACCTCATGGCCGTCTTAATCGCATCAAGTTCGAAAGTGATTAGCAGAACATCCTGACCTGGTATCCCACCAGGACCTTCCCCCTTAAGACTGGTAATAGCATTGTTACACAGCAAAACCGACTTTCCGACGTTCGTACCCGCCAACCAACATACTACTTCCTTAGCACTCGGCCCACCGTTATTGAGCAGACGATCGAGTCCTATAAAACCAGTGGTCTTGTGCTGAATAATGTCGGGCTGGAATAGTAACTCAGCGTTCTCAAAGAACCAAAAGCCAGAATCACCAACATCAGCGATACGATTCGCCTCCTGAACTATATTCTCGATGAAAGCATAATCCTGACGGTGATATGCCTCGACTGCCTCGTCGGAGTAGAGCATCCCATAAGCCCGATCTCTGGACCACTTGAGAATAGTGTCCTTGACCATAGGGACTTCACGGGGATTGCTCTTGCGATCTACGATACGAAAGATTTCATCGTGCGGATCGTCTACAGTGACTGACAGTTCAAGTTGATCACGCAGCATACCGCGAGTTGGGATGACACTATGCTTCTCATAAGTGTTCAAAATCTCCGCCATGATCCACCGGACTTCAAGTCTCCCGAACATGTCGGGTTTCATGAAACGGGCGGCGGCAGAGAAAAATTCTGGGTGATCGAGAGCTAATGAGATTATCGCTTCTTCTTGATATGGTCCGAACGGCTGAGTTTGGCTATCTTGACCACTGAGTGCTTCGAGTTTCCCCAGAGTGTCGATAGTTGGCATGACCATTAGCCTTCTGTCGGATTATCCGGGCAAAATTTCTGCCGCTGTGCCTTAGCCCTCTCGTAGGCCGCTTTGGCATTCGCCTCCACCAACACGAGAGCGTCACACAACAGCAGAAATTCATCCTCGGTGTAATACAGCGTTTGGGTGCTAATCTGAGAACGTCGCTCCATAGCTCCGCCCATCGAGGGAGGACTCAATGACGAATCAATCGAGTACATCCAGCCATTAGAGCCTAGATGTGCACCACTGATCTTCACAGCCTCAAGGGTGCCGATAGCCGCCGACTCCCTAAGATAGACAACATCACCAGGATTATACTTGTTACTCATCGGAGTCCCGCATCGAGTCTAAGATGTCGTCGTCGAGGGGGTCGCCCTCGTCATCACCGCTGACCGTGGACACCAGATGCTCCGTCCGGCCACGCAGGTTATCGTAAATTTTCCCCATCAAAGCGTCTCGGATCGTATCGTTCTTCCGCAGGAACTCCGCCGCCGCCTCATAGCCGTTGATCTTCTGCCCCTCGAAGATGAAGTAGCTGGATGACTTCTCGATCAGCTGCATATCCCCAGCTACCTTGAGCATCGATTCCACAGAATCGACACCAGAACAGGGGTCACCAAACCGAATACCGTATTCTGCGGTCGTGAATGGCGGGGCACACTTATTCTTCTTGACACTGAGGTTAGTCGAGAAGCCGATCGTCTCCTTGCCGTCCTTGACTGGCGATCCCTTATTAATCTGGATACGGAGGCTGGCATAGAACTTGAGAGCCATACCACCGGGGGTTGTCTCTGGATTACCAAACATGACTCCGATCTTCTGGCGGATCTGGTTGATGAAGATGACGGTCGTCTTCGACTTCGATGTCTTTCCAGAAATCATCCGCAAACCCTTCGACATGAGCCGAGCCTGGGCACCAATCACGTTGTCACCAACTTCACCCTCAAGTTCCTGCTTAGGAACAAGATTGGCCACGGAGTCTACCACAACCAAATCAACTAGCCCCGAATCGCAGATCTTGTCTACGATATCGAAAGCTTCCTCGCCGGAGTTTGGCTGGCTAAACAGAAGGGAATCAACGTTGACGCCGCATTTCGTGGCCCAATCCGGGTCAAAGGCATGTTCGGCGTCCACGAACGCACAGACACCCTTGCGATTCTTGTGTGGAAAGAAATGCCCCTGGCAGGCGGCGATAAACTGGATACAGGTAGTGGTCTTACCCGAAGACTCCAAGCCATACATCTCGACAATGCGACCCTCTGGAAGTCCGCCCACCCCGAAGGCCACGTCAATAGTGGGGACTAGGGTTGGAATGGCGTAGGCCTTGACGATGTTCTCGCGGCCCTGCATGATGGTCCCGTCGCCGTAGGTCTTATTGAGGGACTTCATCAGAGCCCCCAGATCCTTTGGTTTTTCGACCTTTTTCTTCTTGTCTTCCTTCTCGTCGCCGTTGTCCTTCGACTTGGCCATCGGTAAATCTCCCAAGAGGTGCGAGTATGGCGTCGATGTTATATGCTGCCACTTTCAAAACATCCCTAGCGGGGATGCGGATAGTAGCACCCTGTTTCACAACAAGCAGATCGTGCTCGTTTCCAACTGGAATGATTGATGCAACACTCCATACCCCCTTTGGGGATACCTGACTTTCAGGAGGTGCAGATAGATACTTGACATTTCGAGTGGTACGTAGTCGCACCTGATCGAATTGACGAAATTCGACTGATTCTTGCTGCTCAAGCATTTGTTCCGCAGAGCCTCTACTGAATGGGAAACTGAGAATTCCTACCAGCAATAAGTACAAAGTGTGTTCGACAAGGGACCGCCGTTAACGATTATATTAGTAAAGCAAATCTGAAACAGGAGGATACCAGCAATGGCACTGAATAAAGCAGAGAGAATGCTTGTAGAGGGTATCGACAGTATGCTCCAGCAGGACGCCAAGCTGGGTCTGTCTTTCCATGACAATGACTCCCCAGAGGCTAAGCAGGATTGGCGAGGCCACCAGTATTTACATGAGCAGATCAACGATATGTTCATGTTGAAAGCTGCAGACCTGAACCATTTCGAAGGCATCAACTCCGCCTTCCACAAAGTCCATAATTACAAGTATGTGGACGATTGGACTTTCCTCCCGGCCATGGACAAAGAGATGGTATCACAGGGCGTTCCTCGCGAAGAGCGAATAAAAGCCCTAGAGTTCATTCCTAAAATCGTGGAAGAACTCTGTTCAGAGCGCCACCTATGGGCCGAGCGAGACGCCGGACTCAACCCGAAAATGGATGAAATCAGGAAAGTAAGCAAACCAAAGCAGGATGGTAAGTTCAAAATCCACGACGCCCCAATCAACAAGCAAAATGTAGAGAAACCCAAACATGGCGATGGGTCACCGGCCCGTACTAGCATGAATCGGCCGCCGCTGCCCAGCGACAGCCACGACAATGACGACGTGGACCCCGGCAACGGCGAAGGAAACCAATGAAACTCAAGAGTATTCGTGAGAACTTTTTATCACAGAAAATGCGGGATGCAATTGTCTCGTCTAAAGCCCTACATGATCGACCACTGCCTGTGGCCTCGGACGCCCCCTACGAACCATCTTCCGGCCACGACGCAATTTCTTCAGCCGGTGCCGCCTTAAATCAAGTGACTGGCGTCGGTCGCAAACCGCGTCACCGTCGCTATTTCGGAATGGAAACTCGGCCTGGAACCATCCGGTTGTAAGTCGAGCTGGATCAGATCGGCGACGTCGAACCGCACCGACCTTTTGTCCTTGAAATTAGCTCTGGAAGACCCGGCTCCCATGTAGGGGTGGAAATAGAACTTGTCCTGCCAGCACAGGTACAAGGGCATCCGGTCGTCTTCCCGCTCCCCGACCCAGATCGCCGCTAGCTTCGCGTCAGGGTCCTCGATCCCATCTACCTCCAGAATCAGCCGGACGTTCACGCTGACCACCCTGAAAAAGTGTGGTCCTGACAACTCTTTGCTATCCCATAGCTGGTATACCCTCTCCAGCGGCCGCCGGTCACGTAGGAGGTTGTTCTTGTTAGCACGCTTGAGACGTTGAACTGCTTGCTCGGCCTTCCGTAGTCTTTCTAAAGCCGCGTCCTCATCTTTCGAGTTTCTTCGTGTAGCCTTATAAGCCTTATCTGCTTGACGGAGTTCCTCATGGATCGCTTCCTGCGACCTGAGTTCGGCCTCGGAGTTAACCGGTCCGTGGAGCTTGGTGAAGCGAAGTGAAGCAGCATCGACAGAGAGTGTATACCACTTCCCGTCGATCTGCCCGTAGGCAGTTAATGTTTTCATGCCGCTATCAATACACCGAGATTACTCCGGCTCCGTTGCACTTCGGACAGCTAACTTCCTGCTTGACACCACGAACCGGCTGGACGATGACACACGCCCCCTTACAAATTGGGCACTCAGCCTGAGTGTTCTGGTAACCAGCACGAGCGAAATTTGGAACACGATCGTGTTCTATCGAGTCCTTAGCCATTCTCTTAAAACGGCCCTGGAGTTTACCATCATCCTCCTTCTTGGTAATCTTGATGCGAGTAGTCCCCATACCATCTACTCTCTTCTCTTCGATTACTAGTGGCTGTCCCTCGCGACCCTCAACGACGGCTAGTTTCGCCTTCCCTTTCTTGGCTTGAAGAAGCCCTGCTCGCTGATCCTGCGGTAGGTTGCCTGCCGCGATGCCGGTGGCGTCGAGCGAATTGTGCCCGGCCACATTGATCGGGCCATCGCCAAAATTCGCAGCACCAGCCACAGAAACCATACCCTTCTTCTTGGCGTCGAGGACTGTAGTGTCAACGACATCCTCTCCTTGGAGATCTTCGGCTTGAATGACCCCCTCGGCAACGAAGTCGGGCTTGGGCTTTGGCTTCTCGGCCATAACGGGGACAACGAGGCCGCTTTTAGAATGCTCCAAATTTGCTACATCATAGCCCATAGCTTTAAGTTGGTCAAGCAGGGACTTGGCTTTTGTTTCCTTCTCCAGGTAGGCAGCCTTCACCGTCTTGGGGGTAGCGTCTTCAGCATGCACATCACAAATATCACAGGTAGCTTTCTTACCGTCATCCAGCTTGATTCCGATCTGGGTGTTCAGATTGCTGGTAGAATCGCAGAAAACACATTGAGCCATAACAGTCACTCCATATGGTGGCTCACGCCAACCAAGGTATATATCAGTAGAAGTTACAAAACTTTACAGTGTCTGTATTTATGTAGCTATACGCACATAACGAGACCCTATGATGCCGACAAAAGTTTTAATAATTGATGTGGATTTAGGTCTCAGTGTTGACGACATTATTGGTGAGGAAGTCGAAGACCTGACCGGAGCGGCAGCTAAGGAACTAGACAACGCAATAGAAATCGCTAAAGCTACCCAAAGAGTGAAACTAGAGAAAGAAGCTGCTGCCCGCGAAACCGACACCAAACTCAACGACGCTATGGAAGGAGCTTTTAAAAGCTTAGTCGAAGCCGGTGAAATTGGGCTACCGGTTAGTACCATCATGACAGCGGTAGCAAATGTGATCCCTAACTCCTCAGCTTTCACTTTACGAATGAAAGGCATACTGTCACAAAAGGGGAACCCATACATTCTGGAAAGGAAGAAAATCCATGGTACTCCCCACTACGTCTTTCTGCCCTTCAACCACCAGCCAGAACCTCCACCACAGGTTAGCGGTTCGTAACAATGATTACCGAGAATAGTAAACTCACTTTTGGCAAGCACAAAGGCACCCCGCTCAAGTATTGTCCACCTGAGTACCTGAAATGGCTCAGCGAAAATCTCGGCGGCGGCGACTTTCACGAATGGGCTAAAGCAGCAGGCGAAACCCTCCGCACCCTGGAAACCGAAGGGGCCGCAACCGCTAGTCTCGAAAAGCAAGCCGACGAATTCCTACGCAAGCACGGTGTTGACCCCCAGAAATACAAAAATGCACAGCATCAACAGCGCAATCGCAATGGCCCTCGTCGAAGACGGAATTGACGCCTTCGCTTTCCGGCATATCAATAGTAGATGTGAGAACGTCGCTATTCGGGTAGCTCGCCACCACGGACCAACCCACGTCTTCACCGGATTCGTCGAAAGCGACACCTTCGCTATCGGGAAAAGCGACCACTTCATTAGAGCGCGCTTCGATTTAGCTAACCCCGGCTGCTGGGACGAGATCAAGAAATGGTTATGTAACTACGTCGATCCAGACAACCCATGCAAACTGGTCTTCATGGGCAGTGACCCGCGGCTTTACTTAGGAGACATGTTGGAAAATTGGATTAAGCACACGCCCGGTTTTCACGCCTTCTGCACCAATTCTTTCTGAAAAGCTTGGTACTCATGCTTTGAGCCTCTGCACCAGCCCACACATCAACCGTATTTGTTCCTCAAACACTCCACGCTTACCACCCTCATCAAGATTTAGAGGTGATGGATGATAAATTGGAAAAACCGGCACGCCAAACTTAGCTGACTTAGTAATTCGACCTAACGATTCAGAGAACTGGCGACCTGGGCAGAGTTGCTCAAAAGCCACCCCACCTAGAGAAACAACCAGTTTAGGCTTAAGGGTCTGGATCTCAATGCGAAGAATAGGCTCGCAACGATCAATATGCAATTGCTGTGGTCTGGTATTGCCCTCTGTGAAACATTTAACAGCATTGGAAATATAGAAATCTTGGCGGGTCAAGCCGTGCTTGGCTATCTCGTCATCAAACACTTTGCCCGCATCACCGACAAAAGGTGCCTTTTGCAGAACCTCATTGTAGCCCGGGTTCTGGCCAATGACCATAAACCGGCTCACCGTCATAGTCGAGAAAACATGTGGATCTAAATTCCGACCGTTCCGGTTAACCTTCCTGAAACCTAGCTCACACATATGGCATTCCACACACACCTGTTTGAGCGGAGTGAGTAGTGCCAGTTTCTGCAATTTGACGTCGAAATCCATTAGTCGTCGAAATCCTCGGTACTACTCAACACAGACAACACCGTACGAGCAGCACGCCCTAGATCGCGACGAGTCCGCTCCGACAGACGGCGAGCGAACAGACGATCGACATTGGTATCCAGGATTTTTTCGATCTCTTGCGCCCGCTTTTCCGTCGCCGGGTCGCCTTGTGCTGACGCCGGAACCCCGCCCTTGAGCCACTCCGCAATCTCCTCACGGAAATCGCGAGCCCGGTGTAGTTGGTAGGTGCCGTCATCACGCAGGTGGAGGATGTAACCGTCCGAGAGTTGAATGTCCGGCTTGTTCCGCTCCATAATGAGCCGGTACAAGGACAGCTGTATGCTGTAGATGTTCAGCTTACAATTGTCGTAGGCGTCGAAAGGTGGTAGCAGCTTCTCGAAACGGTTGTCGATGTCCAGCTTGCCGCTCTTCCAGTCAAACACACAGGCCCGCCGACTCTTGGCCTTGTAAGGCAGCACCGACATCAAGTTGTCCACCCGCCCGGCTACCCCGAACTCCTCATCGCCGACCACGAACTCCTGCTTAACCATCTTGGCGTCAAGTTCGGCCCGAAGCTTCGTCCAGGCGTCGTCGAAAGCGTTCATCTCCGGCAGACGGTCGTTGATCCGGCCCAGGATAGGATCAACCTTGTCAGCCATCACATCTTCGATGTACTGGTGTAAGCGAGTACCCTTGTCCCGGCTCTTGGCCCCCTTCTCTTCCCACTGTCTGAGAATCTCAGCTTGGGTCACCCCGGAGCGTTCAGCCATTTTCAAACTGACGCCATCCTTGTCGAATTCCGGAGTAATACTTTTAAGAAGGGTAGTAACCGATACGAGGTTCTTGTCGCCGATGCGATAGCCGTGATTTACCGAATCGACTACAATGTCACTGAAACGGGTTGGCATTGTCGGTCCTTGTACCGAGCTACAAATTGAATATAGTCATTACGATTATCAATACCAACAGAAGTGACTTCATCGACCAGGACTTTTATCCTAAACCCAGCCTGCAGCCACTGCAGTTGCTCTAATGACTCACCACGAGCAGTGGTCGGCGTCATGGTGGACAACTGCCGCAAAAACTTGGTGGAATAAGCATAGATACCAGCATGCTTAAGCCAGCAAGGACCGCCAAGAGGAATCGGATAACGGCTAAACCATAAAGCGTTACTGTTATGGTCAGTCACCACTTTAACAACATCCCGATCGCTGGCAACCTCCATATCATCTAGCGGTGAGGCGAGAGTGGATACATCACAACACCCAGACCTAACCAATTCAGCAAGCCTATCGATAAAACAGCCGGGAAGATCGGGTTCATCGCCCTGAAAATTGACAATAGTATGTTCATCGTCAAAGTGAGCGCTGACAAAATTGGCAATCCGTTCAGTACCACTTTGGGCCGGTCCGGTCATCACCGGCCGGATTTTGTGATTGTTATAGTCCTGAACCAACCTATAAATAGCCCGGTCCTCAGTAGCCACAAACACAACATCGGTAAGATTGGACTCAAGCACACGGTCGATGGTGTGATACAGCAGCGGCTTTCCAGTATCTGTCAATATCAACTTATTAGGCAGACGGGTGGAACCTAACCGTGCTGGGATAACCACTACGATCATGGTCGCACCACTATTTCTTTCCGGAACGGCTTGAAATTGCGATTGGCATAACGAACTAGCCGGGTGATACAGCTACTTACGTCCATACACCAATCCCACTGTGCATATGAGCCGACACTGTATATCCCCTTCTTCTCCAAATGGTCCAATTTTGGCATCGGCCCCATTGGGATATAGTCGGCCACACTGGTCCCGTCGATGATCTCAAAATCCTGCATCAGGGCCATGAAATATGGCCCAGGCTGTTGTATCTCTTCATGGCAGTAGAACAAATACCGTTCCGGGGCGATGTTGGTAACTTTATAAAACGAGAATTTCGGGTCAGTAATGAGAGTCTGATTGTAACCTTCGAAATCAAGATTCTTGGTTTGGATATGGAAAAGGTGGGCCGCCTTCGCTGGCAATTCTTGTTGTAGTCCCATCAAATTGTTAAGAACATTGAGTGGGATGGTGTTGACGGCGTTATCGAACTCCTCCTTCTTGCCGTTCCGGACGAAATAGTGATCACCAATCTCAGTCACCTTTCCCTTGACATGCTCTTCCTTGAGTTCACCAAGATAACGCTGCAAAAGCTCGCCGTAGAGTTGGTTAACCCGAATATCATAGACGGACAGATCGAGCCTGTTATTCATGTAAGGCTCGGCCTGACCCGGCACCCTAGTACCAAAGATCTTGGCTAGCCAATCAACGCATAGTCTATTGTCGTACTTGCCGAACAGATGGCCACCGACATCGAAAGCCCGGCGATATAAGAATGTCTTGGCTGGTGCCCGGCAGATATCACGAACCGGATCGTCGATTTCATCGCTGCGGATGATAAAATTATCATCCAAAGCAGGGTTGAACGTAAAGAAACGGCTGCGACCGAACGGGATCACTGTCCAGTTGGGAAGTAGGGCCTTGGCGAAGAGACCGGTAACGCCAGAGCCGAAAATAATATTGTTCATATTCCCTCTACCATATCACTATCGTCAAAGTCTTGCTCCTCACCTAGACCGTCAGCCTTTTCGACTTCTACCGGCCTAGCTGTGGCCATCTTGGTAAGGGTGAACGGGTCGTTCTGGCTTTGTTCTTCCGATTGCGGGATGACCTGTTGTGTCATCACCACCGGCATTGAAGGCGGAAGAGCTTGTACAGGAGAAGCCGGAGGTGCTACAGGGGCAGGCTGCGGCTTCTTTTTGCTTTTCTTTGGCTTCTTAGGACGCGGGGGCACTTGAGCCGCCTGCTGGGCATCGGGCACGACGGAAGGCACAGGAGAAACGACGGTTGGCACTTCTGGTAAGGCGAAGCGGTCTGCCACCGTTCCGTCCCTCTCAGCAAGCGGTCGTTTGGGGTCATGCAGGATCGGGTCCAGTTCAAACGCCTGAATCCGGCCAGTCTTGACAGGATTAATGAATGGGTCTTGCAATGGTGGCGGAGCCGGTTTGCAGATCGGACAGGACACCGCGTACGGCTGAAAAGGCGGATCGTCTAACTTCACTTCCAGTTCGAATCCCTGCGCGCAATCTGGACACATAGTCATTACTTTTGACGGTTTAACCACCGCACCGAAAGCGTTGGTCATCGTCTTTTGGTTAACGACATCTGAATCGAATTGGAACGGCCGTCCAGTTATGGATTTACCATTGATGGTTAGCGGCACCAAATCGTATGGATTGTAGTTCATTTATCCGTGACTCGATACTTGTCGGTTTCTGGGCCAGGCAAAGACATGACTTTGGAATTCATTTGTGGCAGCTTTTTGTAAGTCGCCTGCTCATTCTGTACCTTAAACAAATAATAGTCTTGGTTATCCTGGATCACGTATTCCTCCGGCTCACCGGGGGCATCACTGCGAATGATCCGGACCGCAATATACTAGCGCACCCGCGACCAGAACGACAGTAATACCAACCAAACTCACGAATTTGTTGACCATTCTCCTGCTACCTTCCTGACCGTGCCAGCGTTCTCAGTCAGCTGCTTATACATATCGTCCGTGACATTCATCTCGACATGCCGCTCATCCGTCTTGACCACCGCTGGTTTCTGGGCGGCTCGCACATCAACCTTGGTCACCGCCACGTGATGGAAAGTGTAAGTGCCGACCAGCAACTTGCCGGTTAAATCACAAAGTGTGCCAACCACTATCCGTCGCTTTGGTGACTGAATCTTGGTAAAATTGGCGATAATCTGCTTCTTGTGCCTGTCAAAACAAACCGGACAGATGTCGAGTGAAAAAACGACAGGAAGCTGGATGATCTGATCGAGCGGCGGTTTGACGTTACCGTGAACCTCAACTGGCCGGAAATCGTATGAGTAATAGGTGAAATCGTGGCGGCAGCCCAGGCCACAGAGATCACAGGCTATGCCGTCACGACTCGGCAACTGCATTTTTGCTCCTCTGATGCGGACGCCAGGTTGCAGTTGCTACCAGTAACGGCTACAAACATTGGTAACTGCATCAACTATTTACAGTCTAAAATTATTCTCGACCAATTTCAGGAGATGTTCGACGCTGTTTGGGTCTGCTAGGTCAATGATCTCTTCAACCATAACAGCAGTCTTGTCGTGCAAGACCTCAACTGTTGTGCCGGCATCCGGCATAATAATAAAATTGTTTTTCAACGGTGGTAGGGTAATCTCCATGACTGGGCTCATCGACGGATCTGGTATGGCTGTCAGCCTAACAGCATATCCAGTCTCACGCAGATGGAGGGCCAGAGCTTCCATTATTTCTAGCATGTTCCCTCAGCTTATTCACGTCGATCTTCTGGACTGGCGAGTTGGCAATTTCATCGTTCCCTCAGAGCCATGATGACCTCGCCACGAGCAAGAGCAAAAGTCCCACGTTTCTCATCGTAATCTACGAACATCTGTACCGCTTTCCCTTTGTTGATGACGTTCAGGTCTTGGTTTTGCAATTCGTTAAACCACACAAACACCAAGGCAGTCTGGATGCCGTCAGTAATGAACACCTTGAGATACGGTTTATTGGTCTTGGTCATACCCTCCACAGCATCAACAATAATCCCTTCAAGCTTAACCTCGCCACCAGTTTTGGCATTCTCTTTAGCCCCAGCAATCGTACAACCCTCACACTTATACACGTCCAACGGCGAATCGATCCAGTAGCCTAGAAATTGCTTCTGGAACTGTAGTCGATCCTCCATTGTGAAGTCCTCGGGAAAGAGGGCCATCACCTTGTCGCGGGTGTCCTTTGGTTTCGGCTGCCAGTTCTTGAATTTGTCTGGGATTTTATTACGCTTTGGGAAAGCTCGCTTCCATTCCATAATTTGTCGCTGACGCTCTTCATTGACTGTCTTAGGGTTCCAACCCTCAAGCTCCAAGAGTTTAGCCCGCACATCCCGGCGAAGATCGGTCATATTCTTACCGGACTTGCAATACTTATACTGATAATATTGCCAGAGGGCCTGAGCATTCTCATGGCCGGGCAGGTAACGAAAAGCACCCAGCTTAATGAACCGCTCCAAAACTGTCTTCGACTGCCGGCCAGGAGCCGATCCCACAAACTCGTCAATGTCCTGATACTGCCCTTTCCCTTCAAAGGCGATGGCCGCTTTCTTACCCAAACCCTTGATGCCGATGAGTCCTTGGTTTACCGTATCGCCGGTGACAGTGAAGTTACGGGTCATGTGCTCGATGTTCACCACCGAGAAACGAACGTTTCGTGGTTTCTCAGCCTCACCTTTGTACCGGCCACAGTAGGTAATCTCGGTCGGATTCCACTCTTCGGCGCGGGCCACACCCATATATCGCACTAGTTTATCTGGGTGGCAGTCTGACATAACTGCCGCCCAGAACTCAGGAGCGAAATGGGCCTTAAGCCACAGGCATTTGAGAGCCACGAGACAGTACGATACCGCATGAGATTTATTGAAGGCATACCTACCAAATGTCTCCATTTTTGGCCACCAATCTGCCGCCTCAGCCTCGCCCAGCATTTTAGCAGCACCACGGAGCCATTTCTCCTTAATCGGCTTAAGTTTATGGGTAAGCTTCTTAGCGACAGCCTTCCTAGCCTCCTGAGCCTCAGGAGCGGTGAAACCAGCCACCCGCTGCCAAATTGCCTGCAGCTGTTCCTGATAGACAATCACACCGTAAGTGTCCTTAAGGACGTCGAGAATCACGGCATTTAGCTTCTTTTGCCAGGACTTGCGGCCATCATCACGGTTCTTCACAGCGTCCGGGATCGACGCCATCGGACCGGGGTGACCCATAGCATTGAACAACATTAGGTCTTCGAAGCAGTACGACTGGTTAGCTAAGATGCTCTTGGCTAGATCGGTATCGAACTGGAATACCCCATCCGTCTTTTGCTCATTGGCAAGCTTGAGAGCATGTGGGTCATCCATATTAATGTAGTGCTTATTCCCATCTCCATCAAAAAAGTAACCAGCATGCCGCAATCGTGGATTGTTGTATTCCATGCCCTCCATGTTCTTGCCGAAAGAGATGCCGCGGTTTTCCTCAATAAGTTGGCAGGCTTTGAAAATGTACTCAAGAGTCTTTAGGCCAAGGAGGTCCCACTTGATATAGCCGAACTTAGATAGCTGGGTATTACGACCCTCTGTCCACATGCTTGTCCAGAAGCCTTTGCTTCCGGTCTTGGCCATCGGGACATTGCCGTACAAGGGCCGGTTCGTGATAATGATAGCCCCGGCGTGCATCCCCATGTTGCGAATGCGGCCAATCAGATTCAGTGATATATCGAAAATGTCTGGGTAGACACGCGGTTCGATGTTAGGATCAACTTCCCTCTCCTCATCGTACTTCTTCTGGAGCCGCGCCCGCTGAATTTCACACTCGGCCCAGAAATCTTTTAGCGGCTGATGTTCCTCCCAGACTTTGGCGAAAGTAACACTTTCAGTATCCTCGCCACCACATTTTGGGCACTTAAGTTCACCCTTCTTACCGCCATACAGGTGGCCGCATTCTTTGCCGGAGGCGGTTGGTACTTTACACGCAGCAAGCCCACTCTCCTTCACATCATCAACATCTTCTGGCAGCAGTTTTGTCAATTGCTCGGCCTTCTTAAGGCCGCTGGGCACTTGCTGGATCTCTCCGTCGGCATCCTTCTTCTTACGGACGCCCTTCGCACCCTGAGCCGACCCCCGCTCCATGTAGCCAAGAGCCACCGCTGAGTCAATTAGAGCACTTTTGAACTTGTAAGTCTGCCATGTTCCGACCGAGCAAACCGAGCCATAGCCGTCGTTGTAGTCCTTGCCATACTGGTCAATGGCGAACTGCTTGAGTGGGTCACGAGCGGCCGGTAGACAGTCGATGTCGATATCGGGACTGTCCGGGTCTTTAATGAGGTCGTGAGGAACATAGCCGTTGGCGTCCTTAAATTCCAGGACTTTGACCGCTCGCACGGTGTTGAGCATCGGGGTCTTGCGGGCCGCGATGGGGTCCTCATCCACCATACCAAGAGTCCATGGTAGAACTAAGTTGTTTGGATTAGATGAGAACTTCTTGCCTTCGGCAAAACGGTTGAGCCAGACTAATTCAGCCCCCTGTTTCTCAATCTCGGCGATCTCGAATTTAAGCCGCTCTTCATATGGGCCATTGAGCCCTCGCTCGGCCAGACCAGCAAAAGCTTTAGATGCGACCTGCTGCCAAGAAGTGTCGGTCATAATTTACCGCCAACAAGTAACTTCTGATATTCCTGGAGCTTATCGGGATGCTTCCCCTGGACGTGAAGCGTCCGGCCCGATGTACTACTAACCTTAGCACCACAAAACGGACATTTAAGAAAATTTACCTCATTAAATTCAGTTTGGCGGTTCACGACATCATCTTCATTGTCCTCCGACTCTAGGCGGCCATGAGTCTTCTCGGCCAACAATGCCTGATATTCTTCGAGACGTTCCGGGTGGGCTGCCTTGACATGTAATGTTCGTCCCGGTGTGCTGGACACTTCCACTCCACAGAACGAACAGGACAGCCCACCATCCCATCGCTTTGGGTCCTTGGGCTTCGCGGCCTGTTCCTCCTGCTTCTTCACTTCATCAGGATGTTCAGGCACACTCTCCCAATCAATCATGAATGGAGGATGTACCTGATACTTGCCATCTACCTTCTTGACGGCACCATACCACAAATAGTTCTTACGCTTCTTAACCGCCTCAATCAATTCAGTGTGATCGGCTTTGCTGCGGCAGCGGTGATGCCTGATTGGACAGAGGTTTAAACCGGGCGGGCATTCCAGAAAAACGGTCCAATTGTAGTCAACACCGCTTTTGGTTGGATTGGATTGGTCAAGGTGGGTAGTGGCGTCATCGAGAGAAAACTCTTCACCCTCGATGACGTACCGATCGCCATCGCGTTTCACTTCCTGACCGCGGATGCGGCTGGATTTGCCTGGCTTGATGGAACGGAGTTGTTCGGCTGTCTTGCTCATAGCCATTCAATACGACAGCCGCTAACTGCCTAATTCCCTGTAATCGCGTAGCCAATGGCTGCGATGATAACAATGACCATGAGAATACCAACTTTCCACCAGAAAATTGGATCTTTCGGTTCACCGCTTGGAGACGGGTTTTGGTTTGAGTTCTGCATTGGCTGCTCCCTGTGTCAGTGAATCGAATTCTTTTTGGGTGCTCATACCCATTTTCGCTAGTTCACGGGCTCTGGCAAGTTGACTACCCGGTTCCGCGTGGACCATCACCTGAATGTCTTTGTAATAACCATACCATCGACTGGTATCAACCATAGCCCCGACCTGATCGTCTGGGGCATCTTTAGTTAGATAGGCGGCTACCTCAGGTGACTCCACATGTACTGTAGTTCTGGCTCCGCGGAACGCCGGAGCCACCGACGCCAAGGCAAGTCTGACTGCCTGGAAATCGCACAATTCCTGAGACGAACCACCCAGGCCCCAGGCGAACTCACGCCGTTGAGTCCGACCGTGATCGTCACGAAATAGCATGAGAATACCACAACCGCCAAGGATATGAAAATCCTCGCCCTGGCTCATACCGACGCAGTACAAATCGAGAGTCACAAAATATTCCCCATTACATCGGTGATGTCCGGGTAGCGAGCCTTAGTATAGGTAGACAAGCTACGCAAGGCTTCGGCAATCTCTTTGAGCAAAGCACCTTTGGCAATGATCTTATCTGGAAGTTGTCGAGCTTTACCGACGACTACCATGAGATTATCACTCTTGACTTGAACACTCTGCGGGAACTGATGACCCTTAGTCGCGGCTTGGGCCGCTCGTTGGTCGATCGACCCCTGAACGAACAGAGCGACAGCCTCGACAATAGCAAAAGCCAATTTAGCCATCTCCGTCTTACGACGGGTCTCGTCTTTGTCTTCTAGGAAATCAACAAGCTTGATTAGGAACACCGTCAACTGCGGCGATGGTCCCTGCATAATAGCAAGGTGGGTGCGGATGGAGTGTTTGAGTTCTTCGAGCAACCTGTCAGCCGATGGCAACAGATTGGCGTCGTCGATTGGCGTCCGTTCTTTCTCTGACATCAGAGCGTCATTGCCGGGCATAGCCACGTCCGACATATAATAACCTCCAGTTGAGGTTATCTACTGTAGGCTATGAGTTTCAGTCACTACAATCGGTCCGATGATCACGCCATGATCTGCCTTAGTTAACCGGATCCGGCATGCCGAGATTAAGCATATAGCCACCGCGGGATGGAGATAGAAAACGGTCGAACGATAAACCCCACAATAGAGGATCTAAGGTGTGAATACCGAGCAAGAAGCACACGAGCGAGCCGCCGGCACTGCCGCGTGGGCTAAACGGCCATCCACGCTCGCGGCCGTATTGCACCAGAGTACGGGTGATGATAAAATATGACGAGAAACCCTTGTCAATGAACCGCTTAAGTTCAATCTTGGCTTGCTCAACGTACGTCACTTCCTTACCATCAACAATAAACTTCTCTTTACAAGTGTCGAGCCCAAGCTCACAAAGCTTGGTGGCCACAAGTCGTTTCAGTTCATCATCCGCATTTGGAATGTTAGGAATCTTGGGGTCTGGGTCGAAATCGAACGCCGTCACCTTATCGGCAACGAGCAGTGAGTTATCACACATCGTCTCAAAGACACTATCTGGAATCCCCTTCGAATACTGATAATTCTTGAAACGAGCCCATAATTCGGCTCGTGTCTTCATGTACTGCTCATCAGAGTTGACGTGAAACAAATCCTTGCTATAAACGTTAGTGTCCTGAGCAATGGCCATCATCACTTTCTGCAACAAGAAATCCTTCCGTGTCAGGTAATGACAGTTTGAACTGGTAACACCTACCAAAAAGCTACTATCATCTTCAACCTGTATACACCATACTTCAGCAATATCAGATTCGATTATCCGAAATGGATTTCTAATCCATATGGTGTCACCTTCTAGATACCACTTGTGCCGGGCTTTGTTGGCGTTATACTCAACATCATAGCCAAGAGTACGTAGGCCAATTTTTCCGATACTTCCAGCATAACCCTCTCGCCTGAAAGTGTGGATCAGCCCTCGCCTCTTATTCTTAATAACCATTTTCTTAGCTGGTCGCAAAGACGTAGTGACTCCAAGTCCAACCGCAGCAAATGCTTGCACGAGATCAGTCATAAGTTGGATAGAAGTAGTGAAGAAAGATTTCCTACCCCGACAGCCGTCGCCATCGAAATAACCTCGTAATAATACTAGTAACTGACGTTGAGACAACCTGGTCCAAAAATCTGGTAAACGTTTCTGTCGTGAACCATTGCCCATCAGATCTACAAACAAATAAGAAAAACCAGATGAGCAAATTCTGGTCCTCACACCTCTACCACTTATATCGACGTGCCTAACTTGCGGGTTGAACCCATACCCGGAGAAAAAAGAGACAAGACGTTCAAATAAATGCCGTTCATTTTCGTGGTGGCCAAAAGTGAGCCGATACCCGTCTGATGCCCCTTCTGACAGATACATCCCAATAGTCCAAAGTAAATCATCGGAGATCTCAAGAATATCAGGAATTGGGTTGATGGTCTTACCGCCGATAGGGAAGACTAAACCGTTGTGGACACTCATACGCGGGTCACTGAGATAATCGGAGGCACGAATCGAGCGCAGATCTTCCAACGGCAGAGCAATTCGGCTTACAGCAATTTGAGCCCCCGGCCCCAACTGTTGCACTTCGCGAAAGGCAATTTCGCCATCACTCGAATGCCTTGACAATAACTTGTGATTACCAGTGCACTGGATTACCTTACTACCCAAATAACCGTAGATCGCTTCGCCGTTTCTAACTCGACGTTTACCAACCTGCATCACCTGACGGAGGCGACCACGATGAGTCCATACCAAATCGCCAGGGCGCAACTCACAAAGTTTCTTAGAACCAGAGGCAGTTTGTACTGGCACATCTGGGTTCCAGCAATCATTAGCCAAAACCAACGGGATCTTGAAATTGTCGGCGAGCATAACCAGAGTGCGGAATACCCAGGCGTCGTCCTCGACGCCAGGCATCTGTAACTCCATGTAGTAATCGTCTCCGAAGACTGCCTTGAACTTCTTGATCCAGGTGACGGCATCATCCAACCGGGTCTTGCGATCCCGTTCCAGGATCAGGTTACCCTCCCGATCCCGGAGTTCCTTGTACCGCAGTTCGTGACACACCGGCCCATTGAGGCACCCGGACAGAACGATGAGTCCTTCCTTGAACTCGCACAGCTTGTCGAACCAGATGCGATTGAACTGCTTCTGGCTGACACCGAACAACCCGGTGCCGTAGGCTTGGGTGGTCAGCTTGACCAGATTCTCGAAGCCGGTCTTGTTCTTGCACAACACCGTCAGGTGTCGGTTGCGGATGATGCGGGCCGCGAGTTCCGGGTTCTGCCGACGCCACTCCGGGGAGCGAACCTTGTGGCCCCGCTTCTCCAGGTCTTGGCGGACCGGCTCGAAATCGTTGAAGTAGATCTCACAGCCGGGGATGTACTTGACCTTGGCCTTCTTGAAGGCGAGATACATGTCGGGAACGCTGGCCATGTGCCCGTGCTCAGTGGCACTCATGGCGGGGTAGCCCCGCTTCTTGCACTGCTCAGCGTATTGTTCTGGTGAAGCGCACCCATCCAAAGTGCTGAATACGGTATGATTGTGCAAATGTACAAAGTGTGATGGCCCGTTGTACATTTCCGGAGTGTAAAGGATTTTATCCATGGCTCACCGTAAAACCCAACAACAAATTATTACAGAATTTATAGCCGTGCATGGCCATCGGTACGACTATAACAAAACAATCTACACAAACGGCAACACCAAAGTTATTATAAGTTGTCCGATGCATGGCGATTTCACCCAGCAACCACGTGCACATATCGCTGGACAGGGGTGCCCACAATGCACCCAAAAACCAAACTGGCAATATGGCAGAAAAGACTACAATTATTTCTTAACACAAGCAATTGCGCGCCACAACAATCGGTATAATTATCGAGATTATGTCTGCCTTTCAAAACCGGTTACCATCTCCTGCTCAATACATGGTGACTTCCGCATGAAAGCAGCTGGACATCTAAACGGACGGGGTTGTCCAAAATGTGCTAACAACCAAAAGAAAAAACTTGCCGACTTCATCGCAGAAGCCACCACCATCCACGGCACTCAATACGATTATCGAAATAGTGAATATGTCTCAACAAATACTCCTATTACAATCGTTTGCACAAAACATGGAGAATTCACCCAAACCCCAACTAGCCACCTGGCTGGACATGGCTGTCAACAATGTGGAGAAGAAAAATGCGCCATTATAAACCTGAAAACTGGTGATGACTTCATAACCAAAGCTACTAATATACATGGCATGAAGTACGATTATTCTGCTGTTGAATACCACCGAGCCACCACACCAGTAACAATCATATGCCGATCACATGGACCATTCCACCAACGACCACGCGATCACGTTAACTCTAACAACGGTTGCCCACACTGTGCTGGAAATCGCAAACTCACCACGGAAGAATTTGTTGAAAGGGCGCAGACGAGATGGAACAATCGTTATTCATATGAACAAACTATTTATACAACCGGCAAAGAACGAGTAATAGTCACATGTCCAAGGCATGGTAACTTCACCATCACTGCAGCTTACCACCTCGGAGATGGTGGTTGTCCACACTGTGCAATGTCTACGGAACAGCACGATTTAACCCAATTTGTCAAATCGATCTACGGCAACAACATCAAAAGCAATGATCGCACAGCTATCGCCCCATTCGAACTAGATCTACATATACCAGAACGCCGCTTGGCCATCGAACTGAATGGGATCTATTTTCACTCGTATAATCACCAGGAGTCAATTGCGGAACGCGAGAGACACAGACACAAACATTCGTTATGTGTAACAGCCGGAATTTCACTATTACAATTTACTGATTATGAATGGAATAACAAACGTGAATTAGTAAAATCGATGATCGCAAACAAACTCGGCCTGTCTACTCGGATCGCCGCCCGCAGCTGCGAAATAACCACTGAGATTCCGCCAAACTTCTTCCGTGAAAATCATATTCACGGTTTCAAGGCGAACAACGCCGTGGCCGGGCTGACTATAGACGGTGAAATAGTCTGCGCGATGAGTTGGAGCAAGCACGCCAAGTATGGTTGGGAAATCTGCCGTTTGGCGACTAAGCTAGGAATTCATGTGGTCGGCGGAGCCGGAAAATTGCTGAAGTGGTTCATTCGCACCCACAGCCCTAAAACAGTCTTCACCTATGCCGACAAACGATTCTCAATCGGAAATGTATATAGATCGCTCGGGTTCATAGAAATCGGGTCCACCAGACCTAACTATCAATACGTTGACCGGCTTATGAAGCCGCATTCACGCATCAAATTCCAAAAACACAAATTAAACAGTTTGTTGGAGATATTCGATCCAAACACAAGCGAAAGTGTGAATATGTTCAACAATGGTTATCGCCGCTTATGGGACGCTGGGCATTACCGTTTCTTGCTTAGCCTCGGCCATTGAGAATCTCTAGTCGCTGTTGGACATGTTCCGGTACGCCCCGATAGGCGGCGATACCTTTATCCAGCACCACAGCCAATACAGCCTTACACAATTCCGCGTCCAGTTCATCCGTCTGGGGGAGCACCGGTTCTTGGGGTTCGCGGCCCAGCCGCTTAATGAACCTTTCGAACACAACAGCAAGGCCCGGTCGATGTTTAGTAGCGAATTTCCACAAACGACACAGGTAGTTGTGGAAACCGTCATCACCCAGCTTGGCCCGAAGCTCGTCGAACTTCTCACGGACCTTGGCCGCCCAGACCGTCTCCAGCTTCACGGGGTCCAGAGCCTCTATCCAGTAGTACCGCCCATACTCACCCATCCGCTCCATGACCGCGTTCTTGGTGGCTATGGTGGTGCGGAGTGCCACCAGCTTCAGGTCATTGGCTGAGTAGGACTTGGCCAGACCCAGGCGGAACGCCGCCACCACATCCTTGAAGGACTGGAGACTGTAGCGTTGATGGGTCTTGGCCTGGAACCAGGAGTCCAGGTTCGGGATGAGTTGGGGCTTGAGATCGCTGTCGAGGATGCGAGGCACCGGCTCTAGCTGCATGAACCAGAGGTCGAAGTCGATGTTGAAGGCGACGAAGTTGCCCTCAACAGAGTGTAGGACGAGTTCGACCATGGGGCCTCACGAAGAGGGCGTTGGGGCCGGTGGCTGTGGTGGCTCATTAGTGTACTTGGCGGTGGAGAAGCAGAGCACGAAACTACCCTTGCCGTGCGGGGCCATGGCGATCCGGACGCCACCGAGTTCCCACGACTCGTTCCCGTGAACCACCGTCACTTTGGGATGTTCGCCGCAGAGATCGAAGGGGTCGTTGTCGGCGACCACTTCCATAGCACTCCAGATCGCCTCGCCGGGGATCGGCTGCATCACCCCGTCAACTTCCTGCTCGGCGATGGTCAGTGACGGACGGGTGACTTCACTTGCTGTAACGTGCACGTGCCTGCTCCAGGAGTTTCTTGCCGTAGCGGGTAACGATCCCCTTGGTCTTATTTAGTGTCTTGGGATCGAGGACAGTCGGAGTGCTCATCAGCGGAACGTAAGGACAGTAGAAATAGCCAGCGTCAATGAAACTATGCCCCTTGTAGCCTATCTGGACGTTGAGTTTCTTGCAGATGGCAAAGCGGTCTTTGAAATGGCAGACCCACTCGTTCTTACCGATCTCGGCGAGGACGATGAAGAAATCACAGACCTCCGGGTCCTCAATATAGTCATCGACGGTGACGATCGGATGCCTGAATACCCTGTTCTCTTCTCCCGGAACAGCCCGCTCTGAGATGTAGCGGAAGATCGCGTGAGGCCCATCGACCTCATACGGCCCGCTATAATCAATGACTTGATACTCGTACTGCATCAGAGTGGGGGGTATCGTTTCTTGACCAATGGGGCCGTGAACTTAGCGAATTTCCGCATTACCGGAACAGCTATCACGAACTGCTCACGGAAGAAGCACACCCACTGGTTATCTTCGGTCCGCTTAAGTAGCACGAAGAAGTCGCTGACGTTTGGGTCTTCGATATGTCGTCAACCAGGATCTCTTTACCGTGAGCCCTGGTCTTGATGACCCGGTGAATGGCGTGCGGTTCCTCGACCTCGACGGGCTGGGCTGGCCCTAAGATCTCGTACCATGTCTGTCGAAATGCTTCGACGATCTTGCCGAATGGAGGAACCATCAGTACATCCGGCTGTCATTCCGCGGGATCTGATCGACGGGAACGATGAAGCCGTCGGAGAAGTGGATGTTCCCGTCATCGTCGATGTTCGCCATCATCATACCGCACTCAGGATTGCGGAAAACACGACGACAAATCTCATTCGCGTAATCCTCCTGTGTCGGCGGTGGTTGGACTGGTACAGGATGGGCCGGGGTTTGAACCCGGCCCTTGAAGAGACGCTTGATGAACTTGGGGACCATTAGAACATCTCGGCGGCCTTGAGCAACCCATCAGCAACACAGTAGAGGGGCTGGCTCGATCGCTTTACCTCTCCAACAGTAAACGGCAAATCAGTCTCTTCGAGTTTCTTGATCACCCGCTGACTAAAGCCGCGAGGGGAGCTTGTACCGCCAGCCATGAAGATGTTAACGCCTTCCTCAATACGGGCCTCGGCCTCATGCTCCTGGAAACCGGTGACGATCCCCTCGATTACCTTGCTGATAAGCACATCGTAGTGCAGAACTATATCCATACCCAAACGGTCCTCCGGCTCCTTGCCGGGGGTCAAATCGACCTCCATTTTACGGCGAGAGACAGTGGTGGGTGTCTCCTTAGCGACTTTTTTGCGGGTCTTAGACAATTCGGGGTCGTAACCGTGCCGCATAGCTACCTGCGTATCAATCCAGTCGCCGGCCCCGACCCAACAGAATGAATAAACTTCCATACCATACTTGACGTATGAAACAGTAACAGTACCAGCACCCCAAGAAATACCGATGCCAGTAGCGTCCTGGCTCATGTCCAGAACGATGGCATGCGACTCCTTGATGTTGTTAACAGTCTTTTTGACCTTAGACTCGTAGTTCTCCAAGATCATATTAACTACCCGCTGGTGGTAGTCGATATTGGAGTCTTTATTAATAGCTGGAGCAGTGGTACAATAACAAATCTTGACTTCTTCGTCGAACTCGCCTAAGTCATTTTCGGCCATATTAATCAGACCGTGAATAATCGAAGATAAGACAGTCATCGCCTCTTCGTCTGGGCTAATACCGCCTTCAGCCATTGGCCGTAGTAGGGTATCATTCTTGGCATAAGCAAATTCCTCAGCGTCCCGCCCCAAAACGATGATGCGATTGTTCTCCAATTTAATCCAGCGGGCGGGTCGTTCGGTGCCGTCGGACCGTTTCTTCTTGGGATCGTTGAGCATGTTCTCCACGAACGGCGTAGCCCGCTCAAACGGCCAGTAGCCGTTGATCTCTGAAATGAACTTACTCTTGCCGTCGTCACCTTTGAATGAGACAACAATGGTTTTGGTGCCAACGTCTAGGCCGAGATGTTTCATGATGACTCTAATCCCTGTATAGTCGTCGCCCAGTCTATATACCGTCGAGTGGTGCTCCTCCTCCAGAGGATGAATATCAAACAGCTTTCCCAATTTATGGTGATCGTAATTTAATGGTAAAATGTTCTGATCTTCAGATCTTCTCGGCTGGGCTGGTTTTGGATGTGGTGTCACCCTTTTGGTCGTCACTACCTTCTGCACTATTTGGCTGTTCTGGTTGTTTGTTTCCGTTACTCGGACCACCGAATCCGACAGGCTTTGGGGCTCTCTTGAGGATGACTTCTGGTGGGATATCCGGGACACTGCCGGCTGTAGAACGACGCACCTCTTGAGACGTTTGGCCGACTTGGCTAGATGTACCCGGAGTTGAGCTAGATGGCCAGACGATGGCGGTAGACTCCTTTCGTTGGCCATAGAGAGTCACCAATTTCTCGAAAGTTCGAACCGCCCGGTACCCAAGATATAACCAACCCAGTACAAACACCAAAATAACCACAAATACGTACCAAGGGAAATCACCTAGATCCGTTAACAGTCGAAATGTAACGTTCATGCGTGGCTCACCCTCAGCAACGGAATGCCGGCAGCATGAGCCAACCGACCAAGCTGATCCAACCCAAATTCGTAAAGAGCAAACCGCCGTCGCGTACTTTCAGTCTCTGGCCAGAGACCCCCATCATCGTAATAATCTATTTTCGACGTGTGACTCCTACCCCCAATAATTTTATTGTCAAATCCAAAAACCGTCACACTTGCTGGCCCCAAAAACAGAGCGAAGTGCACAGCCGCCAACACCAATGAATCGAAATTAGCTAATGGCGGATCAATAGACATTGGAACCGCCCCGCTCTGACCAAGCTCGAACTGTTGGGCCATTGGCACTACTTCAGACGACGGCACAAACGTTCCAGACGGCCGATCCTGCATCGCAATTGGCACTACAAATCTGTGATCCTGGTACTTCCCTTTCAATTCGGCCAATGTTGGCATAGTGTCGGTAAACACAAAATCACAATCAAATAGTTTAGCAACGTAGTCGATGCCAATAACCACGTCATGCCGTTGAATGACGGCCGGGTTGATGCAGTCCAGTGACGGACCAGGGGCCACCACCGCCACACTTTTCCCACCAGCCGACTTCTTGAGATCGTAGATTCCAGACAATTCTGGCTGCTTCATACCCAGGAACCACTCGAACGTCCGCTTCTGCTTGTCCTGTAAACTAATAAGATTCCCAAGGCGGCCGATATCAAGCTGTTGTGGCTGCAAATTGCGGGCAGCATAAAAATGCCCAGCTTTACCTGGGAACCACGCCTCAGCGATCCGAGCAAGATTGTTCTGGGTTTTACTACCATAATCAAGCTCAAGGGCCACAGATATGATAGAGTCATCACAAACACGGCATGACCCACCTAACAACCATGACCGCAACGAAATCTCAATGTCCTCACCAGAACCAAGATCCATACCCTGATCGAAACCGCCAATGAAGTTGAACCACTCTTTAGTAGTGACAATGCAATAGGAAGAAATGGCTGGAGACTCTTCACGGCCGGTGAAAGTACGGTCATAAAGGTTCAAATCCCAACGCCAACCAAATCGCCGCCATCTAGATGATTCGGTCATCCACAAGCCCAAATCGAGAGTGTGTACTACTGGACTAACTAGTGATTGTGGATTGTCGGTGACGGTCTTAACGAGTGGTACCATCCAGTCATCGCTAACCTTGGTCTTATCCTTGAGGAAAACAAGGACAAGACCAAGAGCTGTTTCGGCAGCGGCATTCCAGGCTTTAGCCCGGCCTACCTTATCGGTGGTGAGAACGCGGACGCCGGTCCTGGTGTAACCCAGGCCGGCGTCGTCGCAGACGATGATCTCGTCGATGCCACCGGTCCTGTCCAAGATCCCGTCGATGGTCTTGTCCAGGTACTTGCTGTCGGTGGCGTAGATGATGACTGATGGCATAGTAGCTTAGCTACCATGACAAATCAACCACAGCCCTTAAGTTGGAGAGACCACCGTTAATAGGACCTGAGAGACACCTTGTTGACCAACAGAGTCAGTCACTAATACTGTAAAAGTGTATTGCCCAGGAGTGTCCAAAACCAATGTAAACGACCGGTCAGTAGTAGTAAAATTGTTGTAATTCGATGACCACAAATAAGTGCACGGCTCGACACTATTAAAGACTAGAGTATCAAACCCCGCTGGCTCGCCAGCAGTAATAGTCGGTGGGTCGCTCGGCTGAACCTGAGCAATCACAGTGAGATTAGCCGGCGGAGGCGACACTGGAGGCGGCGGTGCCGGCGGGGGTGGCGACACCGGTTGCAGTGGTCCAACGTTGTTACAACCAACCTGGACATTAGGGCAATAGAAAAAATCTTCTTGGCAGCACTCGTCCTGCTCTGGCGGCTTCGCCTTACCCAAATACCAAGGATACTTGCCGGGGCGAACTAACCCATTCGGACCATACCACTTAACAGCCTCATCACATGCTGGAATATCAGTCTCTTTAACCCAGTTGAACTTATGACGGTCATAATGTCGCTTAGTGACACAGCCCGGTTGAGGCGACCAGTGGGCAAGGTCAAGTTCATCAAATTCATCGTCAACAAGTTCGAGAGTATAACTCTCAATGAGTTTGCAATCGTCCAGAACCATCTGAGCCGAAGCGAACGATGTATTCAAAGCACTTCGGCCATTAAGAATCCCTGCGTTAGCTGCCAGTTTCACCTCCTCGACACACACCTGACTGACAATATCAGAACAAATCGAGAAAATAGCTTGCTGCTCACAATCCAGTCTAGCGGTAATAATCGGGCAAGTAGCAAATACACTGGTCTTGTCAAGGGAACATTCAACGATCCGCACCGTACTATCGCCTGGCCTACCGGGCTGGCCATCCGGCCCCCGTTGTCTGGACTTTACACAGAAGGTCCCTTCCCACGGCAAATTATTCTGCAGATAAATAGACCCGCAGACGATACCAGTATCATGGTTGTATTGGACAGTATTGAGCGATTTGTTCACATCGACCGGAAACCGCCGGTCATAGGACACCCGCGGTTTCGCCACACCAAGTGGGTCCACCAGCACCGTCACCACCGGCACTCGATCAACCGTCGAGCCGATGGGGATGGCCAGAATACGACTCAGAGCGATCGGACAAACATTGACTGCCAAAGCACCCATGCTCTGCTTAACCAGCAGGTCGCGGGTGGCTTGGAATGTAGCGGCCTCAGCAGGCAGCCCATGATAATAGATGGCGAGATGCTGCAGCGGGTCATACACCGCCACTTCGCCGGGTTTCGGTTTAGTACCAATCTTAGACGCCACTAGTCCGTCAGTACGTCGCGGCAGAGTGACCTTGAACACCCGGACTGAGATGTCTGGAACGTGGTTATTGGGAAGCTCGATGTCTGTACGGTCACCAAGCAATGGCGTTGGGGTGATTATCGAGAAATCTAGCCTATTTTGTTCAATTTTCGACGGCTCATAGCATATTTCGGCAGGACCCGGCCTCCCCCCACGACCGCGATCGCCGATCTCGCCCTTCTCACCTCGTGGCCCAGGGCACACCTGTTTCATCAGGACTTGAAATAAACGGCCCCGATCAACTTCGATACGAAGAGTGTCTTCACCTTCCGGCTGGAATTTGACAAACTTATCAGACGACCTAAAATAGTACCAATAGGCATCTCGGCCAGGAGCAATCTTGAGTGGTTTCAGGTCGAAGCCGGAGTTGACGAATGTGCGAACCTTTTGCAAACGGTCGAAGATGTCTGGTGTAATCACCCCATCGGCCGTTTCACTGACTGTAACCGGAGTCTGAAGTAACCCACGTGATATCCAAGACTCCTGCTCGCCAGAAAATCGCCACCGGTTGCCATACTTATCGCATACCTCAGCCCCATCATCAGGCTTTCGTGGTAGTCGAGGCAGTTTGCATACCGTCGGCATTGGTTACCCCCACAGCAGTCTCCAATATCTTTGTCGTAGCTACAAGAGCACGAACGTAGCGTTCTCGTTTTCCCATCCGACGATCTTTACATTTCACCGCCTCACGATAAATCACACGAATGGTCGCGGCCAAACGAATCAGGAGCAGCGATCTCCCATTTCCCGAACTCAGTGTAGAGACTAACACCGAACAGGCCGATAATACCATTGTTTAGGGAGATGACGAGCTTGATGGGGCCGAACACATAAGCGTGCCAGCAGAACCCAAGTGCCTCACCTAAGAATACATGCTCAGTCCGACTATCAAAGCCTTCCTCGCGGAGGAAGCTATGAATGGCGAATATAAATTGTGAGTCAGTTTCCAATTTGACACCTGTCGCGGTAGGAGGTGACGCCAGTTAGAACAGCCTTACTAAATTGGTGAATCTGAAACTGACGTCAAATAGACTCTATAATATCGGTGAGTAAGAGATCTAGGAAATTTGGATCGGCTAGCTCATAAATCCGAATAGGTTTGTCCCCATCGACATAGACTATACAATCGCCGACGACTCTTGGATTTGTGATGGTGAGAGTCCAACCGCGGTAGCTGCGGTAGATGTTGCGGTTGAGTTTAAAGCGATATAATGGGTAAGCCTTTCGGAGAATGGTTCTGAATCCTTTGAGAAGTGCCAAATGAACGTCATCTTTTGGCACTTCAACTTCTTGCAAATTCTTACTCACACTGCACCCAATCAACACAAGTATAGGGAAGAGTCCCCACTGTCCTAAATATAGGAAAAACATCAAAAACATGTTTCCCTGTAGGACGTATAACCACGCTACCCAACTCAACCGTTTAGGTGGAGAATGGGCGGGGCTCACGGGTCGTAGGCAAGCTCCGGCAACTAACTCTTATTGTGGGGTCTTTGTGCCGGTCGAACTCCTACTCCCTTGACTCTGCTGTCGTCACCCACGTCCCCGCGGGCCGGACCACTCTACCAGGTTCGGTGTCCTCAGAGTCTTCGAGTTACAGAGGGAGACACTACCACTGTCGATGCTTCCAGATTGCCACACGCCTGTAGCGGGTTCACATATTCTGCAGGTTGGCATTTAGTTGATTATGGCATGGCGTGTCAGGTCTGATGTTACACCGAGTAGTTCCAGGAAGTCTCCCCATGCGTACGGTCAGTCAGCAGGTTCGGCCACAGGTATCATACCCCGCATTATGCGGCCGGGTCGTTACTTTCAGCCCAGGCTCCATACCAAAGGCGGTCAGGACGCAGGCGACCCGTCTGAGACGGAATCGGGAAGGACAATAAAGCCCCTCAGTCAAGAACGACCCTGAAAAACCACGTCCTGATTAGCTGACCTAGTAACAAATCACAATCGTGGCAAACCGAGCCACTATAGTCCAGAAGTTATCTGGAACGGCCTGGAGACCGTCGGCGGCGTTAAATACCGCTACCGACAGCGATGTCAGAGATGCAACTGTTTCGATAGGCTTGGAAAAGCTACTATAATGTCACACTTCTGATTCTTCAACAGCATAAAGTTCGTCCCCCTCATGAACTACATCATCGTGGGCCTTGTCAAGAATTGCCAGATCTAGACCATGGATACCCTTTTTATCAACATCTACCCAGGACTTGAATAAGTTACGATGTGGTTGGATGGTGGTCAGCACTTCCTTGGGCTTCTTTTCTAGCCTTTGAGTCATGTCCCACCAACGAACGCTGGTGGCTCCTAACTCAATTAGCTGATCTTTAACTTTTCTCTTTTCTTCCTGTGTATACTGACGTTGTAGAGCCACACGGATAATGTTTCCCTTGCATTCCACAGCGGTTTTGTCACTAAGGTTCTCGTCCAGAAATGTGTGGAACTGCGGTGGAGCCTTCTCGTCTGGGAAAAACTTCTCACCAGCTTTCCATAGATTTACAAATTTATGCGTTCCAGTGTCCAAGTCGTAGACATAAAAACCATGGGCGACATCACCTTCGTCGAATTTGAACGGTATTAAACTGCCTGGGTAAAAAACTGCAGGTTGTTCCACACCGTCACCGAGTTGTTGCTTGGAGTGGAAGTGACCAGTATAAATCTTCTTAAATCTGGACTGTTCGAAATTGACGATTGACCAGTCTTTGAGCAAGAAACAAGTGTTAAGGGAGGCTCCGCGAACCCCAATATGTGTCAATAACACGTCCCCATCTTCATAACGGTCCTCCAACCGCCGCAATACCCTCATATATGATTTTTCGAAAGTGATGAACGGCAATACCCAGAATCGTTTGTCCTCAATGGTTATGAGTTTTACGTCTTCGATATAAGTCAGATATTTTCGCATCGGGGCTAAACTATTAATCTGCCAAGAGTGGCGTAGAAACATGTCGTGGTTGCCTGGGAAAGTAATCCATCTCTGATCGTACTTCTGTGCTGCTTCTTCATGGAAGTCAACGGCCTGCTGCAGGACGTTAATTGCCAGATTTTCCCGATTGTGGAAAAGGTCACCAAGCACCATCACTACGTCGATATTGGCTGCTTTCGCGTACTCCCTTACTACACGGCAAGCGTAGTTGATGTCGCCGTCCCGGCCGGGTACGCCGCGGTGAAAGTCAGCGGTGATAATGACTTTTTTCGACATAGCGTTTGTCCCGTGTTTCCCGGTTCTAGAACACGTTTATATACCTGTCCGTTCTGTGTCTATCCCATCTTCGTTAATATTCCTACACAACTCGTGGAAAACTATTAAAGAGGAGGACTACGCCATGTTCCACGCAGAACTCATTTCAATGTCTCGCGGACAATCATATGACCAAGTAGACATCCTGGAGCCCCGGCACGGTGACTTCGAGAAATATGGGGTCCAAAAACCGTTTGGTGAACGTACCGTAGCATTCTTCTGGATGGATCAACTAATCCTAGCACACCCATGGGGAGTGCGAGTAATTCATCTTGATAAGAAGCCAAGATCAGGCCCTGGTCCAAAATGTTTTGGATTCGACCGCATCATCTTAGATGGTGATATCAGCTATCAAAATGGGATTTACATTGACGATAGTTATTTCACGGAACTTGGTATCCCAGATCTTTTCGAGGACCCCGGTGAAGTCATCGACCAAGTGACTTTCTCATGCTCGCAGGGTGTTTTCATCACCCACGACGCCAACGTCGTTAGTATGATCCGCCACTTTCCACGTGGTACTCGTGGTGTTACCAAGAGCGTCCAGGTCGTCACTGTAGATGAATTACAAAAATTGGATGTTCCGCAACCACAGGCTAAGATCAGTCGCCGGAAGAAATAATCATGATTAAGCTCATCATTTTCGATCTCGATGGCGTACTAGTTGACGCAAGAGAGTTGCATTACGACGCGCTCAATATGGCTTTGGCTAGTATCGACCGCAAATACGTCATCGGGCGTGATGAACACCTCTTGTTCTACGACGGTCTACCAACTAATAAAAAGTTAATTAAGCTCACTGCTGAGAAGGGATTACCGGAGACAGAACACAAACGGGTCTGGTCATTCAAGCAAGATATGACCAGCACTCTCATTGGGAAATTTAGTTACGACGACCAGAAACGTGATCTTCTCAAAAAACTCAAGACTGACGGCTTCGTCATCGCCGTCGCTAGCAATTCGGTACGTGATACGGTAAAGATGTTTCTACTCCGCACAGGAATGATAGAGTTTGTTGATTTCTATTATTCAAATCAAGATGTGATCCACCCAAAGCCACATTCTGAAATCTATCTGCGGTGTATGTTGCGGGCTGGGATAAATCCCAACGAGACTCTAATAGTAGAAGATTCGCATATAGGGCGATTAGGGGCTAAAGCGTCCGGTGGCCACGTCTGTGCAGTTCGTAACCCCGGCGATGTCACCTATGCTCGCCTCCACGAGGAAGTTCTAGCCGTGAACAATCACGACACCCCATCTAAGTGGCAAGGTGGTAACCTCAACGTCCTCATCCCAATGGCTGGTGAAGGGAGCCGCTTTACCAAGGCCGGATATACATTTCCTAAACCTCTGATAGAAGTTCGCGGCAAGCCCATGGTCCAGGTCGTCACCGAGAACCTGAACATGGACGCCAGATTCATTTATTTGGTGAGAAAAGAACATTACGAGAAGTACAACTTAAAGTACCTGTTGGGCTTGATTACTCCAAATCATGAGGTGGTGCTCGTAGACAGGCTCACAGAGGGTGCTGCCTGCACCACCCTCCTAGCCCGCCAATTCATCGATAACGACGATCAACTTATTATCGCCAATTCCGACCAGTTTGTTGAATGGGATTCTAACGAGTTCATGTACTCGATGGTTGGTGACCATATTGACGCTGGCATACTCACATTTGAGGCCACTCACCCCAAGTGGAGTTACGCCAAACTGAACGAGAGTGGCCTTGTAACAGAAGTAGCCGAAAAGAAGGTCATTAGTAACAAGGCTACCGTTGGGGTGTACTATTGGAAAAAAGGTAGTGATTACTGTCGATACGCTGATCAGATGATCGCCAAAGATATCCGCACGAACGGTGAATTCTACGTCTGCCCGGTCTTCAACGAAGCTATTAAGGATGGCAAGGTTGTTAAAACCTTCGACATCAAAAAGATGTGGGGTCTAGGCACACCAGAAGACCTAAATTATTTTCTGAAGAACTATCATGGCTGATCCTAATAATAAGTATACGGCACTGCAGCGTGGCATCTATGATGGTGGCTATTCACAGTGGCATGGTTACAACCGTGACGCCATGGTCGGGTCGTTCAATCAACACAATGAGTTCAATGGTTTCGACGAATTGTTTAAAGGGTTGGATACGGCTGAGAAAGTGGCTCTTGATTTCGGCTGCGGGCCTGGTCGCAACATAGTTCGCTATCAGGGGCTGTTCGAGCGAATTGATGGGGTTGACATCTCTGTGGTATCACTGGAGAAGGCTAAACTCTGGCTGCAGCATAATAATGTGCCTGTCCCCAAACTCTATCCATGCAACGGGGTCGATCTCCGAGATATTCCAGACGAGCAGTACGACATAGTGTTCAGTACCATTTGTTTGCAGCACATCTGCGTCTACGAGATTCGTTTCAGCTATTTGAAAGAATTTTTCCGAGTGTTGAAACCGGGCGGTTGGCTTACTTTCCAGATGGGCCACGGTCCATCGTTGCCTCAATGCCGAGATTACTACGACAATTTTTACGATGCTGATACCACCAACGGTACCTGCGATGTCACCGTTGCAAGTCAACTTCAGTTACACGGTGATTTGTTGAAAGTTGGTTTCAGCAATTTTGCACATTCTCTCATTCCGGCTCCACCGTACGAACCGTTGCACATTCACGACTTTTGGATTTTCGCGAGAGGGCAGAAAAATGCTCAAGATCTCACACCGAGGCAACCTGAGAGGACCTGACGTTGGCTCAGAGAATAGGCCGGAGCACGTAGCCTCTCTAGTCCGTAATGGATTCGAAGTTGAGGTGGATGTGCGGACCAGCCCTGATGGACGGTTTTTATTTCTTGGCCACGATGAACCACAGTACGCTATTTCGGAGTCATTCTTACAGCTTCCTGGTCTATGGTGCCACGCCAAAGATTATGGAGCTTTGCAACGGTTATCTGCTCTCAATGTACACTATTTCTGGCATGATACCGAGGATCTAACATTAACTTCAAATCGTGTACCGTGGGTACATCCGAGAATAAACGTCGAGAAATTTCCGCTAGAACTGGTAAAACGGTTGGTATTAGTCCTGCCTGAAAAGTCACCAACCGACAAGGATTTCGTAAAGCGGTGCTACGCTGTCTGTACTGATTACGTGCTGGAGTAACCCCGTGAAGCGTGCCGCCGTGTGTTTGTCTGGCCTGGTGCGAACTTTCGAACAGACTCATCAGAACTTATATGATCGGATCCTTGCTGTCAATCCAGACTTTAATTTCGACTTTTTCTTGTCAACCTGGGCCAACGCTGATTCCCGTAAGTCTACGCAGAAAATCCGCCTGGAGAGATGGGGTCACTCTGTAGAAGAACTCATTCCAATCAATCCGACTCCTGTAGATCGTTTGAATTTCATCTACAAACCGGTGGCCATCAATATCGAAAACGAGAAGACATGGGATATTGCAAAATATGTTAGTAATAAAGACGGATGGGCTAGTCCTGAAGCATGGCTTGGGATGACCTACAAAATCGCTGATTGTGATCGACTACGCCGCCAGCATCAAATTCATATGGGATTCATTTACGACGTGGTAATCCGCTGCCGATTTGATACTCTATTGCCTATACCAATCGATTTGAATATTGATCAAACCAAGCTATACGTTCCAAAGATGTGGGCTCCCACCTACCACGATCAGCCGTGGACTAACGATATGTTCGCCATTGGTTCAGATTAAGTATTGGAGGTCTATGCAGGGGTTCACGATGCCACTGACTCTCTGTTCGACCGCGGTGTGATTTTCCAGCCTGAGATTCTTCTGTACAATCACTTGTCTGAACATGGTGTGCCGGTAGAAGTAATGGACTTTGATTTGATGATTCTCCGCACTTAAAACAAAATAGGGGTCTTGCCACACGTCGGTGATTCCCCCCACGTATTAGACAGGGAGACACCGAGGTAGTTATGTTCAACTTGGAAGCTATCGACGCCCATTTCCCGAAACGTGTGGACGGTCAAGCCTCTTACCGCGAAGGTCAAAAGAAGGCTATTGAATTTGCCCTTAACGCCTTTAATAGCGGCAAACGGGTCGTTATGATCGAGGGGCCAACCGGCTCCGGTAAGAGTGCAATCGGTATGACCCTGGCCGACATGGTACCGTGGTCATACTACCTCACTGGCTCCAAGATTCTCCAGGACCAGTTAGTTGAGGAATTCGGCGAACAGATTGTCGAACTCAAGGGTCGCAATGCCTATCCGTGTACTTTCTATACCCGGTTCGGACCGGAGATGGTCCGCCGTGGGATCTGGAAGCAGCAAGTCCTTGATAATCATCTCAAAAAGAACCACAATTGCTCTGACGGTTTCTGCAAGTCCAAGGCCGGCAAGCAGGGTAAGAGGCAACAGTGCACCAAATGTTTCACCCCGGGTCGACCTCACGGCAACGGTCGGCCGGGTGGTGATTTGGAAGTGCTTCCGCTTGGAATGCGGTACAGTGCTTGCCCCTACTACGAGCAGGTGTATAAGGCCCTGGCCGGCCGCAAAGTAACGATGAATTTCTCATCGTTCCTGTTTCAGACCCAGATGACTAAGAGGTTCGATGAACCACGCGACCTGATGATCGTGGACGAATGCCTACACCCACACACTCGCGTTCTAACCGAACAGGGTCTTGTTCCGATCGGGACACTAGTGAATAACCAGATGCTGGTGAAGGTAGCCAGCTATAATACGAAGACTGACGAAATCGAGTATAAGTCAATCGTTCGCTGGCTCAAGCGTGGCAAACAACTGACGTACAAGGTTCTAGCTGGTAATCGGGTTTTGTACCCGACAGCTGATCACAAGATCTACACTCCAACCGGAAAGAAGAAGCTGCAAGAACTCAGGGTCGGCGACCAAGTGTTGGTCCAAAAACCAGAGATAACGCAGCAACAAGAACAACTGGTTCTGGGTTCGCTTCTTGGTGATGCGAGTTTACACGTCGTGGAATCAAAACGGATTTCTAAGAAGTACGTGAACAAGGGGACGCGAGCCCGCGTGCGGTTCCGCCACGGTCCCAAGCAGTTTGAGTACATCGAGTGGAAATATCGGGTCATGCAGCCGCATGCCCGGACCGCCCCGACGCTCAAGCCTTCCGCCGGCTTCACCAAGACGACTGCTGCTTTCAGTACCAGTTGCGACTTTTTCGAGATCACCGAGCTGGTACTGGTGGACGGAAAGAAATCCCCGAACGCCATCTGGCTCAACCAAGTCACCGAGTTTGGTCTGGCGGTCTGGTATATGGATGACGGGGGCTTATCCAACGGGACGGCCCGTTTCAACACACACGGTTTTACCCGTGCGGAGAACGAGACCATCGCCACGTGGCTCCAAGACCGATGGGGTATCTTAGCTACGGTCAAGGACATCAAGAAGGACGGAAAATTATTCCACTACCTGCAATTAGACCGTTCCGGCACGTATCGACTGGCCGCGATAGTGGCTAAGTTTGTGCCGCCGTCGATGCGATACAAACTGCCGATTACTCGATTACACCAATGGGATGATTACGACAACCGCATCGAACGCCAGAAGTGCGACCCGGTAACGGCCGCCCACATCCAACTGATCGAACCGTATAAGGAGACGATCACCTACGATCTCGAAGTGGAAGACAATCACAACTATTTCGCTGGCGGTGCGTTGGTGTCGAACTGCCATAATATTGAGCCGCAATTAATGGACTTCGTGTCACTGACCATCAGCGATGCCCATCTGCAGCAACACGGCATCGTTCTGCCAGAACTGAGTGCCCCCGAAGAGTACGCCGTGTTCTTCGAGGACTCCAAGCTACACGAAGCTATGCTCAAGGTCTATAACGATGCCGTTGAGCAGGACCAAACGTGGTTGGCTGATGAAATTTCCAGGACTCTTAAGAAATACAAGATGTTCTTAGATCACATCCAAACCGAAGGATCGGAATGGGTACACGAATATGAGTCGTCGCAATCTGGTCACAACAAAGTGACCCTCAAGCCGGTCTATGTCCACAACATGGCTAGTGAGTTACTTTTCCAGTACGCCCACAGAGTGGTGCTAATGTCAGCCACCATTCTGGACGTGGACGTGATGTGTAAGAGTCTTGGTATCCCACGAGAGGAAGTGGCAGCGGTACGGCTCAAGAACCGCTTTCCGGTCGAAAACCGGCCAATCCACATCCGTCCGGTCGCCAAGATGACCGGCGGGGCTGAGGGAATGAAGAAATGGGGACCAGCTTTAGTACAGGGTGTTAACCAGATCGCCGACGAATATCGGGATAAACGCGGGATTATACACACTCACAATTTCTCGATTGCCAAACTGTTGCGGGAGAACTGCGAACGCGAGGTGAAGCGGCGGTTTCTATTTCAGGACGAGTTTAACAACGACAAGAAGGCGATGCTTGCTGCTCATGCCAAAAGTCCAGACTCGATCCTGGTAGCTCCGGCTATGCACGAAGGGATCGACCTACACGGCGACTTATCGCGGTTCCAGGTGATTTGTAAGGTACCCTACGCCAATTTCTATGATAACGAGCAGTTGGCAAGGCGTGTCGAGGCCGATCAGAAATACTATATCTGGCTGACGGCACTGAAACTCGTTCAAAGTTATGGTAGGAGTATTAGATCTGTTGATGATTTCGCCGATACCTATATTCTAGATGCAGCGATTGATAAATTTTTAAAGGATGCCAGAAAGATATTGCCTGACTGGTTTCTTGAGGCCATCAAATATGACTAAGAGAATTACCTTCAATTGTAGTGAATGCTATACTAAAGCTAGTAAGACTGCTCCTAATTACTATAAACAGATCAAAAAGTTGGGACAGCCACTATGTTCATCTTGTGCTAAATCTTCTGGCATTCAAAAGACTAAACTGGCAATTTCAAATCGTTACCCCATCAAAAATTCTGATATAGTGGTTGTAACATGTTCATGTGGTAAGCAACGAGAGATCTCATTTAAACAAAGCAAAACGAATAGTTTATGTCTAGAATGCGCCAGTAGATTGAATTATACCAAGAATCGTAATGCCTATGCGAGAGAAGCGGCTAAACGCATAGGCAACCATATTTTCGCTGCCAAGGTTGCCGCCGGATTGGCTAAAGTTCCAGCTGCGATTAGAAAATCAAATTCTGTCGCCGCCGCTGCGGCATTATGGCAGAATGAAGAACGCAAGGCGGCTGAGATAGAACGACGCCAAACAAAGGAATGGAGCAAGACCCTCAGCAAGGCATTAAAAGACGTCAATCTTCTGACAACTGCTGAATTTGTCGCAAGAGCTTCTGCTATACATGACGGATTGTATGATTATAGCGAGACAACTTATTCACACAGCAAAGACCAAATTGTTATAGTTTGTCCGGCACACGGTCGTTTCTATCAACGTGCTGCTGATCATTTATACCATGAAAATGGTTGTCAAAAATGCGCAGCTTCGCGAGAAATGTCAAAGCCACACCGACAAATTAACGAATATGTTGAGTCTATTGGTTATAAACCGAGTATCAACGATAGGTCACACGGTTTCGAAATTGACATATTAATTAATAATGTTGGTATCGAACACCATGGTTTATACTGGCATTCTTATGATTCTATGGAGTCAAAAAAGGATCGCTATAGTCACCACCATAAGGCATCATTAGCCGAAGCTCGCAACATTAGGTTATATCAAGTCTTTGAACACGAATGGCGAGCGAAGCGCCGGATCGTCGAATCAATGATCGCCAACGCCCTCGGTCATAGCGAACCGATCGACGCCAGAAAATGTGATGTGGCCTTAGTCGATGATCTTGAACCGTTTTTCACCGCAAATCACATTCAAGGTCATCGACCAGCACTGATCGGCGCTGGCCTATATTTTGATAATAGTCTAGTGATGGCTATCTCGATTTCAAAACATCAACAATATGGGTATGAATTAATAAGGTCGGCTACAACACTAGGAAAACGTGTTCGTGGCGGCTTGAGCAGACTCATCACTTTCTGTCATAAAGTGGTTGGCTTACAGTCGTTAATGACTTATGCCGATCGTCGATTTTCAATCGGTAATGCCTATAAACAGTGCGGTTTTACACATTTGGGCATAACAAAGCCGAATTATTGGTACACAAAAGGAGGGGCGGTGTATAGTCGCCAGCAATTCCAAAAAGCGAAACTCAATAAGATATTACCACATTTCGACCCGACAGCTTCAGAATCGGTCAATATGTTTGCAAATGGTTATCGGCGTTTATGGGACGCTGGTCATTACAAATTACTGAGAAAAGCATGATTGAGCCGCCTGATGAGTACACCGGAGCAATCGCCGTATTCCTTGAAGAACATGGCATCGCCGTAACATGGCACAATAATTGGCAATTCTCAATCGGTGGAGTCGGAGACCAATGGGTGATCTGTGTCGTTGACAACGAAAATGAGGTAAAGTGTGTCGAGTTTGGATCAGGTACTGATAATTTCATAGGCTTGGTCGATCCAATTTATATTGAACTCGCTGATCCTAAATTGTTTGATCGATTATTGGCTCTATTGCACTGGTGTGGAGCGGCCACAATTCAAAATTCGCCCATACCACAAACCACCACAAGCCATTCAGGTGTCGTTTTAAAATAGTCCAGCATTAACCCCGCCATGGACGGTATTTGGTGACTGTGAAATATGATACTGGAGTTTCTGAGCTTCCATAGTATTATGCAGTAACATAGTCACGGTCATGGGGCCAACTCCGCCTGGTACTGGACTGTATGCCGCCACAATGTCATAGACGTCAGATCGCACGTCACCGACGATTTTCCCATCTACTCGATTGATCCCAACGTCTACCAACACGGTAGTTTTATTAACCATGTTTGGAGTTATGAAATTTGGTTTCCCGACCGCTACCACAATAATATCAGCAGACTGACAGACATCTTGTAGCAATTGCGGAGGCGTCCGATCATGGCAAATAGTAACTGTGGCGTTAGCCTCTTCTTTATCCTGGATGAGTAGGGCTTTAAGTGGTTTACCAACCACATCTGAACGATTGATAATGGCGACTTTCTTCCCATCGATCTTCACACCGGAGCGGGTAAGCAATTCCTGGATACCGTGCGGTGTACATGGGATGAATCGTGGGCGACCCTGGAGTAATAACCCGGTATTAACTGGGTTGAATACGTCCACGTCTTTGAGAGGGTCGATGCGGTCGAAAATTTCGTAATTAGAGACGTTCAATTCCTTTGGCAGAGGAAGCTGAATTAGAATGCCATGGACGTTGATGTCGGAATTAAGACAGTCGATAGTTTTGATTAAGTGTTCCCGTGGATCAGACCAATTTTTGATACCATTTTCAAAAGGTTGGAGCACAAAACTGTTGATTCCCACTTCGACACAGGCTTCAACCTTTTTCTTGACATAGACTCTACTGGCTGGATCATCAGAACAGAGGACCACGGCGAGAGTTGGAGGGATAGATGGCAGCCTTGGCTTGTTGTAATGATAAGGCATTAGCGGAGACCGCCTCGCCGCCAACATAACCTTCATTTCGTTACGAATTTCAGCCGAAATGTAGTTACCATTTAGAATTTTAGGCACGTTTGACTCACTATAGGTTCGTATTAAGAAAGGCTTGTATTTGATATACAACACGGATATTCAATGGTTGCTACTAAGTTTAATTCTCAATTATTTTGATATTGGTCAAGGGCAGATAACTAATATCGTTAATCTGCTTTACTGACAGAACTGAACGTCTTATTCACCTATTGTAATTGGGTGTTGCTCCTATCGGGAATTGAATCATGCTTGAGATCAATGCGGTATCCTGGAAAAACTTCCTCTCATACGGGGACTACATTACCACACTCGACGTCTCGAAGCTCGGCCAATGCCTCATCACTGGCGAAGTAGAGGACGATGAGGAGAAGGAAGCCTACAATGAGGGTCTTGGAAATAATATTCGCAAGTCCAACGGAGCCGGCAAGACCACCATCATTAGTGTGATGCAGTGGATTTTGTTCGGTCGAACCTCACATTCACATGCCCCAGGAGATGCTGTTGTCAACCATTTCATCGGCAAAGACTGTTGGGGCCAAATCACCTTCAAGAATGGCGACTCGATCACTCGCACTCGCAATTACGAAGGACACAATGAACTTATTTATATCCGGGATGGTGACGAAACCAGACTGAACTGTGACACCCTCGGCACATCCAAGATCCAACAGGCACAACTAGCCAAAGCATTCGGCCTCGATTGGGAAATCTTCTGCGGGTCCACATTTTTCAGTCAATATAGCAAGCCGTGGATGGAAATGGCGGACCAAGCCAGGAAAAAGGCTCTAGAACGTCTTCTTCACGTAGACCGTTTCGCCTACTACGCCGACGTCGCCAAGAAGAAGTCAGAGAAACTTGATACCGCGGTCCAACGACTCAACGGACAGAAAGCCAATTTGGAGCGGGAGATCAGCCGTCTGGAAGCTGAGATTTCCCGTCTTGAAGAGGCGTCTGCCACTTTCGGCACTAAACAAACTGCTCGCCAGCAACAGGCTTTGGAGGCCGCCGCCCACGAGGACGACAAGAAAGCTCAAATCAAACTCCCAGACCTCGACAAACTTAAGGCTAAGTGGGAAGTCGTAGCCAAAATCGAAGCCAAGATCCGCGAACAGCAAGGACAAGCTGCCACCCATCGCGATCAAGCCGACGACATCAACGACGAGGCAAATAAGCTAGATGGGCAGATTTCCCGTCATGAATCAAATGCCTCCGCTATCGAGCAGAAAGTGAAACTGTGGCGTGACCGCGGCGGGAAAGTCTGTACTTCCTGTGAACAGCCAATCCCACATGAGCATATTGGTAATAAGGTAGAACCGCTGGTGGTTCAGGCTACCACAGAGCGGGAAAAAGCTGCGGCTCTCCGCAAGGAGCAAGAGGAGACTCGGGCACGGGCGATGGTAGCTCGCGAAGAGTACAAGAAGGCGATGGGACAGGTCAAGCAGATGGAGGAACTACTGGCTTCCAAGAAGCCCCAAATGACCATCAGGGACGCAGAATCTATTCATACCCGATACAAGCAACATGAACGGGAAGCGGTTCGGCTTCGCAAACTTGCAGAGAGCATCCTCACCGAGGAGAACCCACATGATACAAGCATCGCTGCAGCTAAAACCAGAATCGAAGAATGTCGGGTTGAGATTGCGTCCTTAGATGGTGACACTGCTCGCCAAGAACTTCTCAACAGGCACTTCTTCTACATTTACAAGGCATATAACGACCGGGCTAAGATTAAGAGTTTCGTATTCCGTGATCATGTACCGTTTATTAACGCCCGGCTGCGGCACTACCTAGACGTGTTTGGGTTGGATATCAAACTTGAACTCACCGAGTCCTTGGGGATTAAGAGCAATCTGTGGGGTTATGAATTCGAGTCTGGTGGTGAGAGGAAACGGACCGACGTGGCTTTTATGCTGGCGACGTTCGATTTTCATGAGCATATGTTCGGCAGACAGTGTAACGTACTGGTCATGGACGAGGTTGATGGGCGGCTCGATGATGATGGGATCGATTCTCTCATCAACATTATCAAGAACGATCTGGCTAATCGCGTTGAGTCTATGTTGATTATTTCACACCGGGAGAATATGAAAGACACATTCCCGCGTCAGATCTTAGTCAAGAGAAAGCAACGATTTAGTCGGGTCGAAATGATATTGTGAAGTATATTAACCGTCTGGGGATTATCTAGTGACTATGCCGTACAATGAGCGGGCTGAACCAGAGAATGTCTTTGTCGGAAATCTTCCTGGGTTCAAGTCAATCAAGTTCCATAAGGTTAACCGGACCTTTATTGATCATTCTTTAGAGTCCCAAGTAGTTAAGGCTCAGCGGTTCACACTATCAGAAATGGAACTAGCTCTCAGGGAGGCTCAGTGCGCTGGTTTAACTATTTATATTCACGAGTGCCTGCGGACCTGGGATGATATTCAGGAAGATAAGTATACACTACAGTGGCTAGCAGTCAAGACATACCCAGCACCACTGTTCCAGCATTTTGATATCGCTCCTGGGATAATTATGAATCCAACTACGCTCAAGCCAGCGTTGAAGACTGATTTCCATCTGGATATCGAGAACTTCAAATCGCTAGCCGCTTGTTGGGGCATAGAGGAATTAGCCAAGCAGCTTGGTGAATTTATCATCGAAGCCATTGCCGCCCGCGATTACGATGGAAAGCCGGAGCTACCCAATGAGCGTATTGATTCTATCGATCCACATCCAACACCGGCATAGTGAATATTGGCGGAAATTACAACCTTTGTTCATCGCCGAAAGTCGGGGTGACTATGAGTACGGGGTAATAGTTAATGGCGATGATCCTAAGTTCTATCCAAATTCTGTCTTACACCTCCCAACCAAGGTATCACATTCGCAAGGGATTAAGTACGCCCTTGACATTTTCAGGGCTCATCGACACCGTTTTACTCATTTCTTGCTGCTTGATAGTGATTGCTGGCCTATCCGTCCTGACTGGATTGGAATTATAAATAATTTGATGGGCAACAAGTATTTGTATGCAGCTCCGATGCGAGTTGAGAATTTCGATACTTTTCCGCACCCGTCTGCTTTCTATATGAAGGCTGAGTTTTTGGATCAGGTGGATTTCGGTTTCAACCGAGCCGCGAATCTTCTTGGTGTGGGGGTGTCAGATGTGGCGGCGGCAATGCCGCAATACTTGAGCGGTCAGCAGGTTTGGTATCCACTTATCAAGACTAATTATTTGTCTCCACACCCGTTATACGCTACTGTTTATGGCGACTTGTTCTACCATCATTGTGCTGGATCTAGGGGACTAGGATTCCGGGCCAACAGCTTCCATTTCTATGACCATATACTGGACCGCCGGGACCACAGACAAATATATAACATAATAACGACTCAACTCCTTAACCGACCGCGGCAATTTATTGACACTCTGCGTGGGGTCGGTATGAGGAGGATCAGTAAGGCGGGCGATACTCATGCGGCCACGTAAGTCTAAGCTGGACACCTTTTTCAAAGGCCCTGCTATCGACTCGTATGCGATCGACCGCATCAAGCACGTTTCGAACACCGAAGTCGTTCGGCGGCTTCTTATCAAGTATTTCATCGATAAAGGGTTCATGGAATCATTTGACCGCCAGATGTACCCGGCATTGATTCAGGACCTTCCGAACGTGATACCGGTCCTGTCGCCGAAGATCGAGATTGTACCACACGCCGATGAGATCGACACGTCACAGGGCCGGGCGGTACTTGGCTGGAACTTGTTTGTACTTGGTAACCAACGAATGTATCTTGGCGAGACATACCACAATTCATTACACGACTTAGCCCGTCAGATTCGCACCGGTGTTATCCGTGTGCCCGAATCTGGTTTCCACACGGCCCGGCGGCAGACGACCCCGCGGCGGGTTGTCTCTTTCATCACGCGAGTGCTCGGAACGCATGAGGCAGGGTATATCGATCTGAACCCCGGAACTAGGCCGATCCGCGCTCCTGGCGAACCTTACGCCGCCAAGCAGACTTTGGCCGGGATGCCACAGCAATTCTTTTCGCGGTCCTACGGCGTTTGAATTCTTACGATGAGCGTTCTAATAGTTGCTTCGAAGAGCACCTAGAGTGTATTGTTCTGGTATGGATACTGGAGAGCCGCTAACACGTTACCTTCATACTCGTCTTCGTGTTCTTTTCCGAAGGCGATATGCCAAGCATTGGCGGGACTTTAACGTCTTCCTTGATGGGGCTGCTATCTCCAAGAACCAGACCCCAGCCAAGACACCAACCCATTTTGAAACGTGGCTAACCGGCCCGACCATTACCGATTTTCCAGTATGGGCGACATGTGGGTCAGCACCGCCACCAAAGTCTGAGAAGCATTGGGGTATATACTACACAGTCAAACACCACGGCTACCCACCAGTTAAAACTGCTGGTTACGTGATGATCGTCAACCATTTGGTTCGAGTCTACTCAAGTTCATGGGCTGATAATCGGCTTGCCACATCAAAGCGTGATTCTTGGACCTTTGAACTGGCTGACCCAGATTGTATCGAGAAGGTTGTTGGTCTGTTCAAGAGGATGTTCGCCCAACCACAAGTGAGGAAGTGATGGCGACTACCCGGCTGCTGTCGGCAGAGGACATTTACGACGTGTACGGACTGGAGTGGGTACTCAAGGCTACCTTGACCGGCTACAAACTCGATGCCGAAGATGAACGGCTGATCGGGCTTCGGCTCCGCGAGATCCGCGACTTCTACGTATCTGCTTGCAAGTCTCGCATTCGGGCCGAGGCTCGTTTCCTTGGCATCAATCTTGAGGGCGAGTCCTTCTCGTTCGAGTACGTCCTACAGGAAATCAAGAACAACATCGGCAAAGCGATGGAGCAGAATGCCGAGAAGATGATGCGTGGTGGCGGTTTCAACCTCATGGGCCACATCCTCAGTGCCCACAAGGCGGCCGGAACCGACCTAACCGGCATCAACACCGCCCGCTTCGGAGTTGGAGCCGTAACTGTGGCTCCACCAAAGAAAGACGTGGACCCTAACTGGTTCATGGACACCAAGAAACACGGCGGACGAGTATGGGAAGACCCGCGGTGGGCAGAAATCGCCAAAGCGTTTGTGGCAATCGAGGCAGCACATAGTGACGACGAGATCATCCGGTCGATCGATCGGATTAACCAACTGCAGCACAACTCCTTCCACGTGCTGATTGACCTACAAACCGGGCGAATGCTCAACAACTGCACCAACCAGACCGACGATCGTGAGGCTCGCAAGCGACTCCAGGAAGTCCTGAACATGAAACTGGAGGCCACTAGCGTCGAGGAATTTAAGGACCGCATGTCGCCCGACGTTCGGAAACTCCTGCACAAGTACCGTGGCTCCAATCGGGCACGTAAGTAGTACATGACAGAACGCGATGCCGCTCTCGGACTCCTGCTTGGTGACTGCCTATACGAGGATTTCATCGTAGTCTTGCACCTAGCAGGGTTCGGGACTCGTATGAGTTCAATCAACGAGTGCTATGTCTTCGACATCAAAGCCCCCAATGAATTTGATGGACGGCTAGACTGGACTTACGAGTATATTGGTAATTTCAAGGTCCAGGGAGATGAGATTTTAGTCAGCAAGAGGAATGAACCATACACCCGTTTCGAACTATCAGATCCTAAACTGTATCACAACGTGTTTGGCTTTTTTGGGAAGCCGGAGTGGGAAATTGAACTCTTCCTCGACAATCGCCGACATTACCAAAATTTCTTGCAATCGCCCAAAGTGCCCAAAGACGGTGTGGAAGGGAGTGGGTGAGACGCATCTCCGGTATGTAAATCACCCGGAAAAAGGAACCCGTAGTTTTCGCTATTTCAGATGTGAAAACTGCGGGAAAATCGGATCTATTAAACTCGCTGACTTTATTTCTGAAAAGTCGTGATAGAGTCAAAGCTCCCTAGTGGGTAGATAGTACAACACCTACCTTCTAGAGGCTTGAAATGCCGAATTGGAATCTCTCAGCAACTATCGCCTTCAAAAGTGGTAACTGGACATCGATCGAACTGGTCAAGGACGAGTTTGGTTTTCGTTCGTCTGGACCAGTGGGGATGTTGGCACTGCCAGAATTTTGCGAATTGATCGAGCAACTTGGTTTAAAAGCTAATAACTATTTCTCGTCCAAAAAAGTGAAGATGGTCGTCTATCGGTTCAGTGTCCAGGATGGGAAAGACGTGTTAATGGTGTCCGGCGGCACCATGGGACACAATAAGTTTGGTAAGGCTCACCTTGGTAAGATGATGTTCAAGGATGATGATTTCTGCGGGAGTCTGCCGGTAGAAGTTGAGGCTGGGTCGTCCTGATGTGTTGTTTTCTCAACGGAGAAGATAAACCATGGGTCGTCTAGTGACGCCGATTTCGAAAGAAGAATTCGAGAAACTACCAAAGTGGCAGCAGTGGGTGGGTCATAATGCTCTGTGGCTTGTTCCGTTAGCGGTTTTGTTGGCAGCTATCATTGGTGCGTTGCTCGCGTGTATTTAAGAAACCGACGATTCTCGCCACATGATTGTGTCAAGCACCCATGGTGGTAATGGCAACCCACTGGTTCTCAACTCCAGGGTTCTCCGTTCAAGTCGGAGTGGGTGTACTTGGTCGATGGTGACGCCTCAGGCGTCTGGGGAAATCGGGACGTGACTGCATACGAGTGGCTCCGGTGCAGGGCAGGCTCGCGTGGATAGGGGGAAGAACCCACACCACTCCCCGGTGGTAAATGTAGCCACCCTCACCACCCACGGTGTAACTCCGGGCATCGACCATAACCTTGTTGGGCCGCGAGTTGGTCTTCATTGAAAAATGGGGACAATGAAAAAGCCCCAACCCGAAAACCCTGAGACGGCTAGGGGGAAGTAGCGTCAAGCCCGGCGACGTAGTGTGGAGACGGAAAATCCGAATTGGCCGGGACACCCGTGACATCACTTCCCGGCGGAGAGTACGCAGGGACACTAACAGGGAGGACAAAGATATGGCTCACGCCAAACTTATTATAGCATGACGTTTCGGCGTTAACCGCTGGCAGGGTAAGCTCAGTCTGCGACTCAGCGGTAAGAATGTCTGAGCTAGGGTTGTGGCGGGGGCTACGGTCGCCGCCACAACCCGCCGGTTTTCTCACCAAGGAGTATCAAATGTCTGGTTTTGTGTGAGTGCAGGACCCCAGTTACACCTACGTGGTGGTCCGTGCTGACCTACCCCCATCTCAGCAAGCTGTCCAAGCTTGCCACGCCTGTCTCGAAGCCGGTAAGCATTTTCCCTGGCAAGGCGATCACCCACATCTAGCGTTATTGGCCGTACCCGATGAGGGTTCTCTTCGTCGTTGGCTCAAGTACGTTCAGGGACATAACCTCCAGACAACTCCATGGTACGAACCAGACCTGGAAGGTAGTCTCACCGCATTCGCAGTGCCGGGTGTCTCCACCCGCCGAGACCGTCGTGTGTTTTCCGGACTTCCAACCCTTAAGCTCGCATCACCAACCACGAAGGAGACGAAGATGATTACGTTCCAGTCCCGCTGGGGTTACCACCCGTGCAGCTATGAGTTCTACCTCAAGCTGAAGCGACTGAACCTGCTGGCCCAGAAATGCCTCTCCCAAGCCTCAGCATGGAAACGATGGGATCGCAAGGAACCCCAGAACCGCTGTCGGTTCATCGGAGGTAAGGACGGCTGGGAAGCCCCGCGAGGCGATACCGTCGGTCAGCGGAAGCGTGATATTCCGAAGGAGCACCGGCTGTACGAGCCGATGCCGGAGCCGCCGTACCCGCCCGGTGAAGTGATGGCCCTAATCGACACCATCACGAGTGACTACCGGAACGCACGGACGCCCGTCGTTCAGGCCCAGGTGAAGCCGCTCGTTATGTCGGAGCAGAAGGTCGATACTCTGCTCCGTCTCCTCGAAGTGCCAGGGCTCGTGCCGGTATAGGCCGCGGATGTGGCCACGGAGCCGGCGGTACAGTAATTCGATAAGTTTGAATGGATAGGCGGGGTCTGCGAACGGGAAACGTATCCAGGCCCCGCCGCCCAATTCTGGAGTCGGGTCGAAAATTACGTTGTCGTTGTGGAAATAGAGAGTGCTGAGAAGTGTGCTGCCATCGGCATGATGGCGGATGATACAGCAGGAGTTCTCACTGGACCACGACGTGTGGACCATCTCAAAATCCTGGAATCCTTCCGCGAACAAGTCGATGGCAGCTTTTGTGATATCGGTCATGATGTCCTAAAATGGACAACACCCGACCGTCACTTCTTTTTGCCGGCCACTTTCTTCACTGGAGCCTTGACCGCGACTTTGGCCGCAGGTTTCTTCGCTACTGGCTTCTCGGTAGCTTTGGCCTTAGCCGGCTTCTTCTTCGTAATCATCAGGCACGTCCTCAAGGGTTTGAAAGGGGCCATTAGCAGCCCGGTCTACGTACACATCGCGATCTTCCCAAACTGAAACATACAGTGTAAATATCAACCGGGGGACCATCATGCGACTAACCCAGTTACACCGATTTCAGTCGTTACTACTTGATGGAATCCTAAGCCTGTACCTTACCGAAAGTGTGGTCAGCGAAGAAGCACAGCAATTATCATGGCCACAGGAATGGGCTGAAGAGGCACTACAGAGCCCACGTTTCCGGCGTTGGGTACAATCGCTCGGGATCACCGGACAGATTGGTAAGCCTATGCATGGAGGCGTCGGTCGGGCATATCCAATAGGGGATAACCACATTATTAAATTCACCACCGACCAAAAAGAGGCCCAAGCCGCAGCCGTTCTCAAGGGCCACGACTCGCCGCATGCTGCCGACATCTATGGTGTTCATCGCATAAACAGTTATGATCACAATGGCCGCCGAGTGAGCTTGTTTGCTATTATCATGCAGCGACTCAATACCGGAGTTGGTGGGAAAATGCGAGCGGCTGGAAACGCCGTCTACCAGTATCTCGACGATAACAGTGGCTTTATCGAAGATGTGGATGCAGTTATCAAAGTTGTTATGGCCAAGTACGTTGACCCGAAACTACGAGCCGACGAAGGAATGAGATTCGCAGTTACAAATGTGGTGAACGCACTGCACGACGTACAGAAACGAACCGGTGTGCTTTCTCAGGACCCACATGGCGGCAACATCGCTTTTAAAGGTCGAAAGCCGGCTTTTTTCGACTTCGGGCGGTCAAGTGTGAATTTTGACCACCCGAAGTCAGATGGTGCCCGCATCACTTCTCTTCCAGAGAAATGACTGTTGCCTCTGGTAAGAGCAGGTCTTTGTCTTTCCAATAACGTTGATCCACCATAGCCGCTTGCATTAGGGTTTTCCAGGCGGCTCGTTGGCTCTTAGGCACCATGCCATAGTCATCTAAGGCGATCCCGTGTTGGATCAGTTTTTGGTTTAACTCGGCTGGATTCTGATGCTGGACAACAACCCGGTAGGAGGTTCCGATTGGAACTCCTAAATATTGGTCCAGTTTGTTGAGTTCATGTGACATCATGTATCAATACAGTATTACCTGCGGAGAATTTCTCCGCAGGTAATATGTTGTGGCAGGGATGTTAACCCGGGACAAAGTTGTTGGCCTGCATGTGCAACTTAATCATCTCTTTGTAGGTGTTCACCGCTCGCGTGGTGATACCTAGGAATTCGGCGATGTGATTAATCTTGGCTGGACCATCGCCGTACTTGTTGGTAAACTGTACGGAGATTTCACCCTGACTGGACAAGATGTCCCAGACGTCTTTACAGTGGCCGTCTGGGATGGCACATCGGATAGCACGCATCGCTTCCAAGTTGTCCACCGTGTCTATGTGGTTATCTTCCATGCGTTCTCCTCCGATAGTTCGATAGCTGATCTGGGAAATCGTGAAATCGCTACTGTTCTGCTCCTCAGTCGAACTGGCGAAGTTATCCATCACACTTACGTGTTCCGGACGATAGACTTTCACCTGGAACTGTTGCAAGAGTTTCCCACCCTTGGGCGGTTCCTGCATCTGAGCGATGATCCACTCACTCTTGGTTTTCCCAGGCGGTAGCCACTCTTGGTGAATGGGCATTGGGGTGGCGTCTGGGCTGACAACCACTTCGATGGTTTGTGTGGTGACTCGGATTGGGACTCCGTACAGTTCACCTTTGGCTTTGAGCCGGACGAACTCAGCGGTGAACTCCGGAGGGGTGGTCAAGCCGCAGATCTTGATAGTGTAGACTCCATTCTCCGGTTCGGTTCGCTCGCAGTAGTTGTAATCAATTTCCATCTGGTTACATAGACTCAGGATTTCCTGGGTGAGTAGCCAATCGGTGGAGCCGACGATCCCTTGGGGTTCCTTGTTGTGTTCTTTTCTCTTGTTCTCGTTGATCTGCTGGCGGAAGTAATTCCACACGAATTCGCCGAAAAACTTTCGCAGTTGCTGGTCGTCATCGACTATGGCTTGCGGGTTGTCGTATTTCTTGGCCCCAGCGATGGGAAAGATCGTGGTTTTGTAGGTCGGAGCGGCGAAGCCGTCGGGCATATCGGTATAGCTGGTCTGGAAGTCCTCGATCGTCATGTACTTGTCGTTATCCCGCACCCGGTGTTGCAGAGCTTCACTGTCACCTGGGGAGTCGATTTCGATGCACCGGCAGTTTGGGCATGGGGCCTGAATGCGGTCAATTGCTTTGGGCTTGGACCGTTTGGTCATATAGGTGCTGGAACCACATGCCCGACACTGGAAGGTGTACTTGTGATGGTAGAAAAGGCTTACGACACCACGCCATATTGCGACTCTGAGTTCTTGCTCAGCGATCTCGCGGTCGTTGGCGTAGTCGGCGGCGATGGTGACCGACAGTTTTTTCATGAACTTGATTTTGTGCCGCTGCATGTCGGGGTGAGCGGCGATTCGGCGAACGAGTCCTTCGGCGTGTTCCCGCTGGTCAGCGGTGAGCCCTCTCATTGTGATGTTGGCGAGGGAGCCACGGAGATACAGTTCTGGCATCTGTCGAACGTTAGCCATTATTCAGGACTCCTGGTAGGTTGCGATCAACTTAGCCGCTCAAACGTTTTACCGGTCCTAGGGATATACTGAGTGTTTACGGGAAACTCAGTGTGTTGGGTCCGGCTAGTGCGACCCACCCTATTCACTCCGGATACTGTGGCAAGGAAACTGTTATGGCTCAATATTGCGATTCCCAGAAGCTGGAACAGAACTGGTTCTACTGGCTCCTGTCGTCGCGGGTGCCTGCCCTCGAACACTATCGGAGTCTAGGACTCCTGTGGACCAAAGTCATCGGAGTGGCCACTGACGATGAAGGTTCTCCGCTTCATCGCCACGGGAAGGTCCTCCCCGATCCTTCTCATCCAGTCCGGGCTCACTGCATCGCTCTCGCAACTCCAATCTACTTTAACAGTCACGACGGAGAAGTGCAGCCCACCGGCATCGTGTTCAAGGATGGCAAGCCATTGCGTCAGGCCCTGCCACCGACTAGTATTTTAAACCTCCTTTCTGACGATCCGTTGCACCGTCTTGATCATCCACTGGTGCAACTTACCGAGGTCATTCCGGTTTTACAGAGCAAGGGGTATATCCGCGAGATCCCCACGAACACAACTTGGCACGCGATGTTGGAAGATATCAATCGCATCTGCCACGGTATCGCGATGAAGTTCAAGCCGAGGAACGAGGACGAACATGCGGAACTGACCAACGAGGCCATCTACCAAGTGATGAAAAAATTGGCAGAGTACAGGTTGGTGTACACCCCCGGACGGGCACCAGTCTTTAACCTGCTGACCACCACTGTCCACCGTGTTCTCTATTCCGTGATGAACAAACGGAAACACCAGCGGGAAGGATTGGGCCGAATCCTCGCCGAAGCCGAGGCCGGCACCCTTCCAGAGACTCATCGAAGTCTGCGAGTGCAAAGTGGTCATCGCAAGACCATTAGAACACGGTGACTCGGCTTTGTCAAGCCCAGTAGCCGCCATAGTTCGAATACTTCAAGCCAGTTCTCGCCATGCCAGGCATCCCTGATGTGGCAGAATCGGCTACGCTAGTAAAACACGCCACCACGTATTTGAAATGCGTGGTGTATCTCTAAAGACCATCCGATCAGCACATCTGTCTTTTGTCTTCGGTTACACTTAGAACGACCGGCCGCCTATGTATTAAACCTGTTGTCGGGAATGGATGTACCATATCCCGGCGAGCAACTCTTTAAGTAGGCAACCCAATGGCCACGTTCGACCCACGTTTGCGTAAGGTCAGGACTCCTCCGGCCAGTCCGGAAGTCCGCAAGTTACTTAAAGGTCATAAGGAGGCCATTGTCATCACCGCTGACCCAGACAAGCAAGGCGGCAGTGGCGAAGCTAACTTAGCGATTTTCACCAAACTATCAAACGATGGTGGTGTGTTAGCCACCTACCTCGAACAGGTTCTAGCGAATCTGATTCGGACCAGACATGGTAAACAAGCACATCGTACGGGTAAAGCCCCAGCTGGTGCGTAAGCGGACCCAGGTGGTCATACCCAAAAATGTCTCAGTTGTCATCAAGCCCAGCAGAGCCCAGGTTGTCAATCTTAAAGATTTGAAAAGACAGGTACAACCAGCAAAGCCTCTCCCTCAGTCTAAAGCAGAGCCAGCAAAACCTCAACCACAGGCGATTCCAGTTGCAGCGGTCGCCAGACAGAAATTAATCAAGAGCAGACGGTCACAGGGACGCAAAAAGACTGAAGTCAAGTATCTGAGCCGGGACGTAAATCCTGAATCGATCAACCGCATCGCATCGCTGCGAAATGCTGGTAGGGGGAAACTGCTCATTATTGTGGGGAACGGGCCATCTATCCTTGAAGCAGATCTAGACAAACTACGCAATAACCCGATTATCCAAATTCTGACCGTAAATAAACCAGACGCTCGACTATGGCCGACCGACTATTGGGCCTTCTTTGATTCATCCCAATTCAGACGCCACGAAGATCTGTGGAACGGTTATGGCGGCACCATCTTCAATTCAACCGCCATTAAACGGCAAAAAGCTACCAGCATGCAACTCAAGAACAAGGGGGGTAAGGGCTGGAGCCGCGACCTTCTCACTGGGATTCATATCGGTCGCTCATCAGTATTCGCTAGCATGCAAATAGCCGCTTGGATGAACCATGAGCACGTCTACATCTTCGGGTGTGATATGAGCCCAGAAGGAATCAACGGTAAACTTCATTTTTACGGCCAGAATCCAGATGTTGATCCAGAGCAGCGAAAACAACGGTTCGCCAAGGAGGCTGCATTCTACGACCAAGCTGCCGATATTATGTCCACGGATGAACGGCTAAAATTCACCTTCTGTTCGGCCTACAATAAACATAGTTTCGTTGACAAATTTCAAAGACTTGATCACCGCGAAGCTGTTGAACGCATTTTAGCTCACGCCACTTTACTAAGTGGCAAAAGTATTTCCTGAAACATACTCAGCAGTTTAATAAGTCCTGATACGTATTGCAGAATCGTATTGAAAACGTGGGGGCGGCCAATAGGCTGTATTGTAGTTATGCCCGCAGTCTATGTCGGATCTAGTCTGCACAACGCCGAACGGGTCCGTGAAGTCCAACAACGGTTTCGTGATGCTGGAATCGACATCACTTACGATTGGACCGTTCATGGACAGATCTACGACAAAGAACAGCTAGCCAAAGTCGGAGAAGCAGAAGAACAAGGAATTAAGGATTGCGATGTTTTCTTCATGCTTCATCCCGCCCGTAACGGCACCCACTACGAGATGGGGTTGGCAAAGGGGCTAAACAAACTCATTGTGATGGTGGCTGAACAGGAAATCGAAAAGAAGACTTTCTACTACACAGGCAACGTCATCAGGTTCACCAACCTCGATGCAGCTATTGATTACGTCAAGATAATCCTAATCCCAAGGGGACAATAATGAGTGGTATCTTCAACCGCCTCGAATTGGACATTATGCAGTCCAACGAACTCAAGGAAAGTATTGGGCTAGCTTTCAAGTATAACTTTCCAGCAGTAGTAGTCCATCCTGGCCTGATTGACGATGCTTTTGCGGCTCGGGCAGCAGTTCGTGGTCGGTTCAAAATCATCTGCCCAGTTGACTGGCCAAAAGGCGACAATTTCAGTATTCTCAAATTCCGAGGCTTGAACACCGAAGCCATCGAAGCCGACGGATTTGAGATTGTGCTCACCGGCGGGAAAAGCGAAGGAGACACCAGAAGTGAAGCCATAGCTCTAACTGAGTTTGTGAAACGACAGATATCAGAGCAAAACGAAGTGCGATTCGTCCTGGGCTCATCAATGCGCAGTGACGACAATCTGGCCGCTCTTTGTCGTGGACTTCTCCACGTTCGCACCCCTGCCCTAGTACGCACTGATACCCAACTCAAACTGCAAGTATCGAAGGCTAATATCGACGAGCACAACCGGATGGTAGCTCTAATTCGCAGTATCATTCAAGTGCCAGTAAAGGTAGCTGGTAATATCACTGGGGTGCGGTCGGTGACCGGTTGCCCAGATGCCGCTCGGTATGCAGTGAACTTATTACAAGCCCGCACTATTATCAAAGAATTCCAGCAACAGCCGGGTGGTCTGCGAAACCTCCTGAACGGTCCTCCGAACCATCTTGTTAAAGCGGAGCAAGAGGATGCTGCTGACGTGTGATGCCTGCGGCAGTGATCAAGAATTCCGGATATTGGAAAATTATTTATTCTGCCAACGTTGTGGTCACTCAATACCTGTAACCATGGAGAATGTTTATATCGGTGAGAAATTAAAGGAGGACCAACAGTCGTCATCATCACAGGTATTAAAAGAAGGAGCGGTTGTCATTATTGACCATACAGACCACGTTTGGCACAATGAAATCGCTATTATCTGTGGCGTGAAACACAAATTCTACCGCCTTGAATTCGGCGGTAGGAGGATCTGGGTTCCTTGCGGGTGGGTAAAAGAACATGAACCTTATTAGCCAAATGGAAGAACTCGGCCAAGATGCTGATCTCCTAACAAGAAGCGACCAATGGCTAGAACAAGAACGGATTCGCCGAGCCAATGAACTTGAACGAGCCGCCACAGAACTTCGAGCCATCCACGTGGCTCAGAAAATAAAGCGTCAATTGCAAGAGAAGAACCTCGTCGCAGTCCAGCAGCTTTTGCGGGATGCCGACGGTGAGGTCAAGAACATCATCGTCCGGATTATGAATCTCCCAGACGCCCTATCAATGCTCTCAACCTCAGATACCTTAGACGAATTGAACGTCGCTGCCCAGCTACACGGATGGCAGGAAGATGGTTACGATCTAGTAGCTAGCGCAGCCCTCCGATAAAGTTGTCTACAGTCGCATCTAAGCCGCCCTCATGGAACCAACAGTTTACCGCGTCGTAGAAGCCACACCAAACGGCAATACCATATCTCTGGTCATAACCGAGGATGGGATAGAAGACCCAAACTCCAACATCGTATTGATGTGGCAAGATGGCCAAGGTGTTCAATGGGCGCACTGGCAAGGTCAAGATTATCGATGTACTGTCCTGGCGATTGTCACTAGACTCGTCAGCCAACGAGGCATGCGTGTTGGTCGGTAACAATAAACTCTGGAGAAAGTAACCGACCAAGGGTATTGGGCCAGCTGAGAGACCAGCCAAGCTGTTTTATGAACTATGAAACGCTGCCCAATTGACAAAGTGGATGAGGGGATCAGGGAACTCGTTCAATTGTTGTGGGATGAGGGGCTTGGCACAATCTCATCGTGCCAAGGCGGTGAAGGCCATCCTACCTCTCTCACATCGGTTACCATCGTCCCAGAGGATGGCGAATCCTATATCAAACTTCTGGTCAGGGTGGTACAGTTTATCGAGAGGCACAACGTTCCCTGGTTCCACATCGGCACCCATCGCACCGCGGAATATCCCTACATCTTACCTCAAGCTGAAAGAGCCATACCATGTGAGCACACCTGTAGCTGACACCAACTACCACCCGCACCCAGACTACGGCAACCGTGTTGTTCGGGAGAACGCCAAGGATATGATCCGGCAAGTAGACCAAGCTCTCAACGACCGTTTCACTAAGAAGGACCAATCATGCAGCCACGTAAGTTCAACATCGTAACGGATGGGGCCTGGGGCTCGTGCGGCAAGGGACTCATTACCACCGCCCTCGCCTGGAAGCACCGCCCAGAAATCATCAGCACTACCAACATGGCCAACGCCGGGCACACCGCCGTCTTCATTGATGGCCGGGCGTTCGTCGCTAAGGCTCTCCCCTCCGCCTCAATCCTCACCAAGTGGATTCCTGGCTATCAGCCCCAAATCGTCGTTGGTGCCACCGCCGCTTTCGATCTCGACCAAATGATGAAAGAGGTTCAGGAGTGTGGTGTCAATTACTCATTGAACATCCACCCGCGGGCTGGGGTCATCACCGAAGCTCACAAACTAGCTGAGGCTGGCAGTGGCGAAGGTTCAACCAAGCACGTCGCCAGCACGATGCAAGGTTGTGGCACCTTCCTTGCCGACAAGATTCTTCGCAAGAAGAACTTACAATTGGCTCGCGACTACCCAGACCTGAAAGGTTTCATGGCGGAATACCTACCGCGGAAATTGACCAAGAATATAGACAATGAGTCAGCCAAGGACCTCGAAGGGCTGTCTCTACCCGAGATGCTATACCGTCTGATGAACCGGCACAACTACACCATTCTACACGAGGGAAGTCAAGGATTTTCACTTGATATCAACCACGGCTCGCATTACCCCCAATGCACCAGCCGCGGAACGACGGCAATGAACAATATGGCCGACATGGGGATCAGCCACTTTGAACTCGGCGATGTCTACCTTGTGATCAGGCCATATCCCATCAGGGTCGGCAATATAGTAGTCGATGGGAAACAGCTAGGTTATTCCGGCGACTGCTACGACGGCCAGGAGGAGATCACCTGGGAGCAGGTGGCCAAGGAGTCCGGTATGCCGGATGACGTGGCCGCGAGCCTGCTCAAGAAGGAACTGACGACGGTGACCAAGCGGCTCCGCCGGGTGTTCACTTTCTCCGACCGCCAGTTGCGGGAGGCGGCTCTGGTCAATGGGGCCACCAAGATCGCTCTCAACTTCGCCAACTACATCGACTACTCGGTCGCCGGCAAGAATCAGTATGAAGAACTCACGTCCAAGGTGAAGGACTTCATCGCCCGTGTTGAGGACGTGACCAAGCTGCCGGTCACCGTGGTGGGGACCGGGCCGCAGGTAGACCACGTGGTACTCATCTGATGACCTTCTACAGCGACAACGCAACCTTCGCCACGAACGTAGTCCAGACCCTGGTCAACCGGGGGATGGGCTTCACCTTTTACAAATCTCCCGGCAACGGCCACGGCGAATTCGCGTTTCACGTCATGGACGATAAGGCTGTGGATATGATCCGTCATATGGGTGACCATTGGGCGGTGTCAATCTACGAGGTCCACGATAAAGACCAGCCCAGCAGGTACTGACTTCGGTAGCTAGGGGAAACCCGGAGCTACCATGCCACTCGATAAACTCAAAGTCGCAGCCTATCTGGATGAAGCCGGTGAGGACATTCTGTCCGCCTGCTCGGTTCTCGCCGAACACAAATTCAACTACGTCGTACTTCGCCACGCCTGGAGTGGCAACATTCTCGACGTCAACGACCAGACTTGTGCCAAATTACGTAAGACCTTACAAGATCATAACCTAAGTGTGGTTGCCTTAATCACCGACCTTGGCAAGACGGAAACACCACAATTAATGCGAACGCCCAAGGAGAAGATTGACCGTCTCTTCAATCTCGCCACCTACTTCCAGGCCGGAATGGTACGCCTGCACTGCGGAATCAAGTCCCGCAACCAGGACGAAAAGGCTATTGAATCCTGGATGCAGATGATCACAGAAAGATGCTTATTGTCTGCCACAGTGCCGCTCTACGAAGTGGTGGATGAGAGTGTCTACCAGGAGCCCGCAGAAGTAGCCAAGTTACTATCGACTAACCGGCGATGGAAAATGTTGTACGACCCGGTTCAGCTTATCATCAAGCAAAATCAAAACCCGTTCTCGCGGTATTGGACGTTGTTGAAGGCGTTTACAGCCGCCGTGGATCTTCGCGATTTCAAGATCGGCCACGGGTATAAGCCAGTCGGCTTTGGTGACGCTCGGATGAAACTAACGGTGGACGAGGGACTGAATGGCACGTACAAGGGTTGGTATTTCTTCGAACCATCTCTCGGCCGCCGTCACGGTTCTGCAGTAACTAAGGTGGATACTTTCAAGCTCGCCCTCGGAGCACTTGAAAATATCGTAGCCTGAGTTCAGGGCAAAGTTTCGAATAACACGAAGGCAAAACCATGGTTGCGAACATCAACGAAGCGGTCGAGGCAATCAAGCGGGTGGGTGGAACCAATGCCCGTATTGTCCCCATGCCTGGGCAGGATGTGAACGGTCGCCAGCAGGTCGAGATCCGCGAGGGTACCTCGTGGCGACCCGTGGTGACCGGGGTCAGCAGGAAAATGGCCGAGGACATCATCGCACAGGCTGTGAATCGGACTATATGTGGATGATACCTGAGCAGCGGAAAATCAAGAGTGTTACCGAACTCGCTAAATTTCGCGTAGGCGATACGGCGTGGTGGGTTATTCTACGTCCGCTTCAGGCCAGCCTCACCAAGGACTTGCCGGAACACGATGAATGGATGAAAAAGCATCACCCAAAAGCCATTTATGAATGGGGGCCTGGAAAAATCGTGTGGGGTAAAGCCCTACTGCCGAAACTACAACACGTCGATTTTGGTAATATTGTACCCCTCCTAACCAGCAAGATTCTCGTTGACCAGTTCCCGGTCTGCGACATACTTCGTAGTCGCGATACCGGAGAGTTCTTTTATTCCAATGCTGACGACGAGTGGATGCCAGAGTCGTACTTGCTCACTACTAAAATCGCCGCTGATCGTGAGCGGTCACGTATCTTACGATTGTTCAAAAAATGGATTGATAACAACAAATGATCTGGTCATCGGATCAGGGTAATCCGCCTCATTACACACCAGTTGCCAACGGTGTCATCGAGCAATTGCTTGAAGATGGCTATTTCATTTCCGCCTATTGGGATCAAACTAGAACCGAAGGGATGCAGGTAGTAATCGACATCTCGCTACCACACGGAATCTTTTCCGAATTCCCAGGAATAACCATCGGCCGCGTTGTCTGTGGGCCACCACCAACGGCTATTACCGCGGTTGGTCGGCACCTGGAAACCGGATTGTGCCTAGATGCCGCCGACTCGAAATCTTTCCAGAAGTTGGCTCGGTTCTTCAGAGCCGCTGGTCGTCACGATCCTTCAGGTTCCGCATCCAAGTTGCATGCATGATTGGAGTGTCAACTCCCAAACGGCGAGCCCCAATCATCATGTTAGCTAGATCCTTTGGCAGGCACTTACCGCCGAAACCGAACTTCCCGTCGTAACCAGGCACTTGGGTGTGTGATTGGGTGATGCGGCCGTCCGCCAACATCGCCTCTAGGCAATGCTCCCAATCTAGCTTTCCGGCATCAGCAATTTTGCGGAGTTCGTTGAACAGACTCACCTTTACCGCCCAAATTACGTTCATCGACAACTTGACGTACTCTGTCTCATCTGATGACATCACATATACTGGGACTCCAACGAACCGCTTATTGCACAAGTCCAAGAAATCGTGGGCCGCACTCACCGATTTCTGATTGGAAGTCCAGCCAATAAGGTTGCGTGAGGGCGTGTACGAATCAATCAGACTAAGCCGTTCTGTTAAAAATTCAGGGTGGTGAATAATAGTCAGACCAGGATAGGTCTTGGACATTTCGTCACTGAAACCCATAGGCACGGTGGATTTGATGACTACCACGCCGCACTTTGGGATTTCGGCAAGTTTCTTGAACACGCTCTCAATGATGTCCGTGTCACATTCATATGACCCAGACCGACGATTGGTTGGTACTGCGATGAATACATAGTCAGAGCCAGCGGTTTCTTCTAGGGAATTAATGCTACGGTCCGGATTAGCATCGTGAATTTTAATTTCAGCAACGTGTTCCGCCCAGACTTTAGCGTGAGCCTTCCCTACTACCCCGTGTCCAATAACCCCAAACGTTGGCTTTTTGGTCATGATAGATATCTCAATCTCGAATAGGAGTTCTAGGTGATGGGAAAGAAGAGCCGTCAGAAGAAAGCCCGTCGGAACGAGCCACATCCGACAATCTTTGTCCTTGAAGGAGCCATCCAGCACTTCCCAGATGGTTCCATGATCGAACTATATACAGGAGTGACGCCAGATGAGTGGCAGGAAATCGTCATCAGCAGCGTTCAATATAAGATATTCCTGGACTGTCTCAAAGACGTAGCCTGCCCCCTTCTACATGAAACATGGACCAAGGAGGACGATTGGTACAGGGTGATACTTGAACACAACATCAGCCGGATGCGAAATCTCGACCCCATGATTTTTCTGCCCATCAACCAGGAAGAGATCAGACGGAAATTTGAGGACAAAATCCGTACGCAGTCAATCGAAGTTGCTGAGGACATTAAGCGATTCCGAGATCAACACCACTCCTTCCTAGATGAGCGGTCAGACCACAGCAAAACCGACGTGTCGGAGCTATAATTCAAAGCTAAAATGTGACCCCTAGGTGTGAATATGCCCACTGATCCATTCAGCGATATTGCCTTCCAGCAAGAGATCGGACAACCGACCTTCGCTGAACTGATCTATACGGAAGTACGAAATGGCAAATCGTTCCCGCCGTCCACGGCTACTGTCGAAAACTCAGTGAATCGGTTGGCGTACGGCAAGCCGGGGCCGTATCGTGACATTGATGCTCAAACACCGCCAAAGCTTGTAGCCATTCAACCAAGCCAAGTGCGGCGAAAGTATAGCCTAAGCGGATCGGCTACTCCACAAACAGCCGAGGCTCTTCGAATTCAGCGAATTCAGGCAGATTTTCGTAAATTAGTTATCAACCCGGGCTCCGATACCCAAATTCAGAACATCATCAGCAAACAGTCAAGCGAGCCGGTCTGTAACCTTATCGTCAATCCAACATTCGACGAGAATATTGACAATTGGATACCTGGCAATAATTTTACTACTCCAGACGCTAGTTGGAATCAAGACACTGGTCGTATTAGGCTAATGGGTGGAACATATGTTACCCAAACCTTAACTGGACTGACACCAGGTGCACGTTATACTCTAGAATGTAAAGTGTATTTCCCGCCAACCACTCTTAATGGTGGGGGTGTAATCGGTACGGCAGTGTTAGCCTGTAATGGCGACGATACACAGACTACCGTCAATGGCACATTACCCGGCGACCAACTTAAAAATTTGCAACTGACTGGATTCGTGCCAGACAGTGGTAGCATACAGGTGGTCCTATCTAATTATAACAATGGATTGTTAGTCATTAATCCAGTTGACTTCGATGATGTGTCTTTGTGCCTATACGAGGACAGCAGCCAAGGAACAAACCCGGAATGCAACAAGTTGCCCAATGGGTTTTTCGACGAGAACATTGACGGCTGGCAAGGCAACAGTAGTGCGATCTATTGGAATGGCAGCACCAAACGAATGCATATTCGTAACGGTCTGGCCTATTATACTATAACTGGGTTAACACCTGGTAAAAAACTTAACATCTCGATGAAGGTGTATTTTCAAGATATAGAACCAAATGGCGATACCATCCCAGAAGACGCCACCTGGGATTTCTATACGACAGTCCGGGCTGATACCCTGCTAGACGGTACTATATTAGGCGAGGAGACGATTACCGCAACTCAGAATACTACCCACTCACTTTCTTATGACCCACAAGCGACAGTGCCGCCAAGTGGCATTGTTTATCTGCTCTTGCAAGGCGGATATTACACAGCATCACCGAATGTCTACTTCACTAATATTGAAGTAGATGAGATTGTTGTTTGCGAGATTGATGATCCAAAAGAAACTTGCGTTGAACCGATCACCGCCGTTCGCACAATGATACAATGGAATGGTATTCCACGACAGCCAGTCAACATTTTCAATAAATTGTTGCGATTGACCTATCGCGATCAGAACGACCCATTGTCTAAGACGGTAGTGGACGTGTTGCCTACTGGCGATGGGCGGCTAGGGACTGTCACACCGTCAGCTTGTAGTGTCGGTGACACCATAGACTTTTGGAAACAGCAAGGGATGGCTAATGCCCCAGAAACGATCATCACTAACAAAGGACTCAACACCACTACCTCCAACAACATTGTCGCTGGTCAATTAAGCGACGTTGCCAGTCGCAATAATTGGTTATGGGCCATTCCAGGTTCTACTACTGGTACATTGCAAGACGCTTTAGTTACACTATGGCCAGATGGTGAGTCGGGTATCTTGGAGTCGATTGAAATTTTAATGCTGGCCCAAACAGCAAACGACACCGGAAACACCACCAGGCTCGGATTCCTACAATATGTCAGCAGTACCAATGTGTCAGGCAAACCAGCACTGGTCACGCTTTCAATGACTAGTGCCGAACTGGCAGCTAACGGAACGAATAGCGGCTTTTCTAATATTCCGAGGGGTGACTATTATCGATCTGTTAACGGCATCACACCCGCTCAAGGAACGACTATTGAGAAAAATGCTCTTGGCAACGATTGGGCGCGATTCTACTATATTGGGAGCCGTGATTTCATTTTTGCCAACCCAATTGACCTAAACGGCAATACCCTCACTCCACCGTATAGCGCAATACAATGCCTGTTTGCATCTCGCCAACAAATCATCGATCCAAGCTATTTGCAGGTAATCTGTTATCTAATTATTGACGGAGAGGTCGTAGATAGCAATAGCTCCCCAATAATCACACAGTCAGAAAACCTCGATGGCGACGAGTTTTCTAGTAACGTAATTTTCGCTAATTTTCCAGCAACTATTATCAAACCGGTAACAAATTTCACCATTAGGGTCGAATTGTTCGGTAAATTATATAATGGTGAGTTCGGTCCAATTCCTGGGATCGGGTTTCCTGAAATTGATTATTTTCCTAATTATGCTTCACTTAATGGCATTCATGAGGATGCACCATCAGATCTAGTCTGTGCTGGGCCATTTGGGTCAGCTATTGACCCAAGCCAAAACTTTGACCTGATATTACGATACACTAATAGTCGCGGCCAAGCAAAAGAATTTAGAAAGACTTTCAACAAGACTACTCTGCATCAAAACTTCATCAATTTCCCAGCTACCCCAGACACATGGGATAGACAAATAGCCCTTGGAAATGGCGTATTGGGTTCGATTGCTCGTTGGGAATCGGCGAAATTTGTACTAGACGCCGTGAACGGCAGTGGTTTGGATCAGTGCACAATCCCGCTAGAGTTCTCAACGACTGGTACCGGCCGGCTAAACTTTAATAAGTTTAGCGTCCGAGGCCGTGGTACATCCGCTGCTATCTGCGACGCCAGACTTGAAGTGACTGAGGTCAGCAAAGGCACAGCGATCAACGAAATTCAGTCAGTCGTTCTACCCAGCCCATCGGGCGGGACATGGACTTTGACATTCAATTTCGCCGGCACTACTGGCACCACCACACCGATTCCGTGGGATGCCGTAGCAGTTCAGGTTCGTAATCGCCTGGAAGCTCTACCTAGTATTGGCGACGGAAATGTCAAAGTGACTGGGGATGGAACGTCTGAGGCACCATTCGTCATCGAATTCATTGGCACACTGGGTGGTCGAGATCTCCGGCCACTCGTGGCCGACGGGAGTAATTTGACCGGAGCTTCTTCCGCCTTTGCTGTCAAGGTGAGCACCGGCACTACCAACGAGCGACAGACAATCACCAAGAATTCGGGGATTAATAACGATCTTCTGGTGACTTTCAGTGGTGTCCAGTCACAACCCATCGCTTTCGATTCATCATTAAACGAGATGCAGTCCGCCTTAGAAGGGATGTCAACCATTGGGCCGGGCAACGTTCTGGTAACTGGCACCACTACTGATCGTGACGCCGACTATCAAGGTCCATGGTATGTGGACTTCATTGGTGCTCTGACTGGGCAGAACGTGTCCACTTACAGCACCCAAACTATCGGCTACTCTGTTGTTACCAATTGGCAGGGTGGGGCCGGTATAAACGACGTGCAGAAAGTCATTGTCTCGGCCAGCGCGGGCTCTTTCAAGTTGATTGTGACCAAACCTGGAGCCATTCCTGATGTCACCGGGTTCGATGCCCAGACTAGTAGTTTCGTCGGCGGGGTTAAGATCACCTGGACCCCCGATTTAACACCGGGCATGAACATCAAGGTTGACGATTCGGCGGACGGTGTGACCTGGAATATAGCCACTGGCTCTAGCTCCGCCAGCAGCAGCGAAATACATTACACTGCATTACCGGCCAGCCAACAGCGGTTCTTCCGGGCTCGGTTTACGGATGGCACCAATTTCTCGGCGAATTATGCGACCGACGACGCCGTTGCCGGGAACGGTTCTACACCGACTCCACCGCCGCCAGCTCCACCGCCGCCAGCCCCGCCACCCAGTAATGGTAGCAGCACAACTGATCCAATCGGTATTAACGCCGGAGCACAGCAAATCAAGGAAAAAATCCTTGCTGTGGCCGATTGGTTAGTGGCTAATGATTTAGTGGTAACTCGGCTCCCGGACACCACAAGTGCTCCGGACCTGAATCAATGGACGATCGAGTTTACTGGTAACTGGGCTAAACAGAATATTCCATTGATAGGTGTTCAGGACGTTAACCTACATGGTGCCAGGGCCATTATCAGCGAGTTGTCAAAGGGTTCTGGTTCCAATGAACGACAGAAAGTCAATATACTAAAAGCGGCTGGCGGCACTTACCGACTCAAGGTGACTATTGATAATATGACTGGTACTACCGTGCTCATACCATGGAACGCGTCGGCTGAGGGCGTGCAACTGGCTCTCCAGGCCCTGCCGCTGTTCCCACTTTCGGACGATGTATCAGTCAAGGATGTCGAGATTCGTGAACCAAATGTTGTAAATTCTTTCGTGGTGAGCTTCAACCGCCGCTTTGGCGATGTGCCACTAATGGAGACTGTCAACAGCCTACAATGCAACCCGCTAACTTTATCGGCAGTGGGACCGCCACCATACGATTATAAACTACCAGAGTGCGACGAGGACGTCGCGAATCTGTTCTGTTCACCTGGTGAATTGTTATGCCGGCCGGGTGAGGGTGACCCAGAAACACCAGATGAGATCTGTTGCGATCCTGTTACCATCCGAGACTCTGCGAATTACTATCGTGAGGTGGTACTACAGCGTGATCTGTTCGACCCTAATCATTACACAACGTCTGGACGAGCATTGACCATTAAGGACATGGCGGTGCTCAAAGGACTACGGCCGTCTCAATACAACGCTTACCTTAGAGACTTTTATACTGGGGTACTACGACCGGTTGATATGGCCACCACTGTCGAAACTAAAATGAGTGTACTCCTAATTGGCACTGACATCGACACCAAAGTTACCAGGGAGAGGTTGGGCCGCGAACTGAAACGCCGGCCGGGCGTCTTGCCGTCGCGAATGGTTTGGTCCAACCCAGCACTACAGGAGTGACAAATGTCCTTTGAAACTATCCTTATTCATCGTGACGTTCCGTCAATTGACGGTTTCCTGCAGGTGCCACCTAACAAAGAAAAGAACAAAAACAAGGGTGTTGATCCAAACACCGCTGAGTTGCTCAGTCCACCGTTGGGGAACGTCGTGCGGCTGACTGGTGGGTCAGGTCGGCAGCGTGGTTCTCGTTATGGGGTTCAGGAATTCTTTCGACTAGACGGCATTCGTCCCGATCAGTGGTACGACACTGATGGTACCGATCCGATGGATAGCTTGCGGACTGGTGAAGCCTAGACCGTATTGCGGCTAGATGATAAAAGATAAAGCATGGGCCATGTTCGCAGATTGTGAAGTTCTATATGACGGTCGGGCATCATCCACTCTAGAACGCGGTAATTATCTCGTTGTCTATAAGAAAGACCGTAGTGTCTCCATCCATGGAGCCACTATTGTCATGCCTAGGAACTACATGGGGTCTGGTAGTAAACTCAGCGAGGACGGTAATCAGATTATATTCCGACGTAAAGGCGAAATGGTCTGTATCAAGATCTATCATATTCATTTTCTCAACTATCTCGACGATTGGTCAGAATCGAAAATCATGATTTGCCGCACCGAGAAAGAATTGGCAAAGAAGATCTTCGATAACTGGTGCGACTTTTTCGATGATGATTTCGAGATTGTTGAGATGGAATTTGGTACCGAATTAGGGCCAATTGATCTAGCTGGTTTCACCACGACTACTGATTATATCGTCGAAGTCAAGAGACGAACAATTACTGTTAGGGACGTCACACAATTGCGTCGATATATAGAAGCCGTTGAACACAGAGGCAGAACTATTAAAGGATTTGTTGCCGGACCAACTATTGGGAAACCGGCTCTTGCTTATTTAAAGAAGCATGGTCTACACTATCTCCAGGTCGATTTTGGCTGAGGTATTTTGTCACTTTCATGAAAAATTCAATGATTTCATTGTTGGTATGAGCGCCTTTGGCCAAGTTAACAGCTTCTTCACACAATCTTCACAAAAACTTAACAGTTTCTTCATGGGTTCGAGTGTAACATAAAAAAGCGTTCCGCGCAACGTTCTATCCAACTGAGGGAAAGCAATGAAGAAGCTTCGTCCTGGCTTTACGCTGATCGAGTTGCTGGTGGTGATTGCTATCATCGCCATCCTCATCGGTTTGCTCCTACCAGCTGTGCAGAAAGTACGCGAGGCGGCCAACAGGAGCATCTGCACGAACAACCTGAAGCAGATCGGAATCGCCGTCCACAACTACGAGAGCAGCTACCGCCTATTACCCCACTCGGGACAATGCGAATCAACCGGGTCCAGCACCACCACGTACATGACCCAATCGACCCAAACGATCCTGCTCCCGTTCCTCGAACAAGATGCCATCTACCGGCTGATGGACCAGACGGCCACCGCGAACTCCTACGGCCCACTCCATTCGAGTGGTCTCTATCACCTGGCTAACGGGGCTCAACTTCACCCGAACTCGAAGGGGGCGGTCTACAACGACCCGAACTTCCCCAACACTGTGTCGGCCGCCAAGACCATGATTAAGGTCTACATCTGCCCGAGCGTACCGATCCCAGCGGCCGGCCGTAGCCCCGACGGGTACGGCGTGATCGACTACATGGTGGCGTCCTCATCCGACATCGAGGACGGGCGGGGGGGCTTGAACCCGCCGGGGACGATCGGCGAACGGCCGAATTCCACGCGGCGGCTAGAAACGTCCGATCAGGGCATGTTGAACTGCGACGGTCGGAAGATGGCAGCGGTCCTAGACGGGACTAGTAATACCCTGCTGATGATTGAGGACGCCAGTCGGTCCCACCCCAGCGTCGAGACGTTCGGGTCCGGGTCGTCCCGGCAGTCGCCAATCCTGGACGGGGTGGCCGGGGACGGCACGTGCGTCAACAATTGCCGACGGATGTACGCTTGGGCCGACCCGGACGCCGGAGGGAATGGGGTGTCCGGGCCGCACAACTCGGCCGGCAGCAAGCAGGCTAAGGTCAACAACAACAACGCCCCGTTTGGTGGGCCGGGCACGTGCAAGTGGACCACCAACAACTGCGGCCCGAACGACGAGCCGTTCAGCTTCCACGGGTCGGGCGTGAACGCGGTGATGGGCGACGGGTCGGTCCGGTTCATCAACGACAGCATCACCCCGCTGACCCTGAAGTACATCGTTGGGGCAACCGACAGCCAAGTGGTCACGCTTGATTGACCGCTCGTCGGCAGACACATTCCCGGCGCGATGTATCGCCGGTCCTTTCTTTTCTCGGAGGTGGGTCGTGACAAGGCTGTTGGTGCTGGTCGGTGCCGTCGGGACGGGGTTGATGACTGGATGCGGTCCAAAGGTCGGGACGCGGCCCGAGCCGATAGACGTAACTGCGTCGGTGACCAGGGCGGACGGCAAGCCGCTCCCCGCGGACCTAGCCGTGGTCCTCCAGCCGACCGGAGACACGATGCCGTCCCGACTGGTTGCCAAGAAGACCGGCGAGACGTTCACCGGCAAGGCGATGCCCGGGAAGTACATGTACTACATCGCCACGGCCAAGGGGGATACCACGCCGAAGGGCGTCCCGGAGAAGTGCACCTCGCCATCGCTGGAGAACACGATTGAAGTTGCTAGTGGTCAGCAACTGGAAATCAAGGTGCCCAACTGACCGACGGCATACATTCAAAGCTCCGACCAAGACCGCTTGATACTAAAATTGGATTAAGCCGATTCGCTCGGCTGATCGCGTCGTTCTTTCCGGACCGACGCGATCTCATCTTTTACCAACTTTGCTAGATATTTTTTGAGCCCCTGCCATGCCTTATATTCACTACCTTTCTGTTTTCCGTTGTGATGGCGGTCTTCATCAGTAGCCGCATGCCATTCACCACTCTTACCCTGCACTAGGTTGGTATTTCCTTCAGCTTGGCATGGAATATAGATGAAATGGTCGCCTTCGTGTAAGTCGCGAGCATAACCATCGCATAGTTGGCAACGGAAATAGTAGACAGGATCTTCCCAATCTCCACCAGCAGAATAAAGTTCGCAGCGGAATTTGACATATTTGAAATGTTCCCACTCGTCTTGCGGAATGTTGATTTCCCGCTGAGCGATATCGTAATCATTCTCAAGGTCGAAATGAACTTTGTGCTTGTCCTGGGCTTCCTTGATTTTCTTATGCCACATATCACGAGACAGGTCCTTATAGTCGAAGAAATTCTTGTCTTTCTTCGACTCTGATAATGTCGGAATAGCGTGTTTGATTAGCCACAATTTCATATTGAACCAGTGCCTCCACCGGTGGCCAACTTCGGATCAAGAGCATAAGCAATTTGCGTTACTTTCTGCTGAGCCGCCTGGAATTTCGACGCAATGTCAGGTGTACCCTTGCCGCTTCGCATTATAGCATCCAGCTTTTTCCAAAGAGCCAGAGACGATGCCATATCCTGGTAGGTCAAACCCGCAACTTGCAGACGGTTATTAATTTCAGAAGTTAACCAATCGGTCATGTACCGAACAGCAAGCTTAGCCGCCCGCTCATTATAACTCTTCAGTTCGGAATTTTGATTCTGCATTTGGGCGTGGCCTGGATTCGCAATGGCTGTCCGCAAATTGCGGAAGAAGTCGTTGAACCCTTCAGCTACCGGCCGCTGCTCAAACCCACGCACAAACTTCTTGAGCCAATTTACTTCCTGGACCGGAGTGGTACTAGCGTAGCCCAATCGCCGCATCAGATTAGAAGCAACAAACTTAAGGTTCGATTTAACGTCGGCCTCACTCAGGATAGCTATAGCAATAGTATTGAAAACATCTTCCGTGGTCGGAGTCGTGCTGCTGGTCTTGGCCGCACGCTGAGCATGAAGAGCATCTATCTTGCCCTGAAGCTCACGGATACGCGCCATGGACGCTTCGCGGGCCGCGGTATTCTTAGTCAACATAGCCTGCAGTTCAGTTTGGTTGCCCTGGACAGCCTGACCCTGAGCTTGTAGTTGGGCCAGAAGAGCTGGGTCCATTTGAGCCGGGCCGCCACCCATCGCCTGCATCACCTGAGCAGCACGGTTTGGGTCCAGATTGCCGCGATGCGGCTGGGCCGCTTGAGCGGGGTTTTGTTGGTCCTGGCCTGGTGGCGACCCGGCACCCTGCGTGGTCTTAGCTTGGATCTGTTGCTGGATAGCGGGGTCCTGCAGGCTGAAAATGGTGAATAGCTCTTGCCACCAATTCTGATCCTGTTGGATTGGAGTCTGGAGTTTCCCTGCTTTTGCAATCGACTCTTTGACCTTGTTAATACCACCTTTGTCATTGGCGACGAACCAGAGCATGGTTTCGAGATCAGTTGACGCTCCGGGTGTCATGAAATTCTGCAGGCGGCCGATGGCCGCGTTCACCATGCCGTTGAGTCGGTTGGTTCCGGCTTCCGACAACACCCCACTATTAACCACCGATTCGATAAACAGATAGGAAGCCGGCACGGTTCCGAACCGGTGGCGGCTCAAATGGTGTCCAGCGTCGTGTGCGAGATTACTGAGTTTCATACTTCTATCTTTGTCGTAACTAGTGAATTGTAGTTTTTCGTTCTTTCTACACCGCTAGTAAAGTACGATAGAATCTACAAGGAGATACTACATGCAAGTACCTTTCATAGTTCTTTCTTACGGCACATTCGCATCTACAAAAAAGCTGTTCAGCTACGAGCGTGATGGTATACACACCCTACCTATCTTCACCGACGCCTCTCGTGCTCTGAAATTCACAGAATCAATGACACAGACTCTTCAACGCCAATTCAAGGATAAACGAACCCTGAGTACCCAACTATGTAATAACCCAAAACTAGCTCTACAAATGTTCGAGACGATCACTGCTTACTGTCCAGATCTCATGCGGGTAGTCATTGACCCGCATCCACCTGTGCGCGACGATGAGGCTCTCACCGATCTTGATAGTCTTGCCTGGGTCGAAAATTTCCAGGACATCGATGACGTCCTGGAACAACTTCAGGATTGGGTGTCGGTCGATAAAGAGGTTGATTCTATCGAAAATGGTGAGCCAGAATCGAATGGTACGTAACTCTCGGCCTCCTCATAATAGGCCGGGGTTTTCTTGGCCGGCTTGAGGATGGGTGCTGGGGCTTCGTCTGCTGTTTCATCGTCGAGCGGGATTTCTTCTTCCACTGGGATCTCCTGTACTGTCTTTTAAGGGCATCAGCACATTTCGCCAAATGGCTATTGCCTAGATAAATAGCAGCGGCGACTACAGGTCATTCCTACTGACCCGCCATAAGCTATTCTATACTACGCTACAACTGTGTCGGAGATGTCATGCCTATTGACAACAAGGCGATATCCTCTTGGGTCCGCCAAGCTCGCTACAGGGCTAAAAAGCATTCCATCCACAGTGACTTGGACGTGAGTGATGTTCAGGCAATTCTAAAAGCATCGGATGGTATCTGCCGATATTGTGATAAGGAGGGCCAAACGCTAGACTGCCCTTTTCCATTAAAGACCGGCGGCCCGAATGTTCCAGCCAATGTGGTTCCATGTTGCAAAGAGTGTAAATCAGCAAAGAACAATAACGATATTGTTTGGATGTTCGCATCCGGCCTTCTTACCGAGACCAAGTATATGGCCATATTAGAGGAACTTTTCCAACGGCGTGGAGGCGATAAAATCAAAGAGCACGTACGTCGGGCAACCGGCATGGAGTGATTTGTGGCTAAAGCTCCATATCCCGGGTATAGTCCAACTTTTCGGGTGGTTGACAAGACAGGCGGTTATAACCGAACCTGTGTTGTAGTAGAATTTCTGTCAAATGGGCAACTTGATTCTGCTCAGCTTGCTTATGTTCAGGAGCAGCTAGAAACTGTCTTGGTAAAAATGTTACCTTCTGTTGTCGAAAAGTCACAAGTTGTCACTCCGGACCGGTTCGACTTGAAGCTTCGTGAAGGTTTGCGTCTCTCTTGATAAAGTAGGAGTGTGCGAGAGCGCTTCACAAGTATTTAAAGATTCGATGGATTTCCATTCTTGGAGTTTACCGAAACCTGTCGCTGTGCCACACGAGGGGGTTATGACCGATTATCTTCCTGAAGGTGGAGACAACGACATGGGCGACACAACGACCATCGAAGCCAACTCCGGTGGGCGGGTGCGGTTCCAGATCGGGACCGAAGTTCGGTACGTGAAGATGGACGGGACGATCGATCCGGATGTCTACCTAATCGACCAAGAACGAAGTGATCGCAAGGGGCACATCTCTCTGAAAGAGAAACTGACCGACGACGGGGATAAGAAGACTCCTCGCGTCGTTAGAGTCCACCACCGCCGTATTCTTCCATTCAGCATGGATGGCAAGGCAGTAGTGATCGAGTCCCAGGACAGGCACTGGTGCCTGTGCCCCGACGATGGTGCGATCATCGAAGTGTCCCCCGGTGACACCGAGATGAACTGCCCAAAATGTTCGAGAACCTTTACTCTTCACTGGATCGGAGTGAAACCGATGGCTGACGCGACGAAGACCAAGGCCGAGAAGGAGCCAAAGACTCCGAAGGCCGAGAAGGCAGAAAAGGCCGCTCCCAAGGCCAAGGCGGAAAAGCCCCCCAAGGAGCCGAAGGTAACGAAGGAACCGGTGCTGGTAGACCTCGATGCTTTGGCCAAGAACAAGCACGTCGAACTGTGGACCAAGAAGAACGTCAAGTTCGATCATGAGCGGATCGATGTCAAAGCCCACGTCCTGCTGTTCACCGGCGAGGACCCCCGGAAGCTCTGCTTCAACACCTACAACGGTGCTATGGGGAAGAAGGCCCAGGAATTGCCTGTCGAGGCGTTCCTAGCGAACGAGGCCGTCAAGGGAGCCAAAAAGGACACCCCGTGGTTCCCGGTCCCAGACCTGGAGAAGGCCCGGACCAAACTCGGCAAGGACGGGTACGAACAGTACAAGTAATTCGGACAACCGAATCAAGTCGCTGGTCGCGGTAAACCACCATACCGGGAGTAGTTTGCCGCGACCAGCAATCACGTAGATATAATAACACCACCATAGCAATGGAGTGCATAGCATGTTAGTCCTGTCCCGCAAAAAGGCCGAAACTATCGTGATCGGTGACAACATCAAGGTCACCGTTATCGAAATCGCCCCTGGCAAAGTCCGGTTAGGTATCGAGGCCCCGAAAGACGTGCCAGTACATAGGCAAGAGGTCTACGAGGCTATCCATGGAAAACCAAAAACCCACGAAGATCCCAAAAGAAGTGGAGCAACTCAACTATGAGTTCTTTATTCTTAGGCGGATGATACAACAACTCCCAGGTAAAACAGGGGAGTTGATTCTCACGCAGTACGACAAAGTAGTTGCTGCCATCAGCGAACGAGATAGGGTCTTTCGTGATAAAATCTCATGTCTCGTAGATGATGCCATCTTGGAAATCAAATTCCAAGAATTCGACTTAGAAGCGACTCGCCGTGAACGCGATCAACTAAAAGACCAGCTCTAGCCACCTCCGAAGGCGCGTCCTGGCCATCGAACACTTCACCCGGCCTCGCAGCCATCCCAGCCCACAAGCCCAAAGGAAAGCAAAAGAAAAAGCTGCGTAGATATTCTACACCAGACGTGCCAAAGAGAACATCATGATCGTCAAAGCCCCAATCAGCTTTGGTGAACTAGTAGACCGCATCGGTATCCTTAAGATCAAGCAGGAAAAAATTAAGGATACAGAAAAACTCACAAACATCAACTTCGAGTATGATACTCTCTACGTCATCTTCAAAGACACTCTCAAAGAACTACCAACTAGTAATGAGCCGCAACTAATTGGTCTATCAGTCAAGCTCAAGAACATTAACAAGAAAATCTGGGATATCGAAGACGGTATCCGCGATTGCGAGAAAAACAAGGACTTCGGTCCAAGATTTATTGAATATGCCCGCGGTGTTTACCTCAACAACGACGAGCGAGCCGCCATTAAGCGGGAAATCAACGATTTGGTTGGCTCTAAGATCGTCGAGGAGAAATCGTACACTGGATATTAACTTCAATGCTAACGCATCAAATTCCAAAATTTGGAGGTATCGCAGTCACTGCCCACGGTAGGACAGGGAGCAGCTGGTTGCACGCACTTCTTGCATCACACCCAGATCTCAAATTAATTGGTGGCGAACCGTTTCAGGTAGGATACGACTATGATAAATGGGAAAGTCAAAACAAGACACCAGCATCATATCTCAAACATCTATGTGAGAGCAAGCCGATCGCCATCAAGTACATGTGGCCGGCATATTGCCGGTTCAACATCGTAACCGATTTCCGAAAACTGGGGTTTAAGTTCGTGCACCCATACCGCAGACGACTCCTCGACGTCTATGTCTCTGCCTATTTTCATTGCCACAAGAACCTCAATAGGAATCGTGACCAAATCTTGATAAACCGTCAGAGATTCGAACACTTCGTCAAACAGTATAGCCATGTACAAAGGAAACTTCGGGTAATCATACCAGAAGCTTATGTTGTTTGCTACGAGGATCTCAGGGCAGATCAAGAACGAGTTCTAAGTGCCGCGATGGACCACCTTGGACTACGGCAAGCGTGCCTGTATTCAGACCGACAAAAAATCCTGAAACGGTCACTCCCTGAAATGATCGTGAATTTTGCAAAAGTCAAGGACCTCGCCAACAGAATCTACAACATCGAAAATTAGAAATGAAAAAACTTGTAGTCATGGTCAGTCTTTACGACAGCGGTGATTTTATCGAGAACCGCCTCGATAATCTTCGGAAAAGCACTATGGCAAAAGACACCGAAGTCTGGGTCGTTAACGCCAACAGCCCAGACCCACGTGATCACGCCATTCCGCATAAATTCGACGTTCGTTACATCAAACTCCCTAAAAGAATAGGAGTATATGCTGCTTGGAACTATATTATCAAGAACTCCAAGAGCACCTACCTCACCAACGCCAACGCCGACGACCTAATTGCCCCTAATGGTTATGAAAAACTGACCCGCAACCTCGATCAAGTCAAAGCTTGCGACTTCAGCTACCCATCCTGGTTTACCACCAGCACCCCCAACCTCACCTGGGAAGACGTTAGGAAAGGTAAAGCAGCGTGCGACAAGTCAGGTAAACCCGGCCAATATAAAGGAAACCTGGACGACGGTGGTGTTGGCCACTTTCCGGTATGGCGACGAGCACTCCATGATAGATTGGGCTACTTTGACGAAGAATTCAAAGCTTTAGGCGATGCCGACTGGTGGGCACGTTGCTGGTGGGTTGGCAAAGCTGATTTCCGCTGGCATAAAGAATACCTAGCATGTTACCTGTTCCGCAACGGTGAGAACCTTTGGCATCGATCTATATCTGAAAATGAATGGCGACTATACCACGAGAAAATGGCTAACTATCGACAACAAACCACTTAGCATTGTTGACACCCGATACTGTATGTACTCAAAATAAACTCAGGCATGGAATAGAATGGCAACAATACCACTAAAAGGTCGAACAGTATCACACCACAGCCTGAAAAAACCAATCGTCCAACAGCGGCGAGTGGCCACCAACCGTTCAACTGTCAATACTAGACACACCGTGACTATTCCACACTACAACGGCAACGAAGGCTATACCAAAATCGCCCTCATCCAACCAGCTTCCTGGGGCGACAACATCAACAGCACTTTGATGTTCAAACCCATCAAGGACCATTATGGACCGAATATGGTCCTAGACGTCTACACCGCCAACAGCTATGCCTCAGCCTTCGTCAACAATCCCTACGTCAACCGCCTTATCGAATTTTCAGCCCCCACCAAAGAAAAAGCTCTTGACTTGCTCAACACAATCCCACCGCTCGTCCAAGGGAAAGGTTATGATAAAGTCTTCTGCCCACACCCAATGATTAATGGTGATAAGTGGACAAGTATCAAATATGGGGAACTGGGTACTAACCTCATAAACGCCTGGGTTCGAGCACTCGAAGAAGCTAATATCCCATTCAGCCTGCCATTGGAAACGATTTTAGTTCTGACCCCAAACGAAATCGCCAATGTCAATAATTTCTGCTCGCAAGCAAACATGCATTCACGCAACATCCTCATGGAGGTAGAAGGACTATCAGGACAGACATTCTGGAACCACCATTGGACAGAACGAGTTGGCAAACACCTTCTGCGTGGCGATACCAACTTGTTCTTGTCACGTCGAGTATCTGGCCAAGACGTCGCTGCCCTGGAACGACATGCCCCCGGCCGCATTTATTTTGTGGGTGGGCTGACCATTCGTGAGTGCGCCGAATTGTTCAACCGTTGCGACATATTCTTCAGTGTCTCTTCCGGTCTGTCCAATGCTTGCAACACTAACTGGTGTAAGAAAAACGGCAAATGGATCGAAACTGTCAACTCTGATGCCGTATCAAGTGCCCCCATTCGCAACGAAGGAAAAATTTTCTGGACCGACAACAACCTCGACCATTTCATGGACATGCTAGTTCAGCACGGCATCTGATGAGCCGAACCCTTAAAATTATCCCACGATTCGGGTTGGGCAATCGCCTTATAGCAATTGCGTCAGCCCTCCGCCTCAAGCAGTTGGGCTATTTCGATAATATCCGCGTGCAGTGGGAGTCATCTAACGATCTCAATGCAAATTTCAATGACTTGTTGGAAATTAATGATATTACCCTAACCGGACCAGAAGACGGCGACATCCACGTTGGTATCCCACATAAACATACAATCCCAAACCATAATCGAGTGACAGTAGAAGTGTATGACCTGTTCACTGTCGTCGATGATCCAAATAACGATAGTGTCGCTATTAGTCGGGAAATCGCGGCATCCTTTCAAAAGATCAGTTTCCTACCCCGTTTCTACAAACTTGCTGACCAGTACAACGTTACAGGACGAATTGGACTGCACTGCCGCCGAAGCGACTATCCATTCTCAAAGCCTCCAGCCGATCAGACCATCATACCACGCTATCACAATCTGATAGACAAAGAATTCGCTGCCGATATCAAGGGGGCTTATCATGGCCCATTCTTTCTGGCCAGTGACTCAGCTAAAACTGAGGCTTACTTTACCGCAGCATTCTCCGGACTGCTAATGAGTAAAAAGAAAGCTTACCCAGAGTGGTCAACACGCCCAATGGACACAGTAATTGAGGGTGTGGTGGATATGATCCTGTTGTCACGATGCAAACTCATTGTTGCCGACAGCCACAGCACTTTCGCCACTGTAGCGGCTTGGATGGGTGCAATCGAGAAATTCGTCTGGGTTCGGCCGGAGACGATATGATTCATTTCGTATATGCTGGTGACCCAGATAGCGGAGCTTCCTATGCCCCGCTATCTATTACCAACCGGCTCTACTACTATCTGAAGGCCAGGGCTGAAGTGAAATTCTGGCGTTGGGACGCCACGGACGACATCCCACTTAGTCCAAACGATGTATTGTTGGGTCATCCTAACTACAACCGCGACACGGTGGTTCAGAAAGCGTTTCGGAAACATTGCCGAGCAAAATGCCTTATCTTCCCGTTACACACTCGCCGAACCGACGACAATTTTCCATTCGATCCGTTGGTCAGACAGGCTCATAAATTATTCTCCATCTGTGGACCATACTGGTACGATTCGCTGCCAAGTACACCATTTGCTCATTGGCAATCAAAGATCACTCGCTTGGACATGGCCATCGATCCCAATGCCTATCCATATGTGAAAGGCGAATTCCCAGCACATCGACAATTATTATATCTTGGGTCGGCTACTCCCAATAAGAATCTACCATTCCTAGTGGCGATTATGAAAGCAATGCCGGACGTCACCTTACACTGGTATGGCGGTGATGGTCGGCACCAGCTAGCTAAACTCCGGAACGTCAAAGCCAACGGTTGGGTTAATCTAGACAAAGCACGGGCTGAGGAGATCGCCAAAAACTGCGACATTATGGTATCAACCAGTGATTCGGATGCCAACCCAACCACGCTCCTAGAAGCAATGGCCTGGGGTTTGGTGACAGCTTGCACAAAAGAGTCGGGCTATTACAACGACCCACTGTTCACAGAGTTGCCACTAAATAACGTACCCTTGGCCACCAAGATCTTACGTGTATTGTTAGCCGACCCAGACCTTAAAAAACGGAGTCTGGCTGGACGCCGCGAGATAGAGACCAAGTATACCTGGGACATTTTTTGTGAGAAAGTTTGGTCTGGTATCAAACCATTTTTACAAATATGAAAAATGAACAAGAAGTAGTTTGGGTGGGCGCACCTGACGATGTGCGATCTGGCGATGATGCCCTCGACGCCATTCGTCAGGAGAACGACGCTTACTATTACGACCCGATCTACGGCGTAGTGCGTGTTCCAATCGCCCGTTGGCGAAAAGCTCAGGGCTACGAATCACGTGGTTGGTTACACTGCTGGGCTGACCAGGATGACGACCGGTCCGCTGAACACGCAGCCCTGTTTGACAACTACAAAGCCCTCAAGAAAGACCTTGGTCATGTGTGTGAAATAGGTTGCGGACCATTTACACAATTGAAACGAATCATCGGTGATCGGAATGCTTCGCGAGTTACACTCCTTGACCCTTTATTGCAATCCTACCGCCGTCTTCAGCATTGCACTTATAAAACCGGCCGGTTCGGTGGGTTTCCTACCGTTCTTAGGCAGGAAATGGCTGAATCGTTGACTGATTTTGCAGTGTTTGATACTATTATTTGTATTAACGTCCTAGAACACGTGATGGATGCTTTACGTGTTCTGGAGAATCTAAAACGAGCGGTGAAGGCTGGCGGGACGGTGGTGTTTGGCGAAAAAATTTACGACGCCTATGATCCACATTACAATTTCGACATGGGTCATCCAATACATTTGAAACGGCCACTTCTAGATGCGTTCAAGAAGAACTTTACGATATTGTTTGAGAATGGCAGCTATTTTATCGGCACCCGTTAGTATTTTAAACTGGTGTTTCACTTTGACACAGGGTTCCAGGTGAGCATGCCAACTGAAGTGGTGATTTACACTGATGGCGGGTGTGGTCGCGGTGACAAGGCCGGCGGCTGGGCTGCTGTCCTGTTATTCGAAAAGGACGGAGAACTTCATAGTATGGAGATCTCTGGTGCGAGTCCTGACACGACTAACAACCGGATGGAGATCACAGGCGTTCTTGAGGGTTTGCGGACCCTAAAACGTCCATGTCACGTCACGGTTTACTCTGATAGTCAGTACGTTGTCAACGCTATCGGTTCATTCGTTCGTGGTCGGCCCAAGTGGGGCGCTTCCGGCTGGATGAATGACTGGAAGCGTAGGGGGTGGGTTCGCAAAGAAGGCGAACTTAAGAACCCCGATTTATGGAAACTGATTGACGAGGAAATTGCCCGCCATCTAAGTGTAACGCTCGCCTGGGTTCGTGGCCACAGTGGTCACGAATACAATGAGCGGTGCGACGTACTGTGCACCGAAGCTATAGCGAGATTACGCAATGAAAATACTGCTGCGGGGGATGGATTACAAGCAAGTCCAGATGATAACAGTTCAGATGGAGATGGGGCCACCACGTCCGGGGTTTGTGAAAGTATTCGACTATCTGGACCAAGAATTAATTAATGTAGAACGGCTGCAATTGTTCCTTGATGATAAGTCCGGGCTGTACGAGTTGGCTTTCGTACATAACGGTGAGGAACGTGCGGCCACCCTTGTCAACCTGGAACCATGCAGCAATACCACGACCTAGTTTTTTGCCGTCGGTCGGGCTGAACTGCCGGGCCGAAGATGGTAATTGGTACACACCGGGAGACACCACGATGGCCATGGTCGAGAACGAAGCCGGCACCGACATCCGGGTGCTGACCGAGCCGGCGGTGTACGTCCTCGGCCGGCAGACGATCGACGACGCCGAGTTGAACCGCTTCCTCGGCGACCACGGGGTGAGTTGGGAGAGCGACAGCGAAGTTGCCGGCGAGGTGCTGACCGAGACGGCGGGGCGAGTCTGTTACATGAGCTTCGCCCGCCCCCGGCCGGGGGGGAACTCGGCGTACTTGCACCATATCAAGGAAGTCGGGCACGGGTCGGTGTTGGAACACGCCGTCTGGAACCTGCTTATCACGGGCGTGTCCCGGTCACTGACGCACGAACTCGTCCGGCACCGCAGCGGCTGGGGGTACTCGCAACTCAGTCAGCGGTACGTCGATGAGTCCGTGGCCGAGTACGTCGAGCCGGATGTGGTCGCCGACGACCCGGAATTGCACGCCGTCTGGCTCGACGCAGTGGCCCACGCACACGCCGCCTACGTCAAGCTGGCCGGGCTGCTCAACGCCAAGCTCGCCGACCCGGCCGCC
>JACCDR011281696.1_pt1 | contig 95447 bp, 71 predicted proteins | sample 7446431 | NCBI WGS metagenome assembly JACCDR01 (sample SAMN15323443, study PRJNA562643) | freshwater metagenome | isolation source: river surface water | place: USA:Blue River Watershed | collected 2017-08-17
CACCAATGGTGATTCCAGTGTTGATTGGAATTTAACCAGAAAAGAAAAAGGCGGTCGCTAGCGACCGCCTTTTTCTTTTCTGGTTAAATTCCAATCAACACTGGAATCACCATTGGTGATTTTTGGGTCTTTTGCATCAAGAAACTACTGACCGTGTCGGTAAGCTCGTCTTTGACGTAGTCTAGATCAAGTGGGTTCATTCGTTCGGTGTGCTTTTCGATAGTCTTTTTGATAAGTACACGCGCCTCAGATAGTAGTTGTTGATTTTCACGTAAGTACACAAAACCACGAGAAATAATATCTGGTGACTTGCGTAGTTTGCCAGTCTTGGCATTTACTGTCGCGATAATGACAAACATACCGTCTTGCGCCAACGACATACGGTCGCGCAATACTACTTCTTGACGGGTACCTACTGTAAAGCCGTCGACCAAGACTTGTTCGTTCGGAATCTTTACAGACAATTTGGTGATCTCGGTGCCGTTTTTGATATCGATGATGGTACCGTTGTCTGGTACAACAACATTGTCTTTCGGGAAGCCGTTTTCGACAGCGGCAAACAAGTGACTCTTCAAGTGATAGTGGTGTCCGTGGACAGGGATCAGGAAACGAGGCTTGACGGTTTGGTGTACCCAGACCAAGTCGCCGGCATTACCGTGGCCTGAAGAGTGTACGTGCGAACCTTGGTAGTTGATAATACGAGTGTTGCGACGATAGATATTGTCCTTCAATTTTTGGACGGCAATTTCATTACCAGGGATAACAGAAGAAGATAGTACCACTGTGTCGCGTTCGGTCAGAGTGATAGTTTTGTGCTTATCAGTCGCCATACGCATCAAAGCAGCATACTCTTCTCCTTGGGCACCGGTTGATAAGATGACAATTTTATCAGCTGGGTAATCACCCATATCGGTGGCGTTGATGAAAGTCTTTGGATTGACTTCAAGTAGCTTGGCTTGAATAGCGATATCAATATTTGTCTTGATACTGCGACCTTCCATCACTACTTTTTTGCCTAGGTTCTCACATGACTGAATAATCGAAGTGAGACGATCGAATTGTGAAGCAAAAGTACCAATAATCAAACGACCACGTGTGGTACGAATGATTTCTTCCAAGGTTTGGTATACGCGCGCCTCTGAAGCTGAGAAGCCAGAACGGTCAGCGTTGGTGGAATCACAAAGGAGAGCAAGGTTGTTGAGTTTGCCAATTGCTTCCCAAGCTTCACGTTCTTCTACTACCACTTTGTCATTTTCTGTTACAACTTTGATGTCGCCAGTTACTACGATGTTGCCGTGCTTTGTCTCGATAGCGAGGCCCATTGCATCAGGGATGGAGTGGGTGACGGGGAAGGTGCGGATGCGGGTTTGCCCGACTGTGAAAGTTTCACCTTCTTTGACAATGTTCATGTTGACAGGGTCAAGATGTGGGAATTCTTCTTGACGCTTTAAGATCATCAAAGATGTGAGGTATTGCGTGTAGATTGGGGGATTGCCGATACGCTCCAAAATAAAAGGAATACCACCAATGTGGTCGAGGTGACCGTGAGTGACCACCAAAGCACGAATTTTGTCTTTGCGCTCTTCAAGGTACTGAGTGTTCGGCAAGATGTAGTTTACGCCGGGGGCGTTACTTTCTTCAGACACAAATTGGAAACCGGCGTCGATGACAATAATGTCATCTTTGGTTTCGATGATGTTCATGTTACGGCCGATTTCTTCAACACCAGAGACTGTAATGATGCGCACTGTGTCAGCGTCGGTGATTGGTGGAATGACGACACTCTTTTCGTCACTCACTGTCATTCGATGACTAAGAGCAGGGCTCGTCATCGAGCGGCGACCATGGTCGTTGTTGCGACGACGGCGCTTGTTGTTGCGCTTGGTTGCTGTACTTGCTTCTGCGCCGGCAGTCTCGGATTTTTCGCCGTGGGGGCGAGTATTATTGGTACGATCAAATGGTCGACGGTGACGTCGTTCAAATGGCCGACGATGTCGACGGTTGTTGTCAGTGTTGCTATTGGTACTTGGTGTGCTGTGTGCGTGGCCTTGTCCGGTTGCGTTGGTGATTTTTGGTTCGTTGTTCATAAATTGTTTCTTACGGTTAATTTTTGGTTAATTATCTGAAAAAAGGCCAACGTTCTTCTTCATTCATGTGCCATAGTTCAATATTCATAAATCTTTCATGAGGTTTGCTGATATCGGTAATTGGCGCCAGAACAACATTGCTTTTGGTGACGTAGGTCAGGGTCGGTACAAAGAGAGCAATGGCTGGACGTTCGCGTGAAATGATGTTTATCGCCTCAGCTCCTTTTTTTAATCTTTCTGTCTCGTCAGGTAAAGCTCTACCACCAGCTAATAAGCTGTCGACTTCAATATTGGCGTATTGTGCGATATTGAGTCCGGGGTCTTCGCGCTGTGATGAATGCCAGAAAGGATAAAGGTCAACCGAACGGTTCATGTCTATACCAAACAACAAAGCTTCGAAATCTCTTGGTCTGATGACTGCTTGTAACAAGTCGCTTTGTTCGTACTGCTCGACTTCGACTTGCACACCAAGTGCTCGCCATGATTCAGCCAAAGTCTCGGTAGTTCGTTCCAAGAGTGGAATGTTGGCTGTGCGCAAGGCGACACTTAAGGTAACTAGATTTCCGTCAATTCTTTTTTCCCAAGTATTATTTGGGGTTTTGTTCCAACCGGCTTTGGTAAGGCGAGTGGACGCCGCTTCAAGATCTGGTGAGCTCGAGGCAGTAGCGATACTTAATGAGTCTACCGTATCGTGTCGTGGCGGTACAGGGGTGTTAATGGGGACACCATAGCCGAGCAAGGCAGTATTGAGTATAGTCTCGCGATCGATAGCCAATTCGAGTGCTTCGCGTACGCCAATATCGCGTAAAGCGGGTGATTTGTTTTGGTTAAAAAATACTGCAAAGACTCGAGGAAGTGGTTCTGAAACTATGTTGTATGATTCATCATCCTCAAGACTTTTTACCACGTCTGTTGGCAAATTGGCGCTACTCGTGATCTGACCATCTTGCCACGCGGTAGCCAGTTCGTCTTCATTTTGGAAAAAGACTACATTTATGCCATCAAGTTTGACATTGGTGTTGGCTCTCTTTAGTTCGTAGCTGTCGATAAGGCCAGCTTCGTTTCTGACAATGGTATCTATCTTAAACGGTCCTGAGCCGACGGGGTCGGTGTTTCTTTGACTAAAAGGTATCTGCTCGACAGGCAGATCGTTCCAAATATGTCTAGGTACAATGCCAACAGTGAAGTTTTCGATGAAAGGTGTGTAGGGCTCGTCTAAAATAATATTTAGTTCGTATTCGCTAATTTCTTCGACAGTGACACCAGACCAGTTGCCTCGTAGTGGGCTTTTGAGATCGGGATTTTGGATGAGGCCAATGGTGAAGGCGACATCTTTGGCGGTAAGAGGTGTGTCATCATGGAAGCGAACATCTTTTTTGATGATGACGTTGTAGGTTTTTCCGTCGTCTGAAACTGTGACACTTTCGGCCAAATCAGGGACTAGCTTGCCGTATTCATCGATACTCATTAATCCAGAGTAGATCAGGGCAGACATATCTTGGTCGGCGCGAGTCACAGCCAAAACCGGATTCACAAAACGTGGAATACCGACAATCCCTTCGACCAAAGTACCGCCAGCGACGGGTGTGGTCGCTAGGTAGTGTCTGTTGATAGTGATAAGACTAACTACCAAGCCTGCGACAATTGCAAAAAATAAGACTCGCAAAAGTAGGCGGTCGCTGGGACGTCTATCTTCGACACTATTTATTAGGCGAGCAAAGAGGCTCGGACGTTTGCGTTTGGGATGTGAGAAAGTGAGGGCCATATAAAGAGGCGGGTAAAAGAACTAATATTACACAACTGAGAAACATCAGTTTATTTGATGTCGGAATTATTTTGGTTTTGGCCAAAATAAACTATTACATTAATCAATCTGACTAAGCTACAACAAGACTGAGTACAGCAGAAAGTACAAACAGGATTGCGATAACAATTGAAAACTTAAACAGGAAAAGCTCGGCGCCGCGACGCTTGTGAAAAGCTGAACTGAAGTTGTCGCCACCAAATGCACCGCCCAAACTAGAACCACGCTGTTGTAAGAGAACGGCAGCGATAAGGAGGATAGCTAGGGTGATTTGGATAAACGGCAGGGCAGGAGCAATGGCTGTAATAATGTTTTCCATGTGAGAGATACTATAGCACAGCTTGGCGATAATGCAAAAGGGGCCGGCGGATTCATCCGCCGGCCCCGATAGGCATCAATCGCCCCGCCAGTCCTCGTCTTCATCATCAAACAGCTGCTTTTTTCGGCGGTGAAGCCAGAAAGCGACAAGCGAGACGATGACGATTGAAAGAACGAAGTTCTCGGCGGTGCGAGGATCAAGCAGATGGTGCCACTCCATGCGTCTTACTCCCACCAGTCACGCCAGACAGGGTAGCAGACGTAGATGGCAAGAGCGATGACGCCAAGCGCCAAGGCACTTATGGCGCAAGCGCCAGCGAAGTTGGTCTGTCCGAACAGGCGGTGCGGCACGATGATGGCGATGGCGCCGCCGTACATCGTGATGTAGATGAGACCCATGTGCTTATCCATGTCGAAAATCCTCCCTTTTCTGCCAAAAGCATAGCGCTTTTTGACTCTATCTGCAATCGTTCGTATAATACCGGCGCAGCGGAGAAAATTTTGCAAAAAATTTCTCCGCTGCGCAAACCTTAATTTATTTCTTAATTTCATTGAGCAAAAATATGGCAGAAACAACAACAGGCGGAAGTCCGATTCGACCATTAGGCGACCGTGTCGTCGTTCGTCCGCTCACTGATGAAGAAGCGGGTACCCTATCAGCTTCCGGCATTATTATTCCTGATACCGCCAAGAAAGAAAAACCAGAACAAGGAATTGTTATCGCTGTGGGTGCTGGTAAATGGAATGAAGATGGAGATGCTAGATTGGCTATGGATGTATCAGTTGGAGACAAAATCGTCTTTTCTAAATACGGCTATGATGAAGTAAAAGTGGATGGTAAGGATTATTTCATTGTATCTGAATCGAGTGTTTTGGGAGTATTTACTAGCAAATAGCAACAAAACTATATGGCAAAGCAAGTTATTTATGGCGAAGAAGTAAAAAAGAAGTTGCAGAAGGGGGTTGATACTGTAGCGAACGCGGTGAAAGTTACGCTTGGTCCGCGTGGTCGCAATGTTATTTTAGATAAAGGTTTTGGTGGTCCAACTATCACCAACGACGGTGTTTCGATCGCAAAGGAAATCACTCTCAAAGACAAGTTTGAGAACATGGGAGCGGAGATTATCAAAGAAGTAGCCAATAAGACCAACGAGCTCGCTGGCGACGGTACTACTACCGCGACGGTTTTGACTCAGGCTCTTGTAAATGAAGGCCTACGTCAGACCACTATGGGCCTCAATGCCATGGCTGTGCGCACTGGTATGGAGCACGCCTCGGCTGATGTGGTCGAAGCTTTGCGCGAAATGGCTATCAAAATTTCTTCAATCGAAGAAATTAAACAAGTAGCTACTATTTCAGCGGAAAGTACTGAATTGGGTGAGAAGATTGCTGAGACTATCGACAAAGTCGGCAAAGACGGAGTAGTGACAGTCGAAGAATCACAATCTTTTGGTATCGAGACTGAACTCACTGAAGGTATGCAATTTGATAAGGGTTATGTCTCACCATATATGGTTACCAACCCTGATCGTATGGAGGCTATCTACAAATCTGCGCATATTCTTATCACAGACAAAAAGATTTCGTCAGTGCAAGAAATTTTGCCACTTCTAGAAAAAATCGCCCAAACTGGCAAGAAAGAGTTGGTGATTATTGCTGATGATGTCGAAGGTGAAGCCTTGGCGACTTTTGTGGTCAACAAGCTCAAGGGAGGTTTTTCAGTTTTGGCCGTGAAGGCTCCCGGATACGGCGATCGCAAGAAAGAAATTCTCGCTGATATCGCAGTTACTACTGGCGGACAAGTGATTACTGAAGAGGTTGGTCTTAAGCTTGAAACAACCGAAATCGCTATGCTAGGGCGAGCTGAGCGTATTGTAGCGACCAAGGACAATACTGTGATTGTCGGTGGAGCTGGTGAAAAGCAAGCGATTGCTGACAGAGTGGCGGCTCTCAAAGCCCAAATGGAGACTACTTCTTCAAAGTTTGATAAGGAGAAGCTTGAAGAACGTATCGCCAAGCTCTCTGGTGGTGTGGCAGTCATCCGTGTTGGTGCAGCGACCGAAACCGAAATGAAGTACCTCAAGCTCAAGATCGAAGACGCGGTCAACGCTACCAAGGCAGCGATCGAAGAGGGGATTGTCCCAGGTGGTGGTACTTCTCTAGCGCGAGCTTCAGCCATTGTGGAAAAGCGTCTTGGTGAAAAGAAAGGTTTGTCGATGGAAGAAATGGTGGGCTACAATATTGTCCTTAAGGCTCTTGAAGTGCCACTTCGTCAGATCGCTGACAATACTGGCAAGATCGACGGCGCCGTAGTAGTCGACAAAGTCAAAACTGCTGGCGGCAATGCTGGTTATGATGCAGCTAAGGGTGTGATGGTCGAGGATATGATCAAGGCTGGTATCATTGACCCAGTGAAAGTTGAAAGAGCTGGTGTTCAACACGCTGTCTCAGCAGCGGGTATATTGCTCACGAGTGAGTGTGCGATAGCCGATGAGCCGGAGGAGAGTAAGCCTGCTATGCCGGATATGTCTGGTATGGGCGGCATGTACTAGTTAAGCTTTCAAAATCAACCCGTCTACTTCGTTAGACTTCGAAAAAAGACCCTCCTTGGATTATTATCCCAGTCGGGTCTTTTTTCTCGTCTGCCTCGTATCCATGTCAATTTTGAAAGCTTAATAAAAAGTACTACGAATTTGCTTTGTTGCTCCGGCGGTGATGTCAGTCACGGTAGATAATTACCGCTTCCTCCATCACCTTGTCGCGCCTCGCATCTGTGGCATCTCGTACCCTTTGATGCGCAGGTAGAATGCGTTGATTTGAAAAAAGACCCTACTTGGATTTGTTATCCTGAGTAGGGTCTTTTTCTCGTCTGCCTCTTATACGAATTATTTTAAACTTAAGCATAAAATAGTTTCGGCCCGCCAAAATCTTGGCGGGCCGTTTTGTAGAGAGGACTTCATCAGCGGGGCTTGCAGTAAAAACCTACCGATGTGTCGTCTTCGTATACTTCCACTGAGCATTGTCCTTGGCTGCATAGTTTGCTGAGGACTGTGTGCGCTTGCGAGGGCTGACGTAAAGATCGACCCTGTTTATGAAAGTAAAACGTGAGACGCGGCTTCCTGAGTGAACCATCTTCAAGTATCACCGCACTGGCACATACATTCTGCAACATAAATCTTTTTTGCCACAGAATTGATGGAAGTCGAAGGAGATTTGCAGCCTCAATCGACAACGTCGGATCACTGCTTGGTTTCCTTGCTGCAGGATCGGTCTCACGCTGACGGAATTTCCAGTTTTCCGGCAGGTCCTCTCTGCGTATCAAGAAGGTTAGCCGAATACTGAGTGATTCGGCAATCATTTGGGCAACTTGGCGCTGATTCATGATTTGCCTCCCGATGAACTGTTCGGCCACCAGCATAATTCCAGCAGTCTAGACTTGTCAAGTCATACGATTTTTTAAAAGACCCTCCTTGGATTGTTATCCTGAGTAGGGTCTTTATAGATTAAGGGCGGCACCAGCTTTGCTGGCGCCGCCCTTGGTATCATGTGCTCTGCGCCGGCCTTCGTTTGCCATTCAGGCGAAAATAAGCCAGTTTTTCTACCTCACTCCATTTTTCCCATGGAATATCCTCTTCAGGAAGGTAAGGAACGAGCAGTCGGTTGTAGGCTTCTCTGTCTTCCTGTCGCCAGTTATTCAAAACCGCCATGGTCACATTCCACTGGTTGAGCCGCAATAGTTGCCCGAGCTCTGGCGGTTTGGCCAACCTGCTTTCAGCCAAGGCCACATGGACCATGTTGATATAGCCGCGGCCGATGTACTCTTCAAAGATCAACTTGTATTCTTCGCGCGTCAGGTTCTGATTACCGATGAGCCATAGAAGCGTGCTCGGTGATGCAGTGCTTCGGATGTGGTCGCGTAGAAGGCGACCAGTATGGGGGTTGCCCGCCACCCTCGCCTTTATGTAGTGGCTCGGGTGTTCCGATAGGCGGCCAAGCACTTCTTGATCTTCGCTTGTGGTCGCTATCTGGTATTCTTTTGGTAAAAAGTCAAGTTCACCCAATCTCGTTTCCTCCAGTTCTGCGTGCTTGTCTGTGGGTAATCTAGCGCCTTATCCTTTTTGAGTCAAAAAAGTATCGTGCTATAATATTGACGTTTATCGGTGTGTAATTGGTAATTTTTGCATATGACTTGGATCATTGTTGGTATTATTGCGGTGGTGGCGTTGTATTTCGTTTTGACCTACAACAAATTTGTTAGATTAGTTAACCAGACCAAAGAAGCTTGGGCAGATATCGACGTCCAGCTAAAGCGTCGCTACGACCTTATTCCGAATCTTGTAGAGACAGTTAAGGGCTATGCCTCACACGAACGCGAGACCTTTGACGCAGTGACCGAGGCGCGCGCTAAGGCTACGCAAGTGCACGTTGATCCCACTGGTATTACACCAGAGCAAATCGCGGCTATGGCGGGAGCTGAGTCAGCACTTGGAGCGTCTCTCGGCAAACTCTTGGCAGTCGCAGAAGCGTATCCAGATTTGAAGGCCAATCAAAACTTTGCTCAATTGCAAAGTGAGCTATCTGATACTGAAAATAAAATCCAAGCCGCTCGTCGTTTTTATAACGGCAATGTTCGCGACCTAAAGATCGCCCTCCAATCTTTCCCTAGCAATCTAATTGGTAATATGTTTAATTTCAAAGAAGAAGCATTCTTTGAATTACCGGAAGATAGTGTAGAGCGTGAGGTGGTAAAGGTGGCTTTCTAGCAACATACCAATACTATGGCTAAAGTCTATTACAACAAACTGGTGCGAGACCGCATCAAAGAAAAAATTGAAGCCAAAGGGGAGTCGTGTGAAATTAGACAAATTGTAGACGAAGACGAGTTTGAGCAGGAGCTGCTCAAGAAGGTGGTTGAAGAAGCTCACGCTCTAGCGCACGTCCGCACTCGGGAAGCCTTTTTGCAAGAATATGCGGATTTGATGGTGGTACTAGATGCTCTGACTTCTTCTTTGGAAATTTCTGAAGCTGAGCTCAATGTGGCGATGAAAGAAAATGTAGAGAGGAAAGGACTATATAAACTGCGTCATTATCTACACTGGTCTGAAGATGTAAATTACCAAAGCAACGAAACTCCACAAGGCCTGAAGAGTTAATATTGGCAAATAATTTGTATTTATAAATTGAATAATTTATATTTTAGTTAATGGCGACATTATATACACAACAGGGGAGTAATATTCGCAAAACGTGGTATTTGATGACCTTCTTTTTCGTGATGGTGGTGGCATTATGTTATGCAATTTCCTTTTATCTTGGTGATCCGACTATTCTCTATATCGGCGTGCTATTTGCGGTGGGTATGAACATCTACAGTTATTGGGCCTCTGATAAATTGGTGTTGTCTATGACAGGCGCTAGACCGGTGGCGAAAACTGACGCTCCCGAGCTTTATAATATTGTCGAGAATCTGGCTATTACTGCTGGTTTGCCGATGCCAAAAGTTTATATTATTGACGATATGGCGCCAAACGCTTTCGCTACTGGACGTGATCCAGAGCATGCGGTAGTGGCTGTGACCAGTGGCCTTCTTCGTCTTCTTAATCGGTCTGAACTTGAAGGGGTGGTTGCGCATGAGATTGCACATATCGGTAATCGCGATATGCTCGTGATGACAGTAGCAGTCGTACTGGCGGGCTTTGTGGCGATTGTGGCTGATTTCTTTAGTCGCGCGATGATGTTTGGCGATGGCAAAGATAAACACCCACTCTTTTTAGTCTTTGGTATTATCGGCATTATTCTGGCGCCAATAGCGGCGCAGCTGATCCAACTTGCTATTTCTCGTCGTCGCGAGTATTTGGCTGATGCTACGGGTGCACTCCTAACTCGTTATCCTGAAGGCTTGGCTTCTGCTCTAGAGAAAATTTCTGGTGCCAATATACCAATGGAAAAGGCTAGCCACGCTACCGCCCACCTTTTTATTTCTGATCCCTTCGCTTTATCGGGTAGTGGCTCGGTGGCCAATTGGCTCGGTGGACTTTTTGCTACTCATCCACCGGCAGCGGAACGAATAAAATTATTACGTGAGATGGGACAGTAGATGAGTTTTGAAAAGATAAAAGCGGCGGGCCTATCCGGCCCGCCGCTTTTACTCTTTTTAAAAATTTATTGTGCTGGATTATTTTCTGCTGGTGCAGTAGGAGTTGCTTCGCTTGTTGTAGCAGGTATCGCCGCCGCTTCTGGCGCTGATGCAGTAGCCGCGGGTGCCGTAGGAATAGGGGAGACAGCATTGTCCTTAATAGGATCTTCGCCAAAGCGGTTTGGGCCTTTGGTGCCAGCCATCACGGTGAAGAAGAATAGGACGAGTCCGCCAAAAGGAATCAAGCTAATCAAGATCCACCAACCACTAAAATCAATATCGTGTAAACGACGGACAGTGACAGCAAGTGATGGTAAAAGTGAAGCGAGTATGTAAACAAAGAGCAGACCCATGGCAATAAACGATCCTGATATTGCAACAAAGGCAATTAGAGCAACTGCCACCATATTGAACAGCTGGAAGTACCAGTATTCTGCACGACGCGCTCGTCCGCTAAAGGTGGCATATTTCTGCCAAACACTCATATAATATTCCATAAAGATTTTTTGTTATTTTTTAATTCTTATATTGATCAGCTGGTACTTTTACAAATTCTTTTTCGAGTTTGTATTGGTAGATAGAAGCGTCTTGTGGGGCGTTCTCTAGGGTAGTTTTTTCAACTAAGATAACGTAATAATTACCTTCCTCGTAGCGAAAGCCTTCGATTTCATCATAAAACAGTTCACCGTTTACGACCATACAAGACATGGGGGCTTCGCCCACACATGTTTTTAATTCTGGTCCTACTAGAAACACTAGATTGTTGTCTGTGGTGTCTAGGGCGTTTGTTACATCTACGGCTTGTTGGTGATTGACTGTATACCAAAAGAAATAAATCAAGATAACAGCCAAAAGAATCCCGCCAATATTTTTCATAGCTTTTTGTTATTGATACTTGAGTATTATAGCAAAAGATTATTGTTTCTCTTTATGGTTAATACATAATAAAGAAAGGCCGCCCAACCGAAGTTGGGCTAAGCCGTTTCGGTTGGGTGGTCAGTAGAGGAAGCCGCCGCGATAATAGTGGCCGCCAACTGGTTCCCATGAGCCGTCGATTAGCTCCTCAACGACTTCTCGACCGCTGAATTGACTGAAATCGGCCAACCCGTCTTCTGTCGTATTGAAGTAGCGAAGGGTACCAGTCCTGTATTTCACTGGACCTCGACCTCCACGCCAGCGCTGGTTCTTGTAATTTTCCAGCAGTGCATTCCGCAAGAACTGGATGACATGCTCGGGATAGAATCCCCCGTATTGCATTTCCCAGACAAGAACCTTGTTGTAATAGATCGAAGTGGTACCATTGCTGCCTCTGCCGAGAGGAGTTGTGCGCCATTCGTCGATACCAAGCCAACCTTTCCCGTCTTGCCAGATGTTCCTTTTGGTGCTAGTGTCGCCTTCAAAGCGGGCAAAGTTTTCCGGTTCTGTTCCGGTGGCATAGCCAGCCAACAAAAGACAGAAAAACGTTTCTCTCGCACGCAGGGGGTAGGGAACTCCTTTGAGGTTCATGTAAGTACTCCTGTTTTGTTCTGATAGAGCATGTTTGCTCAAACCAGAAGTACAATACGACACTTATTAAGTGTTGTCTATATTTTATGCGGAAGCGAGAGGATTCGGTCACGAATAATTTTCTTGCAGAAAATTTTCTCGACCCCGACTCACTCGTCGCGAGCGACATCGTTCCGTCTTTCGAATCCCTACGTAAGCAAAACTATTTGCTTACTTTCTCTCCGCGAACAAAATATGCGCCATAAGGCGCTATTTTGTACTCGCGGAGAGAGGGGGATTCGAAACTTACAGTTTCAGTACCCCAATTGGCTGGATTATTTCACAGGCTCATAATCCAGCTCAATCGGGCTTCGAATCCCCACAGAAGTGACATTTAGTCACTTCTTCTCTCTCCGCTATCTCGCGAAGCTCGTTTGCGGAGAGAGGGGGATTCGAACCCCCGATGAGATTGCTCCCATACATCCTTTCCAAGGATGCGCGTTCAACCACTCTGCCATCTCTCCGTAATATTTATTTGTGTCGCATATCATACCGTATTTTGCTCTCGTAGGGAAAGGAGTGATATACTAGACACGTATGCACAAGAAACATCACGACACTTTGGTGGTAGCTGTCACTTTTTTTATTGGGATGGTCGCGGGATCGTATTTGTATTTGGTCGGATTTGCGCCAAATTTTGAAGAGATTGAAATGCCGATAGATGGTGAGGTGACTAGTGCTTCATTGGTGATTTTTGGTGAAATGTATGGTGGTGATCGCTATGGTGCACCACCGCGTTTTGAATTGTCTGCAAATGGTGGCTATCGCTATACTCCTTTTAATGAAGAACCATCAATACCAGTAGCGGCCGAAGAAGGCATGTTGCCTGAGGCATTGATGCTTGAAGTAAGGCAAGTGCTAGCGCCGCGTACTCTCAAAGCGGCAGCAGAGGAAGTCACCCCCGAATCGTGTGCGATGTTTGTTGATGGTAGTGAGTACCGCTACCGGATTGGATTGGCTGATGAGACTTATGTGCTCGATACTTGTGGTACTAATTTTGCTTATGACAGCGAATTGGCAAAAATTCTAGAAAAAGTTTGGGTGTATTTGGATAATCCAGTGCCAGCCAGTGGTGAGTGAAATAAAACAGACACAAATGAGTAATAAAGAATGAAGGGGCCGGTTCCTTCATTCTTTGTTTTATAACAACAGCGACTTATTTATTAGAGTACTGTTCTAATTGAAATTGTGTTATGTATTCGAAATCACTATTAATTGCAGTGGCAGCGATGGCGGTAAGTGCCACCAGTGCCCAAGCTTATAGCGGGGAAGTCTTGGCTAGAGCCCGTCTTACCGAAGAACAACAAGCGGCTTTTGCGGTAGCGCGAGAATTGCGAGAGGAAGGAGATTTTGGTGGTGCAAAAGAAGTGTTGATTGAAGCGGGTATTGATGAAGAGGTGATAGAGCGAGTCAAAGCAGCCTTTTTGGAAATAAAAAAGGAATCACAAACAGCTTTGCGTACGGCGCTACAGGGTGATGATTTTGATAGTTTCCTAGAAGCAGTGGCTGATACACCGCTTGGTGACTTGATTACCACCAAAGAAGACTTCGCTCGCTTTAAGGAGGCTTATGAGCTCCAAAATGATGGTGACAAAATGGCTGCAGGACTAATTTTTTCTGAGCTTGGGTTGTCTGTCGCGGATATTGTAGACAGTGCTCGAAATACGGATAATTGGCCGACACGTTCGCAATTGTCTTCCTATGAAGAAGAAGCCTTGCAGGTAGCTAGAGCTGCCAATGATAGTGAGACCGTTCGCGCAATTCTTGAAGAAGCTGGTTTGGAAATGCCAACATTGTATAAAAGACTAAAGGACGGGAAGTTTTTCACCGAAGAGTAGGTGGTGTTTACAAAAGGCTGGCCCCGTAGGGGCCGGCCTTTTGACATGTTATAATTTTTTACATGTTGAGTCGTCTGACACTCTTTAGCTTTTTTGGATTGCTGGCTTTGCCTTTTGGGGCGGCGGCTTATGTCGCAAACGACACAGTACCAAGTGAACCGTATGAAGTGATCCAGATAGAGGAAGTAGGTGTCGAAAATTTGCTGATTGGTACACTCAATCAATTCCCCGTGATGTATGAGATAGAGAGTGATAGTGAGTTTACTCTTAATCTCGATCTGCGAGCTGTCCCGACCACGACCTTGCCGCTTCTTGGTACGATCGTGGTGCGGGTACTGGAGCCAAGAGGAGTGGAAGAGGTAAAGAGATTGGAGCCAAGCGCTGCTACTTGGGAGATCAAAAGAGATAAAACCTCTGGCTTGCCGTACGCTGCTGGCCCGACTTATGAAGAAAAGCTACCGGCTGGTATCTATCAAATCGAGGTTCATACGCCAGACAATGTTGGTCAATATGTACTACTTCTCAAAGGCGGGGAGATGGCGGTTCCTTATAGCGAGGCTTTGGCCTCTGTATCCAAACTTTATAAATTTTATGATACCAATCGGCTGGGAATGATCCGTTCGCCGCTTATCTATTATCCTTTGTTGATCATCTTTGTACTGGCTGCCTTTGGTTATACTATTTATCGCACGCGCAAATCCCTGCCGTTTTTCTCAACATGATTAAATTTTTGATTATTCTTATCGCTGCTCTTGCCTTTGTGTGGTATTTCTTTCCGCAGTTTGCTGACCAATCTTTGGAGTCTTATATTATGGAAAGGTTATGAGTAGGTGGTTTGTCTATATGCTCCTCTGTGCGGATGGTACTTACTATACGGGTGTGACGACTGATATTAAAAGACGAGTAGCCGAACATAATGGGGAAAAGGGTGTAAGCAAAGGAGCCAAATATACCAAAGCACGACGACCGGTCCGACTGGTGTATGAAGAGGTGGTGGAGGGTAGAAGCGCGGCGCAAAGTCGCGAAGCGACTTTGCGCCGACTCACTCGCCTTGAAAAGCAGGGTCTTGCAAAAAATACAAAATCATAGTCTAATAACCGCAGACAAGCCATATGGGGTTAAGAAATGACCGATGTTGTGAAGCTGCCGACCGAAGAAACTCCGCTTGTCTCCGATGCTGATGTGGAGGCGACATGGGCGTGGATGAGCTATTTCTACCAATGCATCTATCCCAAAAGGGACATGAACCTTCTTACGGAATTTATGATTTGGCTAATCTCGGGCTGCAGATTTCCATGGAAGATTACAAACCCTGAGCTACCACACTACAATCTTGGTGGTGCTTTGGTGGCAGATCTTCTCTACGCCACCCAGCAAGAGATGGCGCGACTGTCGATTGAGTCGCTCGATCGACAGAAGAAGGACTATGAAGATTTCCTAAGGAGAATCGGGGTGGGAGGCGTCACCAGCAAGTAGGTGATGCGAGAGTAAGGATTAAAGGTCGCCCAGCGGGCGGCCTTTCACTTTGGTTGATAAAAGACAAACAATAGGCTAGAGTCATTTGGGTTGTAGTAGAGGAGGTTAAACAAATGGCAAAGAAGCCAGAGGAATCGCCCATCTTTACGGGTGATCCGATTCTCCATCCGGAAGTGTCTGATATCAGGCTTGTTCTCGATGGAGACGGCAACATCATCCGGTCGGAGGTACTTGAAGGAGGGGTGAATTCTCCAACGCATGATTTTGCCTATGACTACCGTTTATATGGCGGTTTCGGTGATAGCTACTGAGGTAGCACACCGACATGGCAGAAACAAAGGTCGCCCAGTGGGCGGCCTTTCACTTTTGTAGACAAGTTTTCATATTTGTAGTATTATTCTCGCGTTTCTTAGGGCGCCCTTTTGCGGGAGCGAAAGTGCGCCTTTCTCTGTTTTTACGAGATAAACATTTATTTATTAAGGGTAATTTATTATTTTATGGCACAAGAAATTCGTAATATCGCTATTATCGCGCACGTAGACCATGGCAAGACCACTCTCACCGATGCTCTGATGGAGCAAACTGGCGCTCGTGAAGGTGAGTCTTCAATGGATAGTAACGCTCTCGAAAAAGAGCGTGGTATTACGATTTACGCCAAAAATACCTCAATCGAGTACAAAGGTACCAAGATCAATATTGTTGATACCCCTGGGCACGCCGACTTTGGCTCTGAAGTAGAGCGTGTTCTGCGTTCTATCGACTCGGTTTTGCTTATTGTCGACGCTCAAGAAGGACCAATGCCACAGACTCGCTTTGTATTGAAGAAGTCTCTCGAACTTGGCCTAAAGCCAATTGTGGTTGTAAATAAGATCGATAAGCCAGCAGCAGATATCCCACGCACTGAAGAACAAGTGCTAGAACTCTTTTTGGAGCTTGGGGCGAATGATGAGCAATGTAACTTCACCACTGTGTACGCGATTGGTCGCGAAGGCAAAGCCAAGCGCAATCTGAGCGATGAGATGGTAGATCTCTCGCCACTTCTTGATGTTGTGCTCGAAAAAGTGCCAGCTGCTCGTGCCTATGTCGAAGGAGAAGCTTTGCGTGCTCAAGTATTCAACCTAGGCTATGACAACTTCCTTGGTCGTTTGGCCGTGGCTCGTATTTACGAAGGTTCGGTCAAGGGAGGACAGCAACTATTTGTGAAGCACGAAGGAGAAGATTTTGTAAAAAAGGGTAAGGTAGTAAAACTAAATACCTTTAAAGGTGTACAAAAACTAGAAACAGCCGAAGCCTTTGCTGGCGATATTGTGATGATTGCTGGTTTTGAAGACATCAATATCGGTGATACTTTTACCGACAACGAAGCGACCGAGGCTCTACCATCTATCAAGGTAGACGAACCGACTATTGCCTTGCAGTTTATGCCAAACTCCTCACCGTTTGCTGGTCGCGAAGGCAAGTACGTAACTAGTCGCCAGATCAAAGAAAGACTAGAGAAAGAACTCGAAGTAAACGTCGGTCTGCAAGTCGATTTCGATATGGGAGATAGTTTTGAGGTGCGTGGCCGTGGCGAAATGCACGTGGCAATTTTGCTCGAAAACATGCGTCGTGAGGGTTATGAAATGGCCGTGTCTCAACCACAGGTAATTATCAAAGAGATTGATGGTGTAAAGTCTGAACCATTTGAAGAGGTGACTATCGATATCCCAAGTGAGTATCAAGGTGCTGTGATTGAACGTTTGGGAACCCGTGGCTTTGTGATGACCAACATGTTGGTGCACGAAAATCAGGTTCGTATTATTCTCGAAGGTCCAACTCGTGGTCTTCTTGGTTACAAAAATCAGTTTGTAGTCGACACAAAGGGTGACGGTATTTTGGCCTCACGCGTACTCGGCTTCCGGCCATACGCAGGTGAGATCAAGAAGCGCCAAGTCGGCTCGATGATTTCTATGGTGCAAGGCAAGGCACTCGGTTTTGCTCTCTTTGGTCTACAAGATCGTGGTCAACTCTACATCACCCCTGGTACTGAAGTGTATGAAGGTATGGTGGTCGGTAATACTAGTAAAGGTGAGGAAATGACTGTCAATCCGACTAAAGGTAAGCAGCTCACCAACATGCGAGCTTCAGGTAGTGATGATGCCATCATGTTGGTCAATCCAAAGGTAATCACTATCGAAACTGGTCTAGAAATTATGGCCGATGATGAATATCTAGAGATCACGCCACAAAGTGTACGTCTCCGTAAAGCCAAGCTAAAGGAAAGTGAACGAAAGAAGGGGTAGAAATGAGGAATAACACGCCGGTCGACCTAAAGGTCGACCGGCGTGTTATAATACAAAGATGAAAGCACTTGGACTAATTAGTTTGTTGATAACAGTCGGTTTGATGTCTTACTTTGCTTATAATGGCAATTTAGCATTTTTGCCAAGTAAGGATCAGGCTAGTCAATCATTAGATATTGAATCACCGATTGATCAAGCCAAAGAGGCGGTGGTTATACTGGAGAAGAAAAGTAGTGCTGGTAGCGTCGTGGTCTATGATGGCGAAGTTGTGCCTAGTGATACAGAGATACTCGATTTATCTGGACAAGCACTTAGTGGTTCATTAAAGGCAGAAATACGCCATTTACAGCAATTACGCACACTTGATATCAGTGATAATAATTTCACTGGTATACCAGCGGAAGTTGGTCAGTTGTCTTTGCTTCAAGTGCTTGATGTATCAAATAATCCGATCACCGGTTTGCCGCAGGAAATCGGTAATCTGCAGCAACTCAAAACTTTAGATCTAAGAGGTACAAAGTATAGTCAACAAGATTTGGATATTATTAAAGCGAGTTTGCCAGAAACGACCGAGATCTTGGTTGATTAAGTAAATAAACTCTTGTAGTGACAGGCTGTTCATAATTTGTTACGCTTAATCTAGTCTAGTTTCAGGGAGGTGACTAAAATGCGCCTTGACGTCGTAAGTTGGTGGTTTGACTGGAACTTCCTCTGTGCCATCAACTGGTACAACCCGAAAGGAGAGTTGATAGCCGAGGGTGGCTATGTCTACGAAGGCCTCTTGTCTGCATATTTGATGGCAGTTGGTCAACTGGGTGACCTCGACGTAGGCTATCATTTCACCATCATGTGCCACGCTACCGGCTTCATGGTGTAAAAAACTCGAAAGGAGAAAGTCATGCTTGATCCAACCGCAGGCTTTGGTCCGACCTTGGCTTTCTTGCTACAGATCGGCGAACCACAACAGCCGATCTGTGATGTGGAAGTGTTCTTCTTCAACTTCACTAGTCGGCGCTATGTTATAGCTGAGTACGATCTTAACAAGTGGATACATGGCTTCGTAACGTCTCCGCCATATGGAGCTACACGTGCTGATATTCAATGTCGATGAAATGTAAACGAGCGGTCTATCGACCGCTCGTTGGTCTGTTTATTGACATCAATGAAATAGTAACGTAGTGTATTTGGCAGAAGCAGCGGGAGAGTAAAAAATGATCGATGACTACTGCGATGACAACGGACGTGACCATCGTCAGTCTTCCAGGGCTGATGCGATGAAGCGGCTGGCACAGCTGCGAAAGAAGCCGCCGCCCGTGCTTGTCGACTCTGTCCCGCATGAGGATCCGCAGCTCGAAAACGCTCAGGTGTCAACTTCTTCTGTCGATGAAGTCGCCGATACCTCGGCACCTCAGTCTGGAAAACCGCTGCCTGTATGGGCGCGTGAGCGTCAGGCGAACTGGAAGAAGACAGCGCTGTAAGGAGCTGTCCATACGAGAAAGACAAAAGGCTGTCTCTCGTCTGGACAGCCTTTTGTTTTGGTAAAATAAAAAAGAAATGACAAACGAGAGATCGATAGACCGCTCGTTTTTCATTGGTCATCTATAAGCCTAGTTCCTCAAGAAAAGTTTTTAATTCTGGGCCGGCAATTTTGCGGTACTGATTTGGTTTGAGGTTGCCGAGTTCTATATTCATAATACGAACGCGCTTTAGTGACTCGACTTGGTAGCCAAGCGCGGCACACATCCGGCGGATTTGGTGTTTTTTGCCTTCGGTGATAGTGAGATTAAAACGCTTCTGATTCTTGGGTGAGAGAGTCACCTTGGCGGCTTTGGTGCGATAACCTTCGATATCTACACCCAGCTCCATAATCTTTGCAAAGGCTGGTGTGACATTTTTGTCGACAGTTACTAGATATTCTTTTTCGTGTGCGGCTTCTGGATCTAGAAGGGGACCAGTGATGCGGCCATCTGAGGTAAGGATAATCAGACCCTCCGAATCTTTATCGAGGCGACCAACGGGAGTCACGTCAGTAATACTGTAGTCTTGTTTGAGACGAGTAGCGATATCGACCTCGCCTTTGGCGGGTGAGTGACTAATTACCCCTCGGCCTTTGTAGTAGGCAAGGTACTTTTTGTTTTTGGTGGCGCCAGCCACTTCAACTTTGTCGGTAGCGCTTATTTGCTGGCCGGTAGTAGCTTTTTTGCCATTTACTAGTATTTTGCCGGCCGCGATCAAAACATCCGCTTCGCGACGGGAGGCGACACCTGTATGGGCCAGATATTTGTTTATCCGCATAGGGAAGGTGAGAGGGGAGTTGGACATTTAATGATTATAGCACAAAAACATGCTTTTCGCAAGCTTTAGACAAAAGTGGGGGAGTAAACAAGGTTATTTCAAAGAGACCTAGTCTTCTAGTGGGTACATTATGAATGAGCTCTTGGTTTGGGCTTTGGTAGTGTATTTGGCCATGTCGCTTGCAGGATAGGTAGAAACCTCACCTTCAATACCGTCTTTGATAAGAATAAATGGTAGTTGGTCGATGGTCATGTGAGTGGCTTTGTCGTCGGCTGCGTGTTCGTGTAGGACAATCAGTGTGTATTCACCTTTCTCACCTTCCTCCAAGGCAAACATAGCATCAGTACTACTAGCACGACTAAAAATAGTGTCGATAGTTTTGCCGGTGAGCACCGGTTGGCCGTCTTCAGCACGTAGGGTGTAGGTCAAAGGTGGTAGCTTGGTCGTAATTGGCCAAGTGCTGCTAGCGCGATGAGCTAGTGCGGGCGCCAATACACCACGATTCATGAAATTAAATTTGTAGCTAATGGCGTAAGCGGTGTGAGTATCGTCTAGCTCTACTCTTAGAGCGTGGGTCGGTCCAAAGGCACTTACTGTACTAGTAGAAATAATCCACCAGCATAGACTAATAAAAATAATATAGACAAGGGGATTGATCGAAGAAATACTTTTCATATAAATATCATTTTATCGTATGAAGATTGATCTGGATAGTCTGAAAGATTGTCTAGACGGGGACGTAATAGTAAGTAGACGGCAAACACGGTATAGTAGTGGTAATGACCGACGAAGCAGTAGTAAAAGAGGCTTTGGTCGACCCCGAACAGTTTGCGGAGTTGGTTTTTCGTTATGAAGAAAAATTGCGCCGTTATATCCGTCGTCTGGGCGTACAGTCTAAGGAAGATCAGGAGGATATTTTGCAAGAGATTTTTATTAAGGCCTACCGCAATCTTAATGATTTTGATACCACGCTCTCCTTTTCTTCTTGGATTTATCGGATTGCCCACAATGAGACAATGAGCTGGTATCGCCGCGAGCGAGCGCGGCCAACTGGTCATTTGATAATTGAAGGCGAGGAAGTGATGGCCCTATTGGCCGAAGACAAAGATTCGCCAGAAGAAACGCTGGCGAAGGATTTTGATGCTGTGGCTTTATCTAAGTATCTCGATACCCTGCCGCCAAAGTATCGCGATCCTTTACTCCTGCGCTATTTTGAACATAAGGAATACGAGGAAATATCAGACATTCTCGAGATTCCAGTGGGGACGGTCGGCACACTAATCTATCGCGGCAAGTCTCAACTAAAGAAAATGTTCACCGATGAAGAAGTCGCAAACCAAAACAAAAAATAATTATTAAGCACTGTATGACACAACACCAAGTCACAACTGAAGAAAAAGAACAGACAAATCGCTCACCGATGTGTTCTTTGGTCCTGACTCGTCTCAAGGAAGAAGCCATCACGCCGCGGCCGCGTTGGCAGTGTCTGTTGTCTGAATATGGCCGCTGGTTTTTGTGGGCACTTACTGTCGTGCTGGCAGCTTTGGTATTTTCGGTGGCTTTGGAGGTGATGATGAGCGCTCCGTATGCTTTGTACGAAGCTACACATAGTAATTTCCTCACTTTCTTTATGGATATTATGCCACTCCTTTGGCTGACACTTTTGGTGGCTTTGGTGGCTTTGGCTTTGTATGAGTTGCGCCAGACCAAGCGCGGCTATCGTTATAGCCTACTCTTGGTGATAGGTAGTAGCTTTGGCTTGAGTCTCTTCGGGGCCGTTATTTTCCATGTAGTGCATACGGGCTTCTGGCTCGATCAATCACTTGGTCGCCAAATGCCGTATTATATGTCGCTTGAAAAACAAGAAAGTAAGATGTGGCATAATCCTGCCGCGGGACGATTTGTGGGGGTGTCTGTAATACCGACAGATTCTTTACCGCCGCTTCTACCTTCTGCCTCGGTTGCTTTTAAAGATGTCGACGGCGTAACATGGACTATTATTACCGACAATCTGACTCCAAAAGAAGAAGAGCTTCTTCATACCGCTATGCCGGTGCGTATTATAGCGACTTCGACTAGCCCACTAGTCCTACATTTGTGTGCTGTTTTACCTTGGTTGTTTGATCACTATATGCCAAAAGAAGAAAGATTGTCACACAAAACAGCTTATCGTGAGCGTATCGAAGCTTATGAGCGCGATGCAGCTGTGTCGATGAAAGCGGCTGCTAGTTTACGACTTGATGCTAGTGAAGGCTCTGTGGTTTTGGATACCCCTTGTGCAACTGTATCTTTTAAGGAGATGCGTCAGCCAGTTTCAACACAATAATTCGTTTTAGAAACCATTGCTTTTTTACTAGAGCAGGTTAACATTGAGGTACGTTTGGGAAGAACGTGTCGTTTTCCTGTATTAATAGTTTTGGAGGTTACTACTTTATTTAATTTACAATTATTTATGAATTACTTTACAAATATGTCACAAGTTTGGAGAGCCAAGGCTGTGGCTCTTGTGGTGATGATGTCTATGCTTATAAGCGCCTTCCCGGTGGCTTTTTTTGTAGCTGAAGCGGCGGCTCCAGTTACCGTTTTTAGCAATGGTTTTGAAGAAACTCCGCCTTTTGCAGAATGGACGAGTGCAGATAATAAGTGGCAAAATTCTAGTAACACTGCAGCTGTTCGTACAGGCGCACGTGGGGCATGGGTTTCAGGTGCCAATGCCGCAAATGCAGCTTTGGTAAAGGAAGTAACTACTGAAAGTTATGAAAATTTAACTTTGAGCTTTTGGTACAAGAGATCAGGTTTAGATGCTGGTGATTTTGTTACGGCAGAGTGGTTTGATGGATTGCTCTGGCAAGTGGTGCAGACCATTGAGGGACAGGATGGCAATGCAGATGATGATGCCGATTGGGTAAATAGTACAATCAACCTACCGGCCGGTGCTGATAATTTGGCTACTTTTGCTTTCCGTTTCCGAGGTACAATGAATGCAGGGAACGATAGATTTGGCCTAGATGACGTGTCCCTAACTGGTTCTGAAATTGAAGTAATTGAAACTCCTACTTGTTCACTTACGATCGTTAGTGATACTGATGATTTTGTAGCTGAAAAGAATAATTACGCTGTATCGACGTATGAACATGAAGCTTGGTTGGATACTATTGGCACTTCTTCAGCGATGTGGATCTGGGGTGATGCGACTACCACCAATCCGACTGCGGCTGAGACACAAACCTTCCTCAAGAAATTCAATTGGACAGGTGGCGTTCCTACCTCCGCTACCCTCAAAGTAGTTTCAGACAACTATCATACTGCTACTCTTGGTACTTTTGTTGGCAACAATACAGACGATTACAGCTTTGCTAATCTAGCGACCTATGATGTCTCTAGTGCTATTGTCGCTGGTCTAAATACTCTAAGTATCGAGGTTGAGAACTTAGCGATGGACGGCGGTACTTACCAAAGTAATCCCGCGGGTCTGATGTATGAACTCGTGATTACGGGAACTGGTGAGAGTTGTGGTGAGGTGGTTCCGGTGGAGCCAGAAGCAGCAACTGCGGAAGTGACTATTTGTAAGATGGATGAGGATACTGAAGATGAATTGTCTGGCTGGACACTGATGCTTCTTGGTAGTGATATGGGCGCTATCGAAGTCCCTGCAAACACACCAGCTGGTGCAGATGCGGCTTCAGAACTTTCTGCTGATACGCCATACGTAGCTATCGCTAGTGGTACATGGCTTAATGATCGTAATCCAGACAACTATGTAGACGCTGAATATTCTACTGAAGACAATTGGTTGACTAACATGGACGGCTTTACTGGGTATGGAGAAAACATCCTAGATTTGCAAATCAATGAAGAGTTTGTGAATTGGGGTCCTTATAACTCCCTCCATACTTATGCTACTAGCTTCACCCAAGATAGCGAAGAGGCAGCCAACTTCCGCATGTTTGATGGTAACGGCACGACTGTCGAGGAGGGCTGGTATGGAGACAATAGCGGCTCAGTAGATGTCACTCTATACGAAGGTTATGCTGGTGTGACCGGTAAAGGTGGATGTGTCACCTTCGGTGATGTACCTTTTGGTTCTTACGAAGTAGCAGAAATTGATCAAGAAGGTTGGGAAAATGTTGATGGTCTAGGCGAAGTCACAATTACTGAAGACGTGACTCTAACCGTTATCAATAGACTCATCCCAGAGACAGCTCCTTTGACAGTAATGAAGTCGATTGTGAGCGGTGAAGCGACTCCAGATCAATTTGCCTTCATGTACCGTGAAGTTGAATCTGAAGATTGGAGTGAACCAATTGATTTTGATGAAACTGGTATTGCCACTATCGATTTGCCATACGGTACATATGATATTGTCGAGGTAGACGCTGAAGGCTACGAAGCTTCTTATGAAGGTTGTGATAATGTCACCGTTTCAGAAGAGCAAGAAGATGTGCCGGTCTGTGAAATTATCAACTCTCCGATCGAAATACTAACTTGTACTCCAAGTGAAAACTTGTTGGCAAATGGTAGTTTTGAAGAGCCAGTAGTAACCAATGGCTCACTTTGGCAGACTTTTAGTGAGGGTCTTGGCTGGTTGGTAGAATGGGTCAATCCGATTTCTGGTACACCAGAGACACCAACTCTTGAGTTTCACCGTGGTGTAAATGGTTGGTTGTCACAAGATGGAGCGCAGCATGTTGAGCTTGATGGCGATTGGGGTACTGAGGGTGCTAATGATGCCTCAACCCGTATCTCACAAACAATCCCAACTATCGCCGGTACTGTCTACAATCTCGACTGGAATTTCTCAGCTCGACCAGATACGAGAATGGCTGAAAACAAGTTGCGTGTTTGGGTAGACGGACAATTGGCGGTGAAAAATAGTGCTGGCGCAGTCGGTGAATCACAAACTAATTGGATAGCTGATACTTACCAATTTGTTGGTACAGGAGAACCAATGGAAATCGCTTTCTCTGATGCTGGTACTGGCAACGGACTTGGTACCTTCCTTGATAACGTATCTCTCACTTGTGAACCAGCACCAAGCTCGGGAGCTTATTGTGGAGATGAAGAAGTAAACCAAGAATGGGAGCAGTGTGAAGTGGGTGATGAAGATTGTACTGAGTACTGTCTATATGCCAATCAATGTCAGGATTTGACTTTGGTGAAGGTCGATTTGACACCAACTAAGTCTCCTTCATTTGATAACACTATCTACTTGGGTGATACTACTAAGACTGTACCGTCTGGAGTATGGTTCCCATTTAATGAGATTGGTGACGAGACAGCTGAATCAATTGCCTTTGCTCGTGAAGGACTAGCAATTGAAAGAGATCAAGCTACCAATGAACTAATCTTGGCAGTGGTAGGAGGTAATGACGAGGGCTATGATGCTGTAATGGGTACGCTAGAAGTGATTGGCGGTACCTTTGGTGATATCACTCGAAATACCGGCGTACCAGGCTTTAAGCTTGAAGGTAGTGATGAAGAAGAGGGTCGTCCTGTTGGCGATACCTTCCGACGTACTACTGATACCACTATGGAATTTAGCTGGCGAACTTATGGAGCAAAAGATGGGGCTACTGTAGTTATTGCTACTACCACAGAAGAATATCTCTGTCCTGATGATGGCGGAAATGGGGGAGACGAAGATGTCGAAGTCTATCGTATTGAAGGTAATGTCTGGCACGATCGTGACGAAAGTGGCGCTCAAGACGATGAAGATGAAGAAAATCTCGGCGGAATTTTGGTAACGGCTACAAATGGCACTACCACTTATTCAACCACCACTGACGAAACTGGACTTTACTACTTTGAAGTAGTCGCAGGTACTTGGATAATTACTGTAGGCGACAATGAAGAGTGGGAAACTACTTTCCCTTCAGCCAATCAGTACGAGGTAACAGTGCCGATAATAGAAGATACGCCAGAAGAATTTAGCTTTATGACTGTGGTTGATTCTATTCTGGCCTTCGTACTGCCAGCCAAGGCTTACGCTGCCAATATTGTTCTGGCTACCTATAAGGGCTATGACTTCGGTGTAGTGGAAAGTGATGGAGGTTCTTCAGGTGGTGGAAGTACTGGCACCTTGGTCAAAAAGACAGCTACCCCGACTGGTCTAGTAGCTGGCATCTCGACTACCTCACCAGAAGGTCAAGTACTTGGTGAAAGTCTCAGTATTATGCCTGTTGGAGCACCAAACACTGGTATGGGCGGCGGTCAATCAAGTTCGGACTATGTACCTTACGTACTGTTGCTGCTCGCTGGAATTGGTTACGCTATCCACGCTAATCGACGTCTCAATTAAAGATAATTTATGAAAGCAAACCACCATCTCTTCTGGCTTGGCGGGATGGTGGTTTTGCTGTGTGTTTTGGCATTTGATAGCGTGAGAGCGCCAGCGCCTCTGGCCGAGCAAAGAGTACCGGAAACAAATACTTTAGCGACCTCTAGTGATCAGATGGATCGGGCTTTGCCTACTTTGCTAGCCATTCCTGCTATTGATCTTGAGGCTCCCTTCACAGCACCGCTTGGACTTAAAGATAATGGGGAAATTGAAGTACCGTCCACATTTGATGAGGTTGGCTGGTATAAATACGGACCAACCCCCGGTGAAATCGGTCCAGCCGTTATACTTGGTCATGTAGATTCTTATAAAGGGAAAGCGGTTTTATGGTCTCTGGGGCAACTGGAGGTGGGGGACGTGATAAATGTTACAAGGGCAGATGGATCTATGGCTAGCTTTATTGTCGAAAAACTCGAAAGATATTCGCAGGCAGATTTCCCGACCGTGGATGTGTATGGTCCAATAGATTATGCAGGACTAAGAGTCATTACCTGTACAGGTACTTATAGTCGTCAGGTAGATCGATATAGCCACAATTTGGTGGTATATGCACGTCTCTCCACCAGTACTTCATCTTACGCTAACTAGGATCCGTGGTCTCTGATATAATAAATAAAATGCAGCCCTCGCTTCCAGATTTTGTTGTACCAAAAGAAAGCAATGACTATTTGCCGTATTTGTTGCGGCGTACAGCCCTGCTTGGCATGCTTGGTTTGGTACTCCTGTCATTTTTGCTAGCCAACCTACATGCTTTGTTGTGGCAAAGCTCGAGTTGGCTTACGGGTGCTGTCTTGCCGGCGGTAGTGGTTGATCTCACTAATGTAGAAAGACAAGCTGAATCTTTGCCGTCTTTGACAAGGAGTCCAATTTTAGATGCAGCGGCCCAGCTAAAGGCCGAAGACATGGCTAAAAATAGCTATTTCTCTCACTATAGCCCCTCTGGTGTGTCGCCATGGTATTGGTTTGGTGAGGCTAATTATCATTTTGTGCATGCCGGAGAAAATCTCGCTGTGCATTTTAGTGATTCGGGTGAGGTGGTCGAGGCATGGATGAATTCACCGACTCATAAGGCCAATATTGTAAATGGCAATTTTCGAGAAATTGGTGTTGGTACTGCCAAGGGAGTGTATGAAGGGTTTGATACGGTCTTTGTAGTACAGCTCTTTGGTACGCCAGCCAAGCCAGCACCGACTGATGTAGTAGCGCAGACAGAAGAATTGCCAGAAATTGTTGTGCGCCCAATTGCAACAAATGAAGCCGTACCTACTTCATCTACTTTAAGCGCGATAGCTGAAATAGAAAATGAGGATGCTAAAGAGACGGTGGCCGGTGCTGAGACAGAGATAGTAGATGATGAAGTAGATTTGCCTTTGGCTGAAAATGAAGAATCCCTTCCGCCGGCAGTTGAGCCTGCTTTAGAACCACAGACTCATGATATCGCCAATACGGCAGTTGAGCAGGATTCTATCTCGCTTTATTCCACATTTATCTCTACTTCTACCAACTTGGAGCCTTTGCCTATTTTGCAGCCGACTGATGAAGTAGTCAGACAGTCTTCTTTGTTTGGTCGGGCGGCTACTTCGCCGCACTTAGTGCTACAAGCACTGTATTTTGCCCTTGGTATTTTTGTGGCGGGAGCTTTGTTTGCAGCCGTTATTATAGAATGGCGTCGCCAGCATCCACGACAGGTCTTATACGGTGTTTTGCTGTTACTTTTGATGTCGGGCTTATTTTATCTACAGAGTTTGATTATTGCGGGAGCGGTGATTGGTTAGTTTATGAAAAACGTCACAGCGGTTTCTATTGGCAAAATGCCAGACAATTTAGCCAATAGTGATTTGCCTTATTATTCGCCGGCACCACAGGCGGGTTTTCCCTTACCAGCAGATGATTTGGTCGAGACTAGTCTCAATATTCATGATTTGGTGGTCAAACACCCAGAAGCGACCTTTTTTGTGCGAGTCGAGGGTGATTCTATGGAGGGGGTGGGAATATTTTTTGGTGATGTCTTGGTGGTTGATAGAGCGGTAGCTCCTCAGGCTGGAAGAGTGGTTGTGGCGGTGGTAGAGGGTGGTTTGGTAGTGAAGCGTCTTAAGGTAATAGCCGGCCAAATGCTTTTGGCTTCAGAAAATCCCGATTATCCTGATATAAAATTGCAAGAAAATAGCGATTGTTATGTGTGGGGGGTGGTCGTTGGAAGTGTTAGACAGTTTTAATATAAAAAAGTGTCGGACCGATAACTCGGCCCGACTACTCGAATTGAGTGCCATCAAGAAGCTTACCATCGCCGCTGGCTGGCGTGAAGTCACCATCCTTAAAATGTGGATTGAAAGTTGTTTTACTGTTCGTTGCCTTCCTCACCAGAAATACTGCTTGGCAAAAGGGGCGACTCTTGCCGTCAATCTTGAGATTTAGAAGTCTCCTGATTCGAGTTTCTTCTGTACCACTCATCATAGCCACCTCTTTGTGCATTGCCTCACCTTAATACTCACGTTATAGTAAGAAAGTTACTGGTAAGAAATGGGGCATTTTCGCGTCTCCCTTAAATATGAGTCAAGTAAAAAACATTACAATCGAGCAAAATAGCGCTTTTAAAGCCGTGGCCACTGCTATTTTACTATTTATGGCCGTATTATTTGTAGCTACACCAGCAGAAGCGGCTACTAATTATACTTATGATGGCGAAGTGGGCGGTTGGATACCGTGGTGGAGTGATACGGCAGGTATCAAAAGTGCCACCAAGAATATTAAAGATTTAGATACTGTTTATCCATTTGTCTATGAGGTGGATGCGGCGGGTAGTATTATTGATAAAGCCAATCTGTCTGAATCACAGTGGAAAAAATTCTTTTCTACGGCTCGCAAAAATAAAGTGGAAATAATTCCTACTGTTGCTTGGTTTGATGGTGACGCTATACACACTATTTTGAGTGATGATGATTTGCGAGAAGAACAAGTTGAAAAAATCGGAGAAATTGTCCGTAAAGGTAAATATGATGGAATTAATATCGACTACGAAGGTAAAAATTCTGATACTATCGATTACTACTCTAAGTTTTTGGCTGAGCTCAATAAAGAGCTCGGTAGCAAATTCCTTACTTGTACAGTGGAAGCGCGTACACCGGCTGAGGATCTTTATACAACGGTCCCTAATCCGTTAAAATACGCCAATGACTATAAAGAAATCGCCAAACATTGCGATCGTATCGAATTGATGACCTACGACCAACAACGGGCAGATTTGACCCTCAACAAAAAGCGTCAAGGCTATCCCTACGCACCCGTAGCGGACAATGAATGGGTGGAAAAGGTGGTAGATTTGGCCCTTGAAGATTTTCCTGAGAGTAAGACTTATCTCGGGATAGCGACTTATGGTCGGGCATGGGATGTCACGGTGGCGCCGGATTGGTTTGAGGAGTATACTCGTGTTGCTACTCTCAATCCGCCGCGAATAGAGGAGTTGTCTAAGATCTACAAAACACCGATTGGTAAAAGTGCTGGCGGGGAAGCGGTGATGAGTTATTTTCCTGAAGATTCACCTTTTAAGATCTTAAACCAACTGCCAACTCCGGCTGGCACTCCCGTTGGGATGGAAGCAGCAGCCAAAGCGCTTATGTTTAGTAATGCCACAAAAATGGAAACGAAAGTACGCTTTATTACCTACGGTGATGATTTCTCAGCTTCAGAAAAACTAAAAATTGCTGAAGAAAAAGATTTGGCTGGTGCAGTGCTCTTCAAGATCGATGGCGAGGAAGATCAAGATATTTGGAAGTTCTTCTAAAGAGAATAAATTTTTTAGCAAAAACCACAACCCTTTGGGTTGTGGTTTTTGCTATACTAAGTGTAAATATGAATTACTACGGACTTATTGATTGCAACAATTTCTTTGTGTCTTGCGAGCGGCTATTTCGGCCGGATCTAGTGGGGAAGCCGGTGGTTGTGCTCTCTAGCAATGACGGCTGTGTAGTGGCTAGATCGCAAGAGATAAAGGACATCGGTATACCAATGGGTGTCCCTTATTTTCAGATAAAAGACATACTAAAAGACAATAAAGCCACGGTATTTTCATCAAACTTTGCCTTGTATCGCGATATCTCAAGACGGGTAATGATGGTCGTGAGAAGAGAGATTGAAGCGGTTGAAGTGTATTCTATTGATGAAGCATTTGTCACTCTAGAGGCCCTAAGTGCCCTACATGCGTTGGATAAAATGAAGCTGGTAAAAAAGTGTGTTGAGAAGGAGATTGGTATACCGGTATCGGTCGCGGTCGCGGCTACGAAGACACAAGCCAAGCTCGTCAATCAGATGGCCAAGAAGTCTACTGGGGCTCTGTCTGTAGAAGCAAAAGAGTTTGTGGAGACTTTTGGTGATAAGCCTTTGTCGGCTGTTTGGGGGGTGGGCGGAAAAATGGAACGTCGCTACAAAGAGGCAGCTTACCACACTGTCGGCGATTTGTTGGCTGCAGATCCATCGAGAGTAAGATCACTTTTTGGTGTGCATGGCGTACGCTTACAGGCTGAGCTAAAAGGGATACCGGCAGACACTTTAGTGAGGGAGTCTAGCTTGCCGCACAGCATCATGTCGACACGATCTTTCGCAAAAAAGACAAATGATTTGTCTTTTATAAAAGACGCACTAGCTCATCATGTGCATGAGGTGTCTAGAGATTTGCGTGAGGCAGGGCTCGTGGCTTCATCGCTCCAAGTCATACTGGAAACTAGTCGACATGGTGATTGGCTCTTGCGTGGCGGGCGAGTGGAGTCTGTTCTCGTTAGTCCGTCTGCATTAACTCCCGTTTTACTAAAAGAAGCCCTGAGACTACTTGGTGAACTTTATGAAAGTGGTGTGCCTTATAGTAAAACAGGGGTGGTAGTGCGTGGTCTATTGCCAGCAGAGGCTGCTTCGAGAAGCTTGTTTGAAGCTGGCGAAATAGACGATAAAGCAGCCGCGTTGCAGAAAACAATAGATGATATCAATAAGCACTTTGGTAATGATAAATTGCTCGTGGGTAAGTTTGCTAAAGGAGAGGCTTTGTGGCGCCCGAAACAAGACACTTTATCGCCGGCTTATACGACAAGGTGGAATGAGATAGCGACAGTCAAAGCCGATAGATATTAACGACGCGTGTACTTAATTGTGAAAATAATAAAAAGACCGATTGTCGTAGAAATATCAAGTAAAATAGAGCTATTCTAACGTAACTATTTGCAGAGTAATTGAGTTATCAACATTCGCTTGGAGACATATTTGTCTGTCGTTTGTATAATATATTTAGATCGGTTGAAGCGGTATACAACAGTAGGCTGAAATATTTTCACTAAACTGTCGGTTACCACTCCACAAAACTTCAACCGAGATTGTACGTGCAGAGGAATCTGCGACTACAAAAAAGTTATTTAATAAAAATAAAACTAAATACATGTTCAAAATTTCAACTTCAGTTGAAGCTTTGCACCGAGTAGTCGCGATGCTCGTTGCTGTGGCTGTGGTTGCACTGTCGGTTGGTTTTTACACCAATTTCGCACAAGCTGCCAACCTCACCTCAATCAGCGATACATTATCAGATTCTGATGTGAGCGTAGTCTCAAACCATGCGATCGTCTTCACAGTACCAACTAGTTCTCCAGGTGTGCTTGCAGGAGGTACAATCACTGTGACTTTCCCTGCAGGCTTTAACATGGGATCTGTCGCTTTTGGTGATATGGACCTAAGCTTTAATGGTGTAGATGTAACTTTGGCCGCTACGCCTTCTGGTGCTACATGGGGTGCTACTGTTTCAGGACAAACAGTAACTTTCCTCTCTGGTACTGACACAGTATCAGCCGGAGAAGTAGTTCGTATCGAAATCGGTACTAACGCCACTACTGGTGGTACAGGTACAAACCGTATTACTAATCCTACCGCAGGTTCTTACGAAATCTATGTGACAGCGGGGGCAGCAGATACAGGTCGCACACGTGTAGCTATTATCGACAACGTTGATGTTACTGCTCAAGTTAGTACAAGTTTCACTTTCCAGATTTCTGGACTAGCAACATCTACTGCCGTTAACGGTACATCAACCACTGGTTCTACTACCGCCACTTTGATTCCTTTCGGTAATCTAGTTGCAGGTACTATGTACACTATGGGTCAAAGACTAAATGTGACCACTAACGCCAGAAACGGCTTCGTGGTAACAGTTGAGCAAGACCAAAACCTCCAATCATCAACTGGTGCAGATATCGACGGATTCATTGATGGTGCTTACACCAATACACCAGCGGCATGGGTAGCTCCGACTAACAGTATCTCTAACGAGAATACTTGGGGTCACTGGGGTCTCACTTCAGAAGACTCAAACCTTAATGGTGACGAATTTGGTTCAGCTCTCTTCGTAGCAGCTAGTACCACTCCTCGTCAGATCTTCTCACACTCTGGACCATCTGATGGTTCAACCGCAGACATTGGTACGACTGATATTGGTTACCAAATCCAAATCACTCCACTCCAGGAAGCGGGAGATGACTATACAACAACCTTGACCTACATCGCTACACCTACCTTCTAAATTGCCTGTAGAGACAAAAACAAAAGACCCCGTACGGGGTCTTTTGTTTTGCGCTAGCTGTTTATAGTGCTGGCAATTTTTAAATGATCTGATGTTATGATGTGTAGGTTATTCTTATTTGTTTGTAGTGAGTCTATGCGCTTCCCATTTGTAGTTAGCTTGTTTTTGTTTTTACTGGTCTTTTTAAATTCTGCACCCTTAGCCTTGGCCCAAGATGCTGGTATCACGCTAAAGCCAGCCACCATTGAAGAGCCAATGGCTCCCGGTGAAACGCGTGAGTTTACTTTCACGGTCAAAAACCAAAGTGGCCAAGATCAAATTTACTATCTAGGCAAAAGAGATATAGTCGGCGTCAACGATGGGAGTGTGCCGGTCTATGCTGACGAAGATGTCGAACCCTCAGCTCTTGATCTGAGCAGTTGGATAACTATTGCTGCTGATACGTTATCTGTGCCGGTAGACGGAGAAGCTTCAATGAGTTTTAAAATCTCCGTGCCAGAGAATGCGGCTCCCGGAAGTCACTTTGCTGGTATCTTTATCTCCGTAGACCCGCCACGTATGCGCGAGAGTGGAGCGGCTATTGGATATGAAGTAGCTAATATTGTCAGTATTAGAGTAGCTGGTGATGTTGATGAAAAGGCTGAAATTCGCCAGTTTTCTACAGATAATTATATCTACACCTCACCAAATGTAGTTTTCAATGTGAAGATCGAAAATAGTGGTAATACTTTGGTGCGACCACGTGGTCCTCTTTTGATTACCAATATGTTTGGTAAGGCAGTGGATGGGGGATTGATTTTTAATGAATCGGGGGCGGGTGTATTTCCGAAAGACACTCGTGAGTTTACGCTTGAGTGGAAAGGTGAAGAGCCTGGGTTTGGTCGTTACGAAGCCATTGTCAATCCGGTGTATGGTGGGAAGGGTGCTGAGCAAAGTATTTCTAGTACGGTGACATTTTGGATCTTACCAATGAATATCATTGGTCCAGCGCTGGCGGTCTTAGCGGTTTTGTTCTTAATTATTTATGTTGGAGCTCGCCTGTATGTTCGTCGCAAGTTGGCTTACTACTCGGCTGCTAGTGGTGGCAGAAAGCTGGTTCGTAGACAGGGTGAAGCTGGTACACCATTCCTTCTGATCTTTATGGTGATGCTCACTGTTTCGGCCTTATTCTTTATTGTCCTCTTAGTGCTCTTTTCTTAGAGTCGATTAGTCGTTAGACTATAAGTATAATTATGTGGGAGCAAACTATCTATCATAGTGTATTGCGCATTGCGGCTTTGACAGTGGCGGTTGTCTTGGTGTTTGATAGCGGTTTGTATAGTGAAACTACTGCTCGATTGTCTGATCAAACAGAATTGTATTTGGCCAACGCGGTAGGGGTATCGGTCGGTGTGGCGCCAACTGAACTAAATCAGATCACAGCGCAACTAACAGCTCGTGAGCGAGAACTCGATGCTCGTGAATTGGCGGTCGAGGAAAGGGAAATACAGCTCAATTTAGACACTGGTTCAGAAATCGCTGGAGTAGATACTTCCACTTTCATTTTGGCGACAATTCTCTTTATCTTATTGGTGCTAATTGTCTTAAACTACGCACTTGATTATATAAGAGCCTCTGAACGGCGGATGGTATGAAGCCGCGCTCTATCGTTATCACTATCGCAGTCATAATAGGGTCTGTAGTTTTTAGCGTAGTCGCTTTGCGAGCCGCTGATTATGCTAAGGTCGGTTTCTTAACGGCTGGACCAAGTACTTGTAGAGAGGGTACAAGTTTGGTGGTGCTTTCTGGCACTCGACTCTGTGTCGATAAATATGAGGTTTCGACTGAAGAAACCTGTCCGGAAGTGGCGCCGCGAACCGTGGAAGAAACCGCTAGAAATGTAGCTGCTAGAGAATGTATGCCAGCTTCAATCGAAGATGCAGAGCCTTGGCGGTTTGTTAGTTATAGTCAAGCCAAACAGCTTTGTGCCAAAGCTGGCAAGAGACTCCTTAGTAATAGCGAATGGTCCACTTTGGCTCTCGGTTTATCAAGTGAAGAAGAATGTAATCTTGATAGTAAAACTGCTAGAGAGAGTAAAAATACTAGTTGTAGTACACCAAGTGGACTGATGGATATGGTGGGAAATGTTTGGGAGTATGTCACTCCGGTGGTAGAAGATGGGGAGGTTGATGGCATTATTTTGCCTGCTTCTGGTTATGTTGCTGAAGTCAGTGAAGAAGGTTGGCCGGTTGTATCGACTACTTCCGCACAAGTGGTGTATGGTGAAGATTATTTATGGAGCGATTCCTCTGGCGTGCGGGCGGTTATGCGCGGTGGTTTTTATAGTAGCAATCGCGATGGCGGGGTCTACACACTGCAAGCGACACTGCCGACTGATGTTGGTACGGCAGCAACAGGCTTTCGCTGTGTGTACGAACTGCCAGTCTAAAGTTTGATGTTATACTGAAGTTATGCGTTTTGTTAAGACACTAGTGGTTTTGGTGGTTAGTGTGTTTTTGACTACTTTGGCTCTTGATGCGACTAGTACTTTTGAAAATTCCAAATCTTTAGTATCAATGGCTGGTGAAACGGTATTTGGTACAGAGACTTGTCCGGAAGGCATGGTAGAAATTTTGGGCAGCACACTGTGTGTTGATGCTTATGAGGTGGGAGTAGGGGAGAATTGCCCATTAACTGAACCCAAATCTTTGGCTGATACAGCTCTGAATTTGCAAAAACCAGCTTGTAAACCAGTGTCAAAAGAGGGTGTGTTGCCGTGGCGGTATGTGACACACGAACAAGCCAAACAACTCTGTGCCATCGTCAAAAAGCGTCTGCCCACAGCTAAAGAATGGTATGAGGCCAGTCTCGGGACTAGAGACGGAGAAGCTTGTAATAATTCTTCAAACCGAGTGTCTAAAACTGGCATGTATAAAGAGTGTTATTCAGGCAGTGGTACCTACGATATGATCGGTAATGTTTGGGAGTATGTATCTGATACCGCACAAGATGGTATGTATGATGGTCGTGCTTTGCCGATTGAAGGTTATGTGGCGGCTGTAGATGGGGCTGGGGTGGTGACTATAACGCAGGCTACCGCTACCGTCGCCTTTGCGTCTGATTATGCATGGACGGTACCAAATGGTGCGGTGGTACTTCTGCGGGGCGGCTTTTATAGCAGTGGTAGTGATGGCGGCATTTATACTCTACAAGCCAAAGCTGAGCCGTCTTTTGCAGGAGCAGCGGTCGGTTTTCGGTGTGTAACTGACCGATCGGGCAGTTAGTCTAGGTTACACTAAGAGTATGAGTTTTCTTCGCGTTGGCGTAGTTATTTTTGGTGCTCTGGCCATAACGGCTTTATCAATCGATGCTTTTGACACCATAAGCGGTTCACAGGGTACGCTCTTAGGCTCTTTGATCCAGTCTGAAAATTCTACTGCCTGTAAAGAGGGTATGACTTTGGTGGTGGGTGAAACGGGTAGTTATTGTATAGATATTTATGAAGCCAGTGTCGGGGAAGACTGCACCATTAAAGAACCTCGCACTACTGATGAAACTTCTTTTAATGTCGTGGATGCAGACTGTGTGCCAACTACAGTAAAAGATGCAAAACCGTGGCGGTTTGTCACATATTATCAAGCCGAACAATTGTGTGCGCGGGCGGGTAAGTTTTTACCATCACCAGAGCTTTGGTATAAGGCTGCACTAGGGACTCCTGATGATACTGCGGTGTGCAATCTGGTTGGTTCGCTAAATAACACAGGACAAAATGACGGTTGTCGTTCGGGTAGTGGTGCTTACGATATGATTGGTAATGTTTGGGAGTATGTGGCGGGGAGTGTTGATACTGGTAAATTTAAAGAGCAATCTTTGCCAGCGGAAGGTTATGTATCATTGGTTGATGATGCTGGCTTGGCAATAGAAACTAGCAGTACTAGTGTTGTCATGTACGGATCGGATTATTTCTGGCAAGAGGGGAAAGGTAGGACGGTCATGGCCAGGGGCGGTTTTTATGGCGCCAGAACAGATGGTGGTCTTTATAGTGTGCAAGCTGCTTTACAGAGTGACTTTTCAAGTGCGGCGATTGGTTTTCGGTGCGCTAGTTCTCTATAATATAGATAGTTATGGATAAACATTACCGCACAAAAATGGCTGCCAGTTGCATTGTAGAAAATGTACCGGTAGTGGCACCAAAGGCAACTATAGGTGATGTGCAGAAGCTTTTGTCTGAATATGGCAAAGATTTTTCTACCATTGCTTACATATATATAGTTTCGGCAGACAGACATTTAGAAGGAGTGGTTTCAATCAAAGAGATTTTTACGCATACACCACATACCTTGGTTGCGGTGGCATCGAAGAAGTCAATTGTGATGGCGACTTCTAATATGAGCTGCGAAGAGGTGGCGGTGTTGGCTTGGAAGCATAATCTCAAAGCTGTGCCGGTGGTAGATGCTCTGAATAAAAAGTTTCTTGGGGTGATTACACCTGATAAGATCTTGGATATTTTGCACCAAGGTAGAACGCTTGATGCCCTACGACAGGCTGGTGCCGGTGGATTACCTGATCCGCATAATAATCTGTCGCAAGGCACGCCTTTGGTTCATATAAAAAAGCGTTTACCATGGCTCCTTGTTGGTCTTGGCGGTGGATTGGTCGCAGCTTCAATTGTGCAGGCTTTTGAAACTGAAATGGAACATCAAGTTTTGATCGCGGCTTTTATTCCTTTAGTGGTCTATCTGGCGGATGCGGTTGGTTCGCAGACGGAAATTATTTTTGTGAGAGCGATTGCATTGGATACTGAGTTGAAAAACTGGTCGCGCTATCTTACTTATGTCTGGCGTGAAGTCGTAGTGACGTTTGTGCTAGCTACTATTTTGGCTATTTGTGTAGCTTTTATGTGTGTTTGGTGGTTTGAGGCGCCCGAACTAGTATGGTTGTTGTCAGTGTCGATTGTTACGACACTTATGATGTCGATGGCTGTAGCAGTCGGTATTCCGTACTTGGCAGTGCGTCTGAATTATGATCCAGCACTCACTAGTGGTCCGGTTGCAACGGTTGTCCGAGATGTTTTAACACTAGTTGTCTATTTTTTGGTAGTCTCGCTTTATCTCAGTTCCATATGACTTGGTCTAATTTTGGTAAAGGACTAGTGGTGGTTGTGGGAGCTATTACTTTGACTATGGTTACCCTGCGAGCAAGCGATAAAAAACTAACGCCAGAGACGTGCCCGGATGATATGGTAATAGTAGAGAATAGCCAGACTCTGACCTGTGCTGATAGATTTGAAGCCTCACCAAGTGCCTTATGTCCAACCGCGGATGTAAATACGGCAATTGATTCAAACCGCAACTTTCTAGCAGAATCATGTGTGGCGGAGAGCAGAGAAGGGGTTGTACCGTGGCGTTTTGTCTCGCGTGAACAGGCTATGACTTTGTGTGCGCGTGCCGGTAAGCGTTTGCCAACAGCAGCTGAGTGGTATGAATTGGCTGTTGGTTCGAATCTTTCTAGATGTCAGCTCTCTGGTGGAATAAGAGCTGCCAAGGTAAGTGATTGCGCTTCGCCAAGTGGTGTCTACGATCTGGTGGGTAATGTCTGGGAATGGGTGAGTGATGATATAAATGCTGGCGAGTGGGCTAGTCGGTCGTTGCCTGTTTCGGGCTATGTGGATCAGGTAGATAAAAATGGTGTGGCTTCCTTAAGTACTACCACACCGTCAGAATTATTTGCTGCGGATTATATTTGGACATCCAACACGGGTGTTTTGGGTATGGTGCGCGGTGGCTTTTTTGGCAGCGGGGAAGACGGCGGTTTATATAGCGTTCAAGCTAACATTGCCCCGACTTTTCAGAGTGCCGGTATTGGTTTCCGTTGCGTTAAATAACGATCTCTAAACTGTGAATCAGAGACTTATTTGCAGGTTTTACGCGGTACAATGATACATATATATGTATGCGCAGCTGACTAAGCTAGGATTGTTTTGGTGGCGGGCTGTTTTTTTGCTGTTGGTTATTGGGGTTGCTGTACTCGTGATTTCTCCGCATTTATCATGGGCTCGTAACATCCAACAATACAAAGATACAATCACTACTTCTGCACCCGGACAAGACGCCAATCATACTCTGTCTTTTGTAGTGGATACCAATATTCCAGCTGAAAGTTATATTGAGGTGACTCCGCCTGATGGGTTTGAGGTTTTGGCGACATCGACCTTTTCTGAGTTGCGAAATGTAGAACTTGTAGTAAATGGTACGCCGCGCATAGTCGGTAGTACTTTGTCTGCTACCGAAGATGTGGTAACTATTACGACCGGTAGCCCAGGACAAATCCGCTACAAATTAAATACAACTGCAGGTATCAGCTCGGGCAGTCAGGTTGAGTTGAAGATTGGTAATCATACTAGTCAGTCGTTAACTTATTCTGAGAGCTTTAGTACCACGACTGGTACTACAACTACTGATGCTGATGTTAAGCCGATAAAAAACTCCACTTCAGTCGGCACACACGAGGTGGATATGCGTATTTATGATGCTAGTGATGTTGAGCTGGCCAACGCTGGTTTTCTAATCGCATTAAATGAGCAAGTGGGAGTTGGTCCTGTCGATACTACCGAAACTGTTCCGCCGTATCGTTTTAATGGGCAGCCGACCAGTACGCTAAGTGGTACCACAGTAGGTGTAGAGCTATCACTTGAAACAAACGAGTTTGCCCGCTGCCGCTTCAGTCTGTTACCAGATGTAGATTTTAATGCTATGTCTGAGGAGTTTGATAATACTGGACTAATTTTCCATACTCATGTGGTGACTGTGGTTCCAAACTCAGTTAATACTTACTATGTTAGATGTATTGACGATGAAGACAACTACAACGTTGACGACTTTGTTATTACATTTAGAGTTAACGAGAGACCGACAGGTTCATCTAATACTGAAGGTGAAGTTGACGGGGATGGAACTGGTACCGGTAATAATGGTACCGGTAGCGGCAGCGGTGGTGGTGGTACCTCAGGTTCTTCTGATGGTGAGGCGCCAACTGAGGGTGGAACCTCTGGCGGTGGTGGCTCGGGTGGTGGTGGCGGTGGTGGCTCGGGTGGTGGTTCTGGCAGTAGTGGTGGTGGTGGGTTTGAAAGTACCGATGGTCCGTATGAAAGTGGTGATGGTCAAGTAGTAATTACCGGATATGCTTCACCTCGAGCTAAGATAACCGCGCTGGTAGATGGTAAAGTGGCAGAATCTGGTACCGCCGATGGTAGTGGTAAATATTCAATTACCATCAGTGCAATTGCTCGTGGCGCTTATACTTTTGGTATTTATGCCACCGACGTCGCGGGAGTTAAGTCTTCAACCTTCAGTACTTCTTTTACGGTTAGTGGGGCTCGCGAGTCAGCTCTTAGTAACATCAATATCCCACCTTCCATTAAAGTTTCTCCGGATCCAGTTAATCCCGGATCGCCCTTGACTGTATCTGGCTATACTTTACCAAATTCAACCGTAACAATTGAAAATGAGAAGGATAAAAGTGCTGTATCAAAAAAGTCTTATACCGCCACTGCTGGTAGCAATGGTGCGTGGTCTTTATCTGTAGATACGGCGGGCTTTTCAGCTGGTACCTATAAGGTGCGGGCCAAGGCGGTACAGACTGGTGGTGTAGCTACCAACTTCTCGCAGTATACCTTGTATGGTGTTGGCCAATCTGCCAATCGGACCAGTTCTTCAGACCTGAATCGCGACGGCAAGGTCAACCTAACAGACTTCTCAATTCTGCTCTTCTGGTGGAATAGTAATGGTGGAGATTCGGAACCACCAGCTGATATCAGTGGTGACGGAAAGGTCAACCTAACGGACTTCTCGATCCTGCTCTTTAATTGGACTGGGTAAAATGAGCCACAGAGCGTAGCGACAATGGCGAATTTTGTTACAATTTTTTATTCCTAATAAAAATTGTAACCCATTTCCAACCTTGTTTCTCTAATCACCTTCAGAAGTAAGCGACAATGGCGAATTTATTTCTAGCTGTGTTTATAAATCAGCAATGGTCTGTGGGTAACATCTACGGTTGCTCACCCTGCTCATATATAATAGTACTTGAATAGTATGTCATTTTTACAACGTCTTAAGGGTCGTGGGGTTCGCTCAGACCAGACATTACAATCAAGTGAAGAGGAGACAGCGGTAGACAAAGTCGCCCAACTTGATGTTGATGTTTTTCAAACTGAAAGAACGATTGTTATTTATGCACAAGCTGCTGGTGCAGATATGAATGACGTACACGTCTCGATTGAGGGGGATGCTGATATTGTACTGATTGAGGGGCGTCGTATTCGACCGGAGTTTATTGTTTTTCCGAAGAGTAAGCCACGAGGCGCCTTCTTCACTGAGGAGTGTATTTGGGGTGATTTTTATCGCCGTATAATTTTACCCGAAAGTGTCGAGATAGAAAAAGCCGAAGCCAAAATTAAAAACGGTGTACTGATTTTGATATTGCCGTTGTTAAAACCTGAAGAGAAGGAGAAAGTAAAACTAAAAATTACTCCTGATCGCAAGCGAACCAAGATGAATGACGTATAAAATTGAATGCCGAAAATTGTTCTTATGTTCTTACTCTCACACATCACCCATAAAGTATTCGTCACCATCGCAATCTTGTTTGCTTTTTATGGGGCAATATTTGCAACAGCTTTCGCAGCTGATATTGTTGTTGCACCTGCCAGTGGTAGTTATGCCCCCGGACAGACATTTACTGTGGCGGTCCGAGTAGCCCCTGGCGGACAAAGTGTCAATGCGGTTGAGGCTACTCTTAAGTTTGATCCAGCCGTTTTGAGTGTCACAAATGTGAGTAAAGACGGATCTGTCTTTTCGCTTTGGACTACTGAGCCAACATTTTCTAATAGTGCTGGTACTATCTCTTTTGGTGGCGGAAGTCCTACTCCTTTCACCGCTCAGTCAAATTTGGTTAATGTCACCTTTAGAACAGTAGCAGCTGGCTCTGGTGGTCTTACCGTGACTAATGGTTCTGTACTAGCGGCTGATGGTCGTGGTACTGATGTTTATAGTAAGGGTGTCGGTGGCACTTATACTGTTGCAGCAGCTACCACACCAACCCCGACTCCTACCCCAACACCAACCCCCGAACCAACCCCAGCCGAAGAAGAGGAAGAGGATTCCAATGAAGCAATTATCTTTGGTGATCCACCACGAGCACCAGAAGTCGGCTCGCAAGCCTTCCTCGATCCCGAATTATGGTACAAGACCACCGACGGACTCTTTACTTGGACTCTACCGTTTGACGTAAATGTGGTAGCGGTGATGATTTCGACATCATCAGATAATCAGCCTGAAGAGTTTGAGGATGCAGTCTACGATCCACCAATTGAAGAATTTGCAGTTAATAAGGAAAATGTCACAGACGGCTTACAATACCTAAGTATTAAGTATAAGAATCAAGTCGGTTGGGGTACAGTATTGAACAGAAAGCTACAGATTGATACCACACCACCTGAAGAATTTGCCATCGATGTTCGAGCTGCCAATTCAGCTACTGGCTTCCCACTTCTCAACTTCGAAGCCAAGGACGTGACATCCGGAATCGATTACTATGAGATGACGATAGCTGATAATGAGCCAATCAAAGTCACACCAGATGAAGCAAGACTGGGTTATCTGCTTAAAGACTTGGAAGATGGTACTTATACAGTAAAGGTAATCGCTTACGACAAGGCAGGGAATACTCGCGAAGCGTCAGTAGCTGTTTTGATCACTGCTGGCTGGATCAAACCAACTGAAGTGGTAGATGAGTCATCGATCTGGGACATATTTACTGCCCGAAATATTGTCACAGCATTGTTGGTAGTTATCATCATTATGCAGTTTGCCTACATATGGTATGATAGAAAGCAGAATAAGCTAAGAGAAGACAAACTTCGTCGTGAGACAAGAGATATTCAAGATCAGATGGAAAAGATTTTCTCTGCTTTGCGTGATGAGATATACGATCAAGTAAACCTCATCAGCAAGCGCCCAAGATTGTCCAAAAAAGAGAAAGAAGCCGTAGATGGACTAAACCAAGCTCTCGAAGTCTCTGAGACCTTGATCGAAAAGGAAATCAATGACGTAAAAACAATTTTGAAGTAATTTGACTTCAGAATCCACATAAATATTTGTATAACGCGCGTAGTCAGAGACTACGCGCGTTATACTATAATTAACCCAAATTCTGCCTTGGCATTTTTGGGCGTTAGAGTTGTGTCGCACTTAATTCCGAAATTAAACCGAGTGACTTGGAGAGTCCTTCTGGTAATCCTTTTTATCAGTGGCTTTTTGCTGTACGCTTCAACTATTGATCGCACTGCTTATACAACAGAGCAGCTTATTATCATTCCTGGTAGTGTTTCGACGGATTCGTTTGAAAATTTGGATTCAGTATTGATACAAGATCTTTCAGGTGATGCGTTGTATCAAAATTTCAGTCTAGAGAACTCGGCCTATATCGACAGTTCTTCACGTGTAAATTCTTCAACCACGGATGAGGTTGATGATGTTGATTATTCAGACAATGGAACAACTAGTGAAGTGATTGATGAATCTGAAGTTTCTGATGGTAATACTTCATCGAGTGATAACACCGATAGTCAATTGGATACAGAAACGGATACTGGAACAGAATCTCAATCTGAAAATGCTGCTGAGACCGAAGACATAGACTCTTCAACTGGTACTGAGAATAATTCTTCTGGACAGGATTCTGGAGCAACGGAGTCTTCATCAGATGGTGATTCAAATGATAGTAATGCTGATGACGCAGCAGGTGAGTCTATGTCAATGCTTTTGCCAGTTTTGGAAATGGGACATCTCAACACTACTACAGAGCGTTATCCGTGGGCACAGTTGACTACAGTAGAACCGATTGAAGAAACAACAGTTGAAGAAGTGGTGGAAGAAAATAATTCCAGTGAAGATTCGTCTAATGAAACTCTGCCCGATGAATCAGCAAGTAATGATAATAGCTTAATTGAAGAAACAACTGATTCAGAAAATCAGGAGGTGTCAAATGACGAGGCTACTGAGTCTCAAGTGATAGAGGATCAGCCAGCTTCTGAGGTGGTTGATACATCTGTCACGGAGGCGACCTCAACAACCGAAGGGGAAGAATCTACCAGTTACGATATTGGAGACATTTTTGGTAACGTGCCATGCTCTCAGATTTCTGGCTGCGTCGCTCATACCATTACCTTTGATGGTTTTACCCTGCCTGAATTTGAACCAAATACAGTACTTGATAGTGTGCAGTTGCGTCTATCATTGGCAGCTAAAGCCAAAGAGGGTAGCGAAGTCCAACGTTTTGTTATTTCTTATTCATACAATGATATAGATTGGCTGCCGGCTTCGGTGATCGATGTAGATGGCGAAATATCAAATAGTATAAATGGCGATTATCAGCTAGTCAGTATTGATGCACCACAAAACCCTAATCAAATTTCTACCCTTAAGGTGCGTGTCACTTATGAGGGTATTAAGTCTGATTTAGAGAAGGCCTATGTAGACAGTGTGTGGCTTGAAGTTACTTCTGGTCAATTCTATGAGGAGGGTGATTATGCGTCTACGACAGATGCTATTACTTACGAACGCGATTTAGAAGAACCTACCATAAATGAGATGCTTAGCCCAGATGTTGATGTTCTGCTCGGTGAAGATCCAGAGTTTACCTTCGAATATGAGAGACAACAAAACTTTTTCCGGAGAGCAATTGTGGATCTATTTGGAGAGAATACTTTTTCCGTAAAACGTATTGATGTCGAACATGTACAATACGGAAGAATAGAAACTCCATTTACAATTGAATATCACGACGATACTGTTTGGACACTAAAGTTGCCGAATGATCCATATAAATTACATCCTGGTAAATATCGGGTGAATATTGTAGTTAATGAAAATGACGAAGAGTATTCTGACTACTTTGAATTCTATTGGGGTGTTTTGGCTGTAAACACGAAGAAGAGCATGTATCGGCCGAGTGAAGAGGCTGTTCTCAATATGGCCGCTCTTACCGAGGAGGGTGATACTATTTGTGACGCTCATTTGTTCTTAAAAATTATTTCGCCAAGTAATAATATATATGAAGTACCAGTCAACCAATCTGGCAGTTGTGGCTTGAATAACGTTACTGATATTCCAGACTATTTAGCTTCGTTTACAAATACTGAGGAAATTGGTAATTATTCAATTCAGCTTGAGCACCGAAATATTGCTGGCGATGTAGTTCACAAGATTACTGATTCATTTGTAGTGCAAGAATATATCCCGTACGACATAGAACGTACTGCTCCTACTCGTATCTACCCGCCATCACCTTATAAGGTTGATCTAAAAATTACTGCCAACAGAAGTTTCTCTGGAGATATTGTCGAGCGTGTGCCGAGAGGATTCATTGTTGACGAACTATCTGAAGATGCACTAGTTGTCACTTTGCCTGACTATACCGAAATCAAGTGGCCAAACGTTTCAATGGAAGAAGGAGAAGTGCTTCAATTGTCTTATCGTTTTGATGCGCCTGATATCAGTCCTTATCTGTATCTACTTGGACCACTTGATATGGGTGGGTTCAAAGAATTGCGATCATGGCAAATTGCTTCTGACGCCCTATCCGGTATTGGTTGGTTTACTGGTACAAGAACAGTTGCTGGCACCAACCTTAATGCAGCCGCTAGTCCTATTCAGTGGGCTACTACGTCAATTGACACATATTATTATGAGCACTCGACAAGTTCTAACAGTCAAAGGGTGACACTCAGACAAGATGGTGACTACTTTGTGGCTGTGACATTGCCTCAAGATTTTATTTCCGGCGCTAACCAGTCCCGTGTTGGTATAGAGGTGCGTGTGAATGGTGTGGCGGTGCCACAAGGTCTTGGTCGAAGCGGTTTTATTGCCAATGCCAACAACCACTCAGAATCATCCTCGCATGCCAATTTCATGCTAAATGGCATTACTGGTGGTGATTATGTCGAAGTTTACGCTGAGGGTCTGACCACCATCGGTACACAAGTCATCAATGTCACCAATAACGCATCTCTTTATTTGGAATATATGCCATCGACGGAAACCGTCTTTTCAGCGACAACAACACGAACTGTCGCGAGTAGTAGTCTCAACGTTTCTACTTCATCTCTGCAGTGGACTGAGACTCGGCAAGATAGTGGCTTTGTACACTCTGACACTGTAAATCCAGAAAACATCACCATCAGTAATGCTGGTGTTTACATGGTTCAAGTTTCTGTGCCGCTTACCGGTACAGCAGCTAATCAGTCTGTGCAGGGCCGAGTTTTGCTTGACGGTGTTACTGTGCCGGGTGGTATTTTTTCTCAGGGCTATATTCAAAATACTCTAAGTGATACCGATAGTTCTATCCACTGGAGTGGTATTGTGGTGGCAACCACGTCAAATCAGGTGCTTAGTATAGCTACTGCTCAAGAGGCAGCGGCTGGTACAGTGACGGTGACAAGTGGTTTTGTTGGATCGATATTTGTCCAAAAATTGCCAAGTACTGATGTTTTTGTTGCACGTGGACGTGATTTGGTCAGTGGCGCAGATTGGAACACTGTGGCGTCCACCTCAGTTAGGTTTGATGTGCAAATGGCTACCAGCAGTACCTTTACGCATTCAACTTCAACTAATAATGAAAGAATAACAGTCAATAGCCCCGGTGATTACATGTTGACCTTTAACGGAGCCTTTACCTCAACGGGTAACAGAAACAACAACCGTATTGTGGTATACGTGAATGGTCAGCCAGTTCGTGGCGCTCAAGTAAAGTCAAACTTCGAACTCGGGGCAGGTGGTCATCAGGAAGGTTCCAGTGCGTTGACATATTTATTAACTGGTTTGGCAACCAGCAGTATTATAACTATCACTACCCAACGTGAAGCAAACACGACTGCCATCAATGATACAACAGACGCACTGGTAATGTTGTGGAAGAAGGTTGATTTTAACGCGCGACCAGATGCACCGACGATTGCTTCGACATCACCTTTTGACAATATTCGTTTTGCTTCAACTACACCTACTTTTGAGTTTCAAACCAGCGATTCAGATGGTACTTCAGATTTGCAATATGAATTCTCTTTTGCAACTTCTTCTGATTTCTCAAATGCAATCACAAAAACTTCTGGAGTCGATGCTGGTTTTGTGAATGTAGCCTCAAGTAGTGATACTTCACCATTTACCGAGGGTACTGCTGTACGCTACACAATCCAACCTAGTGATGCATTTTCGGATTTGACTACTTACTACTGGAGAGTGAGAGCTAGAGATGTTACCGGCTCAAATACCTACGGTGATTGGTCGACAACTCGTAGTTTGTCGGTCAACTTGGCGGCATCAACTCCCAACTGGTATCAGACTTACTCTGGTCAATTTGATGGTAATACGTTGGTGGGGACCGTTTCTAGTGGCAACGACAAAGTACAAGTCGATGCTGCAGTCAGTACTGAAATGCTGATTGCTTACGGAGAAGGCTCAGTATCTACTCCACGTTATAGATTATGGAACGGAACTTCATGGGGTATTGAAAATAACGCTGTGGCAGTAGGTGGAACAATTAATTGGCTTGATACAGCAGCTGGCGTTTCTCGTGACGAATACGCCATGATTACGCTAGATGCTACCAGTGCGTCGTATGCTCAAATATATAGTGCTTCCAGTTCATCTTGGGGCAATCAAGTGTTGATTGCGAGTGGTATTACAGGTCCTCAATATAGAGGTGTAGCCGTTGCCTATGAAAGTCTCTCTGGTGATGCGGTGGCAGTATCTTGCGGTAGTGGCCCTGACCCTCTCTACCGAGTTTGGAATGGTTCTTCGTGGACTGGCACATCTACTCTTGATGTCAGCTCATTAAACAACTGTAATTTTGTCATGTTGGCTTCTGATCCGGCTTCTGATGAGATCATTGCTTTGGTGCGAGATACTGGTACTACTTATGAAGCTGTGGTCTGGGACGGTACAAGTTGGGGTAATGGTAGGACATTTGGTACAGCACCAACAGCAGCGGCTGAAGGTATGGCTTTAGCTTATGAGGCTTCTGGTGAACAAGCTGTGGTAACGGTCGCTAACGGTACTGCCGCGAGTTTCCTTTATATGACTTGGAATGGTACGGAGTGGAGTTCTTCGCCATCAACTCAAACTATCGGTAACGATTTTTACCGAGCAACACTTACCGCCAGTGACGATGATGATGAATTGATGCTTTGCTACATTGATGCTGATACAGATGTGGGTGTTATGCGTTGGGATGGCGGTGTTTGGTCTACTTTCGTGGCAGCTACTAATGAAGTAGAAACAACAGCTAATAGTGTAAACGGTCGACCAATCGATTGTGAATTTGAATCAATGTCTGGTCGTGACGAATATGAGTTGTCTGTATATAGTGATACCACTAACGTTCGTTATCGAACCTCTACTTCTTCCACATGGGCAACCGAAGCATCGGTGGCCACCATTGAAGATTCGTTTTGGGTGCAAACCGAAAGGGCAGGCGATGGCACGGTCGTGGCAGTAGCGCTTGATGATACTGTTGACGATATTATTTCTTCACGCTGGAACGGCAGTGGTTGGAGTGCTAATGATGTACTCGAGACAAGTCCATCTTCTGTTTTGGCTTCACCATATGAAGTCTATGACTTGGTGGCTAAGCGTTTCCAGTTTACGCAAGGTTCAGTTGTTACAGATCCAATTTCGTTTACCTCTGTGGCAGGTCAAAGAACGTGGGGTGATATTGATTTCTCTACTACTGAGCCATTTGGTACAGAAGTTTTGGTACAGGTGCTTTACACCGCTTCTACTACTTGCGATACACTCGTACCTAACGGTGCTTTGTCTGGTAATAGTACCGGCTTCACTGTTGATGATGTGCCAATCGATATTTCCGGAGTCTCTACTACTACATATAATCAGTTATGTTTGAAAGCTACCATCACCACACTCGGAAGTGCTAGCGCTAGTCTTGATGATTGGACTTTGTCTTGGGTGCGTGAACCAAAATTAATCCAGTCGGCTTATAGATGGTATTCAAATCTTAGCTCACTAACACCAACTGATGCTTGGCCTGCTGGAGCGGACGATGTTGTGGAGTCTAACCCAATTCTTTCTACGGCTGGTGTCAATATAAACGACGTCTTGCGTCTTCGTATTGGTCTTACCGGAGCAAACGTGCCTTTGCCGACTTCAACTGATGCTTTTAAACTACAGTATGCTGAGGGTCAGGTGTGTGCACCGACTCTATCTTGGTCTGACGTTGGTGTGACAGGTTCGACGACAGCTATTTGGAGGGGTTATGCTAACACGATTGTTGGTAGTGACTGGTATTCTTCATCAACCCCACGTCGTATTCGCGTAACGGTTGAAAATACCTTGGTTGGTACTAGCTCAGCCATCACAAACTTCCCAGTCTATCTAAATCTAGATGATTTCCCAGCTACCTTCTTTGATAACGTACAAAGTGATGGTGATGATATACGCATCACTACTAGCGATGGTGTGACGGAAATACCTTATGAACTAGTATCTATCAATACCACAACTGATACGGGAGAACTTCACTTCAAAGCCCCAACTCTTTCTTCGACTACCGATACAACATTTTATGTATACTACGGTAATGGCAGTGCTAGTGGTTATGCAGCGAATGCCACTTATGGTTCAAGAAACGTCTGGACCAATGATTATGTGGCAGTTTATCACTTGAAAGAAACTGGCAGCACAGCCGTTGATGTCTACAAAGATAGTACTAGAAATCAGTATCATGCTCAGGGTGGAGCCGGCGTGGCTGCCAATGTGCCGACAGCCACCTCTTCTGGTTATATTGGAATAGGACAAAGTTTTGATGGGGCAGGAGATTTAATCACCAACAACCTGACTGCTGGTGCAATGAGTTTGGCTAGTGCAACACCAAAAACAATTTCCGCATGGACATATGCTCGTGCCTTTAACAACGGTGGTGTTTTCCGATTGGGTTCTATTAATACCAACGGTCAAGACTTTTCTTTCCGTACTCTCGGTGTGGCCAACCAATGGCGTACACAGCACTGGGGTACTCCTGATCACGATTTTACACTTACACCATCTCAAGATACGTGGCGATTATTCTCGGTTGCGTTTGATGGTACTACATCACGTGCATATGGAGATGCTGTGCTTCGTAACTCAGAAGTGGTGTCACTTAACACTGCTAATGGTACTACTTTTGGTATCGGTACATGGAATGGCACTTCACTTAACGGTATTATTGACGAAGTTCGTATTGCTAGTACCAGTCGCTCTCTAGCTTGGCACCAGACTGAGTTTAACAACCAGTCAAATCCAACGGGCTTCTATAGCGTGGCGTCTGAGGAAATAATTACAGACGACAGAACCCTTCCTTCCGCTCTCTTGTCTGCTACGGATCGATTAGAAACTTACGAAGAAAATAACCCAACGGAGACTAACAACAATACTCTTGGTGTTGGCGAGCAAGCTGAATGGGATTTCGTATTGCAAAACAACGGTGCTACGGCTGATACTACTTATTGCTTCCGACTTGTTTATACCGATGGTTCAACCTTCAAAACCTACAATACATATCCGCGTCTCATCACCAACGCACCGCCGCAAATCCCGACACTCAGTCGACCGTTTGATAACGAGCAGCTAGCATCCTCAACGCCTTGGTTTGAGTTTGTGGCTTCAGATGATCTTGAAGATGATGTTTCATACGAGATTGAAGTTGATGATGATTATGATTTCTCTTCGCCGCTAATTGATCGTGAATCAAATGCCAACTTCTCTGAATTTACAAACTTGGTCACACCTTCAGAACGTGGTCTTTATACTAGTGGTCAGACTATTAGATTTATACCAACTACCAGTTTGTCTAATGGGGTAACTTATTATTGGCGAGTGCGCGCTAGAGATGATAATGGCTCTGGTTCTTTGGGTGAATGGTCAGCGATTTCTAGTGTGACGCTTGAAACTACTACCACCATCACTACTTGGTATCAGACCACTGGTGAACAGTTTGCTTCAAACAACTTGTTGGATACAACAGCCAATTTAACTTCTGATGATATTAGAATCGACACAGGACTAACAATTGGTACGACGACTAGCTCCGTGATTGATTATGATGATAGGACAACTGGTAATGCATGGGGCAGTCTTTCATTTAATCAAAACGTAACCTCTGGATCGATTCGTTATTATGTTGAGTATCTTGTATCGGGAGAAAACTTCAGTCTAATTCCAGATTCTGCCTTGACTGGAAATAGCGCAGGTTTTACAAGTTCACCAGTTTCTTTGGCAAATGTTGATCCAGACATTTATAACGAGTTGCGTATAGTTGCCGTTTCTAGCGGTAATGATTCTTTACCTCGCTTGCAAGACTGGACGGTGACTTGGGGTCTTACTATTGAAGAGCCAACAATTGTACAACCGTTTGATAATGCTAAGGTATCAACTACTTCACCAACCTTTACTTTCTACACCAGTGATCCGCAAGGACAAGATTTGCAATATGAATTCCAATGGTCGACATCATACGCTTTCACATCGTCTTCAACTTTTACTTCGGGTGTAGACAGCGGATTTACCAATACACAAAGTGGAGGTGATCTTTCCCCATTTAATAGTGGACAAATTATTAGGTACACACCAAGCACAACTTTCACTAACGGTCAGACATACTGGTGGCGCGCGAGAGCAAAGGACCCAAGTGGTGCTGATGCATGGTCAAATTATTCAGAGCCAGCTAGCTTTACGGTAGATACTTCGATAACAACTTCTGTGTGGCACCAGACTACTGGTGAGCAATTTGCGACCAATGATCTGACTGATATTGAAACTACTTCTGGTGCTGCGCAGATTACCACCACTCTTAGGGAAATGATGATCGCTTATGGTGAGGGTACTGGCCAATCGCCGCGTTATCGTATCTTTGATGGTAGCGAATGGTTGACAGCAGAGACTGCCCAGAGTGTTGGTGCACAAATTCGTTGGACGAGACTAGCGGCAGCACCAACTCGTCCAGAGTATGGTCTAGCTACGATTGGTACAGATAATGATGTAAATATACAAATTTACAATGCTGCTAGTGAAACATGGGGTAACGTTAAAGAGATTGAAATTAACGTCGCTAACAATCAAAGAAGCGCTACCGACATCTCTTATGAGACTAGCAGCGGTGACTTGGTAGCGGTTTCTTGTTCTGGTACAGATGCTGTTTACGCTGTCTGGAATGGTACGACTTGGTCTGCTACCAGTAGCATCAACTTAGCTAATGCCAATAACTGTGAGTGGGTACAGATGGCTTCTGATCCGACTTCAGATGAAATTATCGCCATATTCCGGCATAGCAACGTCGGCACAACTGACTTTGAGGCTCAGGTCTGGAATGGCTCATCGTGGGGCAATAGTACTACTTTTGCTGATATGCAGACTGATACCAATGAAGGTATGGCTGTTGAGTATGAAGAATCTGGCAACCAAGCTGTGTTTGTAGCTTCAAATAACGCTGCCACTTCAGTAATGTGGAGTGCTTGGAACGGCTCTTCTTGGACTACAGCTACCGCGACTACGGCTGGTATAATCGGTGATCATATCGAGTGGGCGAGCATGAGACGTGATGTTGGGACTGACAAAATGTCTCTCTGTTACATTGATAACGACGGCAATATTGGTGTTATGCCATGGACTGGTAGTGCTTGGGCGACAACTACCGAAATTGAAGCAACTGGTAACAGCAACTTGGGTCATCCAATTGATTGTGCTTACGAAACTACTTCAGGTCGTGATGGTTATATCGTAGCTCCATACTCTGACAATGGTGCGGCCGGAGCAGGGGATGGTGGTAAGTATCAAACATTCGCTACATCAAGTTGGAGTGGCGAAATAGACAACGGCACCATTGAAGACTCTTGGCGAGTAATTGCTGAAAGATCTGGAGATGGTACTGTTCATGCCGTTTATTTTGACGATGGTAACGATCGTTATGAATTGACACGTTGGGATGGTTCAGGTTGGACTACTCGAGAAACTATAACCAATCCTTCAATCACTGGTACGCCATTTGATGGATCTCTTGCTATGGCTGCCCAAGTCTATCCAAACTTTACTGAAGGTGCTATTTTATCAAACCCAATCAACTTCTCTGACGGTACTGGTCCACGTTGGGAGCGTTTTTCATGGAATGATAGTACGCCGGGAGCTAGTGATATAAGATATCGTCTCTATTATGCGACCAGTTCAAATTATGTATTGGTGCCAGATTCCGTTCTGTCTGGTAATAGTGCTGGTTTTACTACTTCACCTGTTTCCATCTCGTCTCTTGATCGCACTATCTATAGCAATTTGAAGCTCGAAGCCTCCTTCGCTTGTTCGGCTGGTACTTGTCCGACACTACAAGATTGGACTTTGGAATGGTCTGAGGGTATTACTGTATCAGGTCGTGCTTATGAATATAACGGTACTAGCACAACCACCAGTGGTACGGTGGCTGTCGCAGTAAACGGAACATTTTTACCAGGAAAGACTGGCACCATTCAGCCGGATGGAACATGGACAATTACTAACGTGACTGCCTTTGAGGGGCAGACAGTCATGGTCTTTGTCGATGGTGCATCAACCACTGATGAAGCAATTGCTTTGGCTACTTATGATGGTACAGGCGACATGCAGAATCTGGAATTGACCAAGCGTCATGTCACGATTGGTTCGAGTGATACGGCCACCACTACTAATTCTAGTTTGTTTGGTTATGATAATACTGATGATGAGGATATATTTGTTGACATAGGTACAAATGGTAGCTTCAATGCCTGTATTGAAAGTTGTCCAGATACTCGCGTAAAAGTAAAAAGTGGAGCAATTTATCAACCAAATTCAAACATCACAACTCATGATTTTGTAAATAATGGTACTTTCAGACCAGCTACTTCAACTGTGCGTGTTCAGGGTTCGTGGGAAAATAATGGCACTTTGGTAGAAGATACTTCTACTGTCATTATGACTGCTACCTCTACTTCTGAGACTATTGGTGGTACAGCCACTAGTACTTTCTACAATCTAACATTAGGTGAAACGAGCGGTACGGCCACCTTTACTATCAGTCGCTTACTTGATGTAAATGGTAGTTTTGGTATTGATTTTGGTACGTTGGCACGAGGGACTTCATCAATTACGATCGCTCGAGATTTGCGAATTGGTAGTGCCGGAAGCATGACTGGCATGGGAACAACTACCTTTGACGGCACTGGTAGCTTCACTTGGCAAGATAGCACAGCTTCCACTACAAACATTGGTAATGTGGTTATTGATGGAAGTGCCAAGACGATTACTCTCGCGAGTAACGTAATGGCAGAAAGCATCACAATCGGTGCTGATGACACACTCAATGCTTCTGGTTCTGGCTTTAATATAAATGTTTGGCGAAATTGGACCAACAACAACTCTTTCATACCACAATCTGGTACAGTGACTTTCTTGGCCACTACCTCAGCTACTATTGCTCGTGGTACTTCAGCCTTTAATAACGTAACGTTTAATGGTGTTGGTGGTATCTGGTCATTTAGTACCTCTACATTGGTTTTGAATGGTTCGTTGACAATTGCTACTGGTACGGTGACTCTGCCTACAGGCACGACATCAATTGGTGCTTCCTTCCTTAATACTGGTGGTAGTTTTGCTCACAACAACGGTGAAGTACGTTTCACTAGCTCAGCTTCAGGGCGATCAATCACTTCAAGAGCTACCCAATTCCAAAATGCTTTCTACGATATGGTCTTTACTGGTGCTGGTGGATGGACTTTTACTGATGCGGCTACTACTTCTCGTAATATGCGTATCACTGCCGGTACTGTTACAATGGCGTCAACTACAGTTACAGTTGGTGGTGATTTTATCACCTCAGGCTCTGGTGCTTTCCAGCACAACAACGGAGAACTAATCTTCTTAATTATTGACGCTGATACTTTGCAGACCAACGGCTCTAGTATCAATAATATGCGAGTATTAACTGGTTCAGGCTCAACTTGGTATAACAATAGTTGGGAATATCGTACTGCTGTCACTGTACAATCGGGACAAGTTGGCACATCTTCAGCTATTATAGACTTTCCAGTTTATGTAAATCTTAATCACCTCGGCTCAACTTTCTTTAGCAATGTTAAGAGTGATGGTTCAGACGTCCGCGTCACTTTATCTGATGGTATTACAGAAGTGCCTTCTCAGGTTGTGCAGATAAGTACTGCTTCTAGCACAGGGGAGTTGCACTTTAAAGCGCCTTCACTATCGACCACTACGAACACGACATTTTATATTTATTACGGAAATCAAAATGCTACCGCTAACAGTAGAAATGCTACATATGGTTCAGAAAATGTATGGACTAACAACTACGTAGCGGTCTATCACTTGAATGAAGTTGGTACCACTTCTACTTCTTCATACACTGATAGTACTCGCAATCAGTATCATGCGCAGGGTGGTGGTGTGGCGGCTGACATTCCTGCATTAATCGCTGGACAGCTTGGTAATGCTCAAAGTTTTGTCTCAAATGACTTCATTTCTGTAAACCGAACAGCTTCACAACTTGGTATAAGTGGTTCTGTAGCCAAAAATATTTCTGCTTGGGCTTATACGACTACTTGGACTGGTGGTGGTATTTGGGGTATTGGTTCGTCTGTAAACGATCAAGACTTCTCACTACGCACTAATGGTGGTACAGGATTGTGGCGTACTCAACACTGGGGTAATGACAACGATTTTACTTTCAACTCCAACGCCATGTGGGCTCATTTCTCAGTTGACTTTGATGGTACAAATAGTCGCACTTATGCCAACGGTACATTGGTAGCTAGTAGATTGCCACAAGCTATTAACTTGACCAACACCAATGCTTTGACAATTGGTCGTTGGACAACAAATTACTTTGGTGGTCGGGTAGACGAATTACGTGTATCTAGCACCAGTCGTTCGGTAGCGTGGCTTCGTACAGAATTTAACAACCAAGCTAGTACCACAAACTTCTATGCTACCAGTACAGCTGAGCCAAGATTTGCTCGAACCTTCACAGACACCAATGCTACAGTCTTAGGCTCTATTGTAATTGAAAGCGGTTTGCTTGGTATGCCAGCTGGCGTGTTGTCAGTCGGTGGTTCGTTTGACAACAACGGTGGATTTACTGCCACTAGTGGCACTGTCAGATTTAATTCTTCTTCTAGCGCTGAAACTATCGCCGCTGGTTCTTCTACTTTCGCCACTCTAGAGTTTAGTAGCAATAGTGGGGGAGATTTCATCATCACAGAAAATGCGACTGCAACAGTGGCTATTAATCTTGTAAATGCCAATCAGTTCACAGTTGCTAGTGGTACTTCCTTAGCAACACAGGGCACTTTTAGTAATGCTATGAATGGCAGTAATACCACTTGGACTGGTTCAACTCTCAGGCTACTAGGTACTGATGGGGCAATGAATTTGAAGTCGCATGCAGGTGATTCTTACAATGTCATAGCACTAGACGGAGATACAGATATGAGTATGTGGAATTCAAGCGCTGCCTCAATTGTGACTGCTAGCACGTCCTCTTTGTATTCGCAGGATCATAGCGCGACTGATGGCTTGCTACATATTTATGGTGATTATAACAGGACTACCGGTACCGAAAATTGGAAGTACGACACAGACTTTGACGGTACTGCCTTGGGGACATCAAGTGTTCGTGCGGTATCTGTACGCGTGGCTTCTAGCTCTACTGTGACTGTGACCAATGCTGGCTTAGATATGCGTGGCGTTTCTGGGGCAACTACCAGTGTGGCAGCAATTTCTGGTAAGTATAACTTTGTTGTTGCTAGTAGTACTTTAAATGCTGAATATTTTAGTGTGACTGATACCGCTTTATCTGGTATGCAATTGACTGGTAATACTTACGTACCAACTTTCTCTTATGGACGGTTTACTGTATCAACCGCTAGTGGAACTGCGATGACGATTGCTTCAACTACTATTAATAATAATCCAGCCACGCAATACTTCTATATTGATTTTGCTAGTACAAGCGCTAGTACCACAAACGTCACCACGAGTGGTACTACAGCTTCATTCTGGTGGTTTAGACAAGGTGGCGGCAATCTCTATGGTGAGGCTAACGATGCTGATGGTGGCAACCCAGGTATGATTCAGTGGGATGATAGTTCCTTTAGTATTACTGTCAGTGGAGTGGTGTACCAAGATGATGGTGTTACACCAATGATTGGTGGCGTTTGTGATGGTATTTCTCCAGTAGTGACAGTGGTGGTTGATACAACAGTTGCTACGACAACAAATTGTGATCCGCTAACCGGTACATATACAGCTCGGGGCATTAGCTTTACTGGTGATCCGACTATCACTGCTTATATTAATAGAAGTTCATATGTAAGTGATCCGAGTCAAGTGGCTTTACGAGCTCAAGTTACAGGCACTAGTGCTCCTGCCACCGCCGGCTACTTCACTATCAATCGCCCGACTGTTCAGACTGGAGATTTGTTGGTGGCTATAATTGGTAAGGATGATTACTTTACTATCACACCACCGCCCGGTTGGTATACCGCAACCCAGCTTGGTGTAAACAGTAACGATGTGATTTACAGTGGTATGTGGTACCGCCCAGTGACCAATGCCGCCGATGAGCCAGCTAGTTATCACTTCACATCAAACGATACTTCAGCCGAAGATTTGAGTTACTTCATGGCTTCATTCTCTGGTGTAGATTTGGGCAATCCATTTGAACAAACGCCAACTACCACTAAGTTAGTTAATCCAGGTACGTCAGCGTCAGCACCTAATGCCACTACAACTGTAAATGGTTCTTACGTATTGGCAATGTGGTATGTCGATACCGACAATGACATCACCATGCCGGGTGGTTCATGGTCTACTTTGGCTGAAGATATAGTGAGTGCTGATACCAACAACCTGTCTGTGGCCGGAAGACTAATGTCTGTCGCTGGAGCTCCCGGTGTAGCTACTATCACTGGCCTTACTGCCGGTGATGATCCTCATGTAGCTCAATATGCTCTTCGCCGAGCGACTCGGGCGACCACGACCGATGTTCGTGTATCAGCTACTGTAGCGCGTACCCCTGTCCTAAATAGTGCACAGTATAATCCAGCTCCGATAACGTTGGTTGATTCTCTCCGCGAAACAGGCACGGCGGCTATTACTGGTACAATCGCTGTTCGCAGACCAATGGTACAAAACGGTGATGTCTTGGTAGCGATTGTAAACAAGGACGATGATTTGTCTATCACTCCACCAAGCGGCTGGACTGCCATCAATACTCTTGGTACGACCGGTGTAGGTACGGATATGTTCACTGGTGCTTGGTACAAAGTCGCTACATCAGGTAATAGTGAACCGACAACTTACAGCTTTGTTTCTACCGATGGTACAACAGAGGGTTATAGTTATTGGATAGGCTCTTTCCGAGGGGTTGATCCACTCAATCCAATTGATGCGACTGCGGCTTGGGCAAATAATGTCAACTCAGCCACACCAAGTGCTGCTAGTGTCACTACTGTCACAGCCAATACTTATGTTTTGGCGGCTTGGTGGGTGAGTGGTGACAATGACGTGACCTTGCCGGGTGGTTCATGGACGACTTTGGCTGAAGATATATTTACCGAAGATGGCTTGAGTGTAGCCTCCAGACGCTACAGTACAGCTGGTGCTACTGGTGCAGCAGCCCTATCTGGTGTAACAGCTACAGCAGAAACGCATGCTATTCAGATTCCGCTCCGTCCAGCGGGATATGGCGTACCAGATCGAATCAGTAACTTCGACTTGTATAGCAACCGAGTAATTGTTCGTTCCGAAAACAGTAATCCAATTCGCATTGCTGAAATGGCCGATTTTGATAGTAGTGATGATAGTGATGTACCGTTTACTTACCAATCATCTCCTGACAGATTGACCGTTGGTTTGTCTTCTGGCTTGTGGGTCTGGGCAAGTAGTACCTTTACTCCAGGTGGAAATATTACTTTAGGTGGCAATGCTTCTTCTACTAGTGCTGTTGAAGGTACTTTGACATTGGCTACTTCTTCTCAATTTGTTGCCGCTGGCACTGAGACTCACACTTTGGCTGGCCGATTGGTCTTGGGTACGAGTGCTCTTCTTACTCCAGCTTCATCGACATTTATCATGAATGCCACTACCACAGGCAAGAGCATTACTTCAGTCGGAACAGTTAATCTTCACAACCTCACGTTCAACGGTCTGGGTGGTGCTTGGAACATCGGAGCTAATTTGTCATTAACTGGTGATATGGCTGTCTCTACAGGTACAGTGACAGGTACTGGTAATATCACCCTTACTAACGGATCGGTATCAGGTAACGGAACTTTGTCTTTAGGTGCAGGTACACTTTCTATTCATAAAACAAACAGCTTTGGTGGTACTACACCGTGGACTGTTTACAATATGATTTTGGGTGATGGCGGTACAGTTGGTACTACTACGCCACCAAGTAGTGCTACCACAACAGTCCTAGGTGCCCTTACTATCAATATTGCTCACTTCTTGAATGCTGGTTCATCGAGATTTGATTTGGCTGGTACAGGCACTGTCTTTACCAACAACGGTACATTTATCACAGGTACTAGTCGATTTACCTATAGTGGAAACACCGCCACTGTATTGGGAACTACCTACTACGATCTTACGGTAGCGGCAGCGGCCGGTAGTTCGGTATTTACGGCCGCCGGCAGTGGTCTAAATGTATCTAATAATTTAGTGGTAGGTAACGGTACTGCCAGTTCGACTCTGTCGTTGTTAAATAATGACCCAGTCCTGTCAGTAACTGGTAATGTTCTCATAATGAGTAGTAGTACGTTTGCGGCTAGTGATATTGCCACTTCGACTTTCTCAAGCAGTTATGACAATAATGGTACCTTTGCAGCCAATGGTGGAAAGGTGCTATTTAACGGAAGCGGCTCTAATACTATCTCAGCCGGTAATTCGAGTTTTGCTAATGTGACAATAAATGGTTCAGGCAACTTTACAATTAATGAGAACGCAACCTCAACTGGCACCTTTACTTTGCAGAACCATGCCAATTTCACAGTGGCTTCTAGCACTACTCTCGCTGTTGGTGGTCAACTAAACAATATCTTGGGTGGAGTGCAAACGACTTGGAGTGGCACATTGCACCTATTTGGTGGCGGTAGTCAATCTATCAATGCTTCTACCACCAGCGACGTTTACAATGTGTTATCTGTAGCAAGTGGTACAAAAGTCAGGATGTGGAATAGTAGCGCTTCAACTTACAACATATCCGGTGGCTTGTATTCGCAAGATCATGCAGGAGCTGATGGCAGTCTTTACATTTACGGTACTTTCAACGAAACTTCAGCTAATGACTATTGGAGCTACAGCACTGACTTTGATGGAACTATACTAAACTCTAGTACTTCAAGAGCTGTGACAGTTCGTATTAATAATGGATCAACTGCCGTTTGGAGTGGTGGTTCTTTGACTGTCATCGGTACTAGTACAGCATCAACATCAATTCAGAATCAAGGATCTGGCAGCTATAGTTTGGCAGTTGGTGGTTCGGCTACAACTGAATGGCGTTATGTCACCTTAAGAGATCTTGATGCTAATGGTCTAATATTTAGTGGATCACCAACAGTAACCGACTTCTCGTATACTGATCATCTAGTGCAAGTAAATAGTGGAACAGGTTTAACTATTGGTGGCACTGTTATAAATGCTAATGAAGCGAAAAACTTCACTCAAAATAAATTTGTGGCTAACGGTGGCGTGACCGGTGCTGTCAACGTAACGGCCACAGGAACGTCTATTAGTTCGTGGCGCTTTACCAATCACTCGGGAGCTTTATCAGGTGAAGCAAGTGACAACGATCCAGCTGGCGATCCGGGTTATATTGTTTGGGATGACTCGGCCGCAGTGATTTCTGTAACAGGTAATGTTTATAGTGATGAAGGATCTACAGTTTCAACTGTCTGTGACGGATCGACTAATAATATTGTGTTACGTGTAGCTGGTCTGACTTCATATACTACCAGTTGTAATGCCAGTACCGGTGTCTATACATTTACTGGTGTGGCATATAGTCCGCTTGATAGTTTGATTGTTTATATTGATGGCGAAACGGAAAAAGCAGCCAATGTGACCAAGGCACCAATCTCCTCAATCAGTAGCATGCACCTCTATGAAAATAGAGTAATTGTAAGACACGAAAATACCAATCCGATTACTATTGCTGATATGGCTGTTTGGGATAGTTCTGATGACGCTGACATACCATTTACAGCTGTTGATGCTGGTACTGATACTTTGACACTGGGTGCTGACAAGAAATTGATTATCTGGACAGGAAAAACTTTTGCTCCTGCTGGTAATGTGACTTTGTCTGGCGGTGGCAGTGGGGCAGCTTTTGACGGTACTCTTGAAGCTCTGACCAATGCTAGATTCCGCGCTACCAGTACCGAAACACACAGCATAAACGGAAGCTTTATCTTTGGTACAGGTGCTACTTTTGACCCAGCGCAATCGACCACCACCTTCAACACTAGTGGCGCGGCTAGAACAATTGATACCAATAATGGTGGCTTCTACAATGTTAACTTTACTGGCAGTGGTAGTTGGACAATTACTGATACCAATTTTGTAACTGGCCGTTCATACGCTCAGAGTGCTGGTACTGTTACATTTGGTAGCGGTACTACCACTATAGGTGCTTCATTTAATGTGACAGGTGGCACATTTAGTATGAGTGGCTCTGCTTTAGTATTTAACAGTTCTTCAACTGGCAACATCATCCGCTTCAACAATATATCAGTGCCAACTCTGCGCTTTACTGGCACTGGTGGTGCTTGGTCGATGTCTGATACAAACGCTACTACAACTGGCAGCTTTGAACTGGCATCAAATGGTACCGTCACATTACCAAGTGGCAATTTGGCAGTTGGTGGTTCGTTTAATAACGCCAGTGGTACTATTACTCACAATACTGCCGATATAATAATGACCGGCAGTGGCTCTCTGACTCTGAGGGCTAATGGTTCTGATCTATATGCTTTGCGTAAGACCGGTACTGGCACAGTGACTATTGATGATGGTTCGATCACTTTTAGAGACGACTTGGTGTTGGCGACTGGTACGTTGGTGGCTGCGACAAATACATTGGCAGTCGGTGGCTCCTTTGACACGGCTAGCGGTACATACAATGCTAATGGCGGTACGGTATTGTTTAATGCGACGGCAGTTGGTAAGACGATAGCACTAGGTAATAACTCTCTCTACAATGTTACGTTTGGAAGTGGTAGTGGTGGTTGGACATGGACTGGTAATGCTACAACGACAAACAATCTAACACTATCAGCAGCAAGTAGCTTCAATAAAGCGACGGGTACCACTTTGGTGGTAGGAGGAGTGTTTACTAATAGCGTGGGTGGAACAGCGACGATTTGGAATGACAGCGTACTATCTCTGACCAATTCAGCTGCTTACACCATTAACACTAAGACTACCGGTGGTGATGTCTATGGCACTCTTTCAATTACAGCGGCTGACATTAGAGCTTGGAATAGTAGTGCCGCTACTACCACTACCGGCAGTGGAGCCTCATTCTATTCGCAAGATCATGCTGCGACTGATGGTAGTTTATATATCTATGGAGATTTCTCTATAGCTACTACTACTGAGTACTGGAGTCATGCAACCGACTTTGATGGTACAGCTTTGGGTGGTTCGTCACGAACTGTTACTGTTAGAATGGCACAAAATGCTACCACTACATTATTGTCTGGTACTCTAAATATATTGGGTAGTACCAGCGCATCAACAACCATTCGTAACCAAGCAACTGGTACTTACGCCATGATAGTGCGAGGTGGAACAATCAATGCTAACCGCTATGTGTTCAATCATTTAAACGCTGATGGTCTGCAATTAGAAAATACTCCAACTATTACTGATCTATCTTATGGTTATTATGACTTAGCAGTTAATGGCGGCTCACTTATAACCTTGTCATCAACCACTCTTAATGCTAACGCTTCCAAAATATTCTCTTACGTTGGCTTCAATGCTAGTGGTTCTTTGTCTGGAGTGAACGTTGAATTGACTGGCACGACACCAAGCGCGTGGAGATTTGATGATACTTACGGATCGATCAGGGGTGAAGCTTATGACATTGATGGTGGTGATGCTTGTGGTTCTGTGCGTTTTGACGATAGTTCATGTCTGCTGACTTCACAAACTCAGTATCGTTGGCGCAGTGATGATGGTGGGGAAGGTGCCCCAAATTCTGAGTGGTATGACTTGAACTGGGATTATAGACAGCGCATTAGAGTAACCAATGCTGATGCAGTGGCTTACAGCACAACCAGTATTAAAGTAACAATTCCATACGACGCTAGTATGAAGACTGACTTCAGCGATCTAAGATTTACTCTTAGTGATGGTGTGACGCCAATCAGTTATTGGCGCGAGAGGTATGTAGCCAGTACTGAGGCAATATTCTGGATTAAGGTACCGAGTTTGCCAGCCAATACTATAAATTCCTACTTCGTTTACTATGGCAATAGTGCCGCCTCAACTACTACCAGTAGTGGTACTAGCACCTTCTCGGTATTTGATGACTTTGAAGATGGTGGTTTTACTGAGTATAGTGGTGATACTTCGCTCTTTACGGTAGATACAGCACCAGTTTATGGCGGCAGTTATGCTCTTGAGGCTTTAAGTAAGACAGGCAGAACGACTGATGGTATTTATAGGAATGACGTCTCGGTCGCTCAAGGACAAATCATTAGATATATGCAATATATCGATACAGCTGCCGGCTCGGGCGATGAAGCTTGTACTATGTTTGGTGTACAAAGTCCAGGTACTTTAGGTACAAACTACGCTGTTTGTCTGGAACAGTATGGTGTAGATCGTATATCATTAGTAAAAGATGTGGACGATAACGACGGTTCTGGCACGATGCTGTCTTCAAGTACTGTGTCGTATTCAACTGGTTGGTACGAGGTAGAGATTGATTGGCAGACTGACAATGACATATTTGTTTATCTGTACAATTCTTCTGGTAGTGTTGTAGCTTCCACTTCAGCCAATAATAGTGCTTACACGAGCGGTGGTATTGGATTCACTTTCTGGTTCCAAAACGGGTCGTGGGATAGTTATACTGCTCGTCCACGTGGCCCGATTAACCCAACCGTTTACCTTGGAGCCAAGCAGACCAATGGCGGTGCCTCATGGCTGGCCGCACAAAATACTGCTGGTAGCGGTTTGCCGGGGGACACTAGACGCCTACGTATTGCGGTAGAAAATAGTGGTTTGGATGTTACTGGTCAAACCTACCGTCTACAATATGCGGCTAAAGGTGCATCACCAAGCTGTGAGGCGGTGTCTAGTGGTTCGTTTGCAGCTGTGCCAAATCAGGCTTCCTGTGGCTCCTCTCCTGTATGTATGCAATCTTCATCACAAGTGACAGATGGTGATGCAACAACTGATCACTTACTAAATACTGAAGGAGCTTTCGTGTCAGGTAATGTTGTTGAAAATCCTTCAAATATTACTAGTGGATTGGATATTAACCAAAGCTATTACACTGAGTTAGAATATGTTATTACACCAACAGTTAACGCGAGTGACTCCTATTGTTTCCGTGTAGTGAACAATGCGACACCAATTGACTACTATAGCCGTGTGCCAGAATTAGGATTGCAGTTTGACCCATCTTTTGGACCGATTACTCTAAATGGTGGAGCTGATATTACCCTAACACCAAATGCTACTACTACGGTCTATGCTACCGGCACAGTAACTGACTTTAATGGTTATGCAGATATTGTGGCTGGAACTTCGACCATTTACCGCAGTGGTGCTGGTGCTGCTTGTTCAGCTGATACGAATAATTGTTACATTAGTACCACCAGCGCACAGTGCCAGTTCACAAACTGTAGTGGAAACACATGTGTTTTGAGTTGTCGGGCTGATATCTACTTCCACGCTGATCCAACGGATGCTTCAACTTATGAAGGAGAAGAATGGTTGGCTTATATGGAAGTTGAAGACGCTGGCGGCGGTTATGATTTTGCTTCCGCTTCAGGAGTTGAGCTCTTGACTCTACGTGCCTTAAACGTAGACAATGGTATCAACTACGGTTCTCTAGCGCCGGCTGATAATACTGGTAACTACAATCCTACTACCACAGTGTCTAACATTGGTAATACGCCATTTGACATCGAAATTGACGGTACTGACCTAACAGATGGTGGTTCATCAATTATCCCTTCTACTGAGCAAAAATTCTCAACCTCAACATTTAGTTACAGCGCCTGTGTCACATGTAGTGTGGTATCAAGTACTACACCAACTGAGTTGTCGGTTAATCTTGCCAAACCAACTTCTCCAACTCCTCCAATCACCACAAACGTTTATTGGGGTATTGAAGTGCCGCTTGGGGTTAATAGTGCTCCGCATCAAGGTATCAACGTGTTTACGCCAGTTTCGCCTTAAGTAATGTTATGATTATAAGTAAGTTTATGTTGCAGAGATTACCGTTTTTGTTCTTTTGTTTGTTCTTGGGACTGTTTGCAACAGTTGTATTGGCAGCTGATGATACAACCGCACCTGAAATAACAAATGTAACCATCGCTACTTCGACCGGTGATACGGTTACTATTACTTGGGAAACTGATGAAAAAGCCGACTCGGCGGTAAACTACAGTTTGCAAGCAAACTACGGTATGGTGCGTGTACCCGTCGCTGATAGGACTACTCACTCAGTCACTCTGGAAAATCTTGAAAAGGGTCGCACTTATTACTTCCGCGTTATTTCAGCTGACGAAGAAGGGAACCAAGGTATCTCAGCTGACTATAAGATAGAAACAGAAGATACTCCAGCTACCGGCGAAGGAGAATCGCCAAGTACCCCACAGACACCCCAAGAAATTGTCGAAGATATAAAAGAAATTAAAGACCCACAAGCCATTAAAGAAATTTTTAATGAGGTGGTGAAAGCTATTCAGGGTATCACTGAAGATTTGACTATCGTTGGTCCACCGACAGTGATACCAGAAACCACATCAGCTACAGTCTCTTGGGTCACAGATAGACCAGCTAGCTCTGAAGTGAAGTTTTCTCGGACAGATGGCTTTGATGGTACAAATTATGAGTTTTCTCAGTCGGCCACTGATGGTAATGTGACCGATCATGAAGTGAGATTAATCGGACTTGAACCATATACTGAGTATAGTTTCCAAGTCGTTTCAACTGACGAATATTCTATCACTGGTACTAGTCGCAATTACACTTTTAGGACAAAAGCTTCATTGCCAGATATTAGAAATCTTCGTATTGTAAAAGTAGAAGAAAATGCTGCAACGCTTGCTTGGGAGACTACCGTACCAGCCAAAGCCTTGATTGAATTTCAAGACTTGACTACTGGTGTCCAAAACTCGGTCGGACGCCCAACCTTGGCGACCACGCATCAGATGCGCTTGTCTGATCTTACTTTGGGTACACGCTACGTAGCCTTTGTGATTGCGGAAAATTCTGGTGGTGATCGAGTGCGTAGTCAGCCAGTGCAATTTATTACTGTGCGAGACATTGCGGCGCCGATTATTTCTAACGTTACCAACGAGTCAACAATTTTCCCTGGTGGTGAATCACGTATTCAAACTATCGTTGAATGGAATACGGATGAGGCAGCGTCATGTATCATGACTTACCGTGAAGGTGTAGCCGGTGGTGTTGACCCTATCGTGCTCGAAAAAGAAGTAACAGAATATAAGACCAACCACGTTGAAGTGATTGTTGATTTTGCACCGGCTACTGTGTATCAGTTCTGGCTTGATTGTACTGATGAGGCAGGTAATGCAGTAAAGTCTGAAAACTTCGTGCTCTTTACGCCGATTCAGGAGAAGAATATTATTGACTTGATTTTGGAGAACTTTGAGTCGACATTCGGCTGGGTTAAGAACATCACAAACTAGCTTGATCATAAAATGCTTATCTACTTCGTTGCACTGTACAATAATTTGTTCAATGTACAATAAAGTACACCTCACAAATTATTGCTTGTGCGCCTCGTATATAAATCATTTTCTGCCAAGCTAAATAGTTCGTATTCATACTATATTTTTTCAAAGTTTATTTGGGTTCAAAATGTGGACTACAGGTAAATTGGTGGGCAACTAGTGTCATAATAGTACTATGGCCAAACCCCTGATTGTTTGTCGTGATCTTTCAATTATTTACAACAAAGGCAAATCGAATGAATTTCGAGCGTTGCAAGGTGTAAATACCGACATTTACGAAGGGGAATATATTATTCTCTTCGGCGCTTCTGGTTCGGGCAAATCTACTTTGATGTATTCGATTCAGGGTTCGTTGCCACCGGGGGATGGTACTCTCTTGATTCGTGGTGATGATATTTATTCTTATCCACCAAGTGAACGTGTGTATTTTCAACGTTACGTGATGGGTATTATTTTCCAGTCCTTCAACCTTATCGGCTCTTTGTCCGTGCTTGATAATGTCGCTTTGCCGATGATCTTTTGTAATGCTGATAAGACAACCCGCAACCGGCGTGCGCAGTCGCTTTTGGATAGATTTGGAGTAGGGCACGTGTCGCATAAGATCCCAGCCATGCTTTCGGGAGGTCAGCAGCAGCGTGTATCGGTGGCTCGTTCGATGGTTAATGACCCAAAGATTCTTCTGGCTGACGAGCCAACTGGTAACCTCGACTCAGTCTCTACGCAGCAGGTAATGGACAAAATTGACGAAATCAACACGTTTGATAGACGGACCATTATTATGGTGTCGCACAACGCTGCTCACCTTAGCTATGCTCATCGTGTGTACTATCTCAAAGATGGCTTTGTGGTACGTGAGGTGGTCAATCCACAAAGAAAACAAATCAAACCAGTGCGAGAAGGGGAGACGATTGTAACGGAGCTAGAGCAGTTGGCGCGCCTTTTCCCATATGATTCTGTAGACACATTGCGTATTAAGAGTATGGTCAATTATCTGACTCAAGACTATACCTTTGACCAACTTCAGCGCTTAGAGCGGGCTGTTGGTTTCTTTATTAAAGGTAAAATTGATCGTGACGCCTTTATCAACTCACTGGTTTTACCGATGGAGCGAGGTGGGGTAGAGATAGAAGAGAAAGTAGCCAGAGAAATGGCCGCTCGCAGTGAGAAGCTGATTCATCAAGCGGATGATATTCGCCGTTTTCGAGCTAAAAAAGATAATGCTGGTGTGTTCTTTGGTCAACATAAGCTCGCTGAGCGCTTGCGCGATCACTTGCTAGAGGTCTATCGTATGAAGCTCAGCAAAGAACAAGATGCCAATTTGGTGGAACTTGTAGCTGACCGCGTTACGGGTGTGGCAGAAGAAAAAGATTTTAATGAGAGATTGATGCAGGGAGTACGCAGTCGAGGCTTGTCGTTGTCCGAAGGTGAAGCCGATGACTTGACTCGCTATTTTGAAAAGCTAATTGCTCAAGGTGTGGATGTAAGCTACAAGAACTAGAGAGATATAGAATATAGAATATAGAATATAGAAAATTGAATGTTGAAGATAGAAGATGTGGGAGAGGAATCAAAAGTGTGGTTAACAAACAAAAGCGAATTTATTTGTGTGTCATAATTAGCTAACTATGCGAGTACAGGATCTGGCGCAGCTTTCAACGCGTATGTTTAAAACCAACCCGCTACGTACGTGGCTGACTATTCTTGGTATGGGTGTGGGTACGGGCGCTGTGGTTATTTTGGTGGGTCTTGGTTTTGGATTGCAACAAATCATTCTGGAACAGATCGTGTTTGGTGAGACCTTGCTGTCTTTGGGTGTGTCTGCCACTGGTGCGCAAAATCTTCGACTGACCTCTGAGACAGTAGCTGATTTTGAAAAGAATCCCGAAGTACTTGATGCTGCCCCTTTGGCCAAATTTCCCGCCTTGGTCACCTACAAAGGGCTAACCGGAAACGTCTTTATTCAAGGAGTTGAGCCTCCATACCTGCGCTACGCTGGTGTGTCGGCGACTGCTGGTGAAGTGTTTACAGATGCTGATGCTGCTGACACTAATACAGTCATGCTATCGCCAGCGGTCTTAAAATTGTTTGGTATTGATGACCCTAAGTCCTTTATTGGGCAAAAGGTGTCTTTTCGTATCCTTATACCGGCTGAAGATGGTACAGATACCAATACCGAAATTGTGATCGATAAAGAATATACTGTAAGAGGCATTACCAAAGAAGAGGGTGTGTTAAATGCCATGATGATGTTGCCTGAGCTGCGCAACTATGTCGGGATTGAGGAATATGAACGCATCCAAGTGCGTGTTGATACTAATGAGAATTTGCCAATTATCGAAAAGAAACTTATCGAAGAAGGTTATCGTGTGACGGCACTATCAAAGACAGTAGAACAAGCTTCTAAAATCTTTCAAGGTATTCAAGTAGTACTCGCGACTTTTGGTGGTATTGCGTTGGTGGTGTCTGCCATCGGTATGTTTAACACGATGACAGTTACTCTTCTTGAGCGTACCAAAGAGATCGGTATCATGCGCACCATCGGCGCTTCACCAAACGACGTAAAGTATCTGTTCGTGTCTGAATCGGTTGTAGTGGGCTTTTTGGGAGGTGTGAGTGGTATCGTGATGGGGGTAGGATTGGGGGTTACTATTAATATATTCTTGAATTTGGTGGCGGGTCAATTTGGCGGTCAGGCTGTTAAGCTTTTCGCGTTTCCGATTGGCTTCTTGGTTTTCATCGCGCTTTTCTCTGCGGCTGTAGGGTATCTCACAGGTATTTTCCCAGCCAGACGTGCCTCATCACTCAATCCTCTTGACGCCATCCGTTACGAATAGTGTGCATAACTAGTGCATAACTTTTTCGCTCTCCGTTACAATAGAAGGGTAACAGTATGTTGTACAATAAAAATAACTTCCCGCAGTATGTAGAGACTGCCGGAAAAATCACCATTTTAACAGCGTTAACCGGAGTGCTCATTTTTGCTTTTATCTTTATTTTTAACATCGGCAAAACTGAGCTCACCAAAGCAGAAGCTCAAACTTCTGGCACAGCTACCACCACGCTGACAGTGTTAAACACACCACCAGCTTGGGTTCCTGGAGAAGAAGGTAGAGAAGAGTTTGGTTCATCTACCACTACTCCAACAAATTCCGGCAATCAAGTGTCATGGGTCGGTAGGGCGACTGATGCCAATGGTGCGCCGTACTTCCTCATTATTTGTGAGGGCAGCGCGACGCCAACCGCGCAGATGTCTACATCTACACTAGGTACTCGTCCTCCGATTTGTAGTAGTGGCACCCAATGGGCTGTTTCTACGGGCACTCAAAGTGGTGCACAAGCTCGTGCTGCGACAACAACAACTGAATCTGCACCATTTAGTGAGTCAAACAACTGGTACGCTTGGGTATGTGACGATGATCCGGTCAACCCTCGTTGTAGTACAACCTATTCTCAAGGAACTGCCGCTAGCAATACGTCACCTTTCAACGTAAACCGCCGCCCAGTCTTTACAGCATTCGGCAACAACGGCCCTGTCAATCCATCAGGCATACTTAACTTCCTGTCTAGTTCTACTGACCCAGACGTAGTTGATGCTGAAGATAATATTTATTTGATAGTTTGTGATAGTCCGACTTATAGCACTACAACAAATGAATGTGGAGTGGGTGACTTCATTGCTTCTACATCGATTGGTGTGTTGCTAAACGCTTCTGCAACTTACACTGTACCGTCAATTATTCAGGACACCGCTTACAATGCCTACGGTTATATATACGACCAACACGGTCATAGTGCTACCGGCGGTGCACAGGGTACTAACGTTCAGTTTACAGTTAACAACGTAGCACCTACGGTTTCTGGTAGTACAATATCTCTAAATGGTGGTACTGATATAACACTGACAAATCCAGGTGGTGAAACTACTGGCTTCACACTAAGCTTCATTGTTGCCGATGCAAACAGTTGTGATGCAGTAGGTGGTGGAAGTGCTGATGAAGTGACCGGTTATGTTGCTTCAGTCTTCCGTAGCGGCATCGGTACATCAACGTGTAATGGTACAGCTGGTGCTTACAATGCTAATTATTGTTATGTAAGTGGTGTACCAAGCAGTGTTTGGAATCTAAACTGTACAGCCTCTTCTACTAGTTGCGGTGGCTCAGGTGACGATACTATTCAATATAACTGTAGTTTCCCGCTTTGGTTTATCGCCGATCCAACTAACGGTACTAGTACCCAAACAAACTTCTTTGCAGAAGTCTGGTCTGCAGGTATCTCAGGTGTAGATGATGATAATGCCACTGGCAGCATGTCTACATCAACAAGTGGCGTAGAGCTAAATAGTTTGGTGGCTATAGATCTTTTGACAGAGCTCATCGCCTACGATCAGCTCGAACCGGGGACAGGTATGACTAACCTAACTGCATCCACCACCTTACAGGCACTTGGTAATACAGGTATCAACCAACGCTTAGGAGGAGACTCGATGTGTACAGGCTATAGCCCGAACAATCCATGTCAGGTGTCAGCTACATCAACTATCCCGCAAAGTGAGCAACGTTACGCAACCTCATCTATTGTTTACACATCAGGCACTTCACTACAGCCGACTTCAACACCAGCTCTACTTGAGCTACGTGTTCCAAAACCAACCAGTACTTCAACCCCGTCAACACGACCAACTTACTGGGGTATAGCAGTACCAGGGACCATCAGCCTTGCTGGTTCTTATACCGGACAGAACACTTTCATTGGAGTAGTATCAAGTCCATCAAATTGGTAAACTTCTCCTAAGAATAGATTACAGGCGTAATCAACAATCACCACCGTTATCCTACCGGTGGTGATTGTTTTTTATGTTAAACTCTTAGATAATAGTGAGTATTGCATGAGGTCACTTCTTTTTGTAACACCCGTTCGTTTCATTGTGTCTATTGTGCTTTGCACTTTAGTCCTTTTGCCTACATTGGCACATGCTAGTTTTGGTATAACTCCACCTTATGTTCGCAATACCAGTCTCACTCGTAACTCAACCTACGAACAACAGATTCTATTAGTGCGAGGTAATCCTAATGAAGACTTACGTGCTGAAGTGGTAGTTGACGCGCCAGATTTGCAAGACTGGATTGAGATAGTGGAGGGCACTTCTATTCCTTTGCCACGAGGCGAACAAAAGGTTCCAATGACAGTTCGTATCAAAGTGCCTTCAGATGCTGAATTTGGCGACTATGTGGGTAATATCCGTATCAGAACTCTACCGGCTAATGATCAGGTATCAGAAGGTGTTGTTAGTATTTCTTTGGGTGCTCAGGTAGACATTGATCTCTCAGTTATTGATAAAGTGATTGAAGATTTCCGTGTACGAAAAATTTCCGTATCTGATCTAAATGAAGGTAAGAAAGTCGGCTGGTTGTACTTCCCAGGTAAAATTAATTTCTCGATGTTGATTGAGAACACCGGTAATGTCGATATTGCACCGTCAAAAGTCGCTTTTCGTATATATGATCGTACTGGTGCGGTCTTGCTTGAAGAAACAAAACACACTGGCCGTTTAAAGAAAATTGCTCCATACCAAACAGAAGAAATAGTGGCTAATTTGCCGACGAGACTACCACCAGGTGGTTACATGGTGCGATATCAGATTCTTAATGGAGAAGATATTAAACAAGAAGGTGAGCTAAACTTAAGTATTTTGCCTTACGGTACTTTGCAGACCGCAGGCTACGGTTTTACAGGTCTTTCTTTAGCTCATAAGCTTTCGATACTTTTGCCAATCTTTGCGATCGTTATTGCTGGACTGTTTGTTATATACAATCGTCGTAACCGTCGCAGTTCTCGTCCAACTTAAAATATGCTACGACCGACTATTCTTTTTGGTGTACTCATCTTGCTGGTACTCCAGTTGCCTTCAACTGCAAATGCAGTGACTGTTTCTACTGCCACCACCACTATCAATTTGAGTATTTGTGGTAACGTACTTGTCGATGTGGGAGAGGAGTGTGATGTACCAGGAGAAACTGGTCTTTACAGTACAACAATTGCTGGTAGACAGTGTACTGCTTCTTGTCAGTATGGGCCATATTGTGGCGATGGAATTTTGCAGACCACCTACGGTGAAGAGTGTGACGATGCCAATAATGATAATGGCGACTTTTGTTCTGCTACCTGTACTATTGAACCAGCTGGTTCTGGTGGTGGCGGCTCTTCTGGAGGTGGTGGTAGTGGTGGCGGTGGCACAAAAGACCTGGGTGATACATCTATCAGCGTGACCGGTATTGCTTACCCTAATCAGCAAATTAATTTTCTTTTAGATACTAAGTCTGTTGGATCAGTACGAGCCAATAGTTCTGGTCGTTTTGAGTTTGCCACTAAAGCTTCACCAGGGACTGCTACTTTAGGGGTGTGGGCAAATGATTCAGCTGGTCGCCGCTCAATCACTCTCAATAACACTTTTGATGTCACACAAGGAGCTATCACAAATGTTAATGGTTTGCTTTTGCCACCAACTATAGGCCTTTCCAATGCCAAAGTTAGCCCTGGTTCGACCGTTCTTGTCTCTGGTCAATCTATTCCAAATGCTAAGGTGGAAATTCATATTGGCAGTTCACAGCAGGTACAAAGCACTACCAGTGATTCAAGTGGTAAGTACTCACTGCAGCTATCGACATCTGGCTTAAAAAATGCCGAATACAACCTCAAAGCCCGCTCGATTACCGGTACAGCGCCATTGCTTACTCAAAGTGGCTTTAGTAGCCTTATACAGCTGTTTGTGGGTGTTGACGGCGCTCCTTCGACACCTTCAGACCTTAGTCGCGATGGTAAGGTGAATCTAACTGACTTTTCTATTTTGATTTTCTGGTGGCAGACCAACGGTGGCGATTCCAATCCACCTGCTGACATTAGTGGTAATGGTCGTGTCAGTCTCGAAGACTTTTCTATCCTACTCTTTAATTGGACTGGCTAGCGAATATAGAAAAGCACAAAAGAGAATATTGAGTAGATAATAGTTTTAACAAATAGAGTACAATTTAGTACGATATATCGTACTAAATAAATCACATAATTACTTTGTCCAAAAGATTAGTACGATATATGATACTAATAATATGCCACATGTTAATTCTGAGCCACTTGATGAAGTACTTTTTAATAAATTATTCACTGAATTACAAAAGTTAATCAGTAAAACTACAACAGATTCGGCTGGAGCTGTACTTTCATCGTTACTAACCCCTACTGAAAGAGTTATGTTAACCAAACGTTTTGCCACAATTTACTTTTTAAATAAAGGTATGACTCCTTATGAAATATGGAATTTACTAAAATTAAGTCCGTCCACTGTTTCGAGAATTAATAACGATTACAAAAACGGTAATTATAATCCTCTTATCAGAGTATTTAAGAAAAGCCTGACAAAAGACTTTTTTGAATTGCTTGAGGTCATTTTAGCCGCTGGGCTGCCTCCTCGAGGCAAGGATAGATGGAGACATGTATCTGGAATGGGTGGAAAATATTAGTACGATATATCGTACTAATTTTAGACCGACGTAAATAGAAACAAAAAATCAAAAAGAACAGGTATTATGATCGTTTTAGAATATACGAGATACTCAGTTGCTGACTTTGTCATGATTGTTTACACAAACACACATTTTGATTTCAAAATTTGTGTATAAGTCGGTCGGCAAAAAATAGTTACCAGTTACAATGAGAGAGTATCAAAGTTGGAGGTGACTCATTAATGTCACTGCTACACATTTTTTGTGTAGGGCACTTCAGCCGGTGTTACAGCTTTGATATGTCTGCGGTTCTTTTTTGGTGCATGGTGTGGAGATCGTGTACTTGAACGCAGTCGCGGCGTTGCTATTTTTATAGCAATCGGAGACTAATACAACGTAGAGTACAATGAGTAGAACGAAAACCACGTTCGGACTACTCCAAGCAGTCGCTGCTGTACTAGCCTTTGCCACCCTAGTGTGGGCAGTAGGTCCAGTATCTTACCGCTTTGCGGAAGCAGCAAATGTCACGTCGCTTAGCGACACTTTGTCGGATTCAGCTCCGTCAGTAGCGTCAAATCACACTATTAGTTTTGTCACTCCAACTGGAGTAGCAAACGGTCAGACAATTACCATTAATTTGTCTAACGGACCTTTTGCTATTGGCTCAGTTGCCTTTGATGATGTTGATATTCGTGATGATGGTACCGACTTAACAGTTGCAGCGAACTGTTTAGGTTCTGAAGAAATTGGTTTTTCAACCAGTACAAACCTTCTCACCTTCACATTTTGTCCGGGAGATGGCGCCTCAATTCCAGCCTATGGTACTACTACCATTGAAATTGGAACACACGCTACTTTTGGTGCAACTGGTAACGCTCAGCTTACCAATCCAGCCGCTGGCTCATACGAGATCAGGGTAACTGCTGGTACTGCTGATACAGGAGATACTCGTGTTGCGATTGTCGCACCGGTAGTTGTAACTGCCTCTGTTGACACTAGTCTTACCTTTACGGTAGCCGGTGTTGCAGCTACAGGTACAGTTAACCAAGAAGACATCACAGCTAGTTCAACCGCTACTTCTATTCCATTTGGAGTACTTGAAGCAAACACTGCTACCACAGCAGCTCAAAGGTTGACAGTAGCCACCAACGCTAGTTACGGTTTTGCTGTGACAGTTGAAGTTGATCAACAATTGACTTCTTCTACTGGAGCAGATATTGATGGGTTCAGTAATGGTTCGTATGCTACGACACCAATTGCATGGGCACCACCATCACAAAACATTAGTAACGAAGATACATGGGGCCACTGGGGTATCACCACTGATGATGAAAATCTCACTGCTGGTCTAACTGATCCATTTGATGTGGGTGGTACAGGTCAGCTCTTCGTTTCAGCCTCAACAACCCCTGTTGAAGTGTTCCGTCACAACGGTCCTTCAGATGGTACGACACAAAATATCGGTCGTGCTACAGTTGGTTACAAAGCCGAAATTTCACCGCTTCAAGAAGCGGGTGACGACTACACCGCTACGCTGACATACGTAGCAACGCCAGTGTTCTAAAGAATATTGGTCCAAGCTTGGAGTAATACAGCAAAAAACCCTATCTCCCACCACGAGTAGGGTTTTTGCTTTGTGTAAAAACACAAAAAGAATTTTTTTGATAACGTATACTATAGTAGATATGAAAAGCTTTTTCGGGCTCCTTTGTTTGTTAGCAGTTTTTGCTTACACTGCGCCAGCCTTGGCGGCTACATTGTATATAGACCCTAGCACCGCCACCTTAAATCGTGGAGATGCTAAGACTTTGGCTATTCGTCTTGACACCAACGAAGCTGAAGGAGAGTGTATCAATGCTATAGATGGCGTATTGACCTACGATGCCAGTATTGTGCCTGTCGATGTTTCTTTGGGCTCTTCAATTTTGTCGATGTGGGTTGAGAAGCCAACTATTGATAAAGAAAATAGACGCATTACTTTTGCTGGTGGTATACCAAACGGGTATTGCGGCAGAGTAGAAGGGGATCCACGTCTTACCAATGTCCTTTTTGAGCTTATTGTCCGTGCTCCCGGGTTGCAGGTTGGTGGTGGGGAAGCCAGTAATCAAGCCTTAGTTCAATTCGCGCCTGAAACCACTGTTTATCTCAATGATGGTTTGGGTACTAAACTAGCCGCGGGTACACTTGGTACGACTTTAACACTTAGTCCAAGCATCGGCTCAGAAATTGTTGATGAATGGCGTGAAGAAGTGGCAGCTGACACAATTCCACCTGAAGAATTTTCGATTGGCTTATTTAAAGATGAGTTTGCTTTTGAAGGTAAGTATGTTATTGAGTTTAATACCACCGACAAGCAAACTGGAATTAGTCGTTATGAAGTGATTGAAGAAAGTGAAAAGGAAGCTGGCTTATTTAATTTTGGAGCAGCCACCGCACCTTGGGTTGAAGCGCGTAGCCCGTATGTACTAAAAGATCAGTCACTAAATAGCACCATTAGAGTGCGTGCTATTGATAAAGCTGGTAATGAATATGTGGCTAGTCTAGCGCCACAAAATAGTGGCACTAAGGCAGTATGGTTGCCTTATGTTTTGATCGGCGCAGCACTACTGGTAGTAGTACTAGCTCTTTTGACTGTTATTTTGACGATAAGACGCAGAAGAAGAAAACTAGCGGCTGAGGTTTTGCCAGCAACTTCAACAGAAGTTCTAACAAACGATCTTAATTTACGCAAAAAAATATCTGATGTCGAGACCGAAGGCGCAGAGGAGACTGATAAATAAATTAATTAATTGTATGTTTGACAATACCTCTACATTAAGAGAAATATACTCACTAAAGTTGTTTGCTTTTGTCGCCGCTCTTTTCTTTTTGCCGCTTGTGTCTTTTGCATCTACCTTGTCACTGGCTCCAGCCACCGGTGTATATACTATCGGTAACACCTTCAGTGTTAGTGTGGTGGTAAACACCAAAGGAGCGCCTATCAACGCAGCAGATGCCACTATTACGTTTAATCCTAAAGAGTTGAACGTAGTCGGCATATCAAAAGGTTCGACTTTCAATCTCTGGACCACCGAGCCAACTTACTCAAATAGTGCTGGTACTGTGAGCTTCAGTGGTGGAACACCATCTGGGTATACAGGCAGCAATGGTACTATTATGACCATCACTTTTAAAGCAGTCGGAGCTGCCACTGCGAGAGCGTCTATTACCAACGGTTCGGTCTTGGCTGCAGATGGCCGAGGTACAAATGTTTTGACAGCCATGAATGGTGGTACTTATACAATTAGTGCAGCCGCAGCTCAGCCAACCGCTGAAGTGGTGGTAGAGTATGTTGCACCAGCTAATACACCAGCTGCACCGAAAATAACCTCAACTACACACCCACTTGATACTTGGTCAAAAGAAAAGACAGCCAAGCTTAGTTGGACTCTACCAAGTGATGTCACAGCAGTCAGAACACTACTCGACAATAGCGCAAGCGCTGTACCAACAAAAGTTTACGACACACCAATTAGTTCGATCACTTTAGATAATTTGGATGAGGGAGTATCTTACTTCCATTTACAATTCCAGAATGAAGAGGGTTGGGGTAAGGTGGCGCACTACAAACTAGCGGTTGACTCACAAATTTCTGAAGATTTCAAATTATCTCTAAAAGAAGGAGCTAATCTGGCTAATCCAGAACAAATTCTCATAGTCACTGCTCCAGAAAATAGCGGAGCGCCCCTAGCCAAGTACAAAGTCCAACTAAACGGCAGTGAGCCATTTGAAGTTGCCGATTCAGAAGGGAAGGGAGAGATAAAACTCCCAGCTCTCACCCCTGGATATCAAACAGTAGTGGTTGAAGTCTTTGATGCCGCTGGTAATAGTAAGATTGTCTCATATTCATTTACGATTGAGGCTTTCGAGGCACCACGCTTCACTGATTTTCCAACCACTCTAAACCCCGGTGTCATACCAGTAGTGAAAGGGCAAACCCGCCCTCGTTCTAGTGTGGCTGTCTTGGTCTCAAAGTCTGGTACTGAAGACAGAACCTACAACACGCAAAGTAATGAAGCAGGAGAATTTAGCTTTATTCCAGATGGTGCTCTTGATAACGGTGTTTATGTTATTAAGGCTGTGGCTACTGACGAATTTGGGGCAGTTAGTGCACCAAGTGAGGAAATCCGAATTGCAGTCCAGCCGACTGGTATCATTAAAATTGGTAGCCTGATGGTCAGTTATCTGTCGGTTATTATTCCTCTTATTGCTCTCCTGATACTCACCGGCCTTGGCATTATCTTTATATTCGGCCGCATGAAGCACTTGAAGACTGTAATTGGTCGAGAAACTAGTGAGGTAGCAGTTAGTCTTGATGAGCAATTTGCTAAAATTGCCGCTGTTCTTGATGAAGAGGAGGATAAAATTAAGTCTTCACGAAAAACCAAAAAATTAACAGTGGCCGAAGCTGAGTTCATAGCCAAACTTCGTGCTACAATTGGCGTAGCCGAAACCGAGGTTGAAAAAGAAGTACAAGATGTGAGTGCAATTGTTAGTAAAGGTAAGTAATTTCAGTATGTCAAATAAAGTAATTATAGGAATGATTATTGGTCTCGTTGGTGTTTTTGGACTGGTAATTTTTGTGCAAAATTATGTAACCTCATCTATTGACGATAAATTAGAGAAGACCGCTCTAGCTTTGGACGCTCAAATAGCCAAGCAAGATTTGATGTTAACTACCATCGCTGATTTATCTAGACAAAGCGGCGCTGATGAGATAACTGAAAAAATTGTTGTTGACTGCGCACCAAATGAACGTGAACGTTTTGATCTTCTCCTAAATCAACTCTCTGGCACTATTACCAGTGTTGAGTTGAAGGAGTTGGATATATTATTTTATAAGTGCGGTCGCTTCTATGCTGACAGGAAAGCGGTAATGTCGGCCAGACTCCTACGTGAGGTGCAGATTTATCAAGAGAATATTGCTTTGCGTGAAAGTGTGGTTGGTGTTGATGAAGTTCTGAAACAAAAAGCGGTCAATTGGCAACAAGTATCTGAAATGGAAATGAAGCTTTCTGAACATTTTAATAACCTTGTTGAATTACAGGGTGATATCATTTTGACTTTGCTGGCTGGTAAAAGTAGAACATCACCAGAGATTACGTCTACTTTGGAAGAAGTTTCTAAAACTAGAAGTGAAATGGCGGTTCTCTCGCAACAGATTGAGAAGTTGCGAACAGAAATGCGGCCAATATGAAATTAGTAAAGCGTTTTTTTACACTGCTTGCGCCATCGCTTTTTTTGCGAGACACTGCAACTGTGCATTACGCTTTTTCATTTTTATTTATTTTAGCGGCTGCCATTGGTATGGCGGCTGTACTTGGTGGCACATCATCATATATTAGCCTCACTAGCTCAGAACAATTTGTCACAGCTGGGCAGGAGTTTACTATTGCTGTGTCAGCTTATGCTCACACGCCGGTAAATGCGCTTGATATAGATATCGCTTTTTCACCTGACATGGTAGAAGTTTTGAGTGTAGATAAAGGTGAGTCAGTGATAACGCTTTGGACTAGTGAACCAACAGTAGAAAATGGAGTGGTTAGTTTAAGCGGAGGCACCTACCGAAAAGGTTTTGTAGGGAAGCACCACATTGCCACTATTAATGTAAGAGCAAAAACTACCGGCCAAGCCAATTTTGTCACTAAATCTTTGGAGTTATTGGCTGGTGATGGAAAAGCCACCCCAGTTTCAACCAGTTTGTCTGAAGGAGTGCTGTCGCTCCGTATTGTTGAGGATGCTCCAGCCACTCTCGATGAAGAAGCGGTGTTTGTAATTGTTACAGATATTGATGGCGATGGTAATGTAGGACTCGATGATATCAGTTCCTTTATGGCGGCGTGGGCAAGTAGGAAGCAATTGTATGATTTCAATAATGACGGACAGATGTCATTTAAGGACTTTTCAATCATTCTAGCGACATATTTCAAGTCTTAAGCTAAGACTGTTGATAAAAAAGCAGTAAATTTGACAGACAATTGATATTATTGGTGTGATGGGAATGAATAGGGCTACACAAGTAGTTGCTTTCAGTCATGGTAAAACAACGAGAGATAACAATCGAAAAATCACCAGCGAAAGCGTCAGTACCGCTTTATAGGTTCGTATTTACGGCGACTTTTTCGTCGATTTTGACGATGTGTCTAATTGGCTCGTTTTTGTTGCAACCGATCAAAGTAAGTGCTGCTGAAGAAGATGAAACCCTAAGCGATTTACAAATTACTGATGAGCTCATCGAGCGTGTGCAAGAGACAGAAGCTTTGCCATTGCCAGATGAGTCACTGGAAGAAGTTTCTCTAAATTCAGACAGTGATGTGGTAGAAGAAGTGACTACTGAAGATGTTGATGATTTACCTTCAGCTCTGGAAGAAAATGTCTCTTTAGTAACGCCTGAAACTGAGAGTACACGAGAATATCAATCTAACGATGATACTATGACTCCTGCTGAAGACACGTCAGATGATGCTGGTGCATCAATCGTAGAAGATTCCTCAGAGACAGCCTCTACTTCTCTTGATGAGCCAACGGAAGAAATACCAGTCGACGATGAAGTACTGCCTGAAAATAATGAAATTCCAAGTGAAGAAACCGTAGCCGAAATTGCTACCACTACCGAGATTGCTGAGGTTTTAGAAACTGCTACTACCACCGAAGAGGCTACTACGACCGAAAGTGCTATTCCGTTTTTGACAGTAGAAAGTGATCAAATGATCCAATTTGATAAAACTGATTGTGTTGCAGTTGCAGACGGATCGTTTTACTGTCAACCAAAAGAAGAAGCACCAGCTGTTACCACTGATGGTCTATTTTCACTACCTGACGCTGATGGTGATTTAGAAATATTTATGCAAAAGGAGGGGCAGATGACGCAAATCACCCACAACTTTGTTGATGATGCTGCTCCACAATATGACGCCGCTTCTGATAGTCTTGTGTGGCATAGGATGGTTGATGATCGCTACCAAATTATTATTTATGATGTTAGCTCTGGTGATGAGACACAACTTACCAATACTCGTTCCAACAACATGAGTCCATATCGCTTTGACAATTACGTCGCTTGGCAATACTGGAGCAATGACGCATGGCAAATTATGCTTTTTGATGGCGATGAAGTAATACAACTCACTAATACAAGTGAACACAACATTGCCCCTGCTATCAGAAATGGTTTGGTTGTTTGGCATAGAGTCGCGGGTGCCAATAGTCAGACTATTGAAGTGTATGATTTGAGCTCAAAGACTTATATGACTATTGATGACACTGATGGTGGTTCGGTTTCAAATCCCCGTATGGTTTTGGTATTTGAATCAACTCTCCCAACTGGTGATGTGGTAACAAAAGGTTATGATCTTGCTACTGGGGAAGTCACTTCCTTTGCTGCCACCCCAGCCGAATTGCCTGAAGAAATTCCTGATCCTGAGACTACTGGTGAAACACGTGCTCTTATTCAAAATAAAACATCTCATGAAGACGAGATTGAGAATTTAAATGGTAATGAGCCGGTGGGGGCAGGTAATGGTTCCACTACTCCCGCAATTGCTAATTCATCGGCCAGTTCATCATCGGAAACTGTGATATCAGACTCTAATATCGCTACCACTACACCAGTAGTGTCTGGTTTGACTATTGATCTCCGCGAGGCGCCGGCGTCAGTTTTAAAGCAGGCTCTAGAGTCAGATTTGATTTTACCGACATTTTCTGAAATTGAAGCTTCGTCAACTATATCGTCTGAGTAGTTCTCCCACACCATTTTCTTGGTAGTTCTTGCGGAGCATGAGAAAATAAAGGCATGAGGAGGAATCCTGTGTTTTTTTTGCATGCTAGTGGTATCTATCAAAGATACACCACGCTGTTTTTATTGTTGGCGATTTTTACATCGCAATTAAGTTTTTTAAGTTTTTTAAAACCTGCTCCTGCTGAAGCGGCGGTGGTGACAATTGACTCCACTACTAGTACAGATGCCAACGCCTACTTTTTTGGTGGATCACAAACAGTATTTATTTCAGATCAGGTAGGATACAAGTTTTACGTGGATAGCACGGGAGCCTGTGTGTATAGTAAAACTACCAACGGCGGTGGAGGGTGGGGAGTGGCAGTGATAGTTGATGCACAGACAGACTGTGCCAGTATTGCTGTTTGGTACGATCAATGGACACCGGGTGATTATGGTAGCTATATTCATATTGCCACCATGGAGACAGCTTCTACTCCTGACCGACTTTATTACAACCGTCTTGATACCACAACTGATACTAGATTATTAGGGACTGCTCCTATTCAAACCTCGGCTAGTTCAAGTCAAGGAGGTACTTTTACTTCTGGTACAAACAACGTGACAATATCTAAAAGCACAACCGGTGAAGTTTTTATGGCAATTTCAGATGGTTCCGATTCTTTTGTGGTGCGTTGTTCTACAAATTGTAATCTTGGAGCTAGTTGGACAGAAGCTGGGTCAGCCTTTATGGATTTGGACAACGACTGGAACATTCTTATGCCACTTTCTAGTGGGCAAATGCTTTTGATCAATCGTGATATTTCTGCTAACGCCGTAAGATCTCGTGTTTGGAATGGTTCAGGCTGGTCGGTTAGTTGGACTAATGCCGACACGAGTGCTGTTGAAAGTGCCACTTACGACACTGGCATGGCCGCCACAGTCGATGTTAGTACAGGTGATATTTTGCTGGCATATGCGGTAGATCATGACAACTACACTACTTTAGATCACGATGTCCGAACCGCCCGTTTCTCGGCTGGCTCTTGGACAAATACAGCCGATGTTGTGACTAACCATGCCACGAGAGGTCTAGTTGAAGTGGCCATTGCTCAAGATTCAAATACTGGAAATGTTTACGTAGCCTACAGTATGCGCACTACTCCTGGTACAGCTGGTACGGGAAATATTTATTATGCGAGCTCCACAAGTGCGATGTCTTCATGGGGGACAGAGAGAGGGCCGGTCAATTCCGCTGCGGGAGATTTCCGCGGTATGGGAATGAATCTTATGAGCGATGAAAGAATATATGTCACTTGGTATGATCCATCACCTGATGATGTATTTGGAGAAACTATCGCAGACATATCGCCAATCATAAAATTGACTGCCAGCGGCACACCCACCTCAACTATCACCGCTAGTACCAGCAATGTCTATACTGGGGGCAAACTAGTGCTCAAAGAAACAGTAACGAGCCGTAATGTGACAGACATTGTTATTTCTGAGAGTGGCACTGTGGCTGCCAATACCGCAATTGCAAATGTGAAGCTGTTTTATGATTTGGATACGTCAAATCCTTACGATTGTGCCAGTGAATCATATGGTGGTTCTGAGTCGCAATTTGGCAGTACAGACACTAATGGTTTTTCGGGTGCTGATGGTACTTCGGCTTTCACAGGACTAGTGTCGGTATCGCCGACGCAGGCTATGTGTATTTATCCTGTAGTTGATGTGCTTGATGCTGCCGTAGATGGTCAGACTCTGTCAATTTCAATTGAATCGCCAAATGATGATGTACTAGTCAGTGGCGGTCAGCTCGTGATGCCGACTGGGCCAGTACGCTTTTCTACTAGCACCCAGATCCGAAATGATAATGTCACTCAAGTCCACTATCATTGGCGTAATGACAACGGTAACGAAACTGGCGCTACTTCCGCCACTGCTGGTGTGCAAGATACAGCCATACCGGCTTTGCAAGCCAGTAACACTAGACGCTTGCGTATTGGTCTTAGTAACGAGGGTTCGCTACCAGCTGCTACTACTACTTATCGTTTGGAATACGCAGAAGCTATTACTACCTGTAGTGCAGCTACGGGCTGGATCGATGTAGGCGCTGCCAACGACGCATGGAATATGTCAAACTCGTCTTTTATTACAGATGGATCAAATACCACAAATATTGCGACCGCGAGCGGTGGTGTCTCAGATGAAAACACCACTTTCCTTAGCACCAACGGTGGCTTGCGTGACACATCCTCGCAGACCGGTTCTCTGGCACTATCTAGTACAAACTATGTTGATCTAGAATTCTCCATCGTGGCTTCTTCTAGTGCGGTCGAAGGTTCAACCTACTGTTTTCGCGTGACCGCATCTGGCACTCCTTTAACTACCTATAATAATTATGGTGAAGTAACTATCGCGGCTGACTTGTCTGTTAGTGCGACAGGTACAGCTACTAGCACAGTTTTGATACCAACTACTAATAGATACTTGGGTGGTACTTTCGTACTTAAAGAGAATGTATCTAGTCGAAATGTCACTAGTATCACTTTGTCTGAATTTGGAACAGTCAATGCCTCAACTGGTCTTGATAACATTAAATTATTTTATGACTTAGATAATAGCGCCCCCTACAACTGTGCTAGTGAATCATATAGTGGCTCGGAAACTCAATTTGGCAGTACTGACACGGATGGTTTTTCTGACGTTAACGGTAGCTCAACCTTCAGTGGATCTGTGTTGGTTTCTACAACTTCAATTATGTGTGTTTATGCTGTTGCCGATATTACCGATACTGCACTTAATGGCGAAACTATCAAACTCGGTTTTACTTCACCGGCTTCAGACGTGGTAGTTAGCTCTGGTTCTGTTTCGCCGTCAGTGTCCATTTATCAAAATGGTACTACGACATTAGCGGGAGCGGTAATGACACAAGAAAATTATCATTGGCGCAACAATGACGGCAGTGAAGCTACTTCTACTTCCGCTACTGTCGGTAATGAGAATACTGTTTTGACTGATCACTCTAGGAATACTCCTATCAGACTGCGCGTTGGTCTCAGTAATGAAGGAGCTGCTACCTCGGCTACTTCGACTTATGTCTTGCAGTTTGGTCCAAAGGTAACTACTTGCGGGAATGTCGGTGTATGGACTTCGGTTGATCTTTATAGTGATGACTGGGATATTTATAACTCAGCTTTTGTAGCTAATGGTGATAATACTACCAATATTGCTACCTCTACCGGAGGTATTTCAGATTCCAACACCACCTTTATTTCTGCCAATAGCGGCGTGCGTGATACTTCTGCCACCACTTCAAACTTACAATTTAGTCCTACCCAATTTACGGAATTGGAATTTAGTCTCACTTCGACAAATATCACTGCCTACAGTACTACCTATTGTTTTAGACTAGCTAATAGTGTTGGTGGAGCTCTACCTTCGTACACTAATTATGCTGAACTTACTACTGGACCAAAGCGTGACTTTAAAGTCCAGCGTGGACTTACTACTCTAACTGGAACATCAACAGCGTTAGTAGCGGGTGTAGACTATGTCGCACCAAGTAGCTCTAGCTTGGCTTTTGTGCGCATTACTGATGCTCATCATACTGGTCCAGGGCGCACCACTGCTGGTGGTGGCGCACAAAACGCTGACGACATCACTGCTTACATTGCCAATCCAAACAACCTTGTAAGTAGTTTTACTATTGCTCGACCAACGACCGCGACTGGTAACGCGCGAATTAACTGGGAGATCGTCGAATTTATTGGCGATGCTGGGACAGATAATGAAATGTTTGTAAGAACAGCTTCTAGTATAAATTTTCCAAGTGCGAGTACGACCGCCACTGGTACAGTAGTGTCTGGTATTAGTGACGATAGTGATGTGGCAGTTTTCATTACGGGTATCCAAAACCAAGATATCGCCAGAAACGTTTATTATGCCGGACAGGTAACAGCCGAATGGGATGCTGCAAATAATAGACCCATATTTAAGCGAGGAGCTGGTGGAGCAATTATTAATGTAAGTTACGCCGTTGTGGAATTCACTGGGCAAAACTGGCGCATTCAAAGAGTTGAACATACTTACACTGGTACAAGTACTGAAACGGAAACCATAACACCCGTAAACAGTTTGGCGCGTACTTTTATCCATACCCAAAAACGAATGGGAGCCCAAGGTAACGTCAACAACTTTGGACACGAGGTATGGCTATCGAGTATTGGTGCTGTCTCTTTTGCTCTTGAGTCGGCCGCTACCGTGCCGAGTGCGCATGTCTCGGTTGCTTGGGTCATTGAGAACCAGCAAACTAGTAATGGTGCTATGAAAGTACAGCGTACCAACGGTACAACCAACGCCGGTACAGAGCCGGTGACTTTGCCTATCTCTATCTTTACGCCAATTGATTCGACTGCCAATGCCTCTATATTTGTAAATACAAAGGTACAGGGAGCCAACACCACTTTCCCTTTGCCGATGGCGGGTGCGCGTATCACTGGGACTTCTACTTATGAATTGTGGCGTAGTGAAGCTTCTGGCTTGATGACCTACAGAACAGAAATCGTCGAGTGGCCAATTAATGGTCTGGCTATCCGACAAAATGCTTATCGCTTTTATGTCGATAATAATGAAATAACACCAACCGATCCGTGGCCTCTGGGGGCAGAAAACATTGATGAAAGTGCAGTGCTTTCAGCTTCCGATGAGCCTTTGGGTGAAGGGGAAAGAGTGCGCTTGCGTATGTCCTTCAAAGTAGCTAACGCAACTTTGCCGGCTGGTCTTTATGATTTTAAATTGCAGTATGGTCTGCGCTCGACTCCTTCTTGTACTGCCATTGCTAGTTGGACAGATTTGGGAGCTGCAGGGAGTGGAGCTATCTGGCGTGGCTATGCAGCCACTGGTACAACAAATGGTGTAGCTGTTTCTAGTTATCCGGCTACTAGTTCTGAATTGAAACTTTCTGTATCTGATGTCGGCGGTAGCTTAATTGAAGAAAATCCAGCTCCTGCGAACCCTTATTTGGCGCAGGCTGGTGATGATGTTGAGTTTGATTGGTTTGTTGAACATAACGGCGCCATCGAAAGAAGCTTCTATTGTTTCCGTATGGTTAAGAGTGATGGTACGACACTTGATGGCTATTTTGATTATCCGCAAGTTCGTACGGCTGGTTTTTCTCCGGTAACAAAAAATTGGCGTTGGTATGGTGATGCTGAAAACGAAACACCAACCTCAGCTTTGTCATCAGAAAATGTGGCACCAATTGAAGTACAAAACCAAGATGTTATAGCACTGCGTGTGACGGTGGGTGAAAAGAAAAATGTTCTTGGACAGAATGTTAAGTTCAAACTCCAGTATGATGAATCAAGTGATTTCTCAAACGCCCGTGACGTGGTCTCGACTACTACTTGTCAGGCTACTTCCACTTGGTGCTACGCTGCTGGTGCGGCGCTAGACAACGCCACAGTCACTACAAAACTTCTAACTGACGCAGACACTTGTACAGGTGGAATAGGGAATGGTTGTGGTAAACACAATCGTTCGGGCGCTTTTACATCGGGACTCACACATGCTGCCGGCGCTAACGCTGAATATTCTTTCTATCTGCGTCATGCGGCAGCGAGAGCCGGTGCAGTGTACTATTTCCGTTTGTATGAGGTACTTGAGGACTTACCAGTCATTGCCAATACTGGTGAAACTTATCCAAGTTTGGTAGCTGAGACAGCCAAACTCACATTTACGGTAACTGGTCTAAACGCTGGTACAACCACTTCTGGAGTGACACTAACCGCCACTTCCGCACCGTCAATAATTGCTTTTGGTTCGCTGCCAATTAATGCAGACGCCTACGCCGCTCATCGGGTATCGGTAAACACAAATGCAACTGAAGGTTACAAAGTCTTGATGTTTGCCAGACAACAGCTCTTAAACACCTATGGTACGCCAATTGCGCCAATCACTGGTACAAATCTAGCGCCAACTGCATGGCTTACTGGATGCGTCACAAGTGCTGATGGTTGTGTCGGGTATCATACAACCGATGCGACACTAGCTGGTGGTTCGACGAGATTCTCACCACTTGACAGCTATGCAGGATTGTCTACTTCTACCGCGGAAGTAATGTATAGCCCTATTCCAGCAAACGAAAGTCATGATATTCTATATCGAGTAAAGGTTGGTCCAGAGCAGCCGGCTGGTACTTATGAGACTGAAGTGGTGTATATTGCTCTCCCAACTTACTAAAGTATGTATCGCGTAATTTTACTACTTGTAACTTTTATTTCACTCACGGCACCATATTTGGTATGGGGCAGTGAATATGTGGTTACTCCGCGGGTGATAGATAGAAATGTTGAGGCTAGAGATCTTTTAAGTGAAACAATAAAAATTTCCAACACCAGCGCGACACCGATAAAGGTCTATCCAACAGTCAACGCCATAGATATGGGCGCTGATGGAGAAATAATCGCCTTTACCGCTCCTGTCACTACGGATCAAACTACAAACATCGCTAGTTGGCTAGCGATTGCCCGCGGCCGTGTAGAACTTTTACCAGGAGAAACAAAAGAATTACCGCTTTCAATCACCATAAATCCTAATGCCAAACCGGGTACTTATTACGCTTTTATTGGTTTTGCTGAAGGTCACAACCGTGATGAGGCCGAAGCGACTGTTGCGGCTGGTCGCGCACCCGGTGTTACTCTTAGTCTCACCATCGCTGATGTAAAAAATGAATATCTGCGTCTGAATCAATTTTCTGTTGAGCGCTTTGTCCGTAGTGGTACTGAGGCACCTGTCACTTACGAGTTGGAAAATATTGGTGATAAAGCCGTTGTACCTACCGGAGAAATTATTCTTTATGATGTACGAGGTACTGAAGTTTCATCAATCACTGTCAATCCAGAAAACAAATCAATTCCAGCCGGTGGCAAAGAAACTTTTACGGGTTCTGTTTCAGACACAGGTGCCTTCGGTCGTCATAAAGCTTTTCTAAATGTGGAATATGGCAGTGGTCAACGTGCTAATTTGTACGACACGACTTTCTTTACAGTCATACCATTTACTATACTTCTAGTTGCTTTTGCCATTCTCCTGACTATTACTTTATTCCTCACTTTGCTTTATCACCGCAAGCAGAAAAGATCTTTTGTTTATCAAGATGACGAATCGGTGGCGTTGTATGTACGAGAAGGAGTGACTTCAAATATAAAAGATCATGATATCAATCTCAAAAAAGAATAATGCCTTGCTTGTAGCGGCGTTTATATTTGCGCTCTTTAATGTTAGTTTAAACTTTATTTATGCCGAAGAGTCTGTTGGGCAGACTTTGAGTGTATCACCTACTTTATTTGAGATGAAAGCCAGCCCTTCGCAAGAGTGGGAGAGTGAAGTGCGGGTTGTCAATGTTAATGATTATGATCTTCTGGTTTACCCTCAGGTTGTAAATTTTGCCCCGCTTGATGAATCTGGTCGCGGTAGTCTCATACCTGTCTTTAGTGAAGAAACACAAGGACGAACTCTGGCTGAATGGGTTAATGTACCAAAAGATCCGGTTTTGGTGCCACGTCAACAGACTGTTACAATCCCGATAAAAGTCAAAGTACCACAGGATGCAGCTCCTGGCGGGCACTACGCAGCAGTGCTTATAGGAACAAGACCACCAGAGAATGAAGACAAATTATCTCAGGTACAAACAGCCCAGTTTGTTACTTCGTTGTTGTTTGTGCGGATTGCTGGTGACATTGTTGAGTCCGGCTCGATTCGGGAATTTACAACAAAAAAGTTGATTTCGCAAAAACCAGAAATTGACTTGTCTTTGCGTTTTGAAAACGATGGTAATGTACATTTGCAGCCGCAGGGTGATATTGTGATTTACAATATGTGGGGAAGTGAGAGAGGTGTGATACCAATCAACCATCAAACTCACTTTGGTAATGTACTACCGCAGAGTATAAGAGAGTTTGTATTCTCATGGAAAGGCGAGACCTCCATTTATGATATGGGCCGCTATAAAGCCGTAGCAACACTTGGTTACGGAGATGAGACAAAACAATTTGATACTTCAACCACTTACTTTTGGGTGATTCCTTATGTTACTTTACTGTTTACTTTACTCGGGCTTGTTGCCTTCGGTGTTTTGGTTATGTGGTTGGTGAGGAAATATATTGAGAGAATGTTGGCTCTATCAGGAGTGGCGCCACATCAGCAGCCGTATATACCGCATCATGTCAGAGCAAATAAAGTTGATGAAGGTACTGTGATTGTAGGTCGTTATGCCAATATCAGTCGGCCAGTAAAAGTTGGTGTATCTGATTTGAAAACAAAACTCAAGGCTACTGAGACTATCAAAGCCAAAGCGAGAGCGCTTTATGAGTTTGTTTTGACTTACAAACTATTTTTCTTCGGTTGTCTTGTCGTTTTGGCATTTATTGTTGTTGTCATTGTGATAGTGAAAGCTGTAGCTAAAACTGAAACAAACTATGAAATTACTATCGGCAACCCAGATTCAGCAGTTTCCTTAACAGCTGAAGATATTGCTTATAACGCATTGCGTCAGACTGTGCCACTGCCAGAAAACACTTTAAACAATACAGCCGTAGAAGTAATTAATGTCAGTGGTCGCACAGGTGCAGCGGCAAACACTCGCTTCATTTTGGAAAATGCTGGCTATACCGTGAGTCAAATGGAATCAGACGAACAAAGATCGGATGCTAAAACGGTAGTTGTTTATGATAAGCAGAAACAAGAAGAAGCGTTGGCTATTAGCAAGGTACTAGATGGTGCACTTTTGTCGGCCAGCGATGAGGTAGATATGTTGGGCAAAATTGTGATATATGCTGGTAGTGACAGTTTACCGACAGCCAATCAGTAATTCGTGATATAATAATATAACTACAGTCACGAGCTCGTTTATTCGTTCATTAGTTATATATGAATACACAAACTATAATTTTGTCTGTCGGATTGTTGGCTGCTTTAGTTGTCGGTATGTTTACCTACACCTATTTAGCTCGCGAACAGTCAGAACAAACACCAGTCCCACAAGCGCCCGTCGAGACCCCGCTACCAGATCCTTATGGTATTACTCGCATTGAAGCTAAACATTTTTATCGTGATGGTGTGCATACCATTGTCGGAGAATTACCGATGCCAACACCGTGTGATCTTTTAGAGTCCACTGCTCGTGTCGCTGAATCTTATCCAGAACAAGTCACATTTGATTTTACAGTCATAAATAATGCTGATAACTGTGCTCAAGTCGTCACAGTGCAGCGCTTTATGGTGCAAGCTTCCGCTTCTGATCAAGCTAATTTGCAAGCTACCTTTAGGGGTAGGCCAGTAGAGCTTAATTTGGTTGAAGCCGACCCATCAGAATCGCCAGAAGATTTTGAACTTTATATCAAGGGATAATTGATTATGACTTTTATAAAGCTTCACAAACAAAAAATTTCAGTCGCGCTTTTGTTGTTGGCAATTTTGTTGTTGGTATTTATCTACACCTACAGCAAAATTAATCCTCCAGCCTCAAATGAGGTCGCGGATGCAATTTTTGGCACATCAACTCAGAGCTATTACACTAACCTTGAAGGTGTGCCAGTGGATCTTTCTCAACATGTTGGCAAAATCATGCTTATAAATACTTGGGCGAGCTGGAGCCCTTTAAGTGCTTCAGAGCTTCAAGATTTAAATGAGGTGGCAGGTGAGTACAAAGATCGCGATGTTGTAGTTTTGGCTCTGAATCGAAAGGAAACAAAAGAACAAGCGATGCGCTTTTTAAACACTTTACCAAGTATTAACAACGTTAATGTAGTAATTGATACCTCTGACTACTTTTACAATTCAGTGACGGGTTATGCTATGCCTGAGACTGTTGTCTACAACAAACGTGGTGAAATTATTCGCCACGAAAGAACACCTCAAACCAAAGAGCAGTTGAGAGCCATTCTGGAGGCTGCACTAACAGAAGAAACAGATTAGTTGTTGTCTTTCATACACAGGTTTGCACTAGTTTAGTGTACTTAGCATTGCTATAGTATAAGAAGGTATGTTTCAAGGTCGCATTATCGAGTACACGTTTTTTTTCTGTGCGCTCGTTGTCGTTGGATACATTGTTTGGCAAATATTTGCTCCTTTTATAACCGCGCTTTCTCTGGCGGCTATTATTGTTATTATTTGCTATCCTCTCTACAATACCCTTTTGCGATTTGTCTCCCGAGGTAATCGCTCTATCGCTGCATTTTTGTCTGCGTTGATTGTGCTTTGTGCTATCGTGATCCCGCTAGCTTTAGCATCAAGTGTGTTGGTCAATGAATTTATGGCAGCTTATCGCTCAATGGAAACTGGCGGTCAATTGCCGATTGATACGTTTGCAGCTGATATTGAAAAAGAAGTACAAGTTTATGTACCAAACTTTGAACTAAATATTACTGAACAAATAAAAGAAAGTGCTGGCTGGTTTACACACAATCTGGGCAGTATTTTTGCTGGCACGGTGTCGATTATATTTTCTTTCTTTATTGCACTCTTAGGGTGTTTCTATCTGTTTCGTGACGGCCCAAAGCTGGTGAATTGGGGTATATCAATCAGTCCACTTAAAGATGTCGAAGATCAGGTGATAATGTCTCGTCTGGCGCAATCTATCCGCTCGGTGGCGACTGGGACAATATTGGTGGCTATTCTACAAGGTATTCTGGCTGCCACCGGCTTTGCTATTTTTGGAATTGAGCGCCCAATTTTGTGGGGTACATTTGCTGCGCTTGGTGCCTTGCTTCCGGGGATTGGCACCTTCGCCATAATGATTCCAGGGATTTTGTACTTGTTTTATGTTGATGAAGCCATGGCTGCTATTGGCCTCTCTATTTGGACACTGGCGACAGTTGTAGTAGTGGACAATTTTGTAAGTCCCCACCTTATGAGTCGTGGGAATGACCTGCATCCATTTGTAGTGCTTCTATCTGTAATTGGAGGCTTAACTCTTTTTGGCCCAATTGGCTTTATACTTGGGCCGGTGATGGTGAGTTTGTTTTTGGTGTTGATTGAGCTTTATGGTCAATACGTCACAAAGGATATTGTAGCGAAGGGTGTTGTACCGACAGCAGTTAGTGAGCCGATGGCTAAAGAAAAATCAAAGAAAGCAACAGCTAAAAAGATTAGTAGCAAAAAAGACGTAAAAGCACACGTTGTACCAGTGGTAAAAGAAACTTCAGTCGTCAAAAAGTCAGTTGTAAAAAAGAAAGATTTGACAGTTTCTAATAATGCGCTAGAAATAAAGAAGTTGGTAAAAGCTCCAAAGCGAACAGCCAAATCTAAACTCACTACCGTATGATCGAAAAGAAACAAGTTGAAACCATTTTGAAAGCCAATGGCCTACCTTCCACCGCTCCTGATGAGGAGATTCGTTCGGTTTTGATCAGTGCTCGCTGGGATCATAATGACGTTGATGCTGCTCTAATGGTACTTAAGGAAAACAAAGAGAGTAAAGCTTCGCATGTCGATACTATTCATAAAGTTTTCCATAGCGATGATCATTTAACACCGGCCGATATCAGTTCATTGTTGGGAGTAAAAGTGACTTTGGGAGCAGATGATGTTTTGGATATTATCGATAAAAGAAAGCGTGTCGAAAGAACACAAAGTTATATCGCTATAATACTGGGTTTGAGTATTGTCTTGCTCGGTTTAACATACTTGATGTATGTAGAACGAGCCGGTATCTTCCATGACACAGCCCAAGTCTTTGGTGGGGAATAGACTCCTTAAAATAATGATGATACTTGCGACGCTTTTAGTAGTGTCGTTTGTTTTCTTAATGACTTTTACAGTGCTGAACAGCAAAAAGATTACTTATATAAGTGTAAGTAATAAGGTTGAAAAAGTAAAAACTGAAATAATTGAGGAACCTGCAGTTTTGTTGCCTACCAAAAATGTATCGCCTCAACCGTTAGTAATGAGCTTTACTGGTGATATTATGCTCGGCCGCCATGTCGAATACTTAATGGATCAGTTTGGTAATAATTATCCGATTGAAAAATTGCCTGCTGACTTATTTGCAAGTAGCACCTATGTAATAGTCAACTTTGAAAGCGCTATGCGCGAACCACACATCAAAACTGCCAACAACACTATGGTCTTTTCCACCGCGCAAGACAAACTAGGATTGCTTTCCCGCCTACGAGTAACACATGCATCTTTGGCAAATAATCATGCGCTTGATTATGGTCTTAGTGGCTACCTAAATGCCAAAAGGGAACTAGTAGACATTAATATCGCCCCGTTTGGCAATCCAGCCGCTTTGTCGACATCAACTGTGGCCTACCTCTACGAAAAGGATCAGACTATCGCATTGGTCGGAATCAATGCTGTTTTTGTGGATCCTTTACCTAGCGAGATAGAAAAACTACTAGCATTAGTAAACGCTGAGAGTGACAAACAGGTTATCGTTATACACTGGGGCGAGGAGTATGAGTTAAATCACAGTGCGCGCCAAAGAGCTCTCGCTGAAGTCTTGGTTGAAAATGGAGCTGATTTGATTGTTGGCCATCATCCTCACGTAACACAAGATATTGAGATGATAGAAGGAGTGCCAGTTTTGTACTCACTCGGTAATTTTATTTTTGATCAATATTTTTCAGCCGAAGTACAAAGAGGTTATATAGCAGATGTGACATTCAATGCTGCTGGTTCGAGCACTATTGCCTTACGTCCTTATACACGCCACGATCGTTCTCAAAATCGTCTGATGACAGAAGTTGAAACGAGAGAATTCCTAGATTTACTCGCAAAAAGAAGCGACACATCTCTATATCAACAAATAAAGGCTCAAAATATTACTTTTTAAACACCTTGCAACTTCTACCTCATGCCGTATTATATAGAGCATAGTTACTTGTTATGTTTACGAAATTTGAAGTCGGAGGAATTGCATTGAGTATTACAGCGATGGCGGCGGCTTTGTATTTGTTGACGGCTAATTCTGGTTCAGTGGCTGAGTTAGCAAAAAATGAAGATCAATTAGCGCAAACCGGTTCTGTGTTTGTACAAGGTGATAATGATGCAGAGGCTTTAAGAGCGGCTTTGGTAGATGCTACCGATGCTAGTGGTAATGTAGAAAAAATGATAATTGATGATGTCGTAATTGGTACCGGCGAAGCTGTAAAAGCCGGTGACACTGTCACAGTGCACTATGTAGGTACACTTCAAAATGGTCAGGAGTTTGACAACTCAAACAAACGAGGTGAAGCTTTTACTTTTAAAGTTGGTGAAGGAAAAGTAATCAAGGGTTGGGATGAAGGAATTGTTGGTATGCAAGCAGGTGGAAAGCGTATCTTGGTTATCCCAGCCGATAAGGCCTATGGTGAAAACGGTTATGGCCCGATCCCAGGTGGCGCTACACTTGTGTTTGCCATTGATTTGATGGCGATTGGTGAGTAGTTTTGCAGGAGTCTCGTAAAGCGGGGCGGCACCTTTGGTGCCGCC
>JACCDR010697532.1_pt1 | contig 94333 bp, 90 predicted proteins | sample 7446431 | NCBI WGS metagenome assembly JACCDR01 (sample SAMN15323443, study PRJNA562643) | freshwater metagenome | isolation source: river surface water | place: USA:Blue River Watershed | collected 2017-08-17
GGTGCCGTTTCCTTTGGACGAGCGGTTGCCTTTACAGCGTCTTTCATTGCCCGTCTTGCTGCTGCATCGTCTTCTTCTTTTTTATCCCTTGCTTGTTGAGCCTGGACAAACAACTCAAAGTTGCCTATCTTCTCAAGCTCTTTGAAGTTGTCCGCTGCTACATCATGTGTATTGCGGAGTTCAGCCAGTGCTGATATAGCATCGGCCAGTTCGGCTAAATTATCAGAGGCGTTCATGCTATTGTCCAAGAAATCTTTGAACGATTTGCCTTGGTTTTTCTTTTGCCAAATCTTGAAACGCTTCACCAGCCCAGCCATGCTTTTGTCTTCAGTTGACACTTCAGTATCAACGCCTTCGAGACTGTTCAGTACTTCATTGTTATTGTTGATTTTGTCTACCAGTGCTGCTTGTTTTGAGGCAAGCTTTTTGTGTAGCGACAACATAGCTGCGTTATCGTCTGCTGTACTGGTAACGCCGTATTTACTGAGTATCTTTATCCCTTCATCTTTAGATACAGCACCCATCAACACCCCACGGAGTGTGTCCAGGTCATTGCGTAATGCTTCTTCAGTTTCATAGTCAGCCTTATAGTTGTGTACCCAAGTATTGACCGCCTTTTCAAATGGCAATGCAGAAGCTGCTTCATCATTCAATGCCTTGTACTGCGCTTCCATTGCATCCAGGTATTCCTTGTCTGCATCCAATCGCAGTTTGTGGTACGTCATGTAACCTGTAAAGTCCACGCCGAACTCAGCATCTGCAGATCCGTACTTTGATTTGTATGAATTGTAGGTGTCTTTTGCTTTCTTAATAGAAGCTATAGCTTTTTCAGCTTTCGTTTTGTATTCGTTGTCTGTCGTTGAAGTGGCAAATCCGGCCGCCATAGCTTCCGTTTCGTTGTCTTTGCCTTGCCCGGTGTTGCGTATGTTACCTGCCAAGCTTTGCGCTGCTTCGCCAGACATCTCTTCTGTACCTTCAATACCCTGTTCTACCATTTGTGCAACTTCCTCAGCTCTCTCGGAAAAAGGCTTGGTGTTGTCAAGGTTCGCAATTTCCTGAAACGTGTTCACCCAAGCTTCGTCATAGCCCATTTGTACAGCACGCAATGCTCCCACACTAAAGGCTTTGTCCAGCAGTGCTTGTTTCTTTACCGGGTCCACTTCTGCTTTGGCTTGGTCTATTATTGTTTTGTACGTGGTGAAGTCTTTATTGATGGCGTCAACACCACTTAGGTAGGAAGATTGCATACCCCGTATGTCCCTGGCAGCGTTCGATATGCGTATGTTTTCTTGTTTCAGCGTGCCGTCTTCGTTGTATACGGGCTGACCGTTTTGTAAGACAGGAACTGCCCGTTTCCAAGGCATAGCCACATTATCACTCAACATCTTTTGACCTCCTCCGGCAAGTGCGCCGACAATGAAGTTGAATGCGTTTTCTTTTGAGAAAGCTTCATCAAAGTACTTGCCAAACGACGTGAGGTCTTCGCCTATGGACGTACGACCGTTAACCAGATCCTCGCCACGGTTCTGGGCAAACTGGTTATTGACCTCTTCCGTACCTTCTTGTAAAGCTTCGCCTATGTAGGCCATGCGATTATGCCCCGTGGCAGTGGCGGCAAGTTTTTTGATAGTACCGGTAGATTGTTTCAGCGTACTGGCTATTTCTTCAAAAGACTTTCCCTGTTTCAGCAAACTGCTGATTTCAGTCTTCAGTGCTTGTTGTGCTACTTCAGTACCAGCCCGGAAAAAAGGAGCAAACATGGTCAGGTTGAGACCCGTATTCATGATGGTGTTGAGCCCTACAATACGGTTTCCGACTTCCCTGCTCTTTGTATCTGCTGCTGCCTCTGCTTCGTAAAGAGTCATACCTTCATCCATGTACTGTTGTATCAGCTTTGGACGCAATTCTCTTACAGATTGATTGGCTACCTGTATACCTTCCATATACGAAAGTGTTGCTGCATTTGCAAGCTGAGCGACTTTCATTGCTGTGCCTGCCCCTTTGATACCGGTTGCCAAACGGGCTATACCTGATAGTACCCGGGAGGTACCCATGCCAGGTATCATGAAGCCAATAACCGAAGACACTACCGAATCTGTCGTTTGCAGGTACGATGCCAAATCTCCAAAATCGAATAATCCGCCTTGTTGGTTTTTTCTGTAAATGTCGCCAAAAGGGTTCTTCATCCAGTCCATATTAACCGACCCTTCCGTGTCACCGCCTATATATGATATAGCGTTCAACGGCATCTCAATGATGTTGGCTGCGATGTTAGGTAGCAAGTTGCCAACGAACAGTCCTAGTTGTTCGCCGACAGATTGGTTCATACCACGCGTATCGTACATACCAGTACCAGCAGCATTCACTGTACCCTTTTGTAGATACCCAGCAAAGTCTTCTGGTACGTATTCACTGATACCCTGTCCTTCAGCTGTAAAACTAGCAGGCAGTCTCTTTGGGTCCACAAACCCCGATTTGGGAAATTCTAAGTCCGGCATTACTTCCTGGGTTTTAGCTGTCCTTCCATTATATTTTGTATGTAGAAATCCAGCTCATTCGGTGAATCAAAGTTTCTTTTTTCTTCGTATTGGTAAGAGCCTCCAGCATCTATCATAGGTTCTCCTCTGTCGTTGAACTTGAGAACTTTCAATGGCATCACATCACCCTTTTCGTCCAACAACTGGTATACTTGCTTCCCACCAACTGTGGCTTTTCTTGCGCTTATACCCTTGAAGGTCTGGGTCTGCGGCGCTCCGTCCATACCCATTCCTGTGTATTTGATTGGTACTGGTTCATAAGGTAGCGCGTTTGACAGTTGTCCTATACTATTACCACCAATAGCACTGAGGTACATCTGGTTGATCTCAGTGAACCCTGCGCTATTTGTTCTGGCAAGGTTGTTACGTGTTTGTCTGAGCATCTCTATGTATTGGGTCTTTGCATTACTGCTTCCCGGAGGGAACACTACAACTCTGGTTTGAGACGTTTTCTTTTCTTTATCGCCAAACACAACTGTAGCTGATAAAGATCCGTCCGGATTTAAAGAGGTGTTGATTATCTCTTGTAGGTCTAGCCCCTTAGCTACAGGTCTGTTTCCGCTTTCTGGTACAACAGGGTCAATCATATTCAGGCTTTCTCGCTGGTTTTTGAATATACCATCTAGCGCTTGGAACATAGGACGAACACTGGCATTACCTTCTACACTTATTATTCCAGTTCTTGTTACTGGTTCTGGCTTTATGTTTTTGTACAAGTTTTCCGCTCTGTTAACAAGTCCTGACATAGCAGCCATTAGAGCTTTCTTGGGATTTTTCTTCATGTCTGCCACTCTTTCCTTTGCTCCACGCTCAGCTTGCCAGTTGGCACCGCCACCTCCCAAGCTACCGCCGACAGGTATACCAAAGGTATCTTTGGTGTCCAGGTCTGTTGGAAGCAACTTGGTCAATGGCACTTTCGATTCGATAGCATCGATAAGGTTTTTAGCCTGTACATCGGATAACTCCATTATTTTACCTGTCTCAATCAAGGGCTTTACAAGTTTCCATAATGGCTCTCCCAGTACTTCTGCAAAGTGCTCACGCATGAACCCTGCCCGTCCTTGTTGGTATCTGGCTGCCTTTTGTTCTGCCACATTCAGTTGCTCTCTTATTTGCTCGGCTCTGGCAGGGTCTTTTGTTGCTTTGAGTTGTGCTGTTAAATCAGCCACTTCTGTAGCAACATTTCCAAAGTGGTCCTGTATTTTATCTCCTTGTTTGAACCCTGCAATTCTGCCATCAGCAATTGATGCAACAGTCGGTAGACCGTAAAACGGCTTGGTAGTAGACCCAGAACCATCCCCATCACCTATTTTGTGTACAGAGCTGATACTGTTCTCCCTACTAAAATGCTGGTATTTCGGCACACCATAACGTACGGCATCACCCACCAAATTGCTGAATGTTCCTTGTCTGGCTGCTTCTCCCATCGCTTGAGCGACAGTGTAACCTTGCTCCAGCATAGGCTCAATCTGTTTGCGTATTTCCGGTGGAAGCATTTCTGGTCTGACACGACTGTACTCCAGTGCCGTTAATGTGCCTTGGTAGTCTACCCAGTTCTTTAATCCCCGGTCAACCTGTGCTGCTGCAGCAATTATGTTTTGTACTTCTGCTGCCGTTATGTATTCTTTCTTTCCGCCAGCCACGTAATACACTCCGCCGGACCGATCCATTTGCAATCCCTCTCCAGCATCGTACTGCACTTTTTTACCTTGCAATGCAGCGTCCACAAACTTCATGATGTCTGGCTTCTCTACGGGCGACAGTTGTTTGTAAGCTCCTACCCATCTGCCAGTAACCGGGTCTTTTTTCTGCCCGCCATAAGCTGCGACCTCAGCGTTCCAGTGACGCTGTATATCAGACGGTGTCATTTTATACTTCTCGGCGTTCTTCTCCAAATCAGCATAACTGGCCATGGCCTGACCGTATGCTGCTTGCATACCTTGTGTTTGCTGGCGGAAATCCATAGCTTTTGCTGCTACTTCCTGCGTGAGGTCCTCGAAGTTTTGAGCTTTGTCCCATTTTGAGATGGTGTCTTGTACTCCTTTGTACAATTCTTTGGCCAACGCTTCGTCCTCAGGTAGTGCGACTAGCTGGTCTGCTTGTTGCTTCAGTACATCACGCCCATCTTTACCTTGTTCCCAAAACTTGTTTTTAATGTCAATGATTTTGGAATACTCCTGAATGGGAAAAGACAGTCTGGTTGGGACTGCCTGGCTATTGGAGAGACTGTATAATCCGTAGTTTATTGGCATAGGTTAACACATTTTGCGGAGTTTTCCTCCTTTTTGTAAACGAGGCATTTTACCTTCTTGGTTCTGACTGGCCCAGAACCGAATAGCTTTTGGTTTTACAGGCCAGCCATTAGCTTGAATGAGGAAGTGGTTCACTATTTCCTGCTTCCGCGTTGCATCAAAACCATCAGCACCGCGTATCTGCAGTACACCGTTTGCGTCGAGCTGTGCTTTTGTGCCGTATTTATCGTCTTCGTACGGCGGCTGGTTCACCATTACTCCACCCGGTTTGGCAACAGTTTGACCAGCCGGTACTCCAGGAGCATCAACCATATATCCCCAGTCCTCGTTCGGTTTGTAATAGCTGCTGTATTTGCCCTTCAAGCCAGCCGCCATCTTACCGGTGCTTATCAATTCGTCTTCAGTGACACCAGAACTGAGACTTGGTATGATGACTTTATCTATGTAGTCTTTCTCATTCCCTGTTCTTACGATACCATCAGCCGACTGTCCTGTTGCTGCAACAGCCCGGGCCCTTCTATACAGCTTACGTGTTCCTTCCGGCGTGTTATCGGTTCCTACATATTCATAACCTTCTGGTACCGAATCAAATTTCTTCATGGTACTTGGTGGCTTTAATGGACCGCCTCTTTCGTACGACACCCGTCTTACCGGGCCTCCTAGTTTGCGGTTACCAAAAACAGCTCTTTGCGTGTCAGCCATACGCGGTGCAAAGCGTTCTTGCGTGCCCCAAGGATCTGCCTGCATCAACATGTCCAGTTGCATTTTCTGGTTTTCTGTTCCTACATTCCTTGAACGCAAAGCCACAAGTTTGTCAGCTGCATTGGCCCAGTTGGCACTTTGCTGCGTGGCGTCTATTAATTGCCTGCCAGTTTCATTGTCATAAAACTCTTGCTGGTTAGCGCTGTTAATCATGTCTGTCCTGTTGTTCACTACATCAGCCTGGGCCGCAAGTTGTGCATTCAACTGGGCTTCTTGTGTACGTTGTTGGCCAATAGCGTCCAACCCTCTCACAAATGATTGCTGGCCTACCGCTGCTGCAGTATTCTCATCCAGGTTTCTATTAGCATTCACTTGTGCGGTACGTACTGCATCAGTAATAGGCTGTATGGATTGGCGTACTTGTCTTACCGGTACGCCTGAAGCGGCCCGGGCAAGTTTTGGTTTTGCCGGCCGGCGGAAGGAGTTAACAACATTCGAAATAAAAGGCACTACATCAGGCAGTCCTTCTTTTACCTTGTCAAGGTAAAGGCCAGCGGTCGGCTTTTTCTTGCCAATGGTCGCTTTTACCTGAGGCTTCATCTTGCCGGACGCAACTTTCACACCAAGCTTATCCAGCCCTTTTTTTGCTGAAGCAGCCATGTCTTCCATGGCAAACAAGTTCTTATATTGTGTGTCCAGGTCTTCCTGATCGAACTTGCTGGCCACACCCATAAGATGGGTTTTTTCCTCAAAGCCTATACCGCTTTTGAGTCCTCCCGCTTTTTTAAGCTGTTGGTATCTTGTCTTTTTCATGGCTGCTCATTTAAAAGTTGTTCTTCATACATTTTTCTGTGCAGCTCTTGCTGCTTCATGTTCTTCATACGCTGTTTCTCCAGCATTTGCATTGCTGTCTTTGTCAGTATATCAGAGGGTTTTTTCTCTAGTTTACCCAGTGCCTTGGCCAGTTTACTGTCCTGCTCTGCGTACGTCACTTTGTTGTTTGGTTGCAGGAAGTCAGAGAAGACGTACGGCCCCTCAGGTGAGTGGTAAATTGTTTCTTCATCCTCTATTTCCGCCCCGTACTCGTCCAGGTAGATACCACCTTGTGCGTGTGTGTTCCCTTCGGCTTGTTGTGTGTTGCTGTTAAGCTGCTTTAGAATACCACCTACTTTTTTGGAAGATGTGGTACGTACTCCAAGAGGCCCGCCGTGTTTTACGTAAGAACTGCCATACTGCATGCTTGCGTACTGATTTGCTGAACGCATGGTATCACTCTGCAGTTGGTTGGACCTATCCGTAAACTCTGCAAAGTCGCCTTCCCTGTTTGCTTTGCGCTGCGTGAAAAACCCTATGGCTGCACCTACAACAGCGCCAACGCCGGCTCCTATCGGACCAAATTGTGCTCCTGCGGCGCCCATCTCCATGCCTTTTGACAGTGCGGCGAGGCCTGCTTTCTTACGGCCGTAGTTATCCTCTTTGTTAAGGTTGTCTACTACGCCGCTGGCTGTCGCTGCAATTGCACTGCCGACCGGTTGAGCTTTTTGCCATCTAGGTGTTCCGTACGTATTCATTACCTCACTGTTTTACTTGCCGATGCTTCTGCTCCCAGAAACGCTATATCACTGATACCATCGTATTCCAACCGCACTATGCAATAGTTATCTTGCAACCTGCCTTTTTTGAACCAAGCCATAGCTGGATCTACGTTTGCCGTGAAAAGCTCAAACTCTTCAAGTATATCCTTCCGGTGCGGCAGTTGTTTTACAATATCGCGTACATCATTAAAACTGAACTTGCCGGCTATCTTTCTTGGGTTCAACGCAATGCGGCCAGTGTTAAACTCCCTGGTGCATACGCTTATGTGTGTAAATGTACTAAAAGGTGCTGCTTCAATAGCAGATTCCCATTGTATATCTTCTATAATTACTTCTTCTTTCCAACGGAACACAAGGTCTATGATGAAGGCAGTCTTTGTGTCGCCCGCCATGTACGTGCCTCGCTGCCCTTCGTTCATCTTATAGAATTGAACGGTGTCAGCACAATAGCTGCTTACACGGTCGCGCAAATAGACGTTTGGGTGATAACTATGAAAGAACACCCAGTTGTCTGTCTCCGGGTCCCAGCTTACCGTAAATTGAGCTGGAGTAGATGGTACTACTTCAAAGAGGCGGCAAACATTTGCTGTCTCTGTCTTAAACTGGCAGACCCCTTCGAGGCCGTAGTTTATTGCTCCTGGTATGTTACATATAGCCATGATTAACAAGTTTTTTGGCCAAGCCCATCCATTGCAGGGCCGGTTATTAATCCGTTTGTATCCAACTCCCAGATTAATCCGTCTGGTCCTTTTATGAACGACTGCCCTGTGAGTGGTGTTGTCAAGTATTGGTCCAGATACACCGAGACGCCTTCTTGTATACCTGGTTCAAATAAGCCAATCCATACGCCTTGTGGGTCCAGACTGCATATTCCTGCCTCAACTGTACTGTACGTTGCGTTCATGAATTGTCCCAGACCGCCTCCTCCACCACCGCCACCTACTGCGTTCACGTCAACACTATGTACCAGTTGTGCACTGCCGCATTCATTGAGTACAGTAATAGTCACTGAGCTGGTGTAGTCGGTGTTCGATGATGGGCGGAAGTAAAGTATGTAGGTATCCAGTAAGCCTACTGTACCTGTCTTTTCCGCTGAGTATTCTGGGTTAATGCTCAGTAGTACCTGCGCGTCTTTTGTTACTGAGAAACCAAGCACTGGTATAAGCGCGTCTTCAAAGTCAATACCATCCACGTTTGGTGTGGTAGCTGTTATCGTCGGTGCAGAGCAGCCCACTTCTTCTCCGCAACCTGTTGTAGTTCCGATGTATTTCACTACATGGCCTTTATACACAAACAGCTCATCTACTGCCGGCACTGTGGTATCCGTCAGTTCTGGCAAGTTGTTTGGCAAAGTCTTTTTATAGGTCAGTAGCAATCTTTTCTTGTCCGGGTCATAGCCCAAGTGTACACCCTCAGACCGGAATGGGTTGTGATACCGTAGTTTTTCCAGTGAGGAGAAAAAAGATGACATCAGGTTTGTGATAGACCTCAACTTGTCGGAGTACAAATAGACTTCTGCTGCTTCTGCGTCAAACCATACGTACCCCATAGGCGTGAGTACCGCTGCCAGCTCGTCCTGTAGACCTCCCACACCACTACTATCAGGTAGCATCTCTTCTGGCTCCACGCGAAATATATCCCCGCTGCCCAAGGTTATAGACAGGCTGTCTGTTTGCAGGCTTACATTGCCTATTGTTACATAGAATGCTCGTTGCATGTTGATGAGTAGCTTATCCTTATAACCTTCCACACGTACGACAGGACCGAACGTCCTGGGCATTTCATAGTAATCCAATGGTAAAAGCGTTCGCCAAGATTTGTATTTGTTTTGACGAGAAAGCTTTCCTGTCCGGTGTATGCGGAATGGAAACTTTGTAATGGGATTCGTGTCTACTGAAAAGACAGGCGACTGTATCAGGTTGGCTAGTGTGTTGAAAGCCGTGCTGTAGCCAAACTGATTTGGGTCACTGGTCCTGAACTGTTGCAGGAAGTAGTTATTTGCTCCGTCGTTGTTATTGTTTATACTTGACTTTGGGTAGTACCTGCTGTACGGATTATTGTCAAGTTCGTACCTGAATGCTAAATTTGACACTGTCTCACAAAGATACCTGCGAATGACTCTTACGCCCCGGTTCGCAAGCCCTTCATTACCTTGGTCACGGTCTCTTGCATCAATCTTCCCGTACGCGTGTTGGGTGTAGTCTGAAATATACGCATCTCCATTTCCTGTTATCAAGTCAACATTCAACGTGCCTCTTGCTGCAAATACCAATGTTTGGTTTGCAAAAGACTGATATAAGTCCGGTTTGAATTGGATGATGGATGCCAGGTATTCCTCTTGTGCGCTTGAGCACGCACCTTCCAATGAGTCGGCGGTACTGTTCGGGTTTACACCTGATGCCAATATTGTGTAATCAGCATTCACTTCAGCCACTATAGCAGACTCTAAATGCAGGTTATTCCATGGACTTTTTAATGTGTTGTTTATGAGGCTTTCCATACGTACAACCCTTCGTAGGCGTTGGCTGTCTGGCGCCAATGAAACAACCGCGTGCGGGCTGGTTATGTAGTCGAACAACCAGACGTAAGGCGCATTTGTCGGACCACCGACAGCTCCGTCTTCCGCAATGGCCGTACCATCCATATCATTGTGCCTCAGGTTCAGTTGTGCACTGATAATGCTCCCCTGCACATTGATGTTGTTGAAGCGAACGTCGAAAGGAATCATCCTGATATTTTTCTTGTCAAGCACCAGCGGATACTCTGGTCCACCCGACACACTAAGTCTTGAGTCCCAATTGCCACCTGTAGACATGATGTTGGCTCCCGGGGCACCGCTCAGGTAGGCATTACAGTGCATCACGGATTGTCCTTGAACCAGTGCGTTTGCCGGCCCCCTTTGTGCGTACAACAATTCGTAACCTACTATGTCTGTCCCGGGTGGTATGGCCACGTTTGTTACTACCAGTTGTAGCTGATCCAGATAAGTCCGTCCATAGTTGCTGTCAGCTGCATACAGATTTGCTTTGCACCACCGGATGGATGGCAGTCTATGATGGCAAACAGGCTGCCCTCTACGGTTCAGTCCGCCTATACTAGTCGCGTCAAAGTACTCATTGTCTGGGTAGACTTCGTTTTCGTTTCTCCATGCACACATGGCTCCTGTTTTAAGTGTGCTGTTGAAGGTCCTCGGTGTTGGGTTTGTACGATAATTCAGTGAGTTTTCTCCTGTCATCCCGTTGGCCACTGCCACGGCGTCGGCTGTCAGCTCTGTCGCAGTTGGCTCCAGTCCGGGAATAATGTACGCTTTCGTACGGGCCCCGCTCTTTCTGATGTATCTGACATAGAGCGCCAATACTTCCTCGTGTGGAAATGTCTTTGTACCGGGACTTGCCGGCACGCTTCTCCACGACACGCTGATGCGGCTGGCCCACTGCTGTAGTATAGGTGGTTCCAGTATTTCTGTACCTGCCAGGTATAAAGAATCATTCAGCTGCCCTATACTGTTCACACGGTCATAAAATAAGGGTAGAGATAGCACCTCGCTTACTGCATAGCCTATTGGAAAGTTGGTGCCGGTGTATGATACACGAATGCTTCCATCCACAACTTGTATGTCTTCTAATCCATAAGCGTTTAGCTGGCTGTTTGTATCTTTGTGTACAATAGCCACCTGAGCCAGAGAATAGGAACTATCCACTCCTGTCGCTACAATCTTCAGACTTTTATTTTCAATCCCTGTACCACCTATAATAATCGGCCCGGCAATAGTCAGCCAGTGCGTCGTGGTTCCATCTTTCTTGGATAAGGCTATCAATGCAAAATATGCGCCGGCATTTAAACTACCCCCTGGTTCTTCGTCTATTGTCAGAACCGGCACATCAGCCCGTGGTTGTAAATACAAATCGCCGATGTCGAGTGGTGCGACAAAGTTGTCGCAGTTGATGTACAAAGGTGGTATGTCTTTGTTGGTAATCACTACAACCAACTCATCATTGTAATTGCGCTGACTCCTGCCCGTAACAAAGTTTTCTGGTTTTAAACCAATACGAAATGGCAGTGTTGCATCGTCTACAACAGTGGTATACACACCGTTTTTAAGTATGCCGATTTCCGTGTTCACTCCATTACCTGATATGATAACGGACCTGTCTACCGCATCTACTTTTCCTATGATTGGGTATGTGGTGTTGTCTGTTTGAGTAAAGCCTTTTTCACTTGTTGGGGTACCGTTTTCCATAACGCCGTTCTTCGCAAAGGACATGGTGTTCTCCGGTCCCTGCGATACGTCTTTATCTGTGGCCAGTCCTCTATTGAAGTTTTGCATTATAACAAGTTGTCAGGTGAAACGTAATTGCCAAGTGTTTCCCAGTAGTTCTTTGGCGGATACCACCGCAAGTTAATATCAGACATACCAGCAACCATATCTGGTGTAGCAAAGTCCATGCTGCTGGTTGCTCGTACGCTGTTGTCGTCAAACCGGTCCATGGCCACCCGGTCATCATTACCGTAAACCGGATCCTTCCAGCCGGTACCTATCAGCTTTGCTCTCACGTACCAGTAGATGGAATTGTGCAAGTAGATGTCATCCGGTATGAGGGGCATACCACGTTTATCGTGTGGCATGGCTCTGTACCAAAGTACTACTTCCCCTTCACGAAAAGAGGTAACCAGGTACCCGGGCTCCAGTGCATACCACTCTCCGGTGTCCGAAGTTGGTATCTGCTTGATAGTGCCCCAGTATTTCATCGGCTCAGGCACACCAGATTCATCTGGTATCACACTTTGCCAGTAATCATCGGCGCCATTGAAAGTAGGAAGTGCTATACCTTCTATATCACGAAACTTCAATCTTCGACCGTTTTTCACGACTGCATCGAGTACCATCATGGTACACGGTAGTTTGCCTTTGTGGAAACAAGACTTTACTGTTGTGGTTTTAAATGCCAGTTGCCTGGTGCCTAGCAGCATTTTCAGCACTTCCGAAATCCATACCGGCATGTCTGCGGTGTACGACATCTCCGTAAGCCGTGTATCCCTTATTATCTTACCTATGACGTTGTCTATTGGTACGGTATTATAAATCATAGTCTGTCGTTTTGTAGTTGTTCTTTAAGAAGGGAAACTCATTCAAGGCCATTACAAATCGGTCTTTGAGTGCTGTTTTATTTCTGGAATAGTTGGCGATGCTGTACGTTACTTTCCCACTGCCGGCAACACTGTCATTCTTATAAAAGCGTACGGTACAATAGTCCTGAGGCTCGTAAAACACCATGTTTGCCGTTGACATTACCAGGTTGTTCTTTTTGATGTACTCATTCGTTTTCTTCCAGTTGATGTTCAACGACCGTGGGTTTGGTGGTAGATGTGTGGCCTGCAAATACCCAATCTTACCCATACTCACTTTCCATCCTTTTATAGCGTACTCACCAAGAATCCAAAACAGCACTTCACTTATCACCTGAAACCTGTCCCAGTCCGCAACAGCACGGTTCATTTTGTCTTGCCGTCCATACACCGACTGGTACTTAAATCGGCTACTCTGACCAACAGCCAACTGTAAAGCAGGGTCTTTACGTAGCATATCCAGTACCATCCTGATGTAGACGTCACGACTTTGGAACAACCCGTTCTTCGGTCGGTACGGCCAGCTGGCTACCTGTGCTTTCTTGGTTCTTTTCCCTTTGCTGGTTTGTGACATATTCAATGATTTGTTGAAGTATTTTATAAGACACCGGAAAGGGCTCTTCCCATGGGTCTCTTTTACAGCAGTTGTATGCTTTGTCAGGGTCATCAAATACCCCACTCACCAGCACGTTTTTCATACCGGGCCTATCCACCCAAATACGACCATCAACGTAATCGAACGAAGGGATAAGGCTTGAGTAGCAGTTGGCTTTGAGGTACACACTGGTACCGATCGGTGCAAACGTAAAGGCCTGCTTGCCGGTTTCATCCCCAACGTAGTCGAATAAGGTTGGACCTCTTTCCAGTGGTTTTGGAACATGCGCCGTCGTTACAGAAGAGTCTTCGGATGTCTCCATAGGAACCAGCAGGGATTGAGAAAAATGTATCTTCTCTGCCGGGTTTCTGTCCAAGGTGTTGGCTATCAGACGTGACCGGTACGCCTTGATTTCCTCATGCAGCATCAAGCGGTACGGCATGTCTGTTTCCCGCTTGAACTTCGCCGCAATGATTGTCGTTATTTCATTTGGTGTAGGCATAGTGTAAAGCTATGAAAAAATCCAGACCGTAATGATCTGGATTCTTTTCTTATTGTCCTTATGGGATTACACACCCAACACGGTAGCTATTTTATCAGCGAAGTTTGCGCCGGTAGGAGCAAAAATCAGCGTGCTTATGCTGCGGAAGTGTTTCTCCACGGGAGTTGGTGAGCCTTCCGTGTTTTCTACCACAATAGAGAAAGTGGTATAGTTGAGTGCCGGGTCAACAAACGAAGTTGGCAGTCCGAAGTCTGCAGGTTGTGCAGTACGGCTGTTGGTTTGCTGGTGAGTTACACCCTTGAAGGTGTCGCTGTCGTGTTCGTACAGCTGTACTTGGGCAGGCGAACCGGAGCCAAGTGTGAGTGGTACGGTGGTTGCAGCCGATGCGTTTACAGCCAACTCGCTTCCCAACACTACTTTGAAGAGTGTGCCAAAATCTTTAGCTGTGATGGTGATGTCATCAGCAGCTATGCTTGCGGTTACAAACTGCTTGCCGTTGGCGTTCTGGCCGAGCTTGGTGTTGTTCAGCATGTTGGTGAGCTTCGTCATGATGCCCAAATGGGTGTCACCGGCTACTGCAACGTAGTTGAAATAGGCGATGGGATAGGGCACATGACCTGGTGTCTGGTCTATCACGCTCAACTCGTACTCGCGTCCTGCAACCGGCGCAGCAGGCGAGGCAATGCTCGTTACTACTATGGCCTGCTTAACAGGGGCTACGTATACTTGTTTGGTGATAACAGCTGTCCCAGCTTTGAATACAGGGCTTTTCTCGATGCGGTCATTGCGCTTTAAAGCGTAAAAGTAAGAAGTACCTGCAACAATAGTGTTGTTGGGAGGTGTGGCAGCAGGGTTCACCCGGGCTCCGGCCACAGTGAATATACCTGCTTCTCCTTCCACTGCGTTTGCGCAGAAAAGGACGAAAGTTGCGTCGTCTGTGTAGTCGACGTTTTTGCTCACAAAAGAGATAGTGTGGCTGTTTGGCAGCGTTCTGAAAAATCTGTTTTTGAATGCCATGATTTTGTGTTTTAAGCGATGTTATTGAATAATTCCGCTTCCTGTCTTGCTTTAATCGGATACCGCTCATCTGCAGTGTTACCCATCAGATCGCTTACGGTGGCGACACAAATCGTGTCATGGACTTTTTCAGTGTCAGGAAGGTCACAATCAGAGTTCAATATTACGTTAACTGGTCTTGGTTTCCTAACGCAGTTTAGTTCGACTTCTGTTAGTATAACGCCAGTAGGTACAAAAACTCTCAGTAACCCGGGTGCTACCATGGTGTAGAATAGCTTGTTTTTAGCTGTGCCAAAGTATGGTGTCCTTTTCATCTCATCCAGTGCAAACGGCGTCACGATGTCTCCATAGAACTCGCGCTCTGTACCAGTGTGTTGTTGTGTTACGACGTTACGGGTAGTTGCTAAAGTTGGCGTACCGTCTATGACAATAATCAGGTTTTTCCTGGAGGACAAATAGCCCGGTTTAGCTTCTGTTTCAGTCCTGTTGACGTATACGTCGTTTTGTTGTAGGAACCAGTACACGAGAGGCATGTGCTGTAAAAAGGCGTCCTTGTCCGTAACGCCTGCCCAGTCAGCTTTACCGCCTTTTGCTGCGTCCTGAATATCGAACACTACTGTTCCGTCCACGGAAATCTGGTAGGAAGCATAGTACGGTGGTGTAGTCCTTGTTGTCTTTGGCATCAACATTTCATACACCGGTGCTGAGTTTGTACCAGGTGTTAAAGTTGTACAGTCGTTCTTTCCGTAAAAGATAGGAGACAGTAATGAGCCGTGGTTTGCTGAAAAAGGAACCAAGTACTCTTTTGGGCCTTTCACCAATGCTGGCACATTCATTCTGTTTTCCACAAGTGTAACCAGTTCTCCAAGAGATTGTTGTTCCTTATTCAGGTAGTTAACTATTCTCTTGGAGATAAATGCACGTATCTGCCGGTTGATGGCTTCGTCAATCTCTTCGTCCTGATAGGACCTTCTGGCCCCGGCGTTTACCTGGCTCAGCATCCCACGGATGGATATGTGCATTTCTGTACTGGTCATAAAACGAAAGTTTATTGTGCGTCTGTTTCGGCGTCTGTTTCGGCAGCAGTTTCACTATCTGCTTTTTGCTCCTCTTCCACCTTCTTTTTTTGTTCCCACGACTTACTGCGGCTCTTTCTTAGGTATTCCTGAAGCGTTGTTTTGTAAAGCACCAGTTTGTTATTGTTGGCACTGTCTTTCATCCAGGCAATGGCTTCTACCACCGTTACACCTATGGTGCTGTTGTTGCGTGGGTCGATGATGATGCCACCCGACAACTCCTGCCAAATACCGGCATTCAGCAAAGACTGTATGGTGTACCGCTGTTCGTAGTTGTCTACGTCTTTTTTTGCCAAGAATTTTGCAGGCTGTCCAGTTGCTATTTCTCTCAACGCAACCTGCTTGGCGGTCAGTGGATCTTCGCTTTTCTTGAGGGCTACCAAACGTACAGGGTCCACACCAAGCAGCGTCAGCAGTTTATCCACTTTATCCTCGCTTTCCTTAATGGCCAAATACTCTTGCATTGCCTGGTCCTGCAGGCTGGCATTGCTCTTTCTACCAGCAGCACTGATAACAGGGTCGTAGATGTAAAACATCTTGTTGCCATTTGCCTTGGCTTCTGCTTCACTGCCGGCAACGTGCGGGTGTCCTTTTGCATGGCGATACCTGAGGTAGTCTGTCAGATTCAATGGCATGTTGTCCAACGACAGTGGCAAATCGTTACTTGCCCACAAGCCTATGTTTAGTTTCAGGCCTTCTTCTCCGTGAGGTATTGGTGTGAAGAACTCTGCATAGAAGCTGTTAACTGCTTTTCTGAAGTCTCTGTCTTCTACTGACATGTTCAGTATCGCTGGCAATAGCAGTTGCTGCTCGTTTATGCTCAGGCCTGAACCAATACTTGGTGAGTTCTTTGATGCAAAATAGGAGCCAACAGACAGGCGTCCGTCTTCGAAAAAGCTTGCTCCTGCTTGTTGCACTGTTTCCAGGAATGACTTTTTCCTACGGATATACACCATCTTGTCGTTTGGGTGTCCGCTTGTCTGCTGTACCAGCTCACTCTCTAAAGTGTTAATCGTTGTGTTCATGCGTACGTGTTTTGTTTTATCAAATGTACACATTATGCAAATAAAAAAGACTTCCCTATACAGAGAAGTCTTTTAAACACGCAGCGATTATTTAGAGACCGGCGTTGCAGGTCAAATCGAAGCAAAGAGAACCGTCCATGATTTGGAAGCCGCCCGAAGAGAAACGCACGTAGGAGCTTTTATCCTGGTCGGTTACCAGTATTTTACTTACGTTGTTTCCACCCAAGCTTCCGTTCATGATGTTGATGGAGCGTGGGTTTGGTGTCAAACCAGGCAATACACCATCCATCATTTCACGGCCGTTTTGGTATACGTGGCGGATATTTGGCTGACCTTCCCGGGGCTCATCGTCGATGAACACCAAACGGTGAGATTCGAGAGGCAGCTTAGATATGGGGTGAATAGGGCTCACCATTGCCATACGACCAGTGTCAAAGATGGAGCAGTGCTTGTACTTGATGACGTAACCATCAATGTGGTAGAATGTGGTGAAGAATCCGCCCAGTGCCAGGTCTCTACCTTCTCCGGTGATGAACTTGTCGGCAACACCAGACAAATCTTGTAGTACAGTACCGCCCTGCGACATGATAGCCTGATGCAGGTCACGGCCGGCACCCTTACCACCCATCAAGGTAACCACTTTGTTTTCAACGTCACGTCCGTAGAACGCATCGCCGATTATGGTCTGCAGGTAATTGTAGGTCAATACCGAATGGCTCGATTTGTTACGTATTTGCTCAAGGATACCAGATCCACGGGGAACTACTTTACCGGTAAGCAAATCTTTCAAAGGAATCTGGCCATTGGCAGCCCGGTTGTACTGGTTGTACCAGCCCTGGTGTTCTACCAAAGACATCCACTCCTGCTCAAACTGATACAGGGCGAGGTCCATCCATACGTCTGTTTCGCCGTTTTCAGTTCTGAGTTTGAGCTTCATCACCTTGTTGGCTGCGTTACCTGCCCAACTGGTACCCAAACGCATAAAGCTCATTTGGTTCTTGTAAGAACCGGGCATTACCATTCCGGTCTCGGTTGTACGCGATTCGCTTTCGGCCACCAAGCGGGTGTAGTCTATCCATTGCTCACCGTAGGCAAGCTCAGACAATGCAATGAATTGGTCAGGTGTGGCAGGGTCAAGCTGTGCAACGTATTCAAAACCTATACCAGCTTTTTCAACACCATCATCGTGAATGTACACCTGAGTACCCAGACCGTTTACGATAACAGAGTATCTTTTTATCTGGTTGTCGGTGAACCACATTTTAAAGGTGCTGTTGCCAATACCAGGTTTGTCGCCACCAACATACGGAGTGCCGGCGCTTACTGCTGGTTTTATCATCTTACCCATCAGTGGATAGCTGAATTGAACATCATCGATGCCCACACTTGACTTTTTCAAGGTCTCGGTGTTGGCGTATCCAGATGCTCCCAGCGTCATCATACAAAGAGGGTACTTGTTGGAGTTTTTACCCAACACGTACGTAATGGTTTTGGTCAGTTCGGATACCGAACCCTGTCCTTGGGCATAGAAGTTCATTTCGTCCCTGAGTGTATTGGGGTCGTAAATGGATTGCTCCACCTGAAAATCTAATGCCGGTTGATATTGTGGCATAATACTGCTTTTTTTCTTGTTAGTTAATTAGTTTGTCTTGTTCCATAATTGTCCAATGGTCACTCTACCTGGAGTAGGAGGAGGTGCTGGCGGCGTTTGTGCAGGTGGCACTGGCGCTTTCGCCGGTAAACCAAGTCTTGGCTTTCCAGCAGGGGCTGCTTTACCAACCAGCTTTGTCACGTCTCCTTTGTTAAACATCAGATACAATCCTTGTATGAGGTTGTTGAACTCTGCTGTACCCTGTTTGATGGGTACTGTTACGCAGAGACCTTGTTCCTCGTCCATGACTATCTTCTCTTTTACAAAGTCAAGAAAAGGTGTTCTACTGGCCTCAGGAATATGAATACTTAATCCTTCTCCTTTTACGACGCTGTTCGTCATATCCGTTACGACGTTATTATACGCCTGAGCAACACGCTGGTTGTTATCGTCTATGTCCCGCTGCAGCTTTTGTAACCGTTGCTGTTCTGAAGCTGTCTGAGTTTCTCTCTCAGCCAACGACAAACCTTCCAGCTCTCCCGATTTAACTGCTTCGTTCACCAATAACTCTGCCTGTTTATCACCAATACCTTTTCTTATCAAAGAACTCTTATAGAACTGTCTTTGCAAATCTAAGCTTCCTTTCAGTGTTTCTTCATCAGGAATGCTCCTTGTTCCCGGATTTAAAAATTCATCGTCCGTACCCCCTTTCATCCTATGCAGCCGGTATGCATAAGCTCTTGGGTCTGCTTTACGTAGTTCTGCATCATAAGACGCCTGAACTCTTTCAGCTATAGCTTTTGTATAGGCCACTATAGCTGCTGGTTGTACCCGTTCTTCCGGAGTCAGATTGCCCAGTATCTCTTCCATTTCCGCTGATTCAAACCCCAGCTCTGTAGTTACTGTTCCCCAAAACTCAGCAGCTATTTGCTCCGTAGTCAATTCGTCTGGCTCTGGAGGTGCAGGATCGGTAGGAGGGTCTGCCGGTGGTGGGTCTCCTGCAGGAGGCTCTGGCTCATCATCCGGTGCTGGTGGTGTGGGTGGAGGAGGCTCTGGTGCCGGTGGGGCAGCAGGCGGTGTAGGTGGCGTAGGCGCTGGTGGGTCTGGCTCTGGTGCTGGAGGATTAAACAAATCCTTGATGTTTGTTACTTTTTTCGTTGACATATATGCGTGTTTTAGTTAGCCTTTCTTTTTGCTGCAGCTCTGGCTTTTACCTTGTCTGCTGCGGCCTTGTCTCTTGCAATTCGCTCGTTTGATTTGCGTGTTTCAGCTTTCTCCTTCAGCTCGCGCTGATGTTGCTCATTTTTCATCTTCATCTCCTGCAGCTTCAAGTTGCGCTTTTCCCGGTTGTCTTCTTTCTTCTCGATAATCTTCATAATCTCTGCTGCGTCTGGAACACCATTATCATTCGAGTCGCCATCTTGGAACGTAAAGGTATTGAAAGCTCCCTCAATTTCTTTCAGGTCTTCTTTCCTATCGTACTCTGCGTTCATAAACTCCATGTCCAGTATGTGCTTGAACTGATCCCTCTCCTTCTCAAGTTCCACCAACATCTGTTCTGCTTCTTTATCGCTTTGTGCTGCTTGTTGCTGGCGGGCAATTAATTGGTCTTCTATTTCCAATACCCTCGCTCTGAGTTCCGATGAGCTTTCTGAATACAGGACTTCCATTACTGTAGACAGTGCTGTCTGGTTTTGTAGCATTTGTGTGGCTAGCTGCCTTGCCATATTCAGTTTTGCAAGTTCTTCGGTGTTGTACTCCATGTACAAGTTTAACTTCTCCAGTGAGGCTTCCAATGGATCAATGGCAGCCAGCTCTCTGTCAAAGTCGTTCAGCATCCACGACTCGGCAGGTATACCCATCGCGTCTGCTACCCTGGACAATTCAGCCAATCCATTCAGGTCGTCTTCGATTAACTCTTCGAAGGTGTAGAATATCATGTCCGTTATGATATTCGACTGCATCAGTCCCTGCTGTTGTACACCAACTGCATCCGAGGCTGCGGTCGCTCCTTTCCTTGGTCTGGTTATGCCTATCAAGTCGTCCCATGACTGCTTCAAGTAGGTAGCCACTTCAATAAGCTGCGCTATCCGCTCATACATCGTCAGGTCCATCACCTGGTACTGGTTCATTGTCCTGTCGACCTTTGCCTGAGAGCGGTCTATCAGTGCCCAGCCTTTACTTTCTGCGTAGTAGAAGAAGCGTTCTTCTGTCCACCCGTCTTTTCTGCTTATTGTGTTTTTGTCTAGTAGTATGATTTTTCCTTTCGACTGTGCAATCGTCAGTTCTATTTTATAGTGCACAACCATCAATAGTATCTGAATGGGTATGCCCATTTCCATCACCGACAATGAACTGCTGTGGGTGTCAGAGTAAACACGTCCGTTATAAGAAAGGTCTTCTTGGTAAGGCAGGTTCCTGGCGCCAACCACTATTTTGTCCTCTATCTCCCACGCTTCGTAGATCTCGCTTTTCCAGTAATGCGTTTGCTGTTCGTTCTCAGCTCTTTTGTAGTCTTCGTCGGCTTCGAACTCGTAAGGTTGTCCGGTTTCTTCATCTATACCGCTTATCTGCAGTACCTTCCGACGCGCTCTCCATTGTACATGGTAGACGTTCGCCTTTCCTTGACTATCGTTGTTTATCCATTTCGAGAATGAGCTAGCATCGGCCAGGTTTGCTATGCCGGCTGCATCGTCTATTATCTTGTAGTCTTTGTCTTCCAGACTATCCCAGAACATATCTGTTATTTCTGCTGGCGTCAACTGGTATTTCACTACAACCCAGTTGCTTTTATTCACCATAGAGTTTATACCAGATTTATCATGGTCTATCATCTCTGGCGATATGCGGTGATACATGAACTTACCATTCGGTAATATCCCTTTGTATGTATAAGCCTCGCCGGCTACCAGATAGTCTTTTTTACATTTTACCAGTTCCCGCTTGATGTGGTACTGCTTGACTATCTCTTTTACCTTACGTTGTGCTCTAACGGCCAGCTTGTCTTTAAAAGACATTTTATAGGTGTGCTCCAGTTGTGCGATGTCAGGCGGCACTGCCTGTTCATTTCCTTGCATTATTTCCTCTGCGTACTGTTGAAGCGCGCCTGTCACGGTGTTGTTTAGACCGTCCAGGTATCGGCTGTATGAGTTCTCTGCAGATACAGTGAACTTTATTGGTCGCTGAAGAAATTCTCCAAGTAGCAAATCAATGTTTGTCCTGAGGTAGTTTATCGGACGCACTTTTGCCGGGTATGCTTTGTACTCCTCATTTTTTGAGCTGAACGGGTTTGTTATTTCCTTGAACCATTCGGATGGGAATTGACTATTGTATACACCATATAATTGGGCAAAGTTTTTCCGCTCTTGTGTATTGCGCTTTCCTTTCTTACCACGAAGGTTTGTATTACCTGTCAGGTATTGCACCCAATCTTTAAACCAGGCCTTATCGTTTGCTACTTTTTCTGCCCACGATAGGTTTTTTCTTGGCTCATTCATGACGTATCTTTTAGTAAAAGTAGCTAATATAACGGAATTATACCTGAAGCTGCAGTTTCTTGGTCCGCCTTGAACTGTCTTTCCCAGAAGTCGTTGTCTTTTGTGTTGGTTAGCCCTTCTTCCTCAACTACTTCCATGTCCATGGCTTCCAGTCGTGCTATTATCATAGTACTCAACCTATCGGCGTTTTGTTTGGCCTTGAATTTTCTCAACTCCCGCAATAGTCCGAGCCACATCAATCTGCCGACAGTAGTGATGACGTTTCCATCATCATCTATGGATCGCACCCTTCTTGTCCAGTCTATCACTTCTGTCAGGCCTTGCCGTTTCCTGTCTGTTGGCATAGCCATCCACGTCCCGGCACGCTTTCCTTCTTTATTGAAAATCGACTCTGGCTCTTTTGCCAGCTTCCAGCCAAAGTTCCTATCCCTCAGGTAGTTTACGTTTGCTTGCCCACCACCTGTTATCTCGCCTTGCATCTCAGCATTATAATCGATAGCCAGTGCAAGCGCTTGTTCGTATGCTTCTGACAGCTGAGCTGGCCGCCCTTCGTACCACGCATGCGGCAAATCTGCATCAATGTTGTTGTACTCATTGTATTGTTTCATCACCACGGCCACATACAGCGACGTCTGGTCTTCGGCGTCTTCTATTGCGTACGGGTCAATGATGACTTTGTACATCCCTTCCGGTGTATGGCCATCTTTATCTTTCCATGGCGCCGATGCCACTGTCACGCAGCCTCGCATATCTTCCTCTGAGAGCCGGCCGTGCGGGTAGTCTTCTATAGGCTTTGCAATGTGTTTGGGAAGCACTTCAAACAGCACACGATCTTTCAATCGTTTGTACCGGCCGTACCGCAACATGCCCAGCAGCTCAGCGTCTGTTTGCAGGAGCTTTATCTGCCTGTCTATATCTTGTATATTGAATGGGTTACCGCTTATTCGTTTCAGCGCTTCACCCGGGTTCTCTGGGTATTCCGCAACGAACCGGTCTAGTTCTCTGTAATCTTTTGCTTTCTCCAGCTTCTTTCTTTGTACTGCGTTCTCACGTCTGGAGCTTTCTTCATCTATCTTACCGTTTGGCAGGATAAATGGGTAGTCTGCTTTATAGAATGGTACGAAGTAGCCTACTGATTCTTGCGTAGCGTTTTCATCCCAGACATTCATGAACTCAAGCATGTCGTATATCTCGGGCTGTCCAAATATATCTTCCAACCCTTCGATACCCGGGCCTTCCTCACCACCGGTTCCAAATACAGACGCTTGTCCGATATAAATAGAACCGTCCCGTATCGAGCCAAGGCTAATAGCCAGTGCCTGCTTTAATTTCTTGAATGACCCTGCTTCCTCGAATGTTATTTTTCTACCCCTTTTACCGCGCGTCTTGTTTGGATCATCGACTACCTGACCGAGTATCTCAGACATTGTACCTCTTTCTTGGCCAAGCTTATCCAGAAACGAGGCGCGTTGATGCATCAGTGTGCTGCGCACCATTCTGTTTTGTCTCCATATTGGACAGTGGTCGTTTATAAAGTCCAGCATCGGCTGAACCTTATTCAATATGCCGTCTTTGGTAAGGTACTGTTCAACGCCAGCAAAGTAGTAGCTCTTTGAACCTGGGTAGTGCTTAAAGTTGTAAGCCCCATCATGTGCCTCTTTGTACGAGAAACCGGCGCCCCGGGTCTTTACACACCCAATATGCTTTTGTCCCGGTGAGGTGACCAGTTGATTTGAAGTTCTGAACTTTCCGCCCATCCAGGCAATGTATTTCAGGTTGTACCACTCGAAGTCAAGCTCTGTGAACATTGGAAACTCCATCACCTTTTCCAAATCAAGCTTCGACATTTTACCCTTGCGGTCTTTTTTCTCGTGCATTACGGCCCGGAATGTCGACTCTTTCACCTTCATGATTGGTGTGAAGTTCAGATAGTCGTAGTATCTGCCAGGTATCCATACGCCTCCCACTGAGTAGCCCTGCATACATCGCTTATCCTGCTCTGCCCAGTACTCCTCAAACTCTCTTGTGCCTGCCGGCGCTCTTGTGTAAGCTCCACCGTTTTTAACGAAATCCCTCGCCGCCTCAGAGAAGTAGGCTGGGTTCATAATCAAGTCGTACTTACTGCGTATTTTTTCGGCCATCTTATCCTAGTGTAATGAATTTGTCCTCGTCTTCTATTTCTTCGTCGCTATCACTGTTGTCATCTTCTATCTCGTCCTCAAGCTCTTCCGGCTTTCTCTCCGACCATTGTCCTTTCTTGTTCTCGAAAGCGTACTGCCTCTCTTTTATACCTAGCTTATGCTCTCCCTGAATACTGCCGGTGTTTTCCAGTTCTGTAATCACCATCTTCTCAAACCTCATAATCGATTCGTAAGCTTTTTCTGCCTTGGCGATGTTGTTGAGATACTCCGATACCGAGTATTTAGGTTCCCCTTTCTTGTCTTCTTTTCTGAAGTCCAATGTTTCAAAGTACTCGTCCAGTTTGTCCAGCGATGCTTTCATACTGTCTAGTGTCTTCAACGATCTGGATGCGTTGTACAACAACTCTTTATACTTGGTGTACGCAGCACGCAAGTCGGCATCCATGGTTTCAGCTTCTGTAAGGCCGGTAATCCGCAGTGCTTCCATGTGCATTTCTGTCTGCGTGTAATGTCTGAAAGGACTTCTCCAGTCAAGCATTAGGTAGATGTAGGTGAACTCTGCCGTGGCTTTCAGTTTCTTTCGGCCGTCATAGTCACCAGTACCTGCCTTTCCCTTATCCCTTGTTATCAGTTTCTTGAACTCCGGAATTAACGCCAGCCATGGTTTGTTCAGCTCCACCATCCACGTTGTGTCCCGATTCAGTGTTAATAATTCCATATCTACAAGCTTTTATTATGCGTAAAATGTTCATTTTTGTTTTTCGCTTTTGCAGGAAATTAACCAGTTCTCCCGACTTTACCGGGTCACTCAGCAATTCCATCCATTCTGCAGCTGACACCTTTAACGGTTTCATTGAGTTTCGCATCCACTGTGGCGCGTGCTTCATGTATTGTGTCTCTGCTTTTATGTTCGACAATCCAAACCGACCTACGTATGGTATGGCCACTTCGCACCCGTCTCCGTATACTACCATTTCCATGATAGTGTCTGTCCAGGCTTTCTGTACTTCCTTCACTTCTTTCTCTGTCACGCCGTACTCGCTCAGCATATCTACCACCCTTTTTATAGCTGCCTGATTGGCTGTGAGGCTTTTGCTTGGCGGAGGTAAATCTTTGTGCGACACCGTTCTGGCGATAGTCCTGTCCTTATATGTCAATCTCTTTTTCTTTGTCATGTCGGTTTTCTATTAACATCATTCTTGGTACTTTCAAATCAATCACTGTTGGAAAACTGGTGTTCAAACCCGTTAGCGAATTTAAGCTAGCAATGATACACGACATGGGTTTACCCCTTCTCATTTTAAACGGGTTGATGATGTACAGTCCCGCCGTTTCTGTTTGTATAAGTATAGTCTCTCGCTTGAGTTCGGCGATGGCAGTTCGTACGTTTTTCTTTTCGGTGTCTGCTGCACGCCAGAACACATTGTTCATCTTCATTTCAGATTGTATCTGTATGACTAGTTTGATGCCGGCCGCTGACAAGTTCTTCCACAAGTCGGGGTCCATAATGACAATGGCTTGTTGAATACGAAAGTCTTCTCCGATTGCCTCTCGAGAGTACACTCCGCCGCTCAGTCCGTCTGTAGTCACCTGCACTTTCTCGCCTGATACCTGCATGAGGTACAGCAACTCCAGTAATTGCTTGTAGAGGTCAGGCTTCTTTTTTTGTCTTCCCATATAGGTACTCCCTTATTATATTCGTCAGGCTTTCCAGCTTGTGTAGTTTGTATTTTCTTCGTCCGTTCCATACCGACCATGCATCGTCTATGGCCTCGTGCAACTTTTCTTTTCTGTTTCCTTGAACAGTGTTACCGCAATGCTCGCACTTCACTGCTACTTTCCATCCATTCTCCAGAACCAGCCTCCTCATCTCTTTATTTGGCGCCAGGCCGTCTACTACGTTTACTATCAGCTGCCTAGAGCCACATTTACTGCAGTTCTTGTTCATCTTGTTCTGGTTTAATTGTTCCAAATTTATCGGTTGCCTGCATTGTTGGTATGAAGTACTTCGGTCTTCCAACGGTAGCTTGTTCCCAGTGCATTTGCAGTGGTATGAAATTATAGTTCTCTGGGTGCATGAACAGTTCTTTCAGTACATCAAGTTCTGGTACAGGAGTCATTGATCTTGGTGATATATCACTCATAGTGTAAAGTTGAAAGCCGGGTTGTGAGCCCGGCTTTTTGATGATTAATCTTTCCAAGTCAGCGCCTTGACCATTCGCATCTGAGCGCTTTCCAGTTCAGTGATAGCTGTCGATGCGTGGCGCTTATGTCCGCTGCCTGTTTCTTAAATCGTTCATCTGGTCAATAGCATCAGCACAGGTTTGTTGTGCTTTAATGACTGCCGGGTCACCAGATGGGTTGAGGTTTAGGCCGACCGCTTTTTCTCCAAAAGTAAATGGGCGGTTTGCATTTGCTGGCGGCTCTTCGTAAATAATTTCAACACCATATTGGACTGCTATTTCATGTTCGATTTTACAGCCTCTGGCATTTTCCCAGCCCTTTGCAAAGTAGGCTTTATGGCACTGTGACATGCTATCAATCGCCTTTGCCAAAAAGCATAATGGGATTTGAACAACTCCCCTTTCCGCCATTGCTTCCTTTTTGTACCAGTCATCAGTAAACAAAGTGTTCACAACAACCAGCCCTTCTTTTTCGGCGAACTGCAAAAACCTGTTTCTGGTTTCTGTAATTTCTTCATCCGTTAAGCCGTTCATGGGTTGGCTAATCATTATCTTTTTATGTTCCATATAAATACCGCCCTCCTGTGGCGGGTTTTTACTCTAAGTCCTTTAGCCGCTGGATGACGTCCTGTGATGTGTGCCCGTCAAATGGGTACAGTGCTTTTTCTTTTTCTGGTATTTTAAACAAGTCCCAGTCTTCCGCTTTGTAGTGGTTTGATATTTGACCGGTAGGAAGCATGGCCACCACTATAAACCAGCCACCACCAAAGCACAATTCGCCGTCGTGGTGTCGCCATGATTTGTGGATGTCGTATTTTGGCCCCGGCATAACTCCAGACCCCATTGCATAGTCCATGGCCCACTCATTAAATAATGCAGCATTATACATTTTCCTGAACTCGTACAATTCATTGAATGTGTGGTAGCCATCGGAATAGTTGCCTCTGACGTCTGGTGGCGTACTGTCTATTCGTTTTTGTACTTCTTCCAAGTAGACGCTTTGGCTAGTCCCTTCACTGGCTATTTGTACTGTGCGGGTTGCACGTACTACTTTGAAGTTGTACTTCTTTTTCCAATAATTCCAAGGTTTTGTGCTACCCTCTGTAAATAAAGCTATTGATAGCTTACGTGTTCTTGCAAAGCTGCAGCTAACAGTAAATGGGTTAGCTCCGCTTGGATGGTCTAGGCTGACAATTACCCAACCCTTCTCGATTTCTGGTTTCATATCAATGCGTGTTTAGGTCCAAATGTAGCTTATCAACGGTACAAAAACGGTCTATTTCGACACAAGTTGTACACAATATGGTCATTTTCGACACAACGTGCACCTGAAAAGGCTTGGTATCATTGAGTTTCTTATGTTTTGCCTCTATAGAGAAGGGGAGAGGTTTATTCAAGCTCGTTCCTCTCTTACCAGGCGGACCTATTTGAACAGAAAAGGTACCTCGTATAAAGAGCCCCGGCCCTTTGTACAGGAGGGAAAGTACCCGGGGGTAGGTTGTGGGTTAGAATTTTCGTCTTGGGTGTAGACGGAGGGTACCACTCCATGGGGGCGCCCCCTACTAAATTTTGCAGGTTGACATACCGTACCATCAATAGGTGATGATATTGGTTGCGCCCGTAGAGAAGCATGCTTCGAGTTCGATGAAACATCGTGTCTCACACAGCATCCTCGTCTTCGGAATGTCATCACCTGTTGCTGGTGTGCATCTCACATGAAAGTGTGGTTTGCCGTTCGGTTGTCAACGATTTCTTTAAATAATCTTTCATCAATTTACTTAAATCGTTTTTATGACACAAAATCGTACAGCGCTTACACCAGCGCAAATGCAGAATGTTGTTGCAGCCCTTAGTGGTTGGGCATGGAATACCCTCGAAGACCTTAGTGCAGGTCGCGAGATAATCGTCTATCCCGCAAGCGAATCCGGAGAGAATATCTCTGGTATCGTGCGTTGCGTGTTGGACGGTAATAACCGGCCATCGTATCTCATCAGCCTCACGGCTGGTTTGAGCGACAAGCCTGGTGTGGTACCTGCCGGATTGCTCCGTGCTATCAACACGCCCGATTACCTTGGCCTGAAAACTGCCGTGCAAATGACGCTTAGCCTGTCGCCTCATAACGACCAGCTTAGCAGTGTATTGCGTGACCAGTACAGAACTGCCTTGGATATGCTTGCCCCACAATGGGAAACACTCATCCCACAGGCAAAGGGCGGAGATTATGACCCAAAGGTCAGCACGCTGCCAATCCCAACAACCGCTCAGCTCAAGCTGAATATGCGCATTGCAAAAGACCGCACAACCGGCGAAGCCATCTTTGTTGAGAAACAAGTGGACGGCGTTAAAACCGGCAGCTTTGTGTATCAGTGCAACGGCATCGAGGTGCTGAGCATGACAACTGTCTTCGAGAAAGGCGTAGACGCATCGAAAGCGCCTGCCGGTCCTGCCGTTGCCAGCGCAAGCAGCAAGTCCGTACTGGACAGACTGTTCACCCGTGCAACCATTGCCCCTGAGCAGCCTGTTGCAAATGCACAGCCTATCGGCAGAAACGTAGCCGCCGTGACTGAAGCAGACGTATTGGCCGCAGCTAAAGCTGCCGGACAGAAAATCACGTTGAAAAACGTGAAAGACGCAATCAAGGCGGGTTACACCGTTGAAGATTTGCATGCTGCAGTCGAAAATGGCGAATCCATCCTGGATTACGCCTCTTAAAGATATGCCCTCACTCGCGCAACCGTGAGGGCTATTCTTATTGCATACGCTTCAGGCGTGGAGTTCGAACTCAATATGCAGCTCACCAAAAACCATAGATATGACTCGCAAGCAGCTCGCCGCATTTTACATGTTTCTGCTTTGCATTGGCCTCACACCAGTGGCCATAATGCTAACAATCCAAGGCCTCGAGAACGCGTGGGTAGGTATCGTCCTATTCACAGTATGTGCTGTATTCTTCGGAATAGCAGCATTCGACCCCGGCATAAATGCCGAACTCGAGCGCCTGCAGAAACGCAGACCATAGGCGCAGACCCACGTATGCAGAACAGACCTGCAGAACGTGGGCTGCCTTCGGCCCGGCAACTCCCAGCCGCTCGCTGGGTAAGTGCCTAACGCGGCGCGACTGCTACGTGACGACGAAATAAAACTACGTGGCAGACGTGTTGACACGCGCCGCCACCCACATCACACCTATATCTCCACTTTCCTCACTACACACCTCACGCCTCTCATCTCCCCAATCCCCTGTACAGCCAATACCACATCACACAGCTGTACAACCCATTCTCTCTCACCGCAAACACATACTACACATTCACGTAAAACTCACGGCCATGAGACATTATTTCACAGTCTTAATCGCATTCCTAAGCCTATTTCACAACGGCCTGTCACAAAACATACAGACAGACCAGTTGAAATGGAAGCCAGCATCCAAGGGCACACGGTTCCTACTACACGCAAGCCTTATAACAAACGGGATAGTAGCTGGCGTTGCTCAAGGACGCACCCAAGTGTCCGAGAACAACAAATGGGGCAGGAGAGCGCGCCATCCAAACGGCAATGAGTACTGGTGGAACCCAGACTCGTCATGGCGTAATGCCAATGGCTCTTCCTGGTTCGCCGCCAACTTCACGCCGTTCCTACGTGACGAATGGCACCTCAACCAAACCATCACCACGGTCACAACGACCGCGCAGATGGGAATAGTGGCAATCCTATCCATTGACGACTTCAAAAAACATAAGAAGCCTAAATGGGGAAAACTACTATTGTACTTACTGGAAGCAAATGCTGCCAGATTGTTAACCAAAAGGGCCGTATTGGCCTACTACGACGTGTTCTGATCAAGCACGTCACCAATGAATGAAATAACACAAATGAAGTCTTCCAATGACAGGGAGCGGCCGAAAGGCCTCAAAGTCCGTATGGTCACGCATACGTCAGCCGCCCGGCAGTTATAGTATCTATGTAAAACCAAGCGGTGTTAAGCAGACGTCACTGAGCCGGAAGGCATTGAAAGAGCAGCCGCTTGGTTTTCAATCACAACAATAAACCCTACAATATGCGAGGAGGATACGACTTATACGGTAGATATTACCCAAACATCGATGATGCCATCAATGCTGAAATGGCACAGTGTGCTGCCATAGACTTAGCCCATACAAGACAAGAAATGGGCACACTCCAGAAGCAACGTAGCTCATTAGAGCAACGAATTGAAGCACTGGAAAGAAGAGTAAAGCAGCTAGAAGAGCAAAGACGTAATGAAGATTACGATAACACATAAACACCAAAAATAATACCAGATGAGACCAAAGCATTTCGAACTTACAGAAGACCATCTCAAACTACTACAGAAAATGGAAGTAAGATGGAACGATGAGTGCTATAACGGAGCACCGGCAATAGACATAAAACGTCCTTACGGTAACAGTGATGTGTACAACGACATCGCAGAGATACTCGGTTGGGAAATAGCAGAGACAAAGTACGGGGAAAAAGAATTGAGTAACGCACAAGAAACAAAAGCAAGCGTGCTACACAGAGAAACTGAGAGAGCACTGCAAATAGTGCTATCAACACGCAGCTTCGTAGCAGGAACATACATAAAACAATCTGTCACAGACGGTTGGAAACTCATATAACACCGGGACGAAAACCCGGAGTAATGCACCACAACTCACGTAGTATAAGCATTTTAGGCTGAGTCCACTTTACGAACGTAAAGAGAGGATAGTAAAGATGTGAAGCTGCCTGATTAACGACCTGACCAAGGCAAGAGTTTGTACAGTCAGCAATCTTCTAATCAGCTCCCAAGGGTGAGCAGTTGTAATAGAAAGACCTAACGCGAATTGGGGTCTGACGAATGTCCTATAGCTCAGGAGACGGCACACGGAGAGCACTAGCAATAGAGGTCGTAGAGTGAAAGTCTCTACTAGGACAGTTACAACTGAGTGCAGAGGGATAAACAAACAAGTCATTATTCACTAACCATAAAAAATCAACAAAATGGTACGATTATCAACAATTAAAAAGGTGGAGGACGCTTTCATAGCGCTCTCCGAACCAAGTACATTCAAAGGCAACCTGACCGAGGTAGCCAAGGACCTTGAAATAACGGCACGATACCTACACGAGGCTGAAAAACTCAAAATCATAAAGATAGACGAGAGTGCTTGTTGGTGGTGCAAAACCGTGCCAGACAAAGACACAATAATCAGGCTCATTGAGACCGCAAATCAAAAAGCAAACAAAAAAGCAAGTCCAGCCACAGTAACGCAACAGCCAGAAAACCTGATACCGTTCGATAAGGCGGTAGAGTTTGCGACAGAAAGTACAGAACTAGGGATTGCTTTCGGCATCGAAAAAGAAAACCTGGTGGGCTTTGTGAAACACATCTCTGAACTGTTCAAAAAATACAAATAGGAGGTGTGCTATGCTTATCACAAAAATATCCGAGCTAACCGGAATTGAGCACACTATGGACCTTAGGATAACTGAGGACCAGCTGCGACGGTTCGAAAACGGAGAACACGTACAACATGTGTTCCCAAAACTCTCACCCGATGAGCGGGAGTTTCTACTCACAGGCATAACAGCCGACGAGTGGGCTGACGTGTTTCCGCCAGAAGACGAGAACGAAGAAACAAACCATGCTTATTAATCAAATCACAACCGGCCATGGAAAAACTGATTTACGCGATTTACACAATCGCAAACGGGTTCGTAGAACCAGGAGCTGTCGTAGAACAGCACAAAGGAAGGGCGACACAGTCCTATCCAGTAATAGCAGTGGGAGCCCAGGTGAAAGGGCTAATCCCGGTAAAGGCGAGAAATAATAGAATAGAGTTCGCCGAACTGGAAAAAAGCAAGAAGGGAGGTAATAAATTGGTAGAAACCAGAAAGCCCCTTAAAGCCCCAACAGCGATAATTGTAGTAGCAAAAACAACCTGCAAACCAAAAGGAAAATGCTGGCAGGAAGCCCAAATCAAGGATTTGGAAGCAGAACCGCCATGTCTTACAGAAGGCATCATTGGTGCCGGACGGCAAGTAGTGACTATCCTGAAAGAAGGAGAAAAACTAATTGAGCACCGGACTGGTATCGGCGGTGAGGAGGTCTACACGTACCATGTAAAGAATGGTACGCTAACAACTCGGCCATAAAACCGGCACATACATGAAAACTTTGTTCCTTGCAGTACTGATGATGTCAGCTGCAGCCTCTGATGCGGGCCACGCCAATCCTCCAAGCACTGAACCAGAAGCAGACGCTGAAACAAAAGCTCTGCCACTTACCGAAGGGGAAGCACTTACTCAGGAACCGCCTCGTCTCATAGAAGAAGCGATAGAAGACAACGCCGTATCAGCACCAGAAGGTGATGGTAATGCTGACCTGGCCGCAGCAGAGTAAGAACAAAAGCAAACGAGCCCGTAGTGTGTTACATTGCGGGCTCACTTTTACAAACCAACAAAAACTACGTCAAATGACAAAGATTAAAGCAACTATAGCGTTTGTGACATTCGTTATAGTAACCCTGCTGATGTGGGGAACACTGATACTTTTGGTAAGCCTGATAATGCAAATCGCTTACAAAGAAATGCTGAAAGAGAGCGTGGAACTTGTCATCCTGTTCATAATCAGTGGTGTTGTGGGATTCGTGTGTGCAGACGAAATACACGAGGCACTCAAAGCCAAAGAAGACAAAGAAATAGACGATACCTTCGGTACGCAAGGTATGAACTACTAAAACGCGTACATTTAACTCGCCTTTACTTTTAATAACCATGAGAAAGCTAATCCTTCTCGTCTCAATCATCCTTGCGGGAGCTTGGGTGTTGAGTGTAGGCAGCGGGCCGCCTGCAACGCAAAAAGAGCCCACGTTTGACCACGTCATTGCAAAAGTGCCAGTAGAAGTAGACGTGTTTTATGCCGGTGCAATCACACCAGTGAATGTTGTGTACGTTCACAGCGACAATTCGTACGTCAAGAACGGACGAACGGTACTGATTGCCAAAAATGCCAGTGAAGAAAGCCTAAGTGCAACAGCGAAAGATGTAACCCCGATAAAACTGTGCCATGAAGACCCTGGCCGATACAGTAATGAAGGCTACATCGCAAAAGAAAACACGGTAAATGACCCGGTAAAATACGGCCGGTATAGATCGCAAGAAAACAGTTAACCTCTCACGGAACGCAAGAAAAAAGCACCGCTCGATATGTAGCGGTGCTTTTTATGCTTACCAAATACAAGGTAGCTGTAACGCACCTCGGCTTTCTAGTTGGGACTTATTTAAAATCAATCACCATGTCAGCATTCATACTACCAAACAACCTCATTGATTTACATGAGGAACTAACAGCTTTCGCAGAACACCACCAAAACAAAGGCGGACAAAAGCCCACAAACTAGTAAAGAAAATGTGGGATGACAAAAGAGCTATGATACAAGACGGATCACGAGAAGGACAAATAAGAGACGAAGGAAGAGACAGTGCTTTCAAAGAAATACTAGCAGCTCTACACAAACAATTCGTACCATAAACACAGTAATCATGGCAGAGCCAACTAAAACATCTCAAGGACTGATAACAAGAAAAACGACCGAGAATGAGCAGTGAAAATAATAATAATAAAAACGAAACGGTGTGTACAAACTGCGTACACCTCGGCCCTATAAATCCAGGATCCAGTCACCACAGGTGCTGTACAGTACTGCAGAAAGACGGAAAAATAGGCGTCAATGATATATTGGTAGCAGCGTACGTTCTTAAAAAAGGTAAAGTACCAGTCATATTAATAAACGAGAAAACAAAAGAGGTACAAGAGCTGATAAAACTCAACGAACACGGCGTGAAAAATGGCTGGTGCACATGGCCTATAGACTTCGACCAAATCTGGGTAGAGGCTTGCTTACTAAAACAAGAAAAACCAAAAGAACCATAGTAACAACATCTCATCACAAAAACAAACAAACAAACGACAATGAAAACAATGTCAACACTCATTTTGTTATTGGTGGCCATCATCGGTAACACCCAGACGTGCTGCTGGGGAGAACAACAAGGCACAGACCAAACAATTACCTGGTATTTCGGCGGAGGTGCCGGCACCCTCAAGAGCTCTATGTCGGCCGGTCTTACGGGAGGTGTTTCGGTAGACAGAGCAACAATTTCCGCAACCTTCACGGCTAACCAATACGGTAGAGAGGGTACTATTACCGGAGGATGGGTATTAAACCTGTCAAAGTCTATAACAGTGGTCCCAAAAGCAGGAATAGTGATGGGGACCGTAGTAGGAAGTAAAGAAAGCTCAGAAGCATACGGACCAGGCACATTCGACAAATACCAGTACGCAACCGCAGGCGGCATGGTATCGTGGCACAGGAACATGGGCTCCATCTACTTCGAAGTCATCGGTAACACAATGATGTTAGGAATGCGGGTGATGTCCTTCACAAACGAAAAGCAATAGCTGAAAAATACTCTTAATAGTGAGCAGTCAATCACGGCCCCGGGTGTCTACTTGGGGCCCTTTTCATCATTATAAAATAAACAATCATGAAAGCGAAAGAAGTACTAGAAAGATTAATAATTATCTACGACGAGGCAATTAATCTAATAAAAGAAGACCCTGAGGGTAACGGTTATGAAATATGTGAGCTGATGAGTTTGGTACACGGTATATGTTTTGCGGCGATGAGGCGTCTTAAACTACACGTATACGACAGTAGAATAATAAAGGAAGGACATCTATTGCGGGGTCGTGAATTTTCTGTTCATTGGTGTGCAACGCCAGGAAGCTACAAAACAAAAGAAGAAAACATAGAAGCACTAGAAAGAAGAGTGCTAATAATGCAAGCTCTGTTGTCGACAGGAGGGGAGATGCTGGAGGAAGAAGTGCCAACATGCAATAATATATAGTAAACTAAAACAATTAAAGTATCATGGTAAGAGCAGATTACACAGCAGAAATAATAGAAGTAGCAGGAAGAAAAGTACTGACACTTCATGACTTGAACTTGGGCCGCATGTCGGTGACCAACAACATGGAAGAAATCGTAGCACACGAACTCGACAAGAGAAGACTGACAACGGACCAAGTCAAGCACACGCTGGCGTTCAACAGCAACGAGCTGTACGATGTGTTTGACAACAAGGCTGAGCGTTGGCCGGTGTGCGATGCAAACAGGAAAGACTGTATTAAATGGCTGGAAGCAGTATAATAAAAAACATTATGGGAAAAGATAACGACTTCGTAGCAATGCCACATACACTGTGCCCTTGTTGCAGAAAGAAAGAAGAGTTCATCGTTATAGATACGCGATTGCGTGATATTAGTAAGATACACAACCAAGCAGTAGGCATGTCAGAGAAACCTTGCAGTGATTGCCAGGCAATAATAGACAAAGGCTACGTACGCTTGGTAGTGATAGATGAACAGCGCTCCGGTAAGAACGAAGGACCTGCAGATGCTTATTACACCGGTATGATAGCTGATGTAAAGAAAGAAGCTTGGGATAGGATATTCGTTGGCGCATTACCACCAAAAATCGGTGTTGGTTTTATACCGTTGGAGGTAGCAGACCTGCTGCATCTTGACACAAGTTCATACGACAGAGAAACCGGTAAAAAAAGAACGTAATGAGAGCACTTAACTACTATTCTGAAATGTATGCTGAAGTACAATTCAGTATATACCAACGAGCTATCTCATATCGTAAAGGCGATAAGTTTGCATGGGAGAAAATAAAGCCATTACAACTGAAGTTGACTTGGGAATCTTTCATGAGAACCGGCGTTGTACTTCATGAAAAACTGGTTGATAAGCTCGTCACTATTATAGCAGAGAACACAATCATGCTAGAAATAATGTCATCGTGCATGGGTCATACTGAATACTGTGGAGTGAAGGAAATGATTTCTATTTACGAGCCTTCTAGCTACTATCGTAGGAAGTTATTTCGTGTATTTCACGACGAAGACTGGGCTGAATTTTCAAATAGACAACCGCTACTATCAGACTTTGCACTAAAACCACTCAATGATCTTCTCTTCAAGTTGCTGTCAGAAAAAGACTACGGACAGAAAATAGTTCTGATGGATCGTATGCTGAATGTGATTCACATGCGTTCAGATTTAGCAGAACTGTACGTAGAAGGAGGTTCAAGAACATTATCCCAATTATCAGGCACACCAGAAAAACAAACCTCATGAACGAGCAATTCAGTGAATATCGAATAAAACGCAAAAGGGGCATAGACGACCTTAAAGGTCGGCTACCAGAGCATGGCGCCACCGATTGGTGGACTAAAGAGGAGTGGGCTGCATGGGAAAAGCAAAAGCCCATCAACGATGCCTGGAACGAAGCCTACATCAAGCAGTTAAAGGAGGAAGGTCGGTACGGCGAAGAGTACGTGATGGTTATACAATTCAAAACAAACCCGGTATTTGATATGGGTATAAACTGGTACGAGGAAGTAAAAAAGACACGTTCAAGCGACGATCTACTATTTATTGACAAACAAAACGAAAACAATGGCGACTAAAACATGGCCAACGCTGTACAAGCGTACAAAAACCGGAGCAATTCAATCCTACGATATATGGGTTGACGGAGTAAAAGATACTACTGATGGTGTGCCTGTTATTGTAAAATCAACAGGACAACTAACCGGTAAAAAGACTATACACTCGGAGACAGTATTCGAAGGTAAGAACATAGGTAAATCCAATGAGACCACACCTGAGCAGCAGGCTATCTCACAAGCAGAATCCGATTGGACTCGTAAGCGCGATGAGGGCTACAAGAGCCTCGAAGATTTACGCATTGAGCCATGTACAGTGGGACATTTGGTTGGACAATACATGTATCCCGGCTGCGGTGTTATGTACATGTCATTGGAGTATAGCTTGAATGCTACTCTACCTCAGTTCAACACTGATGCTTCAGGCAATGTCAAGCCAATGCTGGCCAAGGCAGTGAACTGGGACAAAGTGACTTACCCGTGCATCGTACAACCTAAACTGGATGGTGTGAGGTGCTTGATGGTTGTTGAGGACGGTGAGAATGTAAAATTCTTATCACGTTCAGGCAAAGAGTATACCACATTAGGTCATATAAACAATTCTGTATCTGAGTTCTTAGGTACGCAGCCGGATGCTTTTTTATCCTTCATACTTGATGGTGAAATCTACTCTGATGAACTGTCATTTCAGGATATTCTAGCTGCTGTAAAGAAGCAGCGGTCGGATAGCCTGAAGCTGAAGTTTCGTGCGTATGATATGGTCAACACTGAACTTCAACGGGTAAGATTGAGAACTACCATTGGACTCGTACATAGTATAGGTTCAGGGTTTGTACAGCTGGTAGAGCATACCACCTGCGGTTCTAAAGAAGAAGTAAAAGCGTACCATGATACGTACGTTGATAAAGGATACGAAGGTGCTATGATTCGCCACATGGACGGAAAATACGAACAAGGACAACGTAGCTCTTCATTACTGAAGGTGAAAGAGTTCGATGAAACAGAGTTCGCATTTTCCAATTTCGAGTTCGGTCAGCGTGGCGTGGAAGACCTCATCGCCAAGTGCTGGACACATGACGGCAAGAAAGAGTTCCGGGCCAAGATGGTTGGTACGAAAAAACAAAAGGAAGAGTTGTACGCTCAGAATGATTCACTCGAAGGGAAAAGGCTTACAGTAAAACACTTTGGGTGGACAGACGACGGGCTTCCTCGTTTTCCTGTAGGTAAGGCTTTCAGAGACGACTAGTGTAAACCAAAAAACCAAACAAACATGAAGATAAAAATAAATATCACGTACAAGTCTTGCTTGGAAGGTATAACAGACGTTACAGAAAGGAATAAAGCATTCAATAACCTGGACGACCAAAGCAAACGGCTGGAAATAGCGTGGGATGCCCTGCAATTAGTATTAGCAGGAAACACAAGTGCAGCTGAAGGTGCCTATTGGAGAGGTGATTTCAGTGATGTAGTTAGACAGATGCTTCTATCACCTGAACAACTACAGAAGGAGGCCCTGAGGACTAACCTACAATGTGAAGTATGTGCGAGAGGGGCTGTAATGCTTAGCGTTATTAGGCTAGGAAACGAACTTGACAACGTCAAGTATGGCATACGCGACTTGTCCGCAGGTGATTACGATACAGTAAAAGGGTTTGGTATGGGGGCCATGCGCAGGATGGAAGCAGAATACGAATATAGTGAGTATGAGACTCCACATAAACGTAGGACAAAAGAAAAGCTGTGCAACATACTCTGTAACGTACTTGTGAACGGGAACTTTAACGGACAGGATCGCACCGATTATTTAACCATAACAGAAGACAGTCGGGAGCTGCACAGCTAAGCAGTCCACCTTTAAAGTTGTAGGTAACAACTGTCGTGGATAACCGTGAGGACCACAAAATTGCAACTTGCTAGGAGTCCCACGTTATACTCGTGGAATTGGGAAAAATCCCAATGTCCAGGTGAAATTCCACCTAGTAAGGTACAAGCCAAGTGACGGAGGCCGTAAGGCGACATTCACGGCTTGGTAAGTGCAGCAATTCTGATGAAACATGTGCGACACCTTTCTAACGTGTTCTGCACACGGTTGCAACATCAGATACCGGTGTGAGGTCATACTCTATCCGGTAGCAAGAACATTGAGGGTGTAGGCTCTCGGTGTTTGGAGGTCGAAGGTTAGAGTCTAAGCCTGAGCCGTTCGCTGGAAACCGAGGGACGGTTCGTCATGAACAGGTATGTAGACCACCTCACTAGGAGCCTGAAAGATGGCAGACCACAAAATGGTCGAATTGGAGAGCTCGCCCGAGGCTAGGGAAAACCTCCGACTATTCCCAGTCATCCTTTACCGGGTGGCTGGGAGCAAATCAAAGGAGGATGTAGGCCTTGAAGTAGCCATCATTTAAAGAGTTGCGAGTGGCGTAGTTGGGAGACTTATCACAGATGGCCTTTTGAAGCTGTCTGTTCATCTTCGACTGGACCAATTGGGTCTGGACCTTAACCGTGCAGGACCAGCGTATAACCACAGGGGAGGACAAGTACAGTTTAACGTGTTTGATTGACGGGCGAAGCCGTTGATTTAAGTAGATGAGAGTATCGGTATGGTAATTTACGATGCACGTTAAGACCCTTAGAGCATTTGGTGTAACAACACACTCTTTTGATTTCCCATCATCATTTCAACGTGGTGATGGGAGCGCTGTAGGAAAAAGGAAGGCATGTACACCTGAAAATTGCCTATTCCTACAAATTCTCATCGTCGCTTGATTGTCGGCGGTGGGAGCAATACCATTCAAAAACAAGTATATGGCAGCAACAATTGTTGTAGAAAAAATCGAGTTTACAGACAAGACAGGTAGAAAGGTAATTTGTAAAGTACAAGAGATACAAGTGACCAAAGAAGGAACATTGCTATTTGTACCACAAAATAGAAAGTACCAACATTACCGACTGACTGCAAACGATGTAAAAATCTTAAACCAGATGGCCTGAGAACTCCTGCGGGATTGACTAAAGGCCGTGCCAAAGTTACAAAGGCAAAATTAAATATCTGGTGTCCCGGTAGCCCTTGAATGTGGCGCCGGGAGCAAGGCACTCGTGCTAAAAAACGGGAAGGTCGGATACACAATCCGATGATAGAGGTGTACTCGTGCCAAATTATTTCTTCATCACAAAAAAAAACTTAGAGAGTGAAAAAGATAACAAACAAAACCGTCTTGAAGCAAGGCGACAAAACCTATCAGCCAGTAGAAGTTGAAGGAGTTGTTTACTGGGTTGGTAAAATAAGACACATGACCGAGTATGTGACTAACGGTGAAGAGATATTCAAGCCATCAGATTTGCCGGAATATTCAACAGAGTATGCTGAAAGATATTGGGAGCGAGTAGTAGCTCAATCGTTCTATAAACTCGAAGGAGTTCCGGTAGTTAGCCTGAAACATTTAGGAACAGATGCAGCGTATAGGTACTACTGTCAAGATGAAAACACAACTAGTGGGCAAGCGTTTCACTTCACGAAAGGTTACGAAGCAAACCCGAATACACATACTCAAAGAGACATTGAAAAAGCTATTGAGTTAGCAAGAGTTTTATTTGATGGTAAAAATGAATTTGACGTAGAGGGTATTTTAGGTTCGTCAGATAACACTTACGGTGTAAAAGAAAAGTACACTGTTGACGACATCATTGAACAACTCAGCGTCATTTCAACAATCGAAGTAGACGAACAATTTTCAATTATCAGTTATGAGTAACAACAAACAGAACACAAAGACTTTGAAGTTCAAAAAAGGACAAACCTGGTGGTTTGTTGAAAGCGGGCAAATGAGACAGTACCAGTATCTCTGCGAATACCCTTTTAACAATCCAATCAACATAGGTACTTACGATATTATTATCTGTAAAACTTCTGACCAACCGGAAAGAATATACCGTAAGCGTCTTCTGGAGAAAATAGAAAAATACGGACACATCAAAAACTATGAGGAAGCAAAAGTCGAGTTTCTAAAACAAGCAGAGAAACACCTTCAAAGGTTAAAAGAGGTGTACGCTCCAAACTAATAAAAATATTCGGCCAGTTATGAGTAAATCAGATAAACCTTTCGGGTACACTAAAAAACTAGAAAGCGACTGTGACGACACCATGTTTGCTTCTGGAAAATCGTCATCTCTTGGAAGTCGGAAGACCAAAACAAGAATGAAAGCCTGCGAACATGCCAGATAGATTTTGATTTGCAGTACGGTAGTACAGCAGTACTACGATTTAATGAGGTAGAAGAGCTTATCAAGAATCTGGAAACTGTTCGCGACAGGCTACAGCCGTAAAGATATTCGGCCCGGTACGTGGCTCAGCACGTATTCTCTGAGCGGAGCATCAAGTCCGAGTACTTGGTGTCGGGTCGATACGGGGAGATGGCGAAACTGGTAGACGCGCCTTGTACATGTGAAGGATAAGCGTTCCTGTACAATAAGGTGGTAAGCTGTTGGAAGACCATGCAGGTTCGAATCCTGCTCTCCCCACAATTAAAACCAAGTATTATGCCATTAATTCACTCTCATCAATTAAACCCTTGCAAGTGCGGGTCAAAAAGAACACCAGATTTAGACAGCGACGATATGATGCCAAGCTGGGCAGTACAATGTCACGATTGTAATCAATTTCAACATGGCCCGAATTGGTCGTGCTCAGGAGCTGTAAAAGCATGGAACGACGCAAATCCAGTATTAGTTGTGGGAACTCCAGGTGAAATGGACACCGCTGGTCTCGAAGAAATATTCAGAAATCCTGAAAAACACTAACTGATAGCGGGTGTGGTTCACATGGCATAAGCAAGTGTCCAAAGCGTGTAAGTCTTAACCAACCTCCAAGGGGCAGGGATGTACCCGAGAGCAATACTTGGCAAGGTGAACTAGTGTTTTCAAACAAAAAAAACAGATTATGGACATAACAAAACTTTTAGGAAGAGCAAAGGAAAGCGAACTTCCATCCATTATTAAGAACCCTTTTGGAAAAGATAAAATTGAAACCATCAACTTGGAGTTCAGAAACTACGACTTTCGACCGGCTTATTGGCGCGGCTCTGTTGGGTTTTCTAATGGTAATACCAAAGGCAGACAAGAGCTAGAAGAATGCGAAACATTTGAACAGTTACTAGCACAGTTGAAAGCGCTAGGAGAGACTTTAAAATAAAACAAATCATGGAAAATACAAAAACATCCTCACTGAAGATTAGCTTCAGAAATAAGGATAAAGTGTCAAAAACGCTGGAAATACGCCAAAACGCGGATGGCAGTGTGGAATTTACAGTATGGCAAGGAAGCGGAGGAATAGGAGGAATAGGTACAAAGCTTTTACCACAACTGTTTGAATTTATGGTAAAAGAAGCCCCCATTCTAGTAGAAGAGGTTAGTTGTACTACCACCGTAACCTCCAAGGTGTTGTTATAATCAAAAAAAAATCAAATCATGACTAAAAGACAACAACTGAGAGCGTACAGAAAAATGCTGAAAGCCAGCGAACGAGAGTATTTTATTGCCTACTCACCATCTGGCTTGTGTTCATTGTCAGATGGAATAGCAAAAACAACCAGAGAACGGGAACAACTAAAAGGAGCCATATCGTTCTTGGAATGTCTCAGAACCACTCCAAGAGGGTCTGCTTATTTCTGGCCACCGTACGACTGGGAAACCAGAAGACTAATTTTGAGGGCTGTAATAGCAAGGCTAAAATCAGAGTTGAGACCTTGGTGGAAAAAACTATTAAACATCAAATAAAACTGTCATGGCAAAAAACACAGGCACATTCCGAAACCTACAGAAAGGTGACAAAATCACCGCCACTACGGCGGCGTCCCGTGACCCCAACACCCACGAACGGGTAGGGCAAGGAAAGCAGTTGGGAGAGCTTACAGTAACGCGAGCATACTCTCACGGTGTTTCTACAAAAGAAGCCGGATACATAAACGGCAAATTCATCACTTCCATAACAAAAAAGGAGGAATAACATGGAAAACAACATTGCAAAATACGCATTGCGCGTAAACGGAGAAAAGCTGAGTGCTGAGGTAGCAGAAATCACTGCCGCTTTAGGACCTATCCTTAAAAAGCACGGCCACACAAACTTCAACAGTCACATCACAATTAAACTCTCGATGCTGGCAGTAGAGGAGTCGAACGAAGAGCAAAGTATGGTCTCTGAAATTCGCGTTGAAGCGGGCAGCAGGGTGATAAAAGAAATCAGCAATATCTGCAATAACGCAGAGCACAGCTGTACCGAGTTTGCTATGAAATCAATACTATCACACCCGCAGTTTACAGCAGATGCCGAATCGACTGATAACCGGTTGGGACTGTTTGAAACTACACCCACAAAAGAACACCAAAAACGAGCGCCTGTCCTATTGTTTGGCAAGCGTGGAGAAGCATAACATCACAGCAAATACCTTGAGGACATAAGGCACCGAGTGCACGAAGGAGGGTATTTGTTACACGGCCATAAAGCCCTGCTGTAGTAGCGGGGCTTTTACATAACAACAATCACAACTACTACGATGGCCGTAGTTGTGATGAGAAGGCGTACCGGCGCTAAAACCAGCCGAGGGACCGGTGATTTCCCTTGGCTTTTATTCACCACTATGGAAGAAACATTAACACCAACGAAAGACCAGCAAAAAGCGCTGAATGTTCTTGAGCGGTATTTAAACACAAAAACCGGAAACCCAGCCGTACTGGCCGGGTATGCTGGGACAGGAAAAACTTGGACACTAAAAGTGTTGTTGCAAAGCCTGCAAGGAAGGACTGTAGTAGCAGCGCCTACTCATAAGGCTGTAAAAAACGCAGCCCGTATGCTATCTCAGGTAGTAGGAATAAGAATAGACTTCAGCACCGTACAATCACTTTTAAAGGTGAACCCTACAATCACTGACACTGGTAAGCGGGTGTTCAAGTCTTATGCTGCTGGTGGTAGTTTGCCCATAGAGGAATACGACAACGTAATTATTGACGAGGCGTCTATGCTTGAAGATGACTTGTATACACTCATTCGTCATCACGTAAAACGAAAGGCTTGCATTATTTTCATAGGCGACCCGGCACAACTGTCTCCAGTATCTAACCCAAAAAACGTCAAAAGCATCGTATTTAGAAAGTACAAAGAGGAGCAGTTGGTGATGTGTCCACTGAGAGAAATAGTACGACAAAAAGAAGGCAGCACCATCATAGACATATCAATGAAGTATCGGTCTCACAACGAACCAGACCAGAGCGAGTTCTACGGTGACAGCAGTATCATTTCGTCAGAAGAGGTGATGCCTTTTCTACTCAGTGAGTTTGCCGAAATAAAGGAGAGTGGAGACATAGATTCGTTACGCGTACTAGCCTACACCAACGCTAAAGTCAATGAAATCAACGAAACAGTACACCAAACACTGTACGGTTCAGAGTTGCCTATTTGCCCTGGAGAGGTGATGGTTATGCAGGAGCCCTTCATAGACAAGAAAAACCGGCTGCACACCATACAAAATGCAGAAGAGTTGGTGGTAGAAAGTGTATTAAGAGGGTCAATGCGTGAAACAGTAATTGTAGATCCTTCCTGGAATGAAATGTTGGACGAGATGACAGAGGACAAAGTTTGGTCTGTTGACATTGAGACCTACGTTATAAAAGCGAGGGATGAAAAAGGCGTGGAAAGGACGATTGAAATAGCTGTAAACCAACAGGACTGGGACAGTGATTTGAGAATACTGAAGATGCGCATAGACAGAAGCCGGCAGGTAAACAAAAAAGAACTGTACAAACGGTATTATAGGGTCAAAGAAAAAATTGCTGACTGGAAACACGGGTATGCTATGACGGTTCACAAATCGCAAGGCTCTACGTTTGAACGTGTGGTTGTGATGCACTCCGACATTGCCACGTCTCTTAAATACGGACCGGCATACTGGGAGCTGATGTATACAGCTGTAACAAGGCCTAGCAAGCAATTACTCATGTGCTTCTAAAACATTTTATATGTCAATCATTTTAGACAAAAAAGCGTATTTCAAACTCTTGGACCTGTACACAGAAGCCACGAAAGACGGTGAGGAAAAATCCAGAAATAACACAATTAAATTTGGCGATTTCGAAATGGTTGTTGGATATGTCAAATATGTCCTTGAGTATGCAAAAGAAGCGCTTAAAATAACCGATGATGAAGAAAGAAAACACGCAAGCACTCGTGCTGCTAAAACAAATGCACCCTAGCTGGCACGAGTTTATGACAAACACGCTGAGTGCGGAAATGTTTGATAGGATATGGACTACAATCCGTATCGACCAGTTTAAGCTTTGCCCAAAACCTTCGCAGATATTCCGTATATTAACCATGCCTATTGAAGACATCAAAGTCATCATTGTTGGTCAAGACCCGTACATCAACGGCGAGGCAGAAGGGCTTGCTTTCTCATCCTGTAAAGGCATGACTCCGTCATTACGGTCCATCTTCAAAGAGATTGCTTTAACGGAAGGAAAGTTCAGAACAAATCCTTCTCTTCTCGACTGGACAAAGCAGGGCGTATTCCTCATCAACACCAATCTTACAACGATTGAGCATAGGTCATTGGCCCACGACAATGTCAACTGGCAATGGGTGACTGGCGGCATCCTTAGCGAAATCAGTGCAAAAAAGCAAACGCCTTTTGTAGTGATGGCTTGGGGCAACCACGCAAAGCTTACCGTTCGACAAACGATTGCTAAGCAGGACAACCGGTTAATACTACAGCACGTACACCCAGCGGCAAGATTTCAAGAGTTCACAGGATGCGGTCATTTCAAATCAGCAAATGAGTTCTTGGTTCAACACAACCTCGAGCCGATAGACTGGATTGGAAAAGAATCTACAACCGTATCATAATAACAAAAGCATGACACTGAAAAAAGAATACTATTCTTTCCGTGACCCTATTATAGGGGTTACACTAGATATGGTGGGTGAAACGGGAGTGCTGGGGTTCTACACCAGGGATGGGAACGTAGGATCTCTGGCATTCCCAAACCCGCTAGACGCTGCGAATGTGCTCCGACAGCAATTACTATGGGCTGTAGTGATGGCAGAGTTTGACCATGGGATTTGTACTATTAGCGACACAATCAATAAAAGAAGATTGTATGTTGATGGGCATAGTCTTGGCAGCTCTAAAACAATGCCAAGAATACTCACGTTCCAGGAGCTGGAAAGCGAATTAACACAATTAAAGAACGCTTATATTGACGCTACAAATGGTACGAGTGAAGAGGAAAATACGTAAGCCGGGGAATATGTTCGTGATTGTGGTAGAAGAATGCACCGGTATGACAACAATCACGGACGTTGACCCTGCAACCAACAGAATAGGCTATCGGTCGGGAGTATTTCTGGTAACAGAAGACTGGCTGAATAAAGCAAATTTTGACAAACTATTAATTAACGTAACGCTGAGCCACGAAGGAAAAGAAGAAGACCGGGTGAACTTTCCGGATGGCACACCGTACATAGACCCATTTGGTTTTTATGTCTACAGTACATCAGAACTTGCATCAACAATTGACGGACGACGCGACACAGACCTACGAATCGAACTCAGAAAAGAGTTACCCCGGGAGCTGGCTATGCAGGAACGGCATTATGACGTCGGTGAAATCGAAATCTCAGATACCACCGTTGACGAGATACTGCGGTTTTGACGTAGAAACCAATGTTACAGAAGATTTGCCCAGCAGGAAATTGTACGTTGTTGCAGTATCATTTGACGACTGGGAGTGGGTCGTGGATTGGGTCCGGTGCCCGCAATGGTGTAAGAACCTCATTAAGGAAATAGCAGAGGACGACACCATAGTGAAAATTGGCCACAACATACTGTTTGACATACAGATGATGTGGTTACAGGACATCAATACCAAGAACGTGTGGGACACAATGCTTGCAGAAGTTATCCTACACAATGGGCTACTCAAAAAACTACCATCGCTGGCAGAAGTGGTAGAAGAACGACTGTTCCTATTCATGGACAAATCAGTGAGAACAAGCTACAATGGGGAGGAACTGTCTGAAAAGCAGATTTATTATGCTGCAAAAGACGTTCGCTACATGATGCCCATACGGCGCTTGCAGTATCTGGATTTGCATAAGGAAAGGTTGACGTTTACTGCTGCTTTAGAAATGGAGGCCGTTGTGGCGGTAGCCAGGTTGGAGTTTGATGGCGTCGGCTTCTCACCAGAACGATGGAAAGAAACTTTGTACTGGGCAGAAGAGCGCTTCGAACAAGCCAGACTTGAACTGCAAGAGACTGTTGAGAACGATCCGTTGATAATGGACAAAATGATTGCTACAAACAAGATGATTGTAGAAGACAAGTTTGTAATAAACTGGAGTAGTCACCAACAGCGCACCTTGATAGCACAGCATTACTTTGCACCAATGACGGGGCTTGGCAAACCAATGCTAAAAAGGATGGCGGCAGCAGCCGAACAGGCAGGAGAAACACGGTTTCAGCTTATGTTTCTGAATGCGGCTGAGGGAGACTTTAGTGAAATGGAGGCGTACTTGATAGAAACAGATAAGTCGTTTCTGATAGAACGAGGCTTACTACATGTTGCAGGCAGTTGCTTAATTAATTGGAACTCTACCGTACAAATGAAGGAAATAGGGATGATTATCGCACCAAACATCCGCAGCATGGAGGCCAAGTACCTCAAGTCAAGAAAACATCCGTTCTTCAAAGCGCTGATTAACTACAATGAGTGGCAAAAGAAAGTAGGAACCTACGGTGACAGCTTCTTAAAGCACATACAAAGTGACGGCCGTATCAGAACAAGGTACACACAAATAGTAGACACCGGACGCCTATCCAGTTCAAATCCAAACATACAGAACATACCGGCTAAAGGAGAAATCGGGTCAAAGTACCGGCGGGCCTTTGTGCCGGCAGAAGGTAATGTGTTAATCGGTGCAGACTTTTCCGGGCAGGAACTTGTGCTGGCATCATACATCTACAAGCAAAAGGAATGGACCGAAGCGTTGAAAGCTGGCCACGACTTACACTCCGTTGTAGCTGAAATGGTATTCGGTGATTTGTGGAAAAACTCAGCTGAGGAAGATTGTGTGTACTACAACAACAATAAAAAGCAATGTAGTTGTAAGAAACACAAAGAGCTGCGTACTAAAGTAAAGTCAGTAAACTTTGGGTTGATCTATGGTATCTCTGGTCCAGGACTCTCAGAGCAGCTAACGATTACAGTAGACGAGGCTTTCAGACTCATCAGGGATTACTTCAGCAAGCTGCCGGCACTAGAGAAAATGCTAAAGGCTTTCCAGTCCTTCGGTATTCGGCATGGGTACATTATGACAGCACACCCTTTCTACAGAAAAAGATGGTTTCCGTTCTGGGAGGAATACAAACAATACACTACTCCGTTTTTGGCCGGTGTGTATAACCACCAGCAGTTAGGTGAAATGGCCAGACAATCCAGTAACACACCCATACAAGGCTCCGGTGCTGATATGACAAAAACGGCATTGGTACTTGTCTTACACAGACTCATGGACAAAGGTTGGTTAGGGAAAGTAAAGATGGCATTGACAGTACATGATGAAATAGTATTGGAAAGTCCGATGGAACTGCAAGACGAAGTAAAAGAGCTTCTTGGCAAGTCTATGTCTGATGCCGGGATGATTATCGTACCTAACGGTTTAATCAAAGCAGAAACAAATATTAGTAACGAATGGTCCAAGTAATTATATGAACAAACTAGAGAAATTCTACTACTCCTTGAAGTACGGAAGGAAGGCAGTAAAGAACATCGAACACAACAGTGGCTACATCTACAAATTGTACTTGTTGAGCCAAAACGCCGGCAGGCCATTTAAACAAGTTCTCGAAGAACACTACAACGTGTACGTGGATAACGAAAAGTTTTCCAGTGCAAGGTTTTTAGGGTTAAGCAGGTATTGTCAATTGAATTTTGATGAGAGTAGTTGGTACAAGCAGCTAGTCTGTATAGTGGTGGTAAAGAACCGTGTGCACGATTCACCAGACATGACATCATTGGTGGTTAGAAGTAAGGAAGAAATCGAAGCATTCATGGATAAAAAATATACGCCGCTATGGAGAAAGATAATAAAACACAAGCGCTCAGAGACTACCAAGCCCAAGCGATTACCGATTTAGTTGACGTTATCAGAACTGCCATCATCATGTATAAAATAGTGATAGGGCAGTCAATGACGAGCAAAGAACTACTTACCAGGTTAAACCGCACAATGCAAGTACTGAGAAATGATGCCAATGTACTGATGGCCATTGTACAACAAGACCACGAAGCTGTTACTATTAAATCGCTAAGTGTCGAGTCTGAGTTGCCTGCTATCATCAGTTCAACAATATCACTTTACAGTAAAAACAATGAATCAGAGCTATTCGATTTGCTTGACAGTCCAGGCACTGCAAAATTGCTGTTATCAAAACTACGGGCAATGTCGGAGGACGAATTTTTAGCGTGGTTCTTAAAACAACATTAACGATGCAATCAATCACAAACGAGCAGAGAATCATACACGATAGCCTGCATAGTAAGGCCAGCAGTTTCTATTTAGGCAGAAAGAAGTACGAAATAGGACTGGACAGCGAAGGTCGCCGTTATGTAGACTACGAAAACATACGGTATGTGCAGCAACCCATCAACACAACGATGTACAATCGTAAGGCACACTACCGCGAAAAAATAACATGGTGCATTCCACACGATGAATCAGAACGTGTGTTCGTTATCGACGCCACCGTGTTGATACAACCGGTCAATGCAGCAGTAATTGGAATACTCATAGAAAAACCCAAAGAAAATGCAGGAGATAAGGTTACAAAGACAAAAAGAGGCAAGCGAAAGTTGGGCGGTAAATAACTACCGTGGCACAATTGCCGCTGGCACCGGGTGGGGTAAAACAAGGTGCGCTGTCGTCGATTGCTACAACAAAGTAAGGTCTTCTTGTTCTTACTTGCTGAGCACGTTGATTGTGACGATAAGAGAAAGTCACCGGGACGTGGAGTGGCCGACAGAAATGAAAGAGTTTGAATCGGCCATACTTACGGATAATAATTACAAAATCATTTGTTGGGCGAGTCTGACCAAAGAGGACCTATCCAATTATGATTTGATTATTATAGACGAAGGGCACCACATTACGGAGGATACTTACCGGCACCTTTCGCCCTTCAGCGGGCACATATTGATGCTCACGGCTACGCCACCACACGAAGACAGCAAAGCGGAGTGGATACAAGAGCTGGCACCCATTTGTTACGTATACGGACTGGAAAAAGGAGTGGAAGAATCCATTAACGCTCCATACTTTGTCAAAGTCATCAAAATAGGGCCAAACAATACGCTCAGGGACATCAAGGGCGGAACCAAAGCCAAACCCTTCATGACGACAGAAGCTGCGCAATTGAAGTACCTGGACGGCCGCATCAAGGCTGAAATGATAAAGAGAGGAGGCAGAGGGATAGACTTTGGAAAGGACTGGGCCAGCGCACGCTATATCAGACAGCGTACAGATGCTATCTACGGCAGCGAGACAAAGAGGAGAGCCATCATACACATATTGAAAACACTTTACAAAAAGGACAAGCGTTTTCTGGTGTTTGGTGGTAGTATACCTCAGGTGGAGGCCATTTCAAATGGTAATTTCACGTTTCATTCACAAAACAAAAAACTGGGAAGGTTACAGCAGTTTCGTGATGGGCTTATAAACCTTCTGTTGACGGTGGGAATGGTGGATGAAGGCTCGAATCTGCCCAATCTGGACGTTGGTATCATGGGGCAAGTAACCTCATCATCCAGGAGAATGGTACAGCGTATAGGCCGTATGGTAAGATACAGGCCCGGGCATATTGGGCACATTTATTTACTTTGCCTGCGTGGCACCCAAGACGAAGAGTGGGTGAACAGTGCACTGAACTCGTTGCCAAGCTACCGGTTCGACATTTGCTGTTACGACGACATTTACCAATTCCAAAATTCACCTCCCGAATGGATTATAAAATAAACGACGTGGCCAAGTGGATGGTTAAGGAAGGGTACTTCATCATCCACAAAAACAGGTACATTGTCAGTGAGAAGTTCAATAGAGAAGTGCTGGGGAAAGAGGAAGGCCTGAAAAGACTACCTAACAAAAAACTGGTGGTTGTAGAGGCCGGTAAAGCAAAGCCTGGCATGACGGTAGAGGAGTGGCGCAGTTTGTACATGAAGTTTATCGTGGACTGTAACGTACCGCCGTATGTAAACAACGGTAAGGGTGGCGTCTACGAAGCAAACAAGTACAGCGAAGCCGGCCTGAAGGAGTTTCGACACATCATCACCAACGAAGCTATTGACTTGAACAAGCTGACAAAAGTCACCAAAGAGTACTACAGTAACAGACAAGCCATGCGCAAAACCATTGGTAATTACATCACAGAAGGAGTCTGGAGAACAGGATACTTCAGTGGTGGCTCCAACAACGAAGAAAAGGACGGTCGCTATGAAATTGGATAACCTGCGGGAAAAGTTGCGGCGCGGCCGGCAAGGATACAACGAAGGCCTGTTAACTGGGGTACCAACAGTAGATAAGTACACAAATGGTCTCAATGCGGGCAGGTACATTCTGGTTGGCGCAGAGAGTGGTGTAGGCAAATCCACTTTCGTTGATGCACTGATGTTATCAGCTATTGAACAGGCTATGGCACTTGGCAGAAAAGATGTATTGTTTGTTTACTGGTCCATGGAAATGAGTAAAGAAATGAAACTTCTGACATGGGCTCAGTGGCTGGCAGCCAAACGATTTGGGGTACTGTTCACACCTGACTACGCAATGAATAGGGTGCCCGGTAACAGAACCACCAGTGGAATGGACGATGTCATTGATGAGTGCCTGACAATACTGGAGAAAGAATACATGCCCTACATCATTTTGTATGACTTCTCTGTAACACCAGGACAACTACTGTCACAGGTCATCAAAATACACGAAAACCCTGAACTAGGGTTAATACTCAGAGAGCCGGGAAAAGAAGGCAAGCCCGGTAGAATATCTGGATACGCCAGAAGCGAAGCATGGAAGTCTGGAATAATCATTGGTATCATCGACCACTTGGCGCTTGGCACGCCAGATAAAGGAGAGGATAACAAAAGAATGATGGACAAAATGAGCAGGTACATGGTCATCACCCGAAACTTGTTAGATATGTCTTGGATTGCTATCCAACAATTTAACACAGAGATGAGTGCTGCTAATAGATCGAACAAGCTAGGGATAGCAAAAGCCGAAGCTATCATTGCCCCTCAGCGGCTGGACTTTGGAGACACCAAATACACTTATCGCGATGCGGAGGTCGTTATAGGTCTGGTATCACCAAACCAGTTTGGCTTGAAGAAGTATATGGGTATGGACGTAGGCTATCTGCGAGATTTCCTTGTAGTTCCTCACATCATGAAAAATCGCTATGGTCCATCAAACAAAATACTGCCACAATTCATGGACCCGCTTAGACGGACTTTCACTCCTATCACGCCAAGTGAAGACGAGGCATTGATGCAGGTGTGGTACGACGAAGCAAAAAAACTGAACGACGAATGCCAATTGTTCTTCCCGAAGTAAAGAGACCAGCGGCAACAACAGGACCAGCTACAATGCTCATTTACGGTTTGCCTAAAATAGGCAAGACCGGTAAGATAGCAGAGTTGGAAGACTGTTTGCTCATTGACCTGGAGAAAGGCTCTTTGTTCCATGATGCTTTACCGGTAGAAGCTGACAACCTTGCTGAGTTCAACGAGGTGGTCAATGCTATTCGGGAAGCCAACAAACAGGTAAGAGCCGAAAATCCGGAACGAAAGTACAAGTACCGGTACATTGCCCTTGATACAGTGGACAGACTGGAGGAGTTCGCAGAACAATACCATACGCTATTGTACAATCGTGATGTGAAACAAAACCCTATCGACAAGGAGGGTAAAAAACGAGAAGTTGTTAAGACTATCTATGACTTGGCTTACGGAAAAGGACACCACTACGTAAGAGAAGAAGTGAAGGACAGGATTAACGCTCTTAAAAAACTCTGCGAAAAGCTGATCTTGGTGTCACACGTCAAGGACAAAGAGCTTTCGCAGAAATCTGGTGTAGACATCAAAGACAAAGACCTCAGCCTTACAGGCAAACTGGCTGGCATTATCTGTAGTATGGTGGATGCAGTAGGCTTTGTGTACAGGGACGAAACAGTGTTGGATGACAACGGACATTCCAAGCTGATGCTGTCTTTTGACACGGCTGCTGATACGGCTACCATGGGTGCCAGAAATAAGAATTTGCGTGGAAAGCATGTACCATTTGACTGGGGTGTTATATACCCGGAGTACCACACACCGCAAACCAAATAATTAACCTGTTATTAGTAAGAACATGAGTGGATTATCATTCCTCCAGAAAGTAGTAGTAAAGGGCGAGATGAAAACCTCAACCCGCGCCCATGTAGTTAAGGCTCCAGCAGCAGGAGCAGACCTTCGCGTATACGCCAACGGTACCGTGTACCCCAGCGAAGATTTTGTGAAACTGTTCAATTTGGAGTACCAACCAAAGGTGGTGCATGTGTTTGCCAGCGAAACTGCCGGCGAAGAGCCCATCAAAAAGCTGAAATACGGTGAGAACGCCGGTAACGGCCTGGACATATTCGAAAGCAATAATTATGGCGCCATAGAAAGTCCCCAGAATTTCATCGTGCTGGCTGCGGTTTCCAGAAAAGAAGGCAAGTTGGACTTGTTCCGTGGGTGTGATTATGACGAAGCCGGCAACCCAAAACAATCGGTGCTGGTGCAAGGCAGTTCCACTTTTGCCAAAACCGTTCTTATTCCCATGCTGGAAAAAGTGTACGGTGTGAAGTTGGATAAAGAAACTGCCCCGTTTGTAGACCTGAAAGTGGTTGGCCACGGCGATAAGTTCGACCTGCCCATCCGCAACGACAACGGTTCCAGTGTGTACAACCTGCCAAAAGCATTGGCACGGGGTGATAACAAAGGCCAGGTTTTGACTGTGCGCCGTGAAAACGTGTACCTGTGGGCATTGGTACCTATGGCCATGGTGGAAGGTGCCGGTGAAATCATACTTTCCGGACCTACTTTCGGTGTAAGTGAATTACCGCCTATCGAAGAAGAGGAGTTATCTGTAGAAGAAGCCGCTTCGTTTGAGCCGGCAGAGTAAAAGTGGAAGAAAAAAAGCAAGCATTTACGGTAGCAAAACCGTATTTTGAACAGCTAAAAACACAACTATGATTGGAGTAGGTATTCATGAAGATGTTATCATCGATAACGTCGAACACGCGGACAAGGATGGTAAAAAGTCCATAATCATTTCTTTCCGCAAGAAAAAAGAAAAGTCTCTCTTTGAGTCCATGTCAAGCGATGAGATTGACAACGGGGAAGAAAAGACCAGCGTCCGCATCTTCCCATTTAAAGTACCCGACAAGAACGACCTGACTGAAACTCAAAAAACAGACAGGGTCATCGCAGATGTGACACGCACGCGCAATGTGTTATTACATATCCTGCAAACCTTTTTGCCAAAAGCAGAAATAAGTTTGAATATGTACGCCAACACTGGCATTGCTGCAGGTATTACTGATGTCGAGTTCAAAAAGAAAATGTTGTCGCAAGCAACATTGGATAAAATCTGGAACAACACACAAACAGCTTTCATCCGTATGATGAAGCCTTTGTGCAGCCGGGATGACTTGCCAGTACGTTTGAAGTTGGTAAGACAAAGTGTAGAGAAACACTACGCTACGTTCCCAACTATGTACCTAGACAATCAGCCATTCTTAGAACCGATGAGCGTGAAAGCAGAAAATAGCCGGGTGAAGTTCACAGACTACGAACTGAAGAACGGTCTGGATAAGGGCGACCAAATACCCAGAAGTGAAGCAGACGTTATACCAGCCGACGACGTTTCCGCAGCGGCAGATGCCATCGAGATGGATGCTGGTTTGTTCACACCAGAAGAAGAGTAATGCTGTACATTTCAGATAACATTCTGGATGAATTGTGGCCCAGCGAAGGCACACTATTGTCAAAGGTAGACGAGTACTACTTGTACTCTCATGTATTGGGTTATGAGCCGTGGCCGGGGAAGCCTTACCACTCGCCTATAAGACAACACAACAATGACGATGGTGTGCCCAGCTGGGCTATTCACCAGCTAACGAACCCAAGACAATGTGAGTTTATCTGGAAGGATTACGCAACAGGCGAGAAAGGAAACGTCTTCGATTTGATCCGCATAATGAAAGGTTTGCAAGGCCTATCTATGTCAAACAGGGAAGTGATAAACGAACTGAATGCAGCGATTAGACAGGGGCTGGAGTTGCCAATGCCCGGACAGATAGCCAGGCCTGCAGGATTTGGTGAGTATCATGAAATAGCAGTGAAGTCAAGACCGATGCATGAAAGAGAGCGTATTTACTGGTTGGAGCTTGGTGTAGACCGAAAACAACTGGATAAGTACAATATCACTGCCATTAGTCACTGGTGGCTTGATGACTCTATACGCTATGCAGGCGATTTCTCGTTTGCTTACAGGATACAAAACAGGTACCAGCTCTACTTTCCTTACGCAGAAAAAAAGAGGAAGTTTAAGAACAGCTTTAATAGTAGCGATGTACCTGGCTACCACCAACTACCGCCAAGCGGAGATTTGTGCATAATCACAAAGGCATACAAAGACGTAACCGCACTGGATGCGTGGGGCTTCAATAGTATTGGGCCAAGAGGTGAGTGCATACCAATCTCACCAAATGTTCTTGAAGACGTTGAGAAAAGGTTCAAGAGAGTCGTTACTCTCTTTGACAACGACGGTAAATTCTACAAAGACTATCCCTACCAATACTTACACGTTCCACCAGAGAGTGGGCATAAAGACCCGACCGATTATGCCAGGGCCTATGGTGTGCCTTCCGCCATTGAAATGATAAAGTCACTTTTATGACAAGAGCAGAACAAGAAGTTGCTCTGGAAAATCGCTATTATGGAACATACGCCTGTATCAAACAAGAGGGTTGTATGTTTCAGGGGCGCATTGACTCCGTTAGTTACTGGCAAGACGAAGTGACGATTATGGCTTGTGGTAGGCGCTTTGTCACAACGCTGGAGCAACTTGAAGAAACAGTGATTATACTATCACCTAGAATACAATAACCATGGCCATACTTAGAGATGAGTTTACCGAAGTCACAGACAGCGTAATAAAAGAGTTTGAAGAAGGTGCTCACGGACTAGCGCTGGATATATTACAAAAATACCAGTACCGCTACCCATTCAAGAGTTCTATCAGAGAGCTGGTATCAAACGCACTGGACAGTCACAAAGAAAGAGAAGTAGCCAGAGAGATTTTGTTCGGCAGACTGGATGTTAAAGATGTTTATGTAGACATTGAAGGCGTATTGTACAAAGACAGCAAGTTTGATCCGTCGTATTACGACTTCAATTACCTGTCAGATGACAACAAAATAAAGGTTAGGTACATAGAAGGACCAATCCGGGATAAAATACGCATTGAAGATAACGGTGTTGGCTTGAGGGAACGTGACCGCTTACCCGGCTACATGCGCATAGGCTACTCAAGTAAGCGCTTGAACAAACTTGCAATTGGCAGGTACGGTATTGGTGCAAAAGCCCCACTATCAACAGGCGTGCCTTTCTTTACTTTTTACAGTCGCTACAACGGCTACGAATACGCATTTAATGTGTACCACGCCAACATAGAAAATATAGTACCACAAAAGGAGCTCATAAACAACTTGTTTGTGGTGAATGAAGAGTTCCATGTGACAAACAACGGCAAGTCTGTCACATGCTACCGCAGGCGTTTGCCAAAGGGTACTTTAAACGGTATGACGGTTGAGTTTGAAGTAAAGAAGCACCAAAAAAGCCAAGTAGTCGAAGCTGTTAAATCGCAGTTGATGTACTTTCCTAACGTCGAGTTTAGCATAACAGACATCAACGGCAATAGCATCTGGCACCCAACAGCAGCGGAAATACTGATGCAGAACGAAAAGTTTATTGTGTCATCTCAGAACTACTACAAACAACCGCACATTGTTATTGCCGGCATGAACTACGGCTTGATTGACTTTGACGAGTTGGAGATGGAAAAGAAGCTTGGAGCGCTTGGCGTCATCGTTGAACAAGAGGAAGTAGACCTGTTGCCTAGCCGGGAGTCGCTTGTTTGGACTGACAGAACAAGAGACGTTGTCGTAAAAGCACTTGATGACGTAACCATACTTGCACAAAGTATTGTATCGGAAGAAATGCAGGAACCTGACTTGCTGACTTGGATGCAAAAAGCATCAGTATTCAATGCAGCCAGCGCAGATACTGACAACCTGGCTATCAAAGCTCTCAATGCCTTGAAACATCTTGTTGACAGTGATAAGATTAACCCGACGTTTCCTATTGGTGGTATGAAAGTACCGTTGAAGTACATAAGCGGTGCTTTTAGTTACGTGCGTACTTCTTTAGTCGGTAGCGTACTGGATAGAAATGCAGGCAAGCTAGAATCAGAAGACTTAATTCTTTGGGATGAAGATGCCAGTGCTGTAAAAAGTAAAGACCTGTACCTAACTAGCACACAACAAAAGAAGTCGTACATTAGAATCATACCCAACTACAAAGCTTTATTAACAGACCCGAAGCTGGATGACAAGGGCTATAAGCCTTTGTACTACACACGTTCAGGTGAAATTCAACAGGTGTTGGAGAAGTCTAACAAACTAATGCCAAGCGGTGAGGTAAGGGATGCCATCCTTAATCATATCTATAACTATCTCCGTACAAAATTTCAATCGTATGCTGATGTGGTTGTTCCGGAAGATTTTGGTAAGACCACCGAGTTGGAAGACATCAAAGTGGTTGACAAAGAGGAACAAAAACTTGAAAAAATCAAGCTTTCTTTGGCCAACAAACAATTGTTGAAACAATCCCGTGAGGAGTTACTGAAAGTTGGACAAGCCATAAGCGGTATATCTGGTTACGAAAGAGTCACCGTCCCAACCGAGTTGTTGAAAAACCTGGATACCTCAGAGATCTACTACGGCAATAGTATCGATAAACGTGCCATCGAATTAGCGGATATGATTTGTTCTACCGGACGTCGTACTTATGCACAAGCGTTGTATGAGAAAAAACAAGAAATTATCGACGCAGGAGGCACTGTTGTAACGAGTAGCCATTTTAGTATTAATGGTGTCATAGACGGATGGGCTGAAACACTGCTAGCTGTAGCAAGAGACGGTAGACGAGGGCTGTTTATGTTTGCATCTGAGCCTCCATACGTAGGCACTCTTCAAATTGCAGCAAACAACAACAAGCACATGAAGGGTTACTATCACATTAATGACTTCTTCTACCGTGCAACCAAAGACAAAATAACTATGGCATCAGCATTGATTAACTGGAACACAGCAAGGCTCATTTACCAAGAGCTATCAGCGTACTGGGAAATAGATGACAAGCTTCTTTTCTCATTACCAAACCTGCAAGCACGACTGTCAACACTTCGTCGTTTTGTGACCAGCTTTTACACAGACGACGAAGAACTACTACAAAAAAAGCATGTAACAGAACTTGTTACTTTGCTTGATAGAATGTCTACGTTGCAGAAGTTCCTTTCAAACAACGAAGACGCCGACCCGCAAATGATTGCAGGTATGATACAAGAGGTAGGTGGTGATGGTCAACGGGCTATTGATTGCATGCATTTGGAATTGTTTGAGGAAGCACTTGAAATAAAGCAAGTACTTCAGCAATTACAAATACTACGCTGGATCGAAATACCGTACAATCAGGAAAAGGAAGTGTCGCAAGATGTGGAAGACTTTATCAACATCAAAAATGTACAAGACGTTGCTTTGATTGATTTACGGTCGTACCTTGAGTGGTAAACATTACATTCGTATTTTTTCACAAACAAAATAAGCACATGCTTAGAGTAAACCAAGTCGGTGACAGCCTCACCGGTTCGATTAACGGGAAACCGTTTGGAATTGCTTTCTCTCGTACCAAGTACGAGAAACTGCTGGAACTTCAAGAGTCAGTAGAAAAAGCAAAAACTGTAGAAGAAGCCCAGGTCTTACTTGACCAAGCCTCCGTGTTGGTTACAGCTGATTTTCAGGAGCTGATTGACCATTTCACACCTTTCCTGAAACTGAACAAAGAAAAGGTTACCTACCACCTTTGTATCGGAGATAAAGTGAGCCCGGTGGCACTGCCGTCCAGCATTGTAAAGCGTATCGAGGAGTCGGTGTCAAAGAACATAGACATCACACCTCTGGTAAAAGGTGCGATGCGTATGTTACGCAACCCAAAGCTGAGCCCAGAAAAACTGAGACGCTTCGGTAGGTACGTAAACATGATTTATGTAAACGACGAGTTTATGATGAAGCTCATCAATGACGGTATTTCGGCTGAAGTAGCAAAAGAGCGTGCAACAACATTCCAAACCCCTTTCACAAGGGAAGGTTTATTGAGCACCTACAAAGTCAGCGCTGAAATCACCACAAAATTCGTAAAAGACGAGAGCGTGGATGGTGGTGTAAAGTCAGTTGAGCGTTTTGATTTTGAGGTGGACGAGTTCACCGGGTTGAAAACCTATAAGAAACCGAAGTACGCAGAAGACTTGGTATTTCAGCCTGCCGTCATGGGCACAAGGGGCGACGCATTTGCTTGTGAAAGCTTGATTAGCGGTGATGTATCCATGGGACACATTATAAAGGTGGGGCACCTGCATTATCTGACTGACTGGTCACAGGTAAACTGCAACGACAATCAGTCTTGTGTGCCAGGCTTACATGTCGGCGGACTGGATTACATCCGTGGTTTCCAAAATGCTAACACGATAACGCACGACGTCTTTATCGACCCAATGGATATTGGAGCTATACCAGACGACAGTACCGGCGCAATTCGTGTTAAACGCTATTTTGTGCACCGCAGTTTTGCTGGGGTGAACAAAAATATCTATCATTCCTCTAAGTTTGCAGCAATTACAGACGCAGAGTTCAAGGAGCAAGTGAAACAAGCCGTTGCTGCATCGAAAGAAAAGTACGAACAGGAAGCGTCAAAATGGGATGCTTTAATGTCTGACAGCTAACAAAACTACCTATGGAACCAAAAAAGAAAAACCGTAACAGACAAGCTGGTCATAAATGGGAATGTCAAGTCGCCAAGGATTTACGTGAGCATGGTTACCCGCATGCTGTTACGGCCAGAAGTTCCAACCGGGCAAGAGATGCAGAAAAGGTAGACATTGTTAACAGCAATGAGTTTGTTAATGGCAGGATGATGGATGATGTGCAGGCGAAAAGCACGGGCTCTATACCTTGGCAGTTATTACTTGAGCTGGAGAAACTTGATAAAGGCAAACCAAAAAGAAGAAAAATCTTAGCGGTAAAGCTTGGTCAGATGTCCGACACAACAAGTGGTAAACGCAGGAAAGTACACCAGATGAAACTGGCTGTAATGCCTTGGTCCAACTACCTTCAAATGCTGGCTATCGTAAAGACAGTCGAAGCGTACATGGGAACAACTGATGCAAGTGCACACCCAGCTATCATAAACAAATTGGTAGAACTAACCAGTAACGCAAAAAGAGCAAACCATGTATAGCAGCTTTACAGCCGCAATAGTGGATGCAGACTTCTTGATTTACACAGCAGCGTGGGCCTCTAGGGAACATCCTTTTGAGTCTCACGCTGTTCTTCGTAAGAAGATAGAAGAAATGTGTAATAATTTGAAGGTGCACACAGACCACATAGTACTTGCGGCCACATCAAAAGAAGTACCACTGTTACGAGACAGTATATACACCATGGCAAAGTACAAAGGCAAACGTGTAGATGAACCTGCTATATCCATCGTAAAGGAACAGCTCCGACAGACCCTGATGGGGTTTTGCGTTTCTGTACCAGGGTATGAAGCAGACGATATTCTATACTCCTTTGCAACAGCCTTCCCTAGCGTGTTGATGGTATCAGCAGACAAAGACTTGAACAATGTACCGGGCTATCACATCAATCCTAAAAAGATGCATGAGGTATACCGTATCAGTGCAGAAGAAGCCCTACACACTCTTTGGATGCAAGTGCTTACAGGAGATACTGTCGATAACATTCGTGGCATACCAAAGATCGGTCCAATAAAAGCACAGCAATTACTCAAGCATTGTGATAGTGCAAGCGAATATGCCACTACGGCACTAGCAGCTTATACTCAGTACTTTGGTGTAGATAAGGGCCGACAATTATTTCAGGAAACAGTGGATACAGTCAAATTCTATGACGTATTTGAACTACTGTCGCCAGAACAAAAATTACTCAAAAAAATAGATGACCTGCTGGTAGAAGTGACCGGTTAAACCAACCGCTATGAGCTACTTAAAAGAGCTAGCAGCACTCAAGTACACTAACCATTTAATGCTTCCTCTGGTTGGTGTGCATTGGTTTAATGTACAACAATGGCTTATAGAGTCTTGGGTGTACTGGGATATGAAGCACGTAGTTATTGAAACCACCAACAAAATACCCCAACTCCGCATTGGTAAGTATTACTTCATTGGAGGAAGACATTTCTATAAGTTACCAGTACCGGAAAGACTCGTCCCCGATGTGAAAAGATTCATCGACGGAAAGTACAGCCAGTTTTCAGACCATGCCAGAAGATTGGTAAAAGACCTTAGTGGGCTTCAATACGAGATTGAACACCCAGTCACCAAGCAAAAGCATACGCATGTGTTAATCATTGCCATAGACAACAGTGAAGAAATGACACCGTGGAGAACGCCAATGAGAGAAGCACTGAGTATGGAAATATATGGTGACGCGTATCAATTAAGTGAAGACACCGAGTTATTATCACCACCTGCGGTCAGGGAGCAAGTCATTTATGAGGGAGAGTTGCCGTGAGGCGACTTTCCCTTCTTTTAATCATTCAATCATGTCCAAAGTATTACCGATCAAAGCAAAGGAACCAAAGTTCACCGAAGCCGGAAACCTGTTACTGCCAGAACACTATCGTCTTGTAAGCGAAGACCTATGCAAGCTCGTAGGAAAAACAAGCATAGTGGTACCGGAAATCACTGAGCACTCATCAAAGCGTGGGTGGTTTGGGATACCTGCACCCAGTAAGGAAGCCGGCATAAAATACGTCGTCTACGCAATTGGGGATGGCGGGCCAAACGACTGGAGTACCATAGAAGCCGTGCTAAACGCAGAACAACGCAGTATAAGTCAATTAGAGCTTTGTTACTTGCGCAACATGTTCTTCTCACAGGCTTGTACTGTAGTATCATACTACCCGACGCACAACACCCTTGTTGCTGTTGGACCAAAATCGTTCCAGTTCAGCATACTGGCAAGTCCAAACGATAAAATAATACGTGTTCCTCCACGAATAAAATTGTAACATGGCAGAAAGTACAGAGCTCATACACAACAAAGGAGATGACTTAATACTGCTGTCGGCCAGCTCGGCAAGTGCAAGTAAGATTTTGGAGATACACTGCCTGTTGTACTGGGCCGCGACAAATCATGTGTTAGCAAGAATGTGCCAGATGAACCGGGTTCGTATAGAGCATGTAAGAATAAAACACCTGGATGTTACTGAGGTGCAAAACTTGATAGATAACATGGAACACCTGGGCCATGCCATTCAAGCAGAAACAAGCACTATTTATTCTGTTATTGTGGTTGCTCGTAGGTCTGCATTAGCACTCCTTTTAAAACACGAATTATGAAAAGAAGAAAACTCGATTTCTACAAAAAGATGCTGGTGGCATACAGGGAAAGCTGGTGGACTACCGAGGGACTTTGCCATGTATGTTGTCGGGTTCTAGCTGCTAATCCACAATTAAATCCGTATTACTGCCGTTTCTGGTTACAACAATTAGAGAAGTACAGAACTACGGCTTATCGCAACCCATATTGGTGGCCTCAGCACAATAAAAAAATACGCGTGGACATCCTAGAGCAGGAGATAACCAAACTACAAAAAGCTATCGACCGTCCTTGGTGGAAAAAGCTGTTGTGTATACCTTCGTAGCTAAACCAATGGGGTACCAAGGATACTCCAGAGGGATTAGCGAAAGCTAGTTAAGCGGCGCCCCGTCTAGTAATAGGCGGGGTTTTTATTTAGTAGAGCGCATTATCTTCAATCAAAAAAGAAGTGTAATACATCTTTGGGCAAACGGATTACACCATACTAAAACTTTCAAAATATGAAATTGCAAGAGGATACCCACCAACAAAGTATATCGTTGATAAATGGTATAAACTATCCTTCGTGGGTGGAAAAAGTAAAACGCCTTGATGAATGGCAAAAACTAAAAGTGTACATGCACTACTATTGTGTAATGCTATCGCTGAAATACAACTTTGAAGTAGTTGACAAAATGAAAGCGAATTGGCAACATGGGTGTGGAAAGCCAGATAAAGAATACTTAGGGTTATCGTTTTACTTTTTGTGGAAGGACATGATAATTTCAGATTTTGAAAGTTTTATTTCCGATAAAAATATTGATGTAAGGGATTGTGGTGAGGATTGGGAGAAGCGTGGATTTGCCCAAAGATGGTGGGTTGAAACATACGGAATATACGATTGGTATTGGAAGCACGAAAGCGAGTTTAATTTCGCCTAACGTCCTGCGGATTGGCGTGGTTTAACAATTAATTTAAAATACAATGAAAAAAAAAAAAATAGACGATATCAAACAAGAGATTGCAATAGAGTTGGGTTATAAAAATTGGAATTTTTGTAGAGCAAGTCAAAACATTCTTAGCCTTGAAACTATAATTGACGATGCGTACTCAAGACTTGAAAAATCACGCCAAGCCGATGTTAGCGGTTCGTTGCCGTTGACATTGAAAAGTGTGAAGAAATTAAAACGAGGAGATGTATTCCTTTGGAGAAGCGGAATGACAGGTAGGTATGAGATACACACTTTTCATTCGGATGCAGGATACGGAGCAAAGACATTTACCAATTACAATGAAAAAAATGATTGTTCAGAAATTGTAAATTATTCAGGTATATGTGGTGTGTTGGTGGGCAATGACCGCTAACGGAACGATTATTTGCGTTCGGTGGGGCGTTACACCACCAAAGATTGTTTAACAAACTAAAGTTCAAAATATGCAGACAGATACAAAAAAGCACATCACCCCCACTGACGCAAATAATGTGTTAGCGGTTGATGCGGGTAGTCAGGAACTATATTACATTCAAAACGGGTATGTAGGTAACGCCATTCTTTGGTGGGGAATTGATAGCAAGGGTTACACAACAGATATAACCAAGGCTGGAAAATACACAAAAGAGCAAGCAAAGGAAATCATTCAACGTCCGCAAGATGTCGCCTGGTTGTGTAAACACGTTGATAATAACGAGGCTGCAAAGAAACTTATAATTGATGTTCAATATCTGAAAAGGCGTTACCGTCTGGTTGGTAAACGTAGATAGCATTTGACGCTAACGTCCCAGCGGCTTGCCGTTTTAGTAAAGTTTACCAAGATTTCTATTATTAAAGTTTAAAAGCTTAAAGTTAACTATGAGCACAGAAGTACAAGTCAAAGACCGACTCCTTGAAGTCGAAACGCTACGAATGGCCTTGGCAATGGCTGAGTTCCCGGTGTCCTACGAACATGCCGACTTGATAAATGAAATAGTAAAGGAGGCCAAAAAACGAAAAGCAAGGTTTGACATAGGTGACGCTACATGGATATTCCATAACTGGAAGGAAAGGTGGAACTCCTACCACAAAGAAAAAGGCCAAGTCAGTGGAGCTTAACTGATCCGTCGTCTGCTAAGTCAAAGATAGCCTTAACAACGCCAGATGGCTTATTGTTGTATGCTGGACGGCGTATGCCAACACAATCTCGTTTTGGTAAAGCAACGATGTTTACTGCGTCGCCTTGGTTTCCGCCGAAGGTTAAGAAGTGTGTTTTGCTTTCGCCAACATAGAAGCCAACGTGACCACCTCCTTTACGACGAAACACAAGGATGTCGCCTATCTCTCCTCCAGTTTCTGTAACATCCACGCCCCATTTCAGAAATGACAGGGCTCTAAGATTGTCGTACAAATCTTTTGTGAATACCTCACGTCCTGCTTGCTTGAGAACAGCTGACACAAAAAGCGCACACCAAGGCATAGAATCTGCCTTATAAATCCTGGCACAACCAATTTCTTCAGCCATCTTCATGATGGTCGGATTATTGGTTGTGCCAGGTTTTTCTTTTAGGCCGTCATAAGACAAGGCTATGCGCAAATGCCTGGGCAAATTGTCGGATAGGCCAGTCAACAGGCTATAGATAGGTGCGTATTTCATACGGGATTTTTCAAGCGGACAATAATGTTTCTGGCCTTGGTTTCGTGGACAGTGAGAACCTTATCGAAGATGATTTTCTTTTTGTCCCAAGACGGCGTGTTGTAAAACTGTAGGAAAGTTTTGGCAGCTTTGTAAGCCAAGTCCAAGTGCTCTGCCGGCACGAGTAGCTTTACTGATTTGCTCATAACTGACGATTTTTAGGTTTAAAAAATGAACCTCCGGAAGTGAGGTCCTTTAATAGAAAGTAACCGACAATACCAATAACTGCCCAGCCCCAGGCCGGAATGCTGCTGGTCTCTTTTTCCTTGGTGGTGTCTTTGCTGAGCAGGGCTATTAATAAACTATCGGTACGACTCACCGTAGTGTTCTGAGTGGCTTTTTCTTTACCGTCGCTACGTTCTCTTATCACCTCACGTATCAATTGGCCAGGAGCCTGTATGATTTGTGGTTCTCCATCCTTGTAAATCACGCAGTCTTTACCAGGACGGTACTCTCTGGCTACTTCTTTGTAGTGGCTGAAAAGCCTTTCGTACAGACTCGCAGTGGTGCTGTCATAGGTGTTTTTCTGCGCTACAGTACTATCCACATTACTTGTGGTTTTCTGTAAATCCACAGTGCGGCAACCCGTGATACCACACATACCGCAACCAATGCACAAAGCCACTATCAGTAGCCAACCTGCAATTAATATGGAGATGGGTTTTCTCATTCGTCGTTTTTGAGCATTTTTTCTGCCTTGCCCGCGAAGTGGTAGATAATTGATTGGCTCATGTAGCCGAGAGCTACAAACCCAATACCCAGGTAATTACCTACTTGCTTCAGTGTAGCTATCTCCGCCCGGGCAATGAGGCTTACAACCACAACGCAAATGCTTATCAACAAAGAAGGCCACTCAAGGCGTATGAATGGCCAGAATTTGAAGTTTCCATTCTGGCGTTTGTTGATGCCTTGGATCTTCATAAGGGTATGAATCAAAATGCCCAGCATGCTGAGGGCAAATAAAGTGATAGTGGTGTATTGCATGGCTTAATCTGTTTTATAGTAATTTAAAAGGACTTTAATATCGACGTGCATCTCGTGCTGCATCGTCTGTATGGTGTCTTGTTTGTTCTTTAGCTCCTTAAACTCGTTGTGCAGTCGGCTAACCTCACGGCGCATTTCTTCCTGCATAGCTTTGCCGGCAATGTCTTGGGCGATAATATCCTTTTTGATGTTTGCAATTTCCACAGCATTGGTTTTTTCATCCCTACCCCAATTCTTTATAAATGCCAAAATAGCAATAACACCGCCTATAATGGTCATGACTAAACTCGCGTGTTGCATCTCCGTTCTGTTATTTATGAATGACTTGTTACACAAAGTTAGGGCTTTGATAGGTGTGAAATAAAGGTTTCAACGTCTATTTAACTTCGACATACCATGTGTACCTGCTGCTTATTATGCCAGCCTGCACATTTGGTGCTATTCTCTCTATTGTGGCTTTGGTTCCGGTTACCGACACAACTCTGAATGACGGTATTTGTGCCCCGCCTAGCTCAGCACTCGTACCGTTTAAGTAATCTCCAACGACACAACTGCCGCAATCAATTGTTTGCGTCTTGGCGCCATTATCTTGATGCCAGGACACCTGAGTCCATAAAGGTTTATCGTACTCCCATAACTGTCGTTTGAAGCCTCCAGATGCTAATTGAATAGTAAGCGTACGAATGTTGGGTCGTACATAAAAAGTTCTACCGGCTGGCACGCTTACATCGTCCTCCATCCGGTAATTATTCTCGCGAAATAATGGGATGCTGCCAATACTGACGTCATGAGGATTTTGCCAAAACACATTGCGTGTCTGCGTGAAGGTGCTACCTGTCAATGTGTAATGACTGCCACCAAAGAGAAGTGCGTCTTTCTTGGTATGTATATTCACTCCAATCATGGTGACATTACTACCGCTATTCATGACCACTGCAGGAGTAGACCATTGTTGTGGGTTACCAGTCAAGTAACCGTCATCGTCCAACCCTATTTCGCAGGCTACAAATGTGGCGGCATTCTGGTTTACTCCCAGCCCGGCTACGTTTCCGATAATACCACACGCCTCAGTGAACACATTCTGCAAAAGCATTTGTCCCCTGTAGGCCGTAGTTACTTCGAGTATTTTATAACAAGTAGTTATTTGACTGTTCAGTACAGCAAACCCACTACCGTTACCCTTTCCAAACCTCGTATTTGTGTAAGCGCAGTAGTTCGCTTCTATGGTTACGTTATCGAACGTCACCGCCCGGCATTGGTCCTGACCGACTGATGCTGCATAGACGTTGTGCCACAATTTGCAATCACGAATCATGTAAGTGTCGCCCTGCATGTTTCCTTCGCCGCCCGAAATGTTGATGCCGACGTTATACCCGCTTATTTTCACCCGCTCTACAATGACTTGGGCCGCCCACGGAGCTTGTGGTTGTCCAAGGTCAAAGCCAAGACCTGAATGTGCCCCATAACGTGATATGTCAAAGCCGGATGCCCACTCTGTATCCTTCCACAATTTTTCGTTGTTTCTTTGGGTAAGTAAAGCAGGAAAGGTGTTACCACCGACCAACTCAAAATCAGTCAAATGAGCCATGCGTACTGCTACTACATTGATGGCCGCACCAGCTCGATTGTTGCTGACAATACGTGTAGCTTTACCATCGCCTAAATCATTGACGCCATCACCACGCATACGCCAACTTCCAAAATGTGTACGCAGTTCTATCTGGTTGATGTTGTAGGTGCCAGCCGGAACGTATAAATTGAGAAATCCGCTTGCTCTGGCGGCTGCAAGGGCCCGTTCAAATGCGGCTTGATCGCTTTGGCCATCATTGGGTATAGCACCGTACGATAACACGTTGAACCAAATAGAAGGTTCGCTACTACCGCCGCCATTGCTGGGCGGACATTGCGGACAGACGCCTGGTACGCCTTGCGGGCCAGTTGGACCAGGAATACCTTGCTTGCCTTGATACAGTACATTGTTGGTGATGTAGATCGTATCACTTACTGTATTGACATTACCGTTTATGGTGAGCTTCCAGCAAGTATCTTTTATGGCAAACTGGTTGACACCAACCTGTATTTTCCATTGCTGGCAAATGGTGGTGTCGCGTGTTCCACTTGTAACAGGTTTTGGATTTTCTGTTATCTCAGCCAAGTTTTCCATAATTAAAACTTGTGCAAGTAAGGGCGGTGCCAAGAAAAGCGCCACCGATATGAAAAACAAACCGTATGAGAAAATCTGTTTCATAATTACGTTTTAACGTGATGAATGCGACGTGTTAGCTTTTCACTCTTTTATTAACTCGATTGTTCCGTCAGCACGTCTGATGAGTAAGTATCTTCCAAGAATGCTATATGAAGGTACTACATTAATGTTGATTTGTTTGGTAGCTGCCTGTGAGCTCTTACTTACTCTGACTTCAAATGTGTACTTGCCCGGTAGCAGCCCCGCTATTTTTACGGTCGACGTAGTCGGTAATGGAACTACTGTAGTGGGCCCACTTAATTGGCTCCAAGAATAATTGTAGCCTGTGTCAGGATAAGCAGTAAGGGTGACGCTATCTGTTGGAAGGGTGATTGTGTCCGCACTTGCTGTTATGGTTACCTGCAAAGGAGGTGGTGGGGGTGGTGTAGTACTACTCCCCTGACGAAGCAACCAACTATAGACATTGAGTCCTGCAGTTCCGTTTGGAAGCTGCGCGCTTGAGGGCAGTACTACCGGTGTCGGTGCTCCATAGAAACAACTCCAGCCATCGTGGCCAGCTCCGCATATGTCGGAAAATATAAAGAAGGCTGAGCCCGGCGCAACCCGGTTGATGCTATCAACAAGAGCCCTTCCTCCCCTATCGCCGTCTTGTCCACTTTGCCAAGCAATTAACTTGCCGCCACCTGCTGCAAACCGCCAGATGCCAGGAATGATTACGTTGCCCTTAAAGGTGGCTATGGCCTTAAAAAACGTCTCAAACCCGGGCTGGCAAGCTATCCCGGTGGCTGTCCAACCACCTGCACTTAATCCCGTAGCGTATTTATCTGATATTCGGAATGCATCACAAACCTGTCTGCTGAGGACACTTGTGCTATGTGCTGGCTGCCACTCAGATGTTTGAATAGTGAGAAAAATTGGTGTCACCAATTGTCCGTCGACATTTACAACACCAGTAGTACCAGGAGCCGTTGCTCGGTGAGGTCCGTTTGCAGCCATACGGTTTCGGCCTGATGCCAGACTTTCCCCGCTTTTAAGACACTCTCCAAGTCCGGGATAAAAAATGATGGCTGGATACTTGTTTGTGTTGCTTTCGTAGCCGGCAGGAAGGGTGACACGCACGTTACGATTGCCAATTACGGTGTCGTAGATTCTTTGTGCAAAAGACGAAGTGCTTAAAATAAGCAAGAAGACGAGTAGGTATTTCATAGTTTTAGTTTTTGCCCCAAGAAACGATTGTCGCTTTCTCGGAATTATACAAATTGGTGTAGTCAGTGATGCGGTTTTGGTACATGGTCAATAACCAGGCTGCGCAAAATCTTTGTGGGTCATTAGGGTTTGCTGCTTTGTTGCCGATTTGCGTACCCAATGCTGTGTACCCAGGTATGGCTGGTTGGTTTAACAGAATCTTGTTGTAATCTGTCAAGACCAAAGCAAGTGGCTGACTTATCAGCCTTTCGACAGCGCCAAGAATCCAACTCGCTTTTATGGTTACCATAAAAACAGAATCGGGGTTTGTGCCATTGGAAATGAAAGGCCCAATGATCGACGGACTCATTCGTTCTTTCCACTCAAAATTAGCTCTGGCATGTACGCCAACCCAATACGCGGCTGTTTGCGTTAGTGTCAACGTAATTGACGAGTCGGCGTAGGACTGTTGTGCTTGTGTAGCCGAGGCCACAAGTAGTAAGGCAAGGAAGATGTACTTTTTCATGGTTTATGTGTTAAAATCTTGGATTGGTAAATTTCTGTTTGTAACCAACGTAATCAATCCACATCGTTCTGGCAGTGGTGCCTATTGTTTTGTATATCTGCAAATTGAGGTTGGTGGCTCTGGCTGTGCCTGATGGAATGTTGGTGGTGATGGGACTGCCGGTTACCTCGGTGCCGTTTATATAAAAGCGGGCTTCAGTACTGTTATCATTAATCCTTATTTCCAAGTCAGCAAACGTAGTGGTACTTACGGCTACGCCCGTATTAGCTATAGTCCTGGTACCATTACTTGATGTTACGATTTGCCAGTTAGGGCTTGCTGTGCTTCCTGCGTGAACACCACCTTCATCATACAAAAAATACACACCATCTGTAGCGGCTACACTTGTTGCGTTATCACTATGCCCTACCGTTATTTGGTATCGTTCAGTTACCGTACTTAGTGTTTGCGGCCTTACACTGGCATAAAAAATATTACGGCCATTACCCAAATAGCTGATGTTGTTGGCCTGTGCCAGCCCTGCTCTACCTGTCGCTGTACTACCTGTAGTGGGGATGGCTATGCCTTGGCGCAGCAAATCAGTACTGGCACCATAGGTTACGTTGTTACCCGTGCCCGAACCTGTGGCTCCTATCCAGCCATTGCCTGTGCCTGATGCTGGCAAGTTGTGAATAAGGTCGGTAAACTCGCTAAAGCCATATTTCTGCTTCCATTTTATATCCTCGGCCACGGGCATCCAGCCCCAAAATGTAGCGTCGTAATACTCAAAGTATTTGTCGTCGGTATTGAAGATTTGTTCGCCATCGACCGGGCTGCTTACGGCATTGCGCTGGGTACGTGTAAGGCGTGGTATGGTAAGGCCGCCGGTGGTGGTGGTGAAGGTATTGCGGCTGGCCAGCCCGGCTTTGGCATCGAGGGCGGCTTGCAGATCGGTTTGGGATGATAAGGTGCCAGTGATACTGCCCCATGTTACAGGCCCACCACCGCCACCAGGTGTAATCCATTGCGTATTATAGTCAGTACCGTCTATTTTACTGAGAACCTGCCCGGCTGTACCTCCAGTTGGAACCCCTGCTTTGTTGGCCGCTATTGCTGTACCATTCCAAGTGCCAGTGGAAATGGTACCAAGCGTGGTGATATTACTACTCCCCGTCCAAGTACTGAGGGCTGTATTCTCCACGTTTGACAGGCCTACATGGGCTTTGGTAACACCAGTAACCGTACCTGTAAAAGTTGGGTTGGTAAACATGGTAGCCTTGCTTTCGTTGGTTACGTTGCCAAGCCCCACCGCGGCACTGGTCAATGCCAATGAGAGTGTCGGAGTAGTACCCGCGTTCGTAACCGTACCTGTAATGCCTGTGCTGTTGGTAAAAGAAAAGTTCGTAACGGTACCAACTGTGCTGCTGGTGCCAGCGCCTATGGCTGTGCGGAAAGCAGCAGCATCCAATGCATCTACCGTGTTATCGAGGTTGACTCTGAGAAACCTTACCGCCGATGGGTTGGCAAGTGTAAACAAATTACCACCTACTGTAGTAGCCCCAAGCGAAGTACGGCCTGTGGCTGCAACCAAACCTGTAGCTCCGCCATCCCACCTCAACCGCTCAGTGTGGGCTGTATTCCAGTTTGCTGAATTATCCGTGATAGAGGTTCCCCATGCACTACCGGTACTCACCGCTATACCGGCTGGCGGGAATGACATAGCTATTTCATCGGTGTACCTGATACCTTTCCAAGCAGAAGCAGCGTATGCAAAAAACCGGCTACTGTCGGTATCGTATAGAAGAAGCCCGTTGGCCGGTGTGGAAACAGCTATTCTTTGTGCGGCTGTGAGTCTTGGTGTCAATATACCTCTGTTGGTAGCGTCTACTTGAAACTGTGCCGAGGATACTGCTTCTGAGGAGCCGATGTTTACTCGTCTGCCATTGTTACTTCCGCTTATAAACATTGCAGTTCCGCCCGATGTATTCAACCTCAAGTCACCATGGCCAATACCCCAACTACCGTTGATGGTTAAAAAAGGGGCTTGGAGGTTTAACGACTGTCCGCCTGCTCCGTTAAAACGTAATGTGCCTGCTCCCCATTCAATGTCACTACTGTTTGCAACCCCAGGTACTATCCTAAAAATACCGCCCCCCGCAGGCCCTTCGCCCTGAAAATAAAAAGAAGAGCCCACGCCATGTATTCTGTGTGTAGGGGCGGCAATACCTACACCAAGATTTCCTGCAGCAGAATCGTATGTGAATATGTTTCTGGCACTCAAACCACCATTGGAACCTTTGAACTGAACGTCTCCTGTATTTCCTTGTGCTGTGACACCCGTGGATATTGGTGCTGTAAATACCTCACCGGTAGTGCTATCAATTATGAGGTTTAGGTTACGACTTAAAGGAGTGGGTCTTTTCCAAGGGGTTATTATATTATGAGCATGCGCAGTGTTACTCAGTACGAGCTTACCGGCTTTGATTAAAAAAAGGCTATCACCTAAGCCGCCACTAAACGGTTTTTGAATAAGCAAACCGGCACTTCTTTCAGGCCCGCCAGGGCCGTCTTGCTCTCCATTTAATATTCTCAACTCGCCATTTTCTGGTCTAAAAAATAGGCCAGCCTTAGAATAACTACCACTGCCGCTGAATCCTATAGATGTTTCGATGCCATCGACTGTAACAAAACTTGATTGGTCGACGTCCCCCCAAGTCAGATTGTTGCCAAATCGGCTCATAGATAGCTGCGACGAAATGTTTGGATCAGATTCGTCGTATAGGTTAATAAACCAACTATTTTTAAAAGTAGTTGTGGTAGCATCCAGGCTGTCGGCCCACCGGATGGTCCCATCTTGTAAACTACCTACGCCCAAAGACTTTATGCCATTGCCTGCTACATAGGTTGTCCCGCCAGAAGGCAGCATAAATCTGAATTGATTGCCATTACCTGTCACCCGGTAAACACTGTCATTACTCACGTACCAGTCCAACATGAAAGGTTTGGCAAGGTTGGCAGTGAAAAGGTGTGCTGGTAAGTACGAAAGAGTGCCGGTATCCATGTGGGTGGCAGTAGATGTCCGCAACCTTAAAAACTCTCGTACTGTTAGCCGGTCGGTAACGGTACTTACCTGGGCTATAGCCATGACGCAAACAAGAAAAGCAATAACAGATGTAACTATTTTTTTCATGTCTAAAAATGATTTCTCCAAGTAGTTGTTGAAGTCTGATACGTTTGTATTACACCTGCGTTTACACCGCCTGAATCCAGACAATCCGTGCAGTAGATTGTCAATCCATTTGCCGGGCCGCTGATGGCATTGCGCTGAACTTGTGTAAGTCGTGGGAATAAAACACCTTTATCTGTGCTTTGAATGTCTAAAATAGCAGATGCATTTGTTGCTGCCCCTTCCCCAGCGGTCATTAATGTCATACCAGCCTTATGTACTCGGAGCACTTCATTATTAGCTGCAAATCCACCCGGCCTGAATGAGATATAGGTACTGGTTTCTGGTACAAATCCACCAGCATTGCCCATTAACAACACGTTTGTTGTAGAATACAAAGCCGTATTACTACGCAACAGTAAATTGGCGTGCGCGTTACCGTAAGTAGCAAATCCGCCGACATCAGTACCGTTGTTCTTTGTTTCATAATTGGCGTAATTGCCGCTGTTTGCATTCTCCACCTGAACACCTGCAGCTATACCGGTACTATTGTATTTAATATTTAAAGGATAAGCAGGTGTGTAAGTTCCTATACCAACAAAACCAGATGTGTTTACTGTCAGTTGTGTAGCCTCCACGCCAACCCTTCCAAGCCGAACATAATCTTTGTGGAAGTTGGCCATGGCAAAAGTGTTGAAACCTCCAGGCTGCATCACAATAGGCATCGTACCTCCATTCTCTATGTCTCCATTCGATGTGATACGAAGTGCCCTTGCACTGCCAGTCGCCGATAATACAGCAAGGTTTTGTGCGTCATAGGCAGTCACATAATTGCTACCTGTCACACTCAATCCAATACCATTACCTAAATCATTCACACCCCTAAAAAACGCTAAGCCATTCGCGCTGGTATTGGTAAATTCCAACATGGCAGCACCGGGTGTAGTCAACGAACTGGTGGCAGAGAGTTTCCGCACCGTATTATCCCAAGTAAAACTGCTGCTGCCTGTTATAGCTGTCGGACCTGTCCAATACGTCACCTGTCCTGCAGCACCACTACCGGTTATTCCGCCGCCGCCGCTTCCGTTACTTGCTGCTGTAATCAACCCCTTGGCATTCACCGTTATGTTGGCATTGGTAAAACTGCCGACGTTGGCATTCACCGTTGCAAGGGTAGCCGCTGCACTTCCGGGTCCAGTAGCCGTTACGTCCCCCGTCAAGTCGGTTATACCACCACCACTACCTACCGGTCTTGGTACAGCAAACCTATCTCCATTGCTAAATAATAAAATAATACTGTCGCCTGAGATGTTGTTTTCAAATGCCAAAACCTTTGGCCATGCCGTATATACCACTACATCGCCATTGGTATCCCATGCCAAAGGAACTTTGGTGTCATCTTGGGGTGCGCCTATATAGTTGGTCATGTTGTCGAGGTGCAAACCACTGGTATGGCTTTTACCATTCACATACAACCGGTATTGCGGACCACCAATGCTCACATTCAAATTATTAAGGACCAGCTTTCTGTTTGCCTGGTCATATAAAAAGTAAGGGCTGGAGGTTAATTTTCGATTGGGACCACTGTACAAAACCCTGCCCTGTAGCTGACCGATACTGTCCAAAACGTATTCTAAAACCGAAGTATCGGTTACAATATTGGTAGTGCTGCCAGGTGCGATAGTGAACCACCTCGTACCGTTGTACCAGTAAGGCCAGTTTGCAACCGTGCTATCGGTTGGATTGGTATAAATCATAGCGGCACCTTTGGTACTGAACTGCCTGCCGATGTAATCGAAGTTTGCCGGCAGCGTTGGAAAGTAATTGAGACTGGGTAACATAATAGCAGAGTCACCCCTCACGTAACTTGCTCTAACACCGTTTTGGTTAAAGCGAGAAAACGTGGGGCCCTGAGCTAGACCAACGCCACTACACAACAGTAGCAGGTATAGAAGGTGTTTCATTTTTGAGGTATATTTTAATACGGGTCGATGCGGTTATCCCACTAAAGTATAAAACTGGATTTGTACCGGGCAAGGCTCTGTTAAGGCCAACTGTATAGTAAGCGTTGGCGTCTATACTCTCCGGACCGGCAACCTCAGATCCGCCGATGGTTGTTCCAATATTCAGAGTTGATGCAACTGTAGGAATAATAAGAGCCATATCAATGACTCGACCGGTCGGAATTTCAATACCTCCATCTCCTGTTAAAACGGTGTCAATTAACGCAGGACTGCCACCCATAGATGAGGTTTGTTCAGAATATACAATGTGTATAGGTACCTGCGCTGCAAAGGGAGCGCCACTCTGTAAAGACAGCCTAGCCGTGTTGTTATCGAACACCACCGATTCATACTGACCATCTTCACTGGCCACCAAGCTGTCAAGGCTAATCAGCAAGACTTGTTCTATACCAAGTAGCATTGGAAATACGATGGACGTCCCTTCCAAACCGGTTGTCCGGTAAAAGAGCTTTCTCACCTTCGACACACTCAGTATAACCGTCTGCTCAATATTGGTAACCGTGTTGATGATGTTGGTAACAGATGGGCCACAAGGCTTAGAGGATTCCATTTCAGGCTCGCATACACCGGCCGGCACATCGGCGACAGGCTCACAATTGCCAGAGATGCTGCGATGCTTACTGGTAATACCAGTAGATGAAGGCTTTATGGTTTTATACTTCTGCATTAGGTGTTAAGCATCAACTTGCCCTGCATGGAACTCAAAGCAAACTGTTCTTCTGGTGTCAAATCATTGACGTAAGACAAAAATGTGTTCATCATGTCCGGCCAAGTGTCTATCACAACGAGCCTTCCTTCAATTATTTGCTTCGCTTGTTTGAGTATGTATTCTGAGTATTTCATATCAACCAATTAAGGCGGTTACAGCGTTCACAATGGATTGTGCACCAGCGTAGTCGCCAATGCGCATACAGGCTTCTGCTTGTTGCAGCATGCTCCAGGCATGGGTATACCTACCGTCACAATAACAAGAGTTAGCCATTTTTCTCGCCAAGGCAAGTATGGTGGTATGAGTGGTTAGAACGTAGCTTTCGCTTTTGGTCCACAATACTACTTCCAGGTTTGCAGCCGGTGCCCCTACTGCAGGCAAGGTGTCGATTGCCGCCGGTGTGAAGTCTACATAGGTACTTGTGAGAGCCGTCACTTTAACCTTTTCATAAAACTTGGCATCAGTCGTGATAGTGCGAGACAGGTAACCTGCGGCAAAGTCTTGTATAATATCAGCCGGTAGTGGCGTTGCGTAGCTTATTCTGGTTGCTGTTGTACGGACGGCGTTGACCAACAGTCTGGTTGTGCCCAAATACAGCTCCGATTTGTACACACCATCAGCAAGGGGTGCCGCCACGTCAACACGCATACTATTACTGAACTGAAAAAATTGTGCCGCTTCCTGCTTGAGTTGCTCCAATTGGTTGGCACTACCAAGCAAAGTGAATAGGAGATGTGCCTGCCCCCAGTACGACACCAAACTGTTTGGACTGCCGTAACCTCCCGTATTGTTTGGAGAATAGTTGCCTGTCGTATCGTACAGGTCGTATGCGAGCCGGTCACCGGCCACGTTTTGTATGCTGTGCTTCGGTTGTAACATACACAAATGTATTATAAAATTAGAAAAGCCGAGTTCCTTCTCAGAAACCCGGCATTAAATTATCGGTTGGCGTAGTTCGCGTACTCTTTGGTGAACGTATTGTACATTTTAGCTGTGAACTCCAGCTGAGGTACGATACCGCTTCGGGCAAATCGCATGTACAATCTTTCCATGTCCATTTCGTCAGAGCCCATAATCAAGTCTTTGCCTACATAGTCAATCACCAGTGCATCAGCAAACTTAACAAAGTCGGTTACCACGTTTACACTGGGCACCACACCTCTGGTCAGCTCGGACATCGTAAGCGGGTTGGTAAAGAATGTCAAGTCTTGGTAGTTGCGATACAGCATGTTTACTGTAAACATCATCATACGCTTCTTGTACTCATCGTCTTCATCGTCCAGTAACCAGTTCAGTATGAACATCATAGCGCCAACCCGCATCAAGTAAACCATACCTCTGTAATTGCGGAGCATATTGGCCATGTCCAAGTCGCTATCCAGTATAGACTCCTTACTGCTTTTCAGGTTGATACCATCAAACAGCGCTTCGTTTTCCATATTTCTACGGAAGGTTTTGTTCATGAACTGCCGGAAAAAGAATAGCGCATTATCCTTGAAGCTTAAATCCAGAGACGTACGATAACGTCCTTTCACTGTCCGCTGTAACCTCTCATCAAAGCGCTCAGCACCCCAACGGGCGTCAAATCCGGAAGGTATCCACGACAAACGGAACTGACCAATCAAACGTCCAAGGGCTCCTTTCTTGGCAAGTAGCGGTGTGCGCTGGTCCACGACGCCCACTATACTTTCCATTATCCGCTGCAGGGCTGCCATGTGAGTGGCCATCTCACTGTATGCGTCCTCTGCTTCTGAGTCGTCTCCTTTTGTTCCCCAGCCAACACGCTTACCGTACACTGCCTCATTCCACTGTCCCTCTGAGTCAAGCACTTCAAACAAAGGCAGCTCCTTGTCGCCAACCGTTACTTTGGTGTCTTTCAGGTAAGCCATGACTACGGCCATACGCACATTCTTGTCACCGTGTCGCATGAACACAAATGGATCCAGCTTGTCGTACCACTTACCATAAGCTTTTAAGTTTGTTTGTCCGTGCCATGTTTCGCGCAGTTCACCCATCAAATCGCCCTCTTCCATGAAGTTGCTCAGTTTGTCGAGTAGTGCGGTATTTCTGGTGATGAATGCTTTATTTACTTCATAGAATGCCTGGTCGAAAGTTTTCTCCTTTATTTCCTGGTTGCCGGCGGCGTACATGAAAGCAGACATATACCCCATAGTCAAGTTGACAAGCGCACTGATTGGGTTATAAGAAAACGACTTCAGTTGCTGAACACGGATAAGCGTGTCGGCTACTTTGCTGGCGTACAGTTTTCTGGAAGGATACTTGGCTTCTATCACTGCCATTTCCGTTTTCAGGTCCTCTTCCTCTTTAAGCAGCCTTTGGTTTTCTGAAAGCCACTCAAGCACACCTATCTGTTGCGACTGGAGTTTTGTGATATTGCTGGAGATAGCAAGCTTTACGTCATTGAGTTCTTCTGCAAGCTCAGCATACTTTTTCTTGTCTTTGGATATGGCATCCAACGGTGTAAACCTGAACGAGTTACCAATGCCGCCCTGCAATGCTTGTGGCATTTGAAAGACAGTTTTGTTCACCAGGTATTCCCAAGCCTTCATGGTACTCTCAATCTCGTCGAGGTTGTTGATGCGTTTTACTTCATTGGCGTCTTTGAACATCACATCGAACAACTTCAATGTATCGAAGATGGAGTTCATGTGCTTTTGGTGTATGGATGAACCTACAAACATTTCCAGCATGCGTACCAAATCGTGGGAATATTTGTTGTACTCTTCCTCGTCCATCGTACTACGACCAGAACCAATAAACCTCTTCGGAATAACGTCGCCATACGTCAGCGCTTCCTCCCACTCAGGCGCAGTGAAATTGTTTTTGATACGCTCTGTAGTGTCGTTCATGTAATCAATAGCGTTACTGTACCGCTGCAGTTGCTTGGCATTTACAGTAGGCAGGAAACCATCCGACATTCTTCCCTGGTCTACCTCAGGGTACAACTCTTTCATTTTATTGAGGATGGCTTTGTACTTATTATACCAGTCTCTCACTCTCACTGTTTGTTCGTCAGTGGCAGCCATCAGTGCTGCGTAATCCGCATCATAGAAACCAGAGTCCTGCCCATTTATCTTCGCCCTCGGTGCTGTTCCCATAAAACGGAATGCACCGAGGATGTCTTTTGTCAGCAAGTCGCCAGTGTTGATTTGAGAAAACCTGCGTGGGTCATGCAGTTGGGTCCAATCATCCAATTGCTCTTGTTCGGTTTGCATTGAAATTATACCTGCTGCCCTGTCTTCCTGCAGTTTCATTGCAATGGCTTCTTTGGCCTGAAGAAATTTCCTGAACTTCTCCCTTGCTTTTCTCACTACTTCCGCAGCATCACCATTTGTTTCTTCGTTTATCCTGTCAAACTCGGCTTGTGCTTCTTTGCCAATCTTATCAATACCGTTATCATCAAACAGTGCATCGGCATTGACAAAGATTTCCATATTCAATCGCTCTTCTATAAAACGAAGCATGGCGTCATTGACGTTTTGGCGAAGCTGTCCTTCCGACAATGCGTTTTTCTCTGCGACATCAATGGCCCGGTTCATCTTGGCATAGGCCATCCGTAGACTGTCCCCATACGAACTGGAATACTGGCTAAGCAGCCCCCAAGCCCTTACCGTCTTACCATCGGGCGTTTCTATCGGCCTTCTGGTCAATTTGTCCCAAAGCATTGCGATGCCTTGCTCCATTGTGCCGCCCAGCAGCGTTGCTTCTTTGAGTAGTGCCTCTATCTCTTTTTTATAGGCTTTGATTTCTTGGTTTCTCTGTATGAGTTGCGTATTAATAATGTTGGCAGCCCGGGAGAACATAGGTCTTCCACTATTCACAAGAGGAAGGATATAGTTATTTGCCGACTCCATTCCTAAGTCCTGCATCAACGACTTCATATCGGTACTGGCGCCGTTCAATGGCAACTGTGTTTCGGTAATCATCTCATTGATGGTATTGATAACACGTTCATGCAATAGAGCTGCGCGACCCTGTATGTCAACCATATCCGGATTTGTAATAAGCTGATTGCCATTCTCCACGCCATTCAAAATCAACTTGCTGAAGTTGCTCCAGAGCTTTGTCATAGAGTGCATCGCAATCATGTCCGCATGCTTGAGCAATGGTACCAGCACGCCGTCATCGTTACGGAACCATTTAGCATCCAGTTGACTCTCAACCCAGTCAAGTTGATTCTTGCTGAGTTCATACGCCTGCGTGATGTCTTTGGTACTCTTGATGCGGGAGATGTGTTGATTCAGGTTGCGAACGTCCATCCAGTACGATTCTACAGCAGGACTGTAGGAACCAATCTTCACGCTTTTGATTTTGTTCATCAAATCACGTCGCTGGTCTATCAGTAAATCAACAAGACGGTCAACCGGTTCGTCTTTGATAACTTTCACACGAGCTCCAGTCTTATTAGTCAACCCTGTAAACGAACTATCATTCTGCATGAGGTCGTCCCAAAGGTTTTGTTCGCCTTCTGTTTTTGGGTTATTGGGAATGCCTTTACCAAGTTTCTCTGTTGCTTGTGCAGCAATAGTCTGGGTCAACTTAAACCCGGATACTTTGTAGTCGGCGTGCATAACCGTCAAACCACTCATCGCACGGCTGAACATGGTGTACCGGGCCCGGGCAAGATCGGCATTGTTTCTGTCTGCCGGCCGATTTGCCATGACCTGAAGCAAGTCTTGCTCATCAGCATATACATACTTGAAACCTGCCGCTTGTGTCTTATGCACATTGGTAGCGTAGGCATGCTCAATTTTAGTATTCTTCAAGTAGTCAAGTACTTGAGTGATGTCCTCCCGTAAAACATATTTCTGGTCCTCATTGAGGTCACTGGTTATCAGTTTGCCATCCAATACCTGATAACCGTTTGCAATGAAGAATGCTTCCCACCAACTGTTATTGAGTGGGACGATTTTTGGCATGCTTGTTTTCCCAAAGGTGCTGTACTCGCTGAGTGCCATGAATAGCATTTGCGCCTCCACTGGAAACTCGGATATTCTGGCAGTCTTATCGAGGCCTGGTCGTTGGTACTTTGGAGGTATTGCTATTTCACCTACAATCATGTTTGGAAACACAAGCTCTGGTCGCTCCTCCGTTGCCGCATAGCTACGCACCCTTACGTCATTTCCGCCTGTAACACTGTTCAGTTTGAACCTGAATCCTGTAAACCCGTTTCCAATAAGGTCTCTTGACGCTTCGTCTGCCGGCATTAATATACTACCAGCCTGCCTGAGATGGTCTCCAGGTATACGGGTGTACTTATCAGCGTTCGGCCCAAACAACTTCCTCCTGACTAAAGCATTGTACGCGCCGACAGTATCAGCTGCTCCGGTCGATGCGCCAGTTCTGTAGGCGATAATTACCTGATTGTAAGGATCTTCGGCATCAAACCTGCCTCCATCCAAGAAACCGGTACCGTACTTATTATTGATGAGTTCTTCAGCCGTTGTTACAAACGAAAGGTTTTCTGAGTTGAAGACATTGGTTACAGTTGGCGAAAGAGGCAACCTTGTTACAGCGTTGCCGGACAACTGCTCTACAGTCCTTCGTTGTGCCTCTACACGAGACTGGTTTACGAACAGCGCTATGTCTTCCGAACCAGTACGCATATTCTGTTGAAGCAGTGATGCTTGTTTGGAAGTCATCAGTGTGCGTACGGGCCAGCTCAGCATATCAGCCTCTTCTTTTGTTACTGTGTGCATACGTCCATCAGGCATGCGGAACTTAGCGTTTTCCTGAATGACGCCTTTCAGCTGTAACCAATCACCGACAAACAACACAACCTGAGCTTGGTCAATTATGTCATTGAGGTATGCCTCTTGCTTTATGTTAATCATAGAAGCTTCGTCAATTACCACAACAGCAGGTACATCGTTTCCTTGTCTGGTCACTTCAAATTCATCTTTGAAGATTCCCCCCTCTATTATAGAGCGGACTGGTCTGTCTCCAATTACTGATGCAATTGTTTTGCCAACAGGTCCCTGCTTGCCAAGAGCCTGTCCCAGATTGTTACGTGCTTCGTGTGTGGGAGTAATGAACAGAAAGTTATCTTCCCGCAGATTGTGTTTGGCAGCAATGTGAGCAAGTATTTTGGATAGGATGGCTGTTTTGCCGGAGCCTCCCGGACCAGCTAACATCCACGACTTTTCAGATAAGCTTTTCGTACTGCCATACATCAGCATGTTTGACATGAATGTAGTGATCTCATCAACTGCCACTCTTTGCTTTTCGTTGAGGCTGGCACCGGAAGGCAATATGTATAGGCCATTGTTTTCAAAACCAAATACGTCTTTCATTGGGTAGCCTACCCCATCCCGGGTGTAAGCTGCGCCTCCTTCAAGTGAAGCTGCAGTACGTTTTGTCCACTCAGCAATAACTGTATCCCGTACATTATCACGTATGACAGCCGTCATGCCGGCATTCGACCAGGGTTTGTTTGACGCAAAGGCCACTTGCTGCGGCACGCCGTTGTTCAGGAATACGTTGTACGTTTCTCCATTTACCACGATACTTTCTTTGGTGTAGACAATATCCTTGCCTTCCAATAAAAGAGCAGACAAAGTACGCAGTTCGTATAGCACACTGTCACGGCTGATGTTCTCGCTATCAAACAACATAGCGTACAGGTCTGCGATGAACTCCATAATCTTATCGTAGATAGTTTGTGGACTCACACTGCCGCTGCCACTGAAAGTGTACTTGCCAAGTTGTCTTGCTGCGTTCGGGTCGGACATGGCTATCGGCAACCACTCGAACGCATTGTTATCGTCTGTCCAAATCGCAAGCTTTTCCTGACGTTCCACGTCGCTGGTTATTTCAGGGTCGTCTTTTATGTTCTGCACAATGGCATCTCTGATCTGGAACAGTCGCTTCTGCATGCCAGGACTGATTGACAGTTGGTAATTGAGTCTGGCATGCAAAGACTCGTGTACATACGTCTCTCCTTGTGTCACCCCTTTTTCCTCAGTGAACTCTTTGATTTTAGTGTCATCCCAATACAGAGCGTGTTCTTTGTTGCTGTACTTGAATGGCATTGTTGCCGAAGTGGCGTGCGGTCCCACACTGACAGAAAATGACATGCCCTTCACGTCTGGTATGGGACGCTTGGCTAAGGTCTCGGCAATGTTACGCGTGAGGTCTTTTTCTGATGTGTCGTTGGCTATACCCTGGAGAATATGCGTATCCAATGATACTGCTGAAGATGTGCCGGCATCACCGAAATGACGCAGCTTTTCCGACACTCCCATTTCTTTAGCATGGTAGCCCAGTACCTGCGGTTTGATTGGGAAGATGCTTTGTCCGACTCTGCGGTTTGCCGGTATCAATGAAACAGTACGACCGTACTCACTCATGTATTTATTGCCCAGCACATCAATGCGTGTGTACTTACCGTCGGAGGAGACACGCTTATACAAAGCCACTACACCTTGGTGAAGTATGTGGAAGTAAGACGGGAAACCTTGCCCATTACCCAGTATCCTTGCTTGCATTATTGGGTTGTTCGATGCAATTGCCATCAAATCGATATCATTCACAAATGACGCCAGGTTCAGTTCCTTCATTGAGAGTTTCCTGGTTAACTCTGGATTGTGTCTAACAAAATTGTCAACAAACGTCAGGTCTATCGATGCCGGATGTGAGTTCAACCTGCCTACTGCATTTCGTAATGCTTGTCCAAAACCCATACGCTCATACAGCACCGGGTGAATGAACCTGTTCATTGAGGTACCACTGTTGGCGTGAGACAGTAACATCTCAACCAATACCATGTCCTTTACAAAGTCTTTTAAGTCCCGGCTTTCATTGCTGGTTAGACCGTTCACGAAATGCTGATAGACTCCTTCATCAGTGAGGTCAGTAATGTTACTGCCGCCATATCGTAAGAAGACTGGGTCATTGGTGTTTTTAAACATCTGCTCTACTACTGCCAGGTTTCTCAGGAAGGCATTGGTTGGATACCTGTTCTTCAATGTGCGCAGTCTGTCTTGCATGTTCAATGCAGTAAGACGTCTCTGTTCCAAGTCTGCGTTTGGTAATGCTGCGGCCAAGTTGTACCCCCTGTATGCTACAGTAACAGCATCAATCCATTCTTGCATCTCAGTCGGCTGAGGAACTACATTCAGAATGGTTGCAATGTCCGACACTGATTTGAATAGGTTATCCATAGGTACAACCCTACTGATTATCCTGTTGTACAGGTAATGTGCCATGTAGTTGTAGGCCCCTTTTTCAGTCAAGTCGTTGTATACCGCTTGTCCGTAATCCAGCGGGTTACCATCTGCCAGCATATTACTATGTGTTGGTGTTCCTGGACGGACAAACATCAACTCGGAGTGCATGAAATGTATTTGAAAGCCTCTTGGTTCTCGTGCCTGAGATGAGGATGCCTGCAGGTATGTATACCCATCAGACAAAGTTTTACCGACGCCGTTAACGTCCGCATCCATGGCAGATTGTATGGTTTGTATACCACGACCGATCTCCAATAAAGCCTGAGCCATGTTGAGTATGTTGTACTGCGCATCTCTCAGTGCTGGTTTATTTACGACTTGTTTCCAGCTGAGTTTGGCTTGTACCTCCAGGGTCTGTAAATCGACGGGTTTTACATCTTCCAAACTTGGATGCTCAGGCAACTTGTTTTGCGTGTCCCTAAGTTCTTTGTACAACGCATCCAACACTTGCCTCTCATCAGTGTATACGCCAAATATGCTTTTATCATTCAACCGTTTGTTGAACTCAACAATAACCGGTTGCATCAAGAAAGAGAGTATTTGTTCGTACGAAGCAATGTTACCATCGTCATCCTGCAAATACAAAAGAGCAGTAAGCAGTGGTGATGTGTTGAGGTTCACATTCATACCATCAAATGCTCTGTTCTTAGAGTAGTCAACAGCCTCACTAAGGAACAAAGAAATTCTATCCCCTTTTGTTATGGTGGCTGTCACGTTTGCGCTGTCGTCATAAATATTGTAGCTTCCATTACCGCCTATCTTGGTGAAGGTTATTGGAGTGACACCATCCACATCTTTGAATAGCGATAGTGTCACCGCTTGCCGTTCCACTTTGTCTGTAAGAGGGTTGAGTTCGTGCCTGCTTAAGGTGAGAGGCAACTGCTGAGTCAACGGTTCAAACGTCTTGGACTTCGCAAAGACACCTACGAGATCCTTACCATTCTTTTGGTTGTGGTAGTCGGTATCCTGGAATGCGCCTTCAAAGAAGTTGCCAGCATTTGAAGCCTTCACGTATTTCTTCTGCAAGTCCTTGATGTAGCTCTGGTCGATGGACTTCATGATTTTATCGTACATCGACGGGTTTGATAACACCACTTCAAACAACTCAATGTACTTGTTCTGTAGAACCTTTTCCTCGGTGGTATTGTCTACTTCAAGCTTGCCACCGGTGGCAATGTAGTTGTACATGTAAGAATACAACTTGTCGACGTCGAAGTCAGAACCCATCTGCCTGGCTATGTCCGCAGGCACAACAGCGCGCGAACCCTCAGACTGTGGCAGAAAGCCAACAACTTCCAAAGACAACATTGAGCTATGACTCTGGTTTGGAATGCGAAGGCCGACAATCTTACGCAACTGCACCGGCAACTTATCGTTGTCTATGACACGTTTGCCGTCTACCTCTTTTGTGTAATCCATAATGTCCAGTAGCTGGCCATTCCCATCACGGAAATTCCACGGCAGTAAAATTTGCGCAGACGTAACCTTGTCCCCATTTTTATACGAAGACCGCAATCGTTTTGAACTATCAAAGCCCTCCACATACACGATACCACTTGTACGCGCGCTGTCAGAGTCTTCGGCCATGCCGGCACTACTACTTTGGACCCAGCTGTGCCCGGGCATTTCAATCTTCAAGGCCTTACTTACCATGTTTGTCAGTACACTCTGATAACGGTTCCAGTTGCTGTTCATGATGAGTGGGATACTAAACTGGTTACCAACCTTACTGAGTAAGGACGCCCGCTGAACGGATGTGTAGTTCAAACCTTCCACCATACCGTACATCCGCTGCCGTATGTTCTCTTCGGTGATGCGGCCGCGGCTGTCCGACAGGGACTCCAGCAAATCATTTACTTGAGACTGCAACAACTTCTTGATGATGTCTTCTTTGTAATTCCGTATGCTGTTCTTGTTCAGTGTGATGGGGTTGCCGTCACTGTCTGTGCTATATGGCAATGTGATGTCTCCTTCCAGCAGTACTTCCAGCATGTCGAGTATGTTCTTGTTCGCTTGGGTTACCAAGGAAATATCCGTCTCGGTTTCATCGTATGGAACATACTGTTGTATGCCAAGGTACTTTCTATCCAGCGTTGTGGTGGCAGCGTTGACTGCTTCACGGGTAACAGGCTTACTCTGCGTCTCGCTGTTATCGAAGAAACTCAATGGTATAGAGTTGCCCATTTTCCGGGCAGACTTAGCATGGGCCCGGTCTATACGACTGAGCGGATCTCCTTTGGCTTCCATGAGCAATCGGAGGTTATTCAACCCTTTACCTATGGAGCCGGGGTAAAGCACAATCGCAGAGCTCTTAATGTAGTCCCTGATAACTCGGCCGTCTTCCAGCTTTCGCACACCATAATATACGGGTTTCATAGGCTGGCGTATGATGGCCAGATGCTCTGGTTTGGTGAAGGCATAGGAACCGGCTTTCTCTCCCTCCTCAACTATCTCCATCATCTCCCTAAATATCGGTGTATTAATCTCCCCTGTTGCGTGTAACGACGACAGCCACTCTCTGGTGGTAATCCATTCTTGTGCATCAGCGATACCGTTGCTTTCTACCCCTAACTCGTCCAGGGTAAGCATCGGGTCGTCGATTGTCAGAACACGGAACTTGCGCGATTCATAGGCACCAACAAACGGTTTGCGTGCGGGGGCAATAGGCCCGGCCAGACGTTTACCGTATTCCACCATGGTATTAGCTGCTGTCTCCATGGCATTGGCGCCATCAAACTTCTTTGCGTAAAGTTGTGCAGGGTCACCAAATAACAAGGTGCCTACTTGAGCGTTGAATGCAAAACGATGAATAACATAGTCCATAGCTATGGCCTTATTGGTGAGCACCGCGTGTTGTCTGAAGTCCCTAACTTGCAGCATGCCTTGACTGCGCAGCATGCTGCTGTAAGCTTCTTGTCCCTTTGTGTCTACGGTCTTCCAAGTATTGTTCACCAGCAACCCCGATGCCTCCCACCGGTTCCTTTGTCTTTCCACCATTTGGTTAACGATGTCATCAATCACCAGGAAGTATAGAAGGTGCGTCCTATCCCTTTCTATGGGCACGTTTGTTTCACCTTCCATCACGTAATTGTAAACGTCTCCAGAACTACTGTTCTTTGTTTTAGAAATCCAACCGTCCAAAGGTCTACCGCTTTCATCGTAGTACCTGGTATGGAAGCCCTCTGGTACTACACCTCTCCGCTCCATATCTTTCATGCCATCGATCGACAGTTGTGGCAGTAAGAACCAGCGCTTGTCTCCTTCTGTTTTGCCGTACCGAACACGGTTATACTCCATCTCAATGATGTTCATGATTATGTTGCGGCCGTGGTCTGACAGCTCCAACTGTTCATCCTTTAGGGTCCATGTGGTTTCAACGGACCTTTCAAAAGGTATCTGGAACAGCGGCATTCTTGACTTGTCAGAGTGAGTAAGCGAGGCAAAGATGGCACTATCCCTGCCTTGGTTTAAGAACAGTGATAAGCTTTGCAGCTCTTGCTCGTAAGGGCTGTACTTTGCTTTCTGTTTACCGGGACGTGTAGACTTGCTCAGGTTCAAACCATCTTCTGTTCCTACGGTCATCTTTTGTAAACGGGCGTAGTTGCTTGGCAGTGTCAGCATCCTGTTCTCGCTATGTAGGGCATCAGCTGCATGCAAATCTTTCCAATCATATTCTGTACCGCGCATACTGCGTATATCCTTCATTGTTTCCCAAAGAAAGTCTGGCACTGAGTGAGGATATACCAGGTTGTTTTCTATGTTTCTGTAAGCCCGTGCATAGGCAAGTTTGTCAAACTCCAAGCTCAGTCTGGCCAGCGACCGTAGTACACCGGCATAATGGTCAAATGGGTTTGACCTTGTCGTATCAACTAGTGCTGAAATGATGCCTTTTGGCTCGCCTGATTTATCGAAGGAAAAGATAGCATTGGCTTTTCTGTTCCAGTCTCTCGGTGCGTACTTTCCATAATCACTATACAGCTTACCAATAGCAAACTCGTTTAGGTTTATGCCATGTGAGTTCAATACGGTAGCTATCAAGGCAAGTACCTCCTCTGTTTCAACGGCGCCTTCCTTCAAGCGCATGTCCATCTCCCTCACCTTCATTTGTAGGTCAGTAAGCTTCAGTCGGTTTATAGTTATTTCACCGGTAATAGACTGAGATGCCACATCAGAGAATTTCTGTTGTACTTTCCAGTCGGATACAAGCGTGTCTATTGCACCGGTTGTGTTTGAGTCCACAACATAAACTGCATTTGTATACACAGTCTCACCATCTGATGTCCTTTTTGCGGTTGTATCAACCAGCATACGACGCATCACATTCTCTTGTTGGTTCATCAATGACATAAACTCATTGCGAATGGATGGGTTAATAAGTACCCTGTTACCAAAAGCGTCTGTGCGGTACGCCAAGCTGTCTATCGCTCTTGCAGCCGCACGAATGTTTGGGTTCTGGTGTGTATACAATATGTTGGTCAATATGTCATTGTAGTCCGTCAAATCTTTACCGGCAAGAGCTTCTGCTATCTGCGTAAAGAGCAAATTATAATCGACAGACTTGGGAAGGCCGTACTTGTTGATTTGCCTTTTTGCAATACCGGTGTCACTGTACTCGCCAATGACTTCGTAAATTATCGCTCCTTCCAGTTCTTCTGGTTTTACATGGCTTGTCTCCGCAGCTTTTAGTATAGCCTCTTTACCGTCAATGGTGTCAGCATACACGCCAACCATTTGTATGAGGAACCTTTTCTTTATTTTATCTACAGCGACATCTATCACAGCGTATTCGCCTGTTACAAGCTTTCCTCCTTTTGGCCGCACCAGCAGACGACGGTCCTTACCTCTCCAGTTAACTTTGGGATACTGGTTTTTTATCAGCGCTGCTTTATCGCTCGCACTACTGATTGGAAAGCCAATAGTTCTAGGCCGCACACTTGATGTCACCATGTTTGGTATCGATGACAGAATAGCTTTAAAACGCTGAGTGGCTGTTCTTGAGCTAGCGATGCTGAACACATTGTCTTGCCAATCCCTTGGCCGGGAGTTCTCATCGATTTTCATGTCATCTCCTTGCATCAACTGGGAAATGCCTATTGCTTTCAGCTCGGCGCTTTCCAGCACGTACTTGATGATGACATCCAAAACAACCTGACCATTCACGTCTTTGTCAAACAGGCGGATGAGATTGGTGCTTATTTGAGCGGCTTCTTCTGCCGTCACCTCCGCGTTCGGCCGTCTTGGGTCATACACACCAGGACTGTAACTGTTTGCCAGCGTACGCAACGACGTTTTAATGTGCTCAGTGATGTCCTCTGCACTTACTTGCGTAGATTGGTTTTTTCTGAAGTACCCAATGATAGCATGTCGAACACTTTCTGTTGCCTCCACAAAATCGCTTGGAGACATTTGCTCGCTCATGCCAAACTCATCAACAGACCCCCAAAGAATAGTCACGCCTTTACCCAAGTCGGATATGGAAAGTTGCAGGTCTGTGTTCGAGCCTTCCAGGTTATCGCCTCTGTACAGTGCACGCAATGTGTCTAGCGTGTTAGCGTACATATTGGCAAATTGTGTATTCTCTGCGCTGACTTCAAACCTGCCTTTGGCCCCTGTCAGATAACTATGCAAAGAGGGCAGAGCTCTCACCATACTGTCCGTCATGATGCGGTACATTACAGGCTCGTTTATATCCCATTGCTCTTTGCCAAAGTCTGCTCGTCCTTTTATACGGGAAGCAATGTCTGCAACTGTAGCAGCAGATACCAGCGGTGCTGTAAGTAGTTCAATGAACTTTGCTTGCTGCTTGACATTCATCTTCGTGCAGTACAGTAAGGAAGCGACAGCTACGCCTTGCTCGACACTGCTGATGTATGTTTTTGTTGCAGTGCCGTCCAGCAAATCCATCTCAAACACTATAGGTGCATGCATGTGAGCTGGGTTCAGCACATCGTCCGCATCATTCAAGTCCACTTCTACTACAAAAGATTCCACCGCTTGTTTCGCTGCCAAGGAAGGTAGCTTCTGTAAGATGCTGCCAATAGTAGGTTCGCCTTGCGCGTTGGTTCTTATTTCTACAACCTCAGGCTTAGGAGCTATAGGTAATTTTGCAGACGACAATCCGAGTAATTCGTAGATGTCCGCATTTGAGTTCACTTTGATAAGCGGAGAAGGACCGCTACCGGCATCTATAACGGCTGTATCGAATATAGTAAACCCAGTTGTTTCAGATCTGCCAGCAGTCTTGGTAGTTATTGGAAGTATCGAGAGAGACTTTATGTCCAATCCTGTACGCTGCCTAATCAATTCCCGGTAACCATTCAATTGAATCTCGTCGTATTGCTTATAGGGGAACCCAGCCTTTCCTTCGTAAGAATCCCTCCTGCTTACTGTTGCGGTCTTCAGGTCCATAATATAGAACGCGCCTTTACCATCGTATAGCAAAATGTCCAAAGCACCTGCCATTTTCTTGCCACCGATTTCGCCCCACACCACCGGTAGGTCAGTGATAACCTGCAACCCGCGTGCATCTATCATCTGACGTAACTCTACAAACACTTTTCCCAAGTCACGATAGAAGTTGTCTGTGAACATGATGTTATACTTCTGCAGGGCAATCATGTTGTTTCCTGTTTCTGCCATCTGGTTTTCTTCTATTTTACCAGAAAGGAATAACCGTAGTAGGTTATCAATTACGTTACCACGCTGAGCAGCCTCTGCAGGAATATTTGCAGTGATGCTTCCTTTCAGAGTGGAGATGCGTTCAAACAACTCTCCTTCCGCATTTACATACATACTCTCGTCTTCATTCAGTACGAGCTTTTTTGCATAAAGAGGGTGTAAGGCGGCTGGCAGGTTTGACGGTATAGTTAGACTGTCTGAAGTAGTAGTAGTGATTGCATTCAGGTCTGGGCGTTCCTGTCCTTCTTTGTACCATACACCATCGCCATCCTCTGTATACCCTTTAGACATGAGGTAATCAGCAACCTCTCTTTCTCCAACATTATAACTGCGGTTCCTATCTGCTGTATTGTCGGTAATGAAAGTAACCCCGGCATTGACTGCTTTTTCTAGTTCGGCGTAATCAGGTTTTACTCTTCCTGTTCGTTTTCCTTCGGCAGAAACAGCAACTATATCAGAAGCAACGTACACACCAGTATTTGCTTTTGAACCTACAGCTATCCTATAAGCTTCGCTACTGCTATTAGCGCTCCCTCTTGCTATCAGTTTGTTCGCTTTGGCAAATTTTACCTGGTCCTTTTTGAAGTACGGCGATTTTTTTGTCGAAGAAGAAATGTCTATTTTTTCGGACGCCGGTAAAGCACTCATGCCAGACTCTTCTGGTACTATCACTCTATCAGTCCACCTACCATGGGTATTCTGAAACTCATCAGTGTGTATGTACGAATACACAAAAGCCGCAGTTTCATCTCCGAAACGTGCGGCAAGTTGGCGATACAAAACACTGGGCTCACCATTAGGTGCCCGGAACTCGCATGCTGAAATCATAGCTGTATGTTTATGGGCATTTCCGGAATGGGTTCCTACCCACAGGAAGATACAACAAGCCCTGTTGCTTGAGTTCTTCCTGAACTTCTTTTACGGATTTGCCGTTTTTATTGTCCGCTAAGTTATACAAGTTTTGTAAAGATTGCTTCGTTACTTCTATAAAGTTGTCATTCCCTCGTTGTGGTACAGATAACTTCGTGAAACCTGAGTCTTCGCCCGTACCCCAGTTCAGCATGTCGTCCAAATATTCCATAGCATGGTCGCTTACCGGGTCTGAACCAACAGGTGGTGGTGCTGCAATCGTACCAGGCTGGTTTTCTACAATTGCTTCGGTTACCGGGCCAAGAAGATAAGTTGGATTGGCACTGTACACAAACCGGCCATCAGATAGCATGTTCAATCCATAGTGCGCCGTCTCAGTTATTGACATGACGTAGTCCTTGTAGCTTTGGAAAGACTCTCCAAGCGAGAACTTACCATTTTGGCCGTTGGTCTTGAAAATCAAAGGGCGGAAAGCTCCACTGCTGTCGACGCCTTTTATGTTGGTATCCTGCAAGTTGATGGGTAAATACCGACCTTCCTTCTTGTTTTCGCCCATCATCATTTTGTCTATCTCCTGCAACAGGCGAACCGACATCGTAGAATTATTAGCTGGGTCAAACCCAAGCACCACGTCATTACCCACTGCCAGTTTTATCACACCGGTAGCAGTAATCTGCAACAAGTACCTGTTCTCAGCGTTGCCTCTTTGCGCTTGTGTTATATCAACATCTGGGTCAATTAACCACGTAAAGTGTTGCGCAATGATGGTTCTGAGTCCTGTCGGTGTGTAGATGTCAAACCCGGTCAGGGCTAGTATGTTGTCGCGGTGAGCTTTGCTTTTTCCCCCTTTTTCTGCGTATGCGGCAAGTAGTTGTTTCAGTCCGTTTGTATGATTTTGCGTTACTTTTTTCGGTGTAATGGGTATCTGTACAATTGTTCCGTCGTAGTCCTTGGCCAGAATGTAGGCCGCTCCCACTTGCAGGTCCTTGTCTGAGTCAGTAGGTACTGCCAATCCTCTTGTTACAAGAACGCTACTTGGCGTATTAGCCACTGTTATCTTGATAGTTGGATCTGCAAACACTTGGTTTACCGTACGCTTTACGATAGACACACTTTGTCCTGTCGGTGATATACCGGTGTTGAATATCGGCTTCTTGCCACTATTGGCAGTTTCTCCAGCTGATAGGTTCGATGTAATGAGTTTCACGTCAGCACCTATGTTATTGTTGAAGGCACGCAACAAACGCTGCCTTACAACCATTACTTCATGAACGTCTGTTCCTGGCGCCACGTTCTGTAAATTACTATTTGGCGTTTTACTCGTTACCCATTGTCCACGGGTGTAGTAGCCAACGGTTTTACCATTTCGTGGATTGACAACTTTTATAGGAAAGCTGCCAAGCGTCTCCTCATCTTCCAGCAATTTGCCAGTTGTTTTATCCGAGTACGTTTCTCTGAAGGACGTCTTTCTTGTACCTGGAATACCGGACACTTTACTTTCCACTACAACGGTATTATCGATAAGTTGGTTGAACTCATTTTCGGTGTCTACCATCAGCCAAAGCTCCTGTCCTTCTTCTATCTGCTCAAGAGCAAGGATGTTTTCCTCAATGATTGACTGCTCAATATTTACGTTACGGCTCTTCAAGTCTGTAGGGTCGTCCGGTCCCGCTTTGTAGGTAACACGACGGTAGCCGATTGTAGGAGCTTGAATCTTGTGGCCAGTGGTAATCTTCTTGCCTTCAAACCATAGAGAGTATGATCCAATCTTGGCACCCAGCATTTTGGAAGGCGCAACACGGCCGTTCCAGAGAACAGTCATCGGAGAGTCTTCTGATTTAGCATCACCTGCTACTGGCTCTGTAACAACACTTTCTTTTATTATTTTATTAACGTCGGAAGTCCTACCGGTAAATATCGCCATTTCTCTTTCGGTAAGCGGTAGCTGTGATTTGACTTTATTTGCGATTGATGTTAAACGTGCCATACTGACAATGTCTTTATCAACGAAGGCATCAAATTCTTCATCGCTTACAATCCCTGTACCGTCAGTTTCCGGCGTAGCTTCTTCCTCCCCTTTTGTATCCATACTCTCCGCAATCTTACTCACTCGGTAGTCCACCAGGTCTTGTGCCGTAACCATGAGGAGCCTCTCTTCGTCTTTGGTGATTTTACCATCAACAACGTCGCTGCTCAGTACATTCCAATCGATGGTTTTGCTTTCTGATTGTAACGCTTGCTGTACCTGAGAGTCCAGCTTCGCCGCTACCTCAGGACTTACCATGGATGAGAGTGCAACAAAGCGAGCTTCCACTTCCAGGTCCAACCAGTTCAGACCAAAGCTTTTTACAGCCGCAGACAAGAACGCGCCGTCGACATTGGTGGCATTGCCAATCAAAGTTTTTGCTGCTTCAATAATATCGACAGTGGCTTTTGCTGTGTCGGCACTGCCTACCATTGCCGCTACGCGCAACTGTACAAAGGCTGCTACTGATTCTCCGTACAGTGTCTTTAGATTGGCAATGTATTGGTCAGTTGTCAGTTTGTTTTTCAACAGCAGCGATGCCTTCTTTTGCCGTAACTCAAACTGCTTTTCTTCCTCTGATTTTTCGGCAGGTGTTTGCGCTGCTTTTTTTTCTGCGTCCGTCTCGTTTTCTTGTTTGAGCTTTTGGAGTTTCGCTTGCAGTTCTTCAAGTTGTTTCTGCAATCTGTTCCTCCGGCCGTATTGAGTAAGCGCTCGTAACCCTACCAGTTTATTCAACTCATTGTGCGTATCAACAATCTGCTTTTGTACAGCGTCTATGGTATCGGTTTCTCCCTCAGGTGCCGTTTCCTTTGGACGAGCGGTTGCCTTTACAGCGTCTTTCATTGCCCGTCTTGCTGCTGCATCGTCTTCTTCTTTTTTATCCCTTGCTTGTTGAGCCTGGACAAACAACTCAAAGTTGCCTA
>JACCDR010025456.1_pt1 | contig 94240 bp, 82 predicted proteins | sample 7446431 | NCBI WGS metagenome assembly JACCDR01 (sample SAMN15323443, study PRJNA562643) | freshwater metagenome | isolation source: river surface water | place: USA:Blue River Watershed | collected 2017-08-17
CCAAAAGGGCGAGCAAAGCCAAAAGGGCGAGCAAAGCCAAAAGGGCGAGCAAAGCCAAAAGGGCTAGCAAAGCCAAAGGGCGAGCAAAGCCAAAAGGGCTAGCAAAGCCAAAGGGCGAGCAAAGCCAAAGGGGCGAGCAAAGCCAGCAAAGCCAAAAAGTCTAGCAAAGCCAAAAGGGCGAGCAAAGCCAGCAAAGCCAAAAAGTCTAGCAAAGCCAGCAAAGCCAGCCACACCAGACCCCTGTACACAGACCCCTACACACAGACCCCTATACTCAAGAGGATGGACAGTTTCCAGGACGACAGCTTTTCGCCGCTTTGCTCCGCCGCCGCAAACGGCCGCACTAACTTGGTGATTCTTCACCTTTCTGCCGGGGCGGCGATCGACCAGCCGGACAGTCACGGCCAGACTCCGCTTCACTGGGCTGCGAAGAAAAATTATCTTTCGATTCTCACCGCTTTGATCGGAGCTGGCGCGAATCTCGAGCTGGTTTGCCAGAAAGGCTGGACTCCGCTTTGCTCTGCTGCGCACCTTGGTCACGATCAAGTGGTCTCGCTTCTGCTGGCTGCCGGGGCTAACCCCAACTTTGCTGATCCGGACGGCGACACTCCGCTGAGCCTGGCCGAGAACCGCGGCCACGCTGCTGTGGTCGAAATTCTCAAGCGCCACCAGTGATCCCGAAGCGCCGAGCCCGGAGCCAAGCAGAGCCCGAAATCTTGGTAAAAGTTCTTTCTTTTCTTTTCTTTGCAGTTTTCAGCAAAGCCAGCAAAGCCAGAAAAGCCAAAAAGTTTAGCAAAGCCAGCAAAGCCAGCAAAGCCAGCAAAGCCAGCAAAGCCAGCAAAGCCAGCAAAGCCAAAAAGTTTAGCAAAGCCAGCAAAGCCAGCAAAGCCAGACCCCTATATACAGACCCCTATACACAGACCCCTATACACGGGTTCTTATATCAACCACACTTGAAATGGCTGCCAGTTCCAGTGCCGCCTCATCCGCATCAGATCGCCGTCTTCAGGCTTGGTGGTACCAGATTGGTTTGTCCAAAATGGAAACAACTGACCGTCGCTCCTTCCCAGCCGCGCTGCGCAATCTACTAGAAGCATACGCCCAGGGGTGTGATAACGTGCTAGTGGACGGGGCCGATGTGTACACGGCACGCAAGGTTGAGGACCTGGACGACGTGATCCGCGAGCGGCATATTCGCAGCAACATGCCGCGCATCATTGAAGGGATGTTCTACCGCGACGCACACCAGCGGCAGTTTTACTTCGACGCCACTGACAACGACGATGGCCGGCAAGAGTCAGAGGCAAACACGCACGCGTTTCACCTGGTCACGGCACAGAACACGCCCCAGTCGGATCTTAATTACCTCGACGACCAGGACCGTCGCGAGTACGAGTCCGAGATCCGTGCCACGTTCAGCAAGCAGCGCATGTACTTTCACAGGGTACTTTGACAGGGTGGGCTTTTTCGGGCCGGCTGTGAGTCGTTAGGAAACGCGCCTGTGGCAACAGCGCTTGGTAAAGTTTCTTTTCCTTTCTCTTGACTGGACAAAACACCCCTTCGAGCGTTTTGCAAGAAGTTCGAGATAATTTATGCAACACCCAGCTCCTTAGCTTCGGCTTCTCGGAGAAGGCGGGTAAATTCGTCTTCGGTCATGACGGCGCGTATCCTGACCCCGTTCAGGCTATACAGCACCGTCCCAACAGGCATTTCAAGCGCCTGTTGGGTATAGACCCTCTTTCGGCACTGGTAGTAGTGAAAATCCGGAACAACCGCACACGCGCGTGTGTCGTTGAAATAGACACTCGTGCGAACGGGGTTGATTCTGAGCGCATCAATCACTTCTTGGATGGAGTAGACCTCCGAGTGAGTGACGGGTCCGATCCTCTCAAACGTGCCTGCGTCGTGTTGAAGTAGAAACCTCATTTGACCAGAAGCACGCAGCCGGGCATAAAATAAAGTTTGAGCAGCCACAAAGATGGACGGCTTACAAGAAAACAGCGACGCCCTTTTCAGCGAGGTCGAGAAGGTGGTCACTGGATTTTTCAACGACCACCAGAACGCCCCTCGGGAGTTCTTTACCGAAGAGAAGAAGACCGAACTTCGGAACAAGGCATTCTCCATCCCTGGGTGTGAGATTGCGCTCAAGCATTCTTTGGACGAAATTATGATTATCGCGACCACTGAGATGAGCAACCTGGCCGATGACGCGTTCGAGAACAGTAAGATGATGAAGCGCGCGATGGACCTGGACCTTGCCGGTGGGCTACATGAGCACTTCGATACTCTGTGGCGCCGTAACATGTCCCGCGATTGAACTGGTCTTTACGAATCCGTGTACTCATCCCAGTTGTTGCGGATGTCGATTTCTGGGATCTCGAAGTTCTCTCCAATAAAAGGAAACATGTCGATGTACCGCTGCTGTGAAAGGGGTTCGGCCCTGTAGCCCATGCACTCGGTGTAGATCACAAGGATCGAATGGGGTCTGGCTCCTTCGGGCCCGACAAGCTCGTCAATCAACGCATCCGCGTCAAGCTCAACAACGCGATGCGTGACCCTGTCGTAAACAAATGCCTTCTGCCGAGGTCGCAGGGCATAAAAGGTCGTCATGGCAGCTTCTTCGTGCATTTTAAAACGAGTTGAAACTATTTATGACAGAGTCTGTCGCGCCGGTGGACCGCATAGTCATAGCTGCCAAACTTCTTGTGGCACTTGGTGCAAAAGTAAGCCTCGAGCGTTTCGGTTGCCGGTGATCGCGGGAGCCGATCTATTTCACCGCGCACATCACTGAGAAGAGCAGCAGATGCAGATGCGTGGCGGATAAACTTCTTTGTTGCGGCAACCGTGTCCGCCAGTGCGCCGATCCTCGTTGCCCTGAGTTCGGACAAGAGCTGCTTGAGTTCTTCTTCGTTGAGCCTGTGTTGCCTGGCAAGCTCACAGCGTGACACTAACTCAGGGTCCATTCCGGACAAGAATTACAAATTTTGGCGCGAGCTCATACAATGGCTTACGGGTACGAGCCTCATGTCAAGTCGGTCTTGAGCGCGGTTGAGATCCTGTACAGTCAGTCGCACAGCATACTGATGAGCCGCCTCATGGAACAGGGAGGGGTCGCCCGTGAATCCGACATTGTCCGTATTATGCGAGCGGACCAGGCTGCTGTGCGCCAGATTCTCACGACCATGTCTGAGGATGGTATCATTTGCAGGGACGTGTCCAACAAGAAGTTTGCGGCACCCGTTGTGTCCGTTGAACCCGGGTATGGATACCGGGTCCGCGGTCATTACACGACTGATGCGCTGATCTCGGTTGACTACAAGAAGTTTGCTTCTGCCGTCGCGAAGAAGGTGGAGGCAATGCTGGCGACCGTCATCCGGCTGAACGTGTCCGACCAGCGGTACGCATGCACCAACAGCAAGTGCCCGAACTCTACCAAGTCGATGGTCTTGATCGACCTGAAGATGAGCCCAGCGGCTTCACATCCGCTACAGTGCCCTCGCAGCGGGTGCAGAAGTCCCGCCGAGCCGATTCGCTGTTACGCCGGGTTGACGTTTGAGCAGGCGATCGACCACAACAGGGACGTCAATTCCCGCGCGGGTGCACTTATGCGCCTCGTACAGGAGGGAGATGAGTACCTCAAGAGCTGCGGGGGGACAGACTCAATGACGCCAGCCGGAGCCCAGCTGGCAGGAGACCCGCACCCTGTGGCTCCTCTCCCCAAAGCACCAGAGCCTGCGCCTGTTGCGGAACCACCAAAACCGACGGAGATGCCCGAGTTTCTCGTGTCGAAGCGGCGGCCGGAACATCGTGCACAGAAGGGACCGGAACCCAAGCGCGCCAAGATTGCGGATGCCGACACAGAGGCCGAAGATGCGGACATCCAAAAGCTGCGCGAATGGGAGAGAGCAGCTGCGGCGGCAAGGCGCGACGCGGAGAACGCTCACGGTAAATGGACCGTAAAGGGTCGCGTGTACAGACTGGAAGAACTGACTGATGCCCTGATTGAACAAATGGATCAGCCAGAGGCCGAGCGGTACGCTGCATGGTACTCGGCGACATTGGCACCTGATGTTTTATTTGATCCAGACTCATAAACATTTAGTTCTTTGTTAGAAAGACTCGAGAGCGTTCAGTTCTTTCTGTGGCATAAAAAAGATGTCGATTTACAACGAGGTGGACCCGAAGATCCAGATCGCGCTGGTCGGGCTTGTAGTTGGTTTTGCTCTGCTGTTTGTCGATTCTCGGGGTATCGCCGAAGAGCTACACAACCGCAACGACGTGGTCTCGGTTGGCTGCAAGTTTGTCAACAGCAGCGTTTCGGAAGCGCGCTGCCCCCGGAAGCAGTACGTAGGGTGTGGTTGCCCGATTGATTTTAGCGAGGGGTGTAGAACGCTTTCACCGGACACTGATTTTGACCACTGTTGCGAAGGCTCTTGTGTCACCCAGGTATACTACGGAGGGACATGGAACATGTATGTCGACGAAAAACAGTACGCCGTGAGTTACGTCCCGTGTGAAAAGGTTTCCGCGGTCTTTACGATTGCTGGCAAGGATTACACATACGTGTACTTTTGCGACGAAGGACATCTGTTCGAGGCTGCAAAGGAAGCCCGAAAGTCAGAGGGAAACTGCAGCTCTCTTTACGAGAACCGCAGGTCGTGTTTTGTTGACGGGCAGATGATCTTAATGCAAGACCCCTACGAAGAGAGCTCTCTGGTTGGCTTTGTTATCGGAACAGCGGCCGGGAGTTTGCTGTGTTTATGCAGTTTGTGGCTCTGTTATCTCGATTCCAACTGTCGCCGTTGCATCAAAGGGCGTGGTGACAGGGTTCGGGCTGTGGCTCAGGTAGAACCGCAACCCGAAACTGTGCAGCTGACCGATGTAAAGGGCACCGTTGAAATGCATTAAATATACCCCATTACGGCTTCTTAGGTCACTTGCGCAGGTCTACGCATCGGCCCCGTAGCGCCAGGTCATGGAAGTGCTCCCGGACAGCTGCGCACCAGCGGGAAAGTCGGCACCGATTCGGTAAACCAGGACATCGCCGCGGGTGTATCGGCTCGGAACCCTGATAACACAGTTGTAGTAGGCCGTGTTGGCAGTGTCGAAAAGGACAAGAGCCCCGTGCGTTGTGTACTCGGGGTACATGAAAGCCAGCCCGGCCTGGAGACGGGCGCCAATCGCAAACCCGACGTTTGCCATGTTCGCGTTCACTCCGTAGACATCGAGGAAGAAGAACATCAGGCGGTCTGTCAGAATCGTCTGAAAGTCGACTCCGCCCGACATGGCACCGCTCACAGAGTACGAAAAGGCGTTAGTAACACCAAACTCGGGTGTGCTAGCCGGAACGGGGCCGAAGAAGAGCTGGTTGTTGGGTCCGAGCTTGAGCACGTCGTTTTCGTCGCCACCCTGGAGAGGAATCTTGATCGTGACGGGCTCAGTGGCGTTGCCCGGTGCGACGATGTTGACGGCAAAGCCGTCGCGCGGCTGGAACGAAAGCGTGACTGGTCCATCGTTGTTGACCAGGCGCACCTGGCCGTTGTCTTCCATCTCTACGATCATGTCAGTTCCCTGCATTGAGAGCGTGTTCGTGCCGGCGACGTTGGAGATGGAGTGAGGGGCCTCGCCAGGTGGACCCTCGGGACCAGTCGCACCAGTCGCACCCTGTGGTCCCGTGGCTCCCGTCGGGCCGGGTGGACCGACAAATGCGTTGGCCTCAACGAGCCGATAGGGAAGCGGATCACTGGAGTTGGTGATGTTGGGTACGTTGGTCGTGTTGCTGGTAAAGTAGACGGAAACATAGATGGCGAATCCGTCCTCGCGGAGCTGGGAAAGAACGCCTGCGTCATCGATCTTGTCGAAGCTGCTGATAGCACTCGAGTAAATCGAAGTGGCATTTTCGCTCGTCTCGTAGTACTTGTTCGTTGTGCCCCTCGAGGTTGCACCAAGCACAATGGCGGTAATGACACCGCCAGTCAACAAAACAAGAAGGAGAGCAACAGCCGGCGAAAGGCCGCGGCTCTGTCCGCCAAACGTGTACTGGCTGATCATTTATTGTCATTTAGCAAACTCAATGGCCACTGTGCTCATATGTAGGAACGTACCCAGTCTTAGTCCTATTTTCCAAGACTTTACCTGCATGGCTTCTTGGACTACTAGCGCGGAGCCACTCTCACAGCCTCCACAATGTTCTTCGTGTCGAGATCGTAAGAGTCGTCAATCGTGGTGAGCAGGAACGAAGTCTCCGGGAACTTCTTCCGAAGGTTCGCCAGACGCACTTCCCGTGACACTCTGTAATTTTCCCCAAAACAGGACCAATGAACCATACAGACTCCGTCTCCCCATCCCCAGAGTCCTCGGTGAATGTAAGACTTGACAGTTTCGATGACCAACTTGCTGTCCTTTTCCAGCTGAATTTCAGCGGCTTCGGTGAGTCCGTTCTTTCTCTTGGCTGCTTCATCGCGCAGGAGCGCGGCAATTTCGTCAATTGGGGTAGCTTCGGCCATTGGGGTGAAACTTTTTATGAAACTAAGAAAGGATCCAGCATTCAGAGCGCCACGATGTACTCGCCGTCAAAGTTAGGCGAAAGGGCCTTGAAGTCCTTCGAGCCCTGGCACGCCTCCAAAAAGCGCCTTCCCAGGCTCGGGTCAAGCTTGAGTGCATCAAGAATGTCCTTGCGGAGAGAAACCGTCCTCATGACGCGCTTCTGACCCCTGTCAGTAAAGACAGCGGAAAGAACCGACTTCTTCGGGTCGGAGGCTTCTTGTACCCCATCACGGCGCAGCTTGGTGCAACGAGCGGCGTCAATCAACTGCCGAAGATGATCCGCGTTAATCTGCATGCCGGGCCCGCCGTGCCCAAAGATCGCCAACACGGCAGCGGAGGTTGCACAGAGACGACCCCCGCAGCGCGTGGTTGCCTGCTTACACAGCTCGTCCCAGGTTGTCGGTGTGTTCTTGTACGTTCCAGAAGTCGCGGGTTTCTTGGGTGTCGGTTTCTCTTGCGATGGGGCGCCCAAAGAGACCAAAGGCGAGACCGGGTGCGAAGGCGGAAGCTGGGCGGGTTTGTCCTTCTTGTCCAGCGGCACACCAAGCCGATTCAGGTCGCGGAAACGCCCAGACAGGGTAGAGACCACCGTTTCCACAAGCGTCCCGTGCGAAACGACCCCGAACAGGGCGGTGATCATGGTCGAGACTGTCTCGATCACTTGGGCAAAATCCCGCTTGAAGTGGTCAAACTCCAGCTTGGCGCAGGTGTTGCTCGTGATGCTACAAATCAACTGCTGCTTCAGGTCGGTAACGTCCACGAGGGGATCGGTAGACTCCAGTCCGTTCACGTAGATGAGCTGGTGAGCGACCTTCACCAGCCACTCGGGAGACCCGCGTTCTTCGGGCTCCGAATCGGACTCGGAAAAGTCCGACGTGCGGTCCGAGTCGGAACCAGAGTTATCGTCGGTGTCCAAGTCGAGTTGAACGCGACCCGGTTCAGCAAGTCGCGGGCGCTTGGGCTCGTTTTCCTCGACCGCTTCGTCTTCACCGCGATTCGCGGGATGCTTGCCGGTAACAGAGTCTGTGGACATCTGGATGAGTTGTGTATAGAGGTCTGTGTGTAGAGGTCCGTGTATAGGGGTCTCACTTTAATAAGTTGTACTCGAGTTTTTTTTGTGAACGAGTTTATTCTACGCGGGGGGACAGGACATAAACCCAACTGAGCAGAGACTGGTCTGCATCCGGCGCATAAGCACGGCCTGAGCGGCCACGGTGACCTCGAGCGCCTCGATCTTCTGAATCGCCCTCTGCAGCGCCAGCCAGCCAGCCATCTCCATCTGGCTCGTGTCCACTGTCTTAAGGTCTGGGACCGTAGCCTGGGTACCGTCGGCCAGCACGAACTGCGCATCGGGCTGAATCACGACAGCCTTGGGGAGCACGGTCTGTAGCTCATCGGCAATCACGCCCGTGCGGTGGCGGTCGAGCGTATTCGGCATGTAGTACTCGCTCATCTTGAAGCGGCGGAAGCGGATCCGCTTAAAGTCTTCGTATCCCATCGTCAGGTTCGCGTCAGTGATGTTGGTCTTGATGCGCTGGTCGCTCGGCCCGAAGCTCTGCCCGGTCCGGTACATGTCTCCCAGCACACTCAGCACTCCGCCGCCGCAGCTCATGCCACCAACGCAAAGAGTCGCGTTGGGTGAAGCCGTCGTGTTGGTCGAACGGAACAGGTGCATCAGGGGCGTAGGGACGCTCGTGTTGGCGCTGTTCACAGAAAAGATAATGTTTCCGTAGGCCGTAGTGTTGGAGCCCGCCTCGAACCAAAGGTCCGTGTTGACTGTCGTACCGAGCTTCATCACGTTTCGGTGCGTTCCTCCAAAGAAGTAGCCACCACCATCGAAATTGAAGCAACGGATGGTCTGGCACACTTGGACGATCTTCGCGAACGTGCCGTCGGGCTGCCCAACTTGGTTCACAAAGGAAAAGGGGTATGTGGCGTTGTTTGTCCCGTTGCTGTTGGCCCAGGCCAGTATCTCACCAGAGTTGCTGATGCGGAACGACGGCTGGGTACCGGGAATCGTGTTGGCGTTGGTCCAGAAAAGGCCCGCGTCAGACATCAAGCCGGTACTCCTCAGGTCCAGGCGTCCCAGAGTAGAGAGCTTGGCCGCGGTAAAGTACGATGTGATTGTTTCCGTCGCCGAGTCGTATCCACCGGCACTCGTGGCGTCCATGCGGAACAAATCACCCGAGCTGTTTGCGTACTGAACGACCCAAAGGCGGGGTGCCGTTCCGGGAACAGCGAGCTGCCTGTTTCCGCTCATGATGTTGCCAAAAGAGTCAACGGCATACACCCTCCTTGCCGTTCCGTTGGTGCGTGCAGCCGTGATCTCCATTGAGCTACTCGATGTCGATCCAAAGTGCAGCTGAAAGTGTCTGGTCGAAGTGAGCTGAAGGGCTGTGCCGATGCTGATGTTGGTGAAGTTGTGCTGCCAAGTAATGTCCGCTCTCTCGGTCGTCGCGCCGTTCAGAAACCGCAGACCAGTAAGACCCGTGGTGTCATTGGTGACGAGCGCCAGAGCCCTGCGGGACGTCGCGGTGCGGATCTGCACTTCTGTCGTCGGGTCGAAAAGGGCATCTCCAGCCGGAGTGATCTTGAGCCTCTCCGTGTTTCCTGTCGTGGTCTGGGCTGTCGCGTTGTGTGTGCCAGTCTCAATCAAGAACAAATTCGTGGATTCCGCCTGGAACTGGCGGATGTGGATACGCGCCCTGGGCACGCCTGTGCCCAGCCCCACCCCCATGTGACCCTTTTCGCTGACCAACGTCAGGGGAAGCGAGTCGTTGGTGCGCCTGAAAATGAACGGGTTGGACGCAATCGTCGCACTCGTGGCCTCTGGGGCAGCCAGCACGTCGGTTGTCCAGCACGACCCGTTGAAAACGACCGCCTGGCCGATTCCAGCCACTCCTTCGGGAAAACACGCCGGGCTCAGAATTGAGTCTGCACCCGGGGGGCCCTGTGGCCCTGTCTGACCAGTGGGGCCGTCCGGGCCCATGGGTCCCTCTGGTCCAACAGGTCCCTGAGGTCCTGCAGGGCCCGCGGGGCCCGCGGGACCCTGGGGTCCGGTCGGTCCCTGTGGGCCGGGTGGGCCTCCGGGTGTGCCGGGCTCTCCCTGGGGTCCCTGTTCTCCGGGTGGGCCCACATCACCCGTGTCGCCCTTCTCACCCGGAGGACCCGGGGGGCCTTCGGGGCCTTGGATACCCTCCGGTCCCATGGGCCCGGTTTCACCCGTGAGACCGCGCGGCCCCACCGCACCCGTGAGACCGGTTGGGCCAACCGGGCCTGCTACACCTGCCGGGCCAGCCGGGCCGCGCGGGCCAATTCGAGTACAGTTGGCCTTGAGACAGCCGGTCGCCTCAAGCTCGTCTTCGTCGCACTCGAAGTTGTCGTTCCAGTCCCAGCACTCTGGAACGCTCATGGAAACAAAGGGCGCTTGGGCCCAGACACCGTTGACACGGACCGCGATCGACGTCTCGTTCGTGCGAAGGTTGGACGAGTTGTCCACCTTGGGGAGCTTGTTGATGTCTGCCGGCTCGGAGCGGGTCGTCTCTACCGCAATGATGTAGCTCATCGCACCGACGGCCGCGGCAAAAGCCACAAAGGCCGTGATGGCGACCCAGTTCCGCCTGAGCCATGAAGTGGCCGAAGAAGCACCACCCTGCCCCGTCTGAGAAAACGTGACGGGGTCGTCACCCGTAAAGACCACGGGCTCGTAAGGCCTGCGCATTTGTTTCGCGTGTGATATTCATATATTGCGTGTACATATGTGTCGGGAAATTAGCCACCCTCCTAATCCTTGGGTCTCTTGAACTTGACAACGGCCCTGTCGATTTCTTCGTCGACGGCCTCGTCTTCCGTGCGAGGGCGCTTTGCATCTTTCCAGTTCTTTCCACATAGACACGTGTTCAGTTGGTCAGTTTCGGCCTCAAAGCCGACGACAATGTTGATTCCACCCATCACAACCCCGTTCAAGGTGCACTTGGGGTCGTCTTCTGCGCCCAGCTGGAGGGCGTATGACTGCTTGCTGCAAAACTCTGTGAACCTGTTGTAGTCACACAGAGAGACCGACTTGGGAAAGCAGTGGACACCTGCAAGGGCATGCACAAAGTCAGGATCATCCAGCATTCTCCGCGGGACCCAGATCACACAGTGGACGTCATCGATCGGCTCCACGTAGACCCGAGAAGAGCTCTTAAGAGCGGCGATACACCTTTGGATTTCTTCCTCTTCCTTCTCGGAGTAACAAGCGGCCGCCTTTGTGGCCATCTGGTTTCGATTTTGTGGATCAGTGAAACTCAGATACCTTTACTGGGTTCTCCTACCAAGGTGTGATAGTCTCCGCAAATGGCCGCTATCTCCAACGGTAGCGGAGTTGTAGCGGTCACGAGCTTATCCCGCTGGGCCAGTCGGTTGCGCAGGTATGCACGAATCTCGGTGATTTTCTTGATCGGGTGCGTTGCAACGTACTCCTCGATACACTGGGCGTTAACCCCATAGTCCATGAGCAACGCACACATCTCCGCTGCCCTGTTTTCGACGATTGATAACCATGAAGCGCCGGGTGATACTAGATTTTCATCGATGACCCACTTCATGTACTCGACATGTCCGCTAATGATCGCTTCACGCGGGTAATAGCGCATCTCTAATGTGCGCAGTGTAGGGTGTTGTTTGAGATATAGCACAATCTTCTGGGAAACAATGTATGCCCATTTGTCACTGTGAAGGAACAGACAGTACATAAAGGTGGACAAGCTGTCATGGTCGGGTAGGTACGGCTTGCTCATGAGGATGTCAAGGCACTCCATCGCGCCGGGGAACTGAGAGCCTAAGAGAGACAAACACAGTGTAAGAATCATCCGTGCGCATTTAAACGCGTTGTAGTGAGTGGCCAGTACATCGAATACGCCTACATGCTCAGAACGGATGGCTACTTCCAGAGCACGAGCCACGCGCTCGGTCTTGAACGTGAATCTTTCGCATAAATAGCCAGCCACACACACGCTGCCCGATTGGGCCACAAGCTCAATCGCGGTTTCGGCGCAAACCTGGTCGATGGCACCCTGTGCATACAAGTGCTCAATTTGGTCGATACTGGTACGGCGACTTGAAATGAAGCCAGCCATAGATTTAGCCTGCTCACTGGTTTTGGGTGTCAGGAGCTTCGTAGAACGGACCCGGTTTCCGTGTTCGTCCACGTCGGCATCCTCCGCGGCCTTGCGCTTTGTTCCCTGAATGCTCATGTTGTGTATAGGGTTTGCCGTTCTCTTATTGCTAGGGCCAGGTTGATTGTTAATTTTTTTTTTGTTGCCACTTTCTTCAAAATTTTAGTTGGGTCGCCCGAACAAGACTCGGCATGGAGCAAGACATGGAAAGCAGGTTGAACCTGTTTATCACACAGGTGGGACAGCAGCTCGGGGATCTCGAGCAGAGAATGGTTTCCGCCTTGAAGACCATTGAAGAGCGCCACGAACAACTGAGGGCCGCGATCGAAGACCTCAGGGCCCAGCAGGAGCACATGTGCGGGTCCAGCACGGACCTCGTCAGGGCCCGCAGGTACATCCTGGACGAGATGAAACTGTGCGGAAGGGCGTGGGTTGACGTGAGCGGAATGATCAAGATCAGGGGATCGGCCGCGGCCAAGCTCATTGCCAACAAAATCGACGATCGGATCCGGTCCATCTACAGGGATGGCATGCGGCCCACTCTCCAGCAGATCGTCGATTTACTGCACGACTCTGCGTTCATGGCGAGCCTGCGCGCCGACTATATCCAGATCGTGTCGGTGATCAAGACAGATGTGGCCAGAAGCTGAACCAAGAAGGACTATGTTCTACGTCTATTGATCTGTCATAAAAAAGTCGGTCCAACCTTTACGGAGCACCCTATACACAGACCCCTGTACACAGACCCCTGTACACAGACCCCTATACACGGGCGAAATGGACGAGTTTGGGTACACGAGCCTGGACTTGGGCGAGCAGGTGTGGGAGTCTTCGTTTGCGGACGCGGCATCCCGGATCCGCCGCAATCTGGAGAAGATCGTTGATGAAGTGGTTGCGGCGCGGTCTCTTAACGAGCAACAGGCAAGCGCCCTGCGCTGGGTTGTGGTCGAGAAGAAGAACCTTTACCTGACAGGGCGCGCCGGAACAGGCAAGTCGTACCTCGGTTCGGCCATCCGCGAGACACTGGACAAGCTCAAGGTACCGTACGCCTCTTTGGCTGTACAGAACGCAACGCTGGCCCCGATCCAGGGCACGACGATTCACAGCTACTTTAAGTTTCGGCCCGGGGACACGGAGGAGCAGGTTAGCCCGCTTCGCTACGACGACGCGCAGCGCCAGACGATTCGCTCCAACAGGGTCTTGTTCGTGGAAGAGGTGTCGCTTGTGTCCGCCTCGCTGCTCGGCATGATGGACAAGCGCATCCGCGAGGTGACCAACTCGGACGAGCCGTTTGGCGGGTACCAGCTCATCTTCTGCGGCGACTTTGGACAGCTGGCGCCGGTGGAAGGCGAGCACGCGATGAGCAGCGACCTCTGGCAAAAGGTGATCGACGCCAACCCTCTTTGCTTTGTCCGCTTGACCCAGGTCTACCGCCAGAAGGACAAGGCGACGCTGGCGTTTTTGGACCACGTTCGCGCAGGCGTGCTGACTGCCGAAGACAACGAGACAATCGAGGCCATCGTGCGCAAGCAGATCCCCAAGGATGCTGTGGCGCTGTACGCCAAGAACGACCTGGTCCAGGCGCACAACGAGCGACGCATCAAGGAGATGGAGATGTCGGGTGCCGAGACGCACACGTACGATGCCGTGTCGTGGTACACCCCTCATGGCAGCAGCGCGGTTCTAAAGGACCTGTGCAAGTCGACCTCCACCATCCCGGACCGGGTTATGCTCGGTGTCGGTGCCCTGGTCAAGGTGGTGGCCAACTTCCTGACACAGGGTCCGTACGAGCATCGTATTTACAACGGCAAGTTGGGCCGCGTAGTGGGCTTCACCATGTCGGAGCCGCCCAAGTACGGCAACGGCGTCCCGCCCAACTCGACACCGCCTTTGCCGGGAAGGGGTCACGTCGAGGGCCCTGGTGTTGTCGTGGAGATGGATGGCACGGCCGAGCGCGTCGTGTTTGGCGTCCACTCGTGGATTTCCACCCGCAAGGATCCCGGGACTCTGGCACCAGTGATCACCGCCGTCAGGCGCCAGATCCCCCTCGTTGTGGCCTATGCCATGACGGGACACGGTGCACAGGGGCTGACCCTGCCGTGTGTGGCCGTTTCTCCTGAGAGCGCTTCGACCAACGCGCTGATGTACGTGATGATGTCCCGTGCCACGAGCCTGGAAGGGCTGTACATCATCCGTCCGCGCGAGTGTGCGCTCATGAGGGAAGAGGCCGCCGTGCACAACACAACCGCGCTGGTGATCCGGGCCATCAAGGACCGCGCCGTGGAGGCCAACATCGCGTACGAGCGCTCGATGAGGCGCAAGCGTCTTCTTGCCGAGATGGCGGCGGAGTCCAGCTCAAGCTCCGACTCGGACTCAGATTCCAATTCCGACTCGGAATCGGAATCTGAATCGGAATCGAGCTCTGGTTCCGAGTGTTCGTCTAAGCGTGCCCGGCTGGAATAGACTTTTACTTTTCAGTCTCTTGAAACGGGCCTGAACCCCCTCGGCCTGCTCTCGTTCTTCTTGGTCGCCTCGGCAAACTCTCTCGAAAAAGAAGCGGCGAACACGGCCCCGTAGTCAGCCCAGTAGAACTCGGCCTCCGTAGAAATGCGGCTTCGGCGAACGTTATCCACTGCGCGAAGGATCACGTTCGCCTGGAGAGCTCCCGCCCTCGGATAGGTGGACACGATCCACTCGACTGTGACGAGTCCGTTGGTAAGTTTTGGGGTGCCGTCAACGGCTGCTGCAGGGTCATAGAATGACATTTTACACAGAAATGCAAGTTCGGGGTTGGATGGACATATGCAACTGAGATTCACCCCTTCGCCTGGCTGCCGTCCATGGGGTCGTCAGCGTCTTCGACTTCGGCGGCACACGTGTTGCAGATTGCTGGGTCGTAGACAGGTGTTCTGCTTGGCTGTCTCTTGCCGCAGTAGCAGCACTCGACAATCGGAAGAAAGGCCGACTTGTTGGTGGTGGTCAGAGCCGAGAAGGGCTGAACAGGGACCGGCCACGAAGCCACGGGTTGCGCGGGTCCCGCATTTGGAGGAGTCACACCAGGATCAGGTTCGGTCTGGATCGTCCGCGGCCCAGTAAACGGATTGTGGATAAAGTCGATGGCGGCTCTGCGCCATATTTCCTGGCTCATGGCGGAATAAAAATTGTGGGTGTGCCTCAAGCGTCTATGAACATAGAAACTTGCAAAGCGCGACGCGGTAAATGGCCAACGCGCGAAAGAACGTGCGGGTGTACGAGCACCCTTCGACCGTCCCGCGCGCTCCTGTGTCCGAAAGCGAGGAGGAAGACGACGGAGCAGACAGTGATGCGGTGTCAACCAGAAGCGCCGCGGTTCAACCTGCTTTACACAGGACCCTATCAATCCCGAGACACCCTGTCTCGCGGCCCGTTGACCGGTTGCGTCAGGAACGTGCGAGACACCGTCAGGTAAAAGACCGGAGGGTGTGCGTTTCGTGCGGCGAAGAAGCCCATCCCGACGAGAAATTTGTGAAGCTTCGCTGCGGACCCGAAGGAGACCATGTCATTCACGTGAGCTGTATTCGCTGTCCGTGCAAGGAGTGCGGGGTGATTCCGGTCCCAGACGAGTCTGGCCCGAACACAAAAAATCCGTCGATTCCGGCCAGTGCCTATTCGCTCTGGCCCTTTACGCAGCAGCCCACCGTGACACCCGAAGATGTCCGCCGTTTTGTCGAGCGAAACGGTGCACTCCTCGTCAAGCCAACCTACGACCACCCCAGTGGTACGGCCACAGCAAGGGCGGTCAGCTCTTTCGCAGTACTTTAGGCTGGGTGACGTCTCGTGTCTTCTGCCTCTCCCGCGGCAGGTAGACGCCATTCAGAGTCCTTCTCCGGAAGCGCACTCGACAGAGCCCCTGACAGGAATCACTGGTGCGGACGTCGAGGCGGTGACACACATCGTGCGCGCCACGCCAGGAAAGCGCGGCCGCGAAGACGACGTGTTTGAGATCCTGGCCAACCCGACCGACCCATCCGACCAGGGTGCACCGGAAGAAGCAAGCACCACGACGGGCGACAACACCCAGCCCAAAAAGAAAAAGAAAAAGACAAAGTAAATCGCCATTTTTAGGATCCGTCTACCACCCAAACCCCTACGCACATGGCGGCGCGGGGTGAACTCGAATTGCCAAAGCCCGGCGACGTCTTGGTGGGGTTCAGAGGGTCCGAAGAAAGGCCACACAACATGGAACCGTTTTTTGTTCAGGTTTGTAAGGATCAGGGCTCTGCGTCTTCTCTTGTGTGTGTTTATCTGGATGCTGTGCGCGTTTGGATACAACCCCAAGCAGGGGCCAATAGGGAGGAGTGGATGGACCACCCACGGGTCCATACAAGCGCACCGGCCACCCAGAAAGGCGACACTTGTCGTATCCATGTTGATAGGCGCGTCGAAAAGGGTGCACCTGTGTACAGGTTGATTCACTCTGTGCGCGACAAGATCACGATGCGTTTTCTGAGTGAGATGGAGGAAGTGGGCGGGGTTTATGGGTTCCGATACCCGCCTCCGACCAGCATCACACACCTTCTGGATTAGAAGAGGACCAGCGCGACCACGGCGATTGCCACAACAGACGCCGCAGATACGGTGACAACACCCACGGTCAGGGCGGCTGCCTTCTTGGGGTCTGCGATCGCCGCTGGAGTTTCCGTTGCCGTCCCCGTGTTCGAAGCAGACAGGTCCACGTCGCAGAGCATTCCGTCGTAGCCCTCTTCGCATGTACAATCGTCGCCCATGTATCCGTAGGTGCCGTGCTGGCAGTCCCGAATACAAAGACGCATGTGGTGGGCAGGGTCCGTGCTCTGGATCCTCCCCTCCGAGCAGTCACACACGCCAACCTCGGTCTGAGACGGGATGCCGTCTCCGCAAAAGTGCGTCAGACAGGTCTCGTCCAGCGACTGGTTGTAGACAGTCCTGTAACACTCGCACCCGCTCGTGGCGCTTGGTAGGTTCGTACCGGTTTCCGAGTCGGCCACATCGGTACACGCGGCGCACGCAAAGGTCCCCGCGACCGCGGAGCTGCAGTCGGGGTCGTCGCGGTTGCAGCCGGGGCCGTAGTAACCTGCGACACAGCGCGTGCAGCCTCCAACCGGATTCGAGATGTTGTGGGGCCCGGCGTTCTCGACGTAGGCGAAATGGCCGTTGCACGTCTGGCAGTTGGACCCAGAAGCGGCAGAGGTGCAGCTGCAGTTGGTACCGTAGATGCGGGCGGCGGTGCAGTTTCCGAGGCCGTTGCACCAGGTGTCGCGGCACTCCCACGGCTCCATGTCGCACGAGTGGCCCATGTATGTTGAGCCAAACGCACCGTTTCCGGTGTAGTTGTCGCAGCTGCAGGTTGGTCCTTCCTCCTCGTACACGTAGCGACCCTCAATGCACGAGCCGCGGCCGCTACAGCGGACATCGCGACACTGGGTCGAGTTCAGGTAGCAGAACTGGGCGGGGTTGACCTCAGGGGCGGAAAAGAAGCCCGCAACGCAGGTGCTGCAAAATGTCGCACCAGTGCTGCGTTCCTCGAAGCGCCAGGTACAGTTGCGGCACTGGGTAAAGGGGTCCATCATCGGCACCTGGCAGATGGAATAGAAGGTCACGTTGGTGACAAAAGCGGACCGGATCCACTCGTTCCCGTTGTAGACCTCCACGGCGACCCTGCCGGTCCCCTGGAGGCCGGGGGTGTACGGAAGCGTGGTCGCATTGTTCCACATGCGCAGGTTGAACGTGATACCATAGTCGCCCGACGCACCCACGTTGATGAGATTCGCCTGGCTCACAATGATCTCATCTCCTTCGGTCTCACCGTCTGTCGAAACAAACACGAGCTGCACCTCCTCGACCGGCACATGGACGTCAAACCCAATGATCGGCCCCTCGGGAGTCGCCCACACGACCGCACCGGTCTGTGGGGTCGTGAGGGAGACAAGGGGGTCCAGTTCGACCAACAGATTGTAGAGGAGGGCCCGGCCCGCGTGGCCCTCGTCCACGAGCACGTCGATCGAGTTGGTGTTGGGGCGGGTCGAAATGTCCTGGATCACAGCGGCCGTTGAGTTGACAAGGTCGAACTGGTCCGAGGTAAAGTCATAAGTGGTGTCGTACGTGAAAAGGCCGGTTGACTGGCTCACCGCGTAGACAATCAGATCATGACCACACGCGACCGCGAAGTAATCGAGGCTGGTTCCGACGAACTCACCCACAGTGCAACCGGATCCCCGCCGTTCCGTGTCGATGTGAACGAGGCGGCCAATCGGCTCGGGTGTTTCCAGCTCGTTGATTGTCAGGCTCGGGGCCGCGACGGCCAGCACACGGATCTCGCCCTCGTAAATCACCACGAAAAGGTCCTTGGTGGGGTGTCCCACGATTGACACGGGTGCTGTCCGCCGGGTGGAGTTGCTGCCTGGAAGGGGGTCTGAGAGGCCGACCTCGGTCACGACCCACTGGCTCAGGGATGTGATCTGCGTGTCGTTGCCGTTTCGCAGCGCACTCTCGTTCTGGTCGGGGCGGAGGCGGGTGTAGGCGTAGCCGCATACAACCCTAGAGGTAAAAGTCAGGAAACAGGTCACGCGCCGCGGGATTTCCTCGTCCCTGTGAATCAGGCTAGTGTAAGGGCGGTAGCCCCCGGCCGTGGCCATCCACTGGCGGGTCGTGCGGTTCGTCAGGTCCACATCGACCGAGACTCCCTCGGGCGTTTCCTCGCCTACTTCGCTGTCAGGGGCGTCGGCTGCCAGGAAGACGTGATTGCCAAAGGCGATGGCCCGGGTCGTCTCGTTGATCGTGATCGTGGAAACGAACACGTTCTGGCCGCGGCGCCAGCGGTAGAAGCCGACGCGCACCGCCTCGTCGGCCCCGGGGCCGCCAAAGTCGGGCGGGAAGTAGACGTCAAGCGGGCTGTCGGTCTCGCTGTCAGGGAGGCTGTCCGATGTCTGCATCTGTGCATACGTTCCCGAGATCTGGTTAAGTAAGACGGTGGCGAGAAACCCGAGCCCGTCGGTGAGCCGGACAAACAAGTCCATTGACGGGATGTAGGTGTAGCTCCTGAAATCTCCAAGCACAAACACACCACCCGTGTTCTGGTCCGACCTGTACATGAAACTGAGGCGCGGACTGCTGGTCGCCGAAGAGTGGAACGCCACCATGTTTTCCATCGAGTAAACCCTGTCGGCGTATCCGTTGAACTCAGAAAAGTCCGTCAGGTTCTTGGGTGAGCCCACCGGCTTGAGGGGGTCGAGCCCAGTTGTCACCGGTGTGTTGTCGATCACAAGCTGCACGGGCCCGCCATGGAGACCAACGGTGGTGTTGGGCCTAAGCGTACCGTACGGCTTGAACTGGCCGATGTAGTCAAACGAATAGTGTCCGGCTGGAAGCGTGTTTGTGAACTGGCCCGGAACGGCGAATGTGATGACAGAGGCATTGGAGTTGGTGAGGTTTTCCAGGTCCACTTCGTGCTGCGAAGCCGCCAGCTCGTACTCAGTGGGGAAAGTGTCGTGCCCCGGCTGCGGCGGGAAGAGCAGGATCCAGTACGAACCGTTGGAGAGACCGTCTTCGTAGTCCCCAAACGTGGTAGACCGCTGGAACTTCATCTTAGGGTTGCTGAGAGGAATCGCGTCGGCCGAGAAAGACCAGGCCTCGTCGGCCCTCATCCGGAACGCGGGGTGCTGCGAATCGGGTCTGACGTAGTCTCCTCCAATCTCCAGCGAGTGAACTTCGTACACAGAATCGGTCATGAAGAACGCGTCCGCATAAGGCTGGAGGTTGTCGGAGATTCGCATGAACCAGCGACCCTCTGGCTCGAACAGAACAAGAGCCGCGCTGGCAGACGGGCGGGTCATGAATGTGTTCTCCGGGTGGTCGACCTCGAATCCGATCGTGTTGAACACACCCACGGCAAAGGGAACGACCGAGCACCAGACAGATGTTCCGCTCGGATTGGACACGCACCTGGTACACAGGGACTCCTCGGTCGTGTTCCCGATGACGACTGGTTCGGTCGCGAGGTCGGCTGAGCCCACTCCGTCCATCTCAAACGGGAGCGTCACCAGGTGGGTCCAAGTGACGGGCAGTCCGTTGGCGGTCGAAGTAATCACGACGGCAAACGGATCGCTTGGAGAGCGCCGGGGCATGACAAGGCAGGTTGCCTCGTACGAATCTCCTCCCGTAAAGACGACCTTGGGGCCCCCGAACACATCCTTGGCCCTGTAGGGTGAGTAGCCAGCGTTGGCGCCCCTGAATGGGCGATAGTAGAACTTGGTCGTGGTCATGGACCCTCCCTCTCCGGGAGCGGCGCGAGTCAGCACCAGCAGGGCTCCGGTAGGGTCTGTGCACATGTCAAACAACTGCCCCTCAAAGGGGTTAGCCACCCCGGAGCTCCATGAGACAAGCAACCCGTTGCTGGTGGGCGTGCTCGTGAACGTAAGTACCTCGGTGTTGGACTCGCTCGTAAAATGGACACCGTAGCAGCCATCGCTTTCCTTGAATGCCACCATACGCCTGCTGCTGAAGAAGAACGAGTTCATGGTGCCAAGGAGAGTCAAAGTGTTGTTCGCTTCGACCCGGATCGAGTAGATGTCAGACGAAGCCATAGACGCGACGTAAATCATGTCGTCGATGCATGCCATGTTGCTTGGCCCCGGAACATCCGCCTCAAGGTACCTGGCCTGGTAGCTCGACATGCCGCTCGGAAGGTTGTCCAGTGCACTCATAGCCCTTGCGAAGATACCGCTGAAGCCGTACGCAACCGAGAAGACCGTGAACGGGTCGTGTGGGCTCAGGCAAGCCACGTTCGCGTACGCGTTAATGTACTGAATCGGCGGGATGTTGCCCGTCTCGCCGTCGGTGTAGTAGAAGAGGTCCTCGATCGTCACATTCTGTGAGAATGCCGTGTAGCCACGTGCCACAGGGGCGCGTGCCACAAGCAGTGCGGCCAGAACGAACCCCAGAAAGCAACGCAGCATTTGGATTTGCCTTTTATTTATTTATCGGTGTGCTCATATGACGAACGAGCTACACAATTTTTTCAGATTCGGGTACCATTGTATCAGACCCCTATACACAGACCCCTATACACTGTTTAAATGAACCCTGTGTACGTTGCCACATTTTGGCAAAACCATACAATATTGGAGGAACTCCTTGTTTCATTTGACAAACGTAAGATTGACTGGAAAGGCGCGTGTGGCTGGACCGCACTTATCATTGCTTCGATGCATTGCGATGCACCCTGTGTTGAACTGCTGCTGGCAGCCGGTGCCGATATCAACACAAAAGATAACGGGGGTAACACCCCGCTCCATTATGTCGCGAGACAAAATCATCCAAGGCTTGTATCGGTTTTTCTTCAATCTGGGGCTCAGGTTGACTCTGTCAACCGGTTCGGAAATACTCCTCTTATGGAAGCTGCAAGCGGAGGCCACACCGAAGTGGTAAAACTCCTGTTGGAAGCAGGGGCAAATTGGCGGATTAAGAACAATATCGGAAAGAATACAGAAGACTACGCAAATGCAAAATGGGCGGTGATGACCGTCTTGCTGGAATACATACATGTCGAACGTGTGGTCCGCCCCACGGTGGTGAGAACCAGCGGCCAAGTACTTCCCTGTGAACTGGCCGAGCTCTGTGGGGACTATGCAGCCATGACCCCCGTGCGCCGTGCGCTTGACCAGAGGATGCAGTCTCAGTCATAAAATTTCCACCGCCTGTGTCAATGGGTTCATTCCAGAGTTACATGATTCCGTGGAAGGCGGCAAGCACCGCTAGGGAGATTGTCTGGCAGCGAGAGGTCAGAGACGACACGTTCGAGTACACGCTTGACAGCAGTTTCGCCAACGGTGACCACAACTACCCGTACGCAGTTGTGCACGAGCTTCGGGCTCGTGGCTACAGCGAGGCGACGTGGTTTGTAGAGCCAGTCGGCACACACAACTTTTATGTCGTCAAGCCCGGGTCGAGATCTATGGAGTGAACCGTCGTTCCAACGGTGTACCACAAAATAAATTACTCCTGCTCGCAGATTTCTTGGGCAGATGTCGACTTTTACGTTCCAGATCAAGAAGAAGGTCATCCCGACCATCATCTGGGCCTTTGACTGTGAGAAGGGCGACCCCAGCCCGTTGGTTGCTCCGATCGCCATGGGCGTTTCCGTTCTGCAAGTCGAAAACGACGAAGAGGGGCTCGTCCGCGTCACGAAGTGCTTTTGCAATACATTCGCGTGTTTTGACGGCGACACCTCCCGGTTCTGGCACAAGACGCTCGAGTTTTGGAACCAGCACAAGGAGATTCTCAAGTCCTTTGTGAGCGAAATGACTCCTGCTCAGGCCTTTTCCGGAGTTGAGCACTCGTACATGTGGGCTCTGCACCTCGCCAACACGAAGGGCTACAACTTTGCCCCTGTCACCGACTGCGCCGCTTTTGACTGGACGGTTCTCGCAGTCCAGTCGGCCCAGCACGCTCCCGAGTATCGCCGGCCCCTGCCCATGTTCGCTCACGACGAGCAGATGTCGATGCAAGAGCCGCTCGACGTTTCCCAGCTCGTTTCTGGTCACCTGATGAGCATGAGCGTGGGGTTCAACCCCTTTACGGACTCGACCAAGGCAGCTTTCGATAAGCTGTACCCGGAGCTGAAGTGCCCTGACTGGATCAAGGGCAACACCCACGAGCCCTCTGAGGACGCGACATACATCGCTTGGCGCCTGGTGCAGCTTCTGGTTGTTTCCAACTAGCTTTATGGCTAGGGTCGTTTTGATTGTCCTATACCTAAAAGACACACGAGCGTAGGGCGCGGCGAGCTTCGAGAACAGACACGATGCGTCCGCCCTTGGTGGGCTCAATCAAGCGGTAGTAATAGGCCCCATTGGGCAGAGATCCAATCTGGCGGAGCTTATCCGGAGATAACCCATCGCGGATGCTGTCGGTCATCGTATCGCGATAAATCACACCAATGATCTCTCCGTTCGGTTCGTACGCTGCAACGCAAACATGACCGACGTTCGTGGTCTTGAGACCGTCAACCGCCTCGTTTGGTGTGTCGACGTAGTAGTATTGTGACCCATCTGGTCCATCGGTCCGTACAGAGTACCTCTTGTGGTCCTCCATCTGTGTATATGGGTCCGTGTATAGGGGTATGCAAGTCAACAGAATTGTCCTTTGACAGAAGGATACCTAGTTTTTATGTTCTTTCCTGCTTTCATTTGGTCCGCGTGACACCCACCAAGCGGATGACTAGCCTCAATGCGCCAAAACGGTCGTATGGTTCTGCTGCAAATTAGCTTGGTGGTTCCTCTTGGTCTTCAACCAGTGCTCGGCCGCCAAGAAGATCGCCACTGCAAGCATCAGTAAACAGCCAATCACCACGAAACAGAGAGACCAGATGAACACCGCCTTGCTGTAGGGGTTTGCCATGCGGATGTTCTCGCCGTCGTAGTAGCAGCTCGTGCGGTCTTCGTACCGTTCTTCACACTCGCGCTGCTGCCTAGATTTGAGCTGCCTGCCATTGTCACACACGTAAGAATACGAAACGTTGCGTCCGTCGATCTCAAACACTGCGTTGATACGCGTACACGGCACGTACGTCACCCTATACGCCTTGTCGTCGTAGTCTGTGTGCCACTCACCGCGGCTGTAGTAGCGGTGGTGGCACGTACCCGAGCAGCAGTAAGAGACATCAGAGTCGGGCTTGACGTCGCGGCAGTTGGTGAACGACAGACAGCCACAGCCGTCATAGTGTGTGCGCGGGCACCTTGCCGGGACCGTCTTGCTCTCCACAAACGAACAGTCAACGAGCCGAAAGTCTCTCGCACGCGTCTGTTTGGCGAGGTACACTGAACCGACTATGGCAAAAATCAGGCCAAAAACGAATACCGCGAGCAGGTATTGCCGCGCAGTTGGCACCATGATAAGGCACGAAAAAATGAAAATGTCGACGAGATCATCAAGCTGCACGGCCCCGTGCTTGGATTCGACTGCCATGTCATCCTGGACGCCAAGAAACTCTTGGCCGCGGCTCGCGCGTAACAGTGCGCCCATGGACTAGTCCACCCACGCACTTATTATTAGGATAAAGTGCATAACCCCAAAGTCCAAAAGAGTTGAAAATCTCCTGTGCTTGTCGATAGAAAAAAAGTTCGCTGTGCTACTTCCGCAGCTTCCTGTAAAGCTCGATGCGCCTCCTGGCGTCGTCCAGCTCCTGCCACTCGTAGTGGGTCCTCGGCTGCCGAGACTGGACAACGAGTTCACGGTCACTCTCGAACCAGTCTCTGTCGTAGCCAGCGGGGAGCTGTTCCTCTTCGGGGTTGTGTTCCTCGTCCGAGACGGCATACTCCTCGCCGTGCTGGGCAATGTAGCGCGCCGTGTCCTTGGCCGCTTGCTGCTTGGCGGCCAGACGCGCCTGGTTGTACTTGGCATACTCCGCGTCTGACATGCTCGCGAGGTGTGACACGCGAGCTTGACTGTACTCGTGGTGCAGCCTGCTCTGGTCAGCCCATCCCTGTGTCGAAGTGGGCTGGCCACTCGGGTACGGATTGTCCTCAGAAAAAGACATGAAATTTTTCAGTACTGTGGAGCACCCGTCAATATGCACATATGTACACATCCTGAATATTAAAATGATCAACTCGAGTTGTAATGACCCGCTTCAGTCCGGTGGCCGTTGCGGCCTTGGTGCTACTCGCGCTCTTTGCGGTCGCGGTTGGGTTCCAGATTGTGTCCGAGAGCCCGTCGATCGAGACGCGCCTTGTGACCGATGGACCGGACACGTACACCGTTGTCCAAGGCCAGACCCTCTACACCGTGCAGTGCGACTCGTCCGACTTTGGCCAGACCCGCTCGTACTCTCTCACGCACCCAGACGGCGTTCCGGGCCGCTTCAACGTCACGTGTGGCACCCCTGTGAACCGGTTCAAGCTGACGCGCGTCGGCTACGTTCCGGCCGACGCGATCCTGGGCACGATCGAGCAGTGCACTGTGATTGGATCGAGCGGGACCGGGTCCAAGCGCCTCAAGACCGACCACACCCCGACCCAGTTGCAGTGGACGGTAGCGGGCAACACGATCCGAATCTCAAAGAGGCCCCACTACTACTACACGCCGGACCACCCGGAACACCCGTCCCAAAAGAGCCGCGCTGTGAAGCCAATGTTTGGTTTCAGGGACGCTGCCTACTTTGTGGTCAACCCGCAGGGCGCAATTGCCAACGCGCTTGGCCTCGGTGGCGGGGGCGGGGACTGCCCGTCGTGTGCAAGCAAGGATGAGCTCGACCGGCTCAACACCCAGGTGCGCCGCAACCAAGCATCGAACATGAGGGCGATGTCCAACTTCATGAACCAGCTGAACGACGTCCAGACGGGCCAGGCGGCGCTTTCTCAACAGCTGGGAGCCGCGATTACCGCCAACGTGGACGCTACAAACGGCCTGATCGCCAGCGCAATCGACCAGATCAATCTGACGGCTCGTCTCGCGGACTTTGAGGTTCAACAGGGTCGCCAGCTTGACGCAAAGTTTTCCGAGACCGCTGCGAGCATCGGGGTCGTTTCTACGGCCGTGACCAACCTCACAGCCCAGGTCAGTGGTCTTTCAAACGCCGTGGACGCAGGAATCCGCGCGTCTTTCAACTACACGCAGGCCGCAGTGGACGCGGTGCGCCTGACTCTGAACGGTTACCAGAACGTGACGAGTGACCGCATCAACAACCACGACCGCATGCTGAACGACCTTGCAGCAACGATCCAGACGATGAACTCGGTGATGATGGACATGCAGAGGCGTGACAGGGACCGCGCGAGGTTCACAAGGTCGATCCACGCGCTCCTTGATTCGCTCGAGGACGACGGCTGGGTGCCGTTCCTCAAGTCCCGCGGGGTCCCGCCCTCCAACGACACGAGCGCTTTCCCCTATCTGAACATTGCCCAGGTGTCGCTGTCGTGGGTCAGCTCTTCGACGGCGTTCAAGGTTCGCATGACCTACAACTGCGGAACGCGCTACCTTCTGGGTCGCGCCGATCTGCAGAGCGACTCGGTCACGATCCTGCGCACGCTTGGTCCCTCTGACTGCAACACTGCCGACCCAGACACGTGCACGTGCTGGATTGAGGCCAACTCCCAGAGGTGCACGAAGCTCGGCAGCTACAACTTTACCTCGACCACTGGTTTTAACAACTTTGTCAACGCCAGCGCCCTGGGCGGGACCTACTGCTCTGGCGCCGTGACGACAGTCAACAGCGAGATTCTGACATCGGGCGCACTTGAAGCCTACTGGCTCAACGGCTCTTACGCGCCCTGTGCGTCTGTTCCAGTGGCCGGCACAGGATACGCGGTCACCGAGCTGGTGATTGGAAAGCGTGTGATTACGTACAACGACCCCGGGCTCTGTGTGACGAACGTGTTTACCGCCGACCGCGCCATGGCCCCGCCTCTGGGCGCCCCGTTGAACCCGTTCATGGGTCTCATCAACTTTATGCGCATGCAGCGCGCGCTGGCCATGAACCGCCTGGACGTGCTGGAGCTGAGGTACCACGGGCTTGTGCCCGACGGCGTCACGTTTGAGCTCATTCCTTTTACGAGGAGGCCCCACCCCGACAACTCTTCGATCATCGTCAACGCGGCGTGCACCGTGGCCCACATTAGCGCGTACAAGGACGCGCTCCCCCTTTACCGCATGACGGCTTTCGCGACCACGACCACTGTGACGAGCACTACGGAGCGCTTCCTGCCCAGTGGAACGGTCAGCGAGGCGGCGAGTGTCAAGTCGGTGGTTCTCAGCACACCCCTGGAGAACCTGCTTCCCGTGTCGGGCAAGCTGGTCGTGGGGAACCCGGCCGCGACCGACACCATCTATGACATCCCGGAAGAGGATGTTTCTGCGGGAAGCGTCGCCGACTCCAACGCGGGAGCGGTTGGCTACGTGACCAACACCAACGTCTCGCTTCTGACGGACCAGAACACGTGGATCGAAAATTTCGGCGACGTCTTTGACGCGCGCAAGGCCGTCACGGCACCAGAGCAGTACTCCGTGAGCATCAACGGGACCACCCAGACGTGTGTTCTTTCGCGCCCTACGAGCGGCGGAACCCTGTGCGAGATGCGCGACAACTACCTGCTGACTTCGGCGACGATCAACGGGACGGTCTTCGTTCTGGCTTCCCAGCGCGGCGGGTTTTACCAGGCAGTGATTTCGAAACCGGACGGAGACCTCAGCACGCTGATCCAGAGCACGTGCCCGACGCTGACCTACGGAGAGATCACCCCCGCGGGAGTGACCGTTGTGATGTCGGTCAACTCACAACTCTCTGCCGCCGTCGACGCGCGCGTCGATGTCGAGCCGACCAACTGTCCCGGCTACAGCCTCCCCGTGACAATCACACCCGGAACGAGCTCTTCGGTGTTTATTGAGGCGTGCGGCCTGGGCGGAAACACGACGATGACCGTGGCCCGCCTGGGTCTCAGCGGCTACGAGAACTGCCCCGGAGAGCCGTTCGACGTGACCTCTCCCACTTCCGACGTGTTTGTGGCCAAGGGAATCGCTACGACCGGGCACGCGGTGACTGTTTCGACGGTCAACATTGACGCGGCACAGGTGGCCACTCAGAAGGCCGCTCTGGACATTGCCGCGATCCAGGCCGACACGCTCGTCGCGATCGTGGACGTGTTTACTGGGCTCGGAATCCCGCTTGCCGAGGAGTCCCTGCAGGCGCTGGAAAGGAGGCTTCTCGCGATCCGCAACAGTATCAACGCGGGTGCGATCGACGATATTCTCGGGTCGAATCCGCCGATCACCACCGATTTCGAGGCCGCGGCCAACGAAAGCCTGGCCCGTTTCAACCAGCAAAAGAATCAGACTCTCTCGAGGCTGGACAACGTGACCGATGCACTGGCCAACGCCCGCGGGATTCTGGCCAACTTTTCGGTGACGCTCGAGGCGCAGCTCGAGGCCATCCAGGAGCTCCGGAACCTGTCCGAGATTTACGCCAACGCCACCCGCCTCCTGTACGAGTCAGAGGACGCGCGCGCCAACGCCACGGCCCGCACGCTCGCGGGTCTCGCCCGTGCTCTTCGAGAGGGCGACGACAGTTTCTTCGATGACATTTTCGGCGGAATCCCAGGCGTGGTTTCGGGTGTGACGCGTTTTGCCGAGGACGTGGTCAAGGGAGGCATTGGTGTTGTCAAGGACACGGTGAATCTGGGCGTTGATGCCGTCAAGGCCGTCGCAAATGAGGCCAAGGACATTGCAGGTGGCGTGACAGGCGGGGTCTTTGGGGCCTTCAGCGGCATGGTGGACGCACTCATCACGATCGCGATCGTGGCCGTGGTTGTCAAGGGTGGTATGATTCTCTACGAGAGCCGCAACCCGATGCCGAGCCAGTCAGAGATCCAGCGCGTGAGCCGCATCCTGGACGAGCTTGGCGTTTCCCACACGAGGCCGTACATGTACCAGCAGCCCATGCAGCCGATGCAGCCCGCTGCGGCAACCCCTGTGCACGAGGCCGTCGACACCGCCAACAAGATGGCCAAGGCCGCTGGTCTGCCAGTCCAGGTTTCAGTGACCCCCGCCACAGGAGGTTACTTTGGATTTGGACGCACAGCCCGCGGGACGCGACACCAGACTAGGGGACCTTACAGGTCTGGTTGGGAAGACGACGACGAGGATGACGAGCTTAGGAGGTGGTAAGTCGCTTTTTAGTCAATAAATATGGTTTGGAACCGTTTGAAATCTTAAACGAGTCATTCTTCGGCCACGACACTTCTCATGGCAGCGAGGTGGTTGAACCTGGACTTCTTGGAGTTCTTTCCCGTCCTGCTCATTCGGTACTCGGCCGAGTCTTCCTCGTGTTCCTCGGTGCGCTCGGTGTCAAGAGAAGCCCACCGCATCACGTCGATAATCACGAGCGCGACGAGGGCGACCACAATGTAGAGGGCGCGCGTCGATCGGTCCGGGTCCAGCCCGGCGGTAGACAGACTGGACCAGTTGTCGTAGAGCTCAGACACGATGCCGATCACGTCCACAAAGGCGGCCGTGTAGACGATGACGTGCCGGCTGGGAGACTCGTTCACGCCTTCAACGATCTGAATCACGTGCACAAGAGAAACGGCGATGATGACCGGCATCGGGGTTGCCGCAAACGAAAGCCATGTGGGGAAGACCACGAGCCCGATCGCGATCAGCAGCTCCAGTCCCTCGCTTGCGAAGAGGCAGTGCTTCCTCGGCTTCATTTCAGACTTGGGCGAATATGTATTGTGAGGGGAGCTCATATCACCCCGCTAGACTGGTGTCTCAGTGGCTATCGAGCTGGACCTCTTGCTCGTCCGTGTCCGAGTCTGTGGGAGACACCGCCTCGAGCTCCGATACGGCCTGGAAGTGATCATCAGAGACATCCACATGGCTCGCACCCGCGGGCCCGTTCCTGGCTGCTTCCGCTCGTTCCGCCGCCTCGACCCGGTCGAGAGCTTCTCCGATGTCATGTCCAGCTGGCTTGTTGCCGCTGAACTCGTCCAGGTGCATGTACATGTAGACCGTCAGGGCACACACAAAAGGGTGCGGGGTGACCCCGGTGGAAAAGGACACGACACACAGGAAACAGGTGATGGCAGCGTCCCACGCCCTCTCCTTGTAGATGAGAGACTGCGTCTCTGGGTCCTTTTCCATAATCTCAATGACGACTGAACTGGTCACGGGGAACAGTATCATCGCGTCGGCTGCGGCCACAAACACGAGGTAGACGGGGTCGGTCCTCTGCAGCATCTCCACCACCGACACGGCAACGGCGGTTGCAACGGACCAGACACACGCCCACACAGCGGCACGCTTTCGTCCCGCGATACCGAGCGCAGAGAACTGAATCTCGCCGATCACACCGAAGCATATGACTGTGGCCGCAAGAGTCACAAGCCACTGGGCCGAAAGTGCGGTGTGGACACGGTAAAAGTAGTAGACGAGCAGCACTGTGCGGTTTCCGGCGACTGCGATCGCTACGTGGTAAAACTTAATGCGAGTGTTCTTGTCCGCCGACCACGTTTCTTGACCTTGGCCCAACGACTGGAAGATGCGCGCACCGAGAACCCCGTCAAACACGATGCCGATCGCGTAGGATGACAGCACCGCCCCCACGAGAATCGCGGCAGTCACCCAGTAGTCCACGCGAATCGCCGTGACGAGTACCCAGATAGGCGCGCCAGCCTTGGCAAGCATGTAGTAGCGCGAGAGGTACCTTGTCTTGACAATGGCGGGCATCAGCAAGAAGCTCACGGAAATGCAGCTCAGCGCCACAGAGTGTCCAACTCCTACACCAGCAAGCAGCACGACGGAGACGACACAAAGGTGGGCGACGGTCTCCCACTTGGCGCGAGATCCCGAAGCGGAGCACCTGGAGAAGCACTGTTTTCCGTGGAGCCAGCCGACTGTGAGTGACACGGCCACGATCAGAACGGTTGCGCCAGTCCAAGTCATTTCGTCACCCTCTGAAAAGGCCGACAGGCCCACGAGGAACATCCCGTAGCCCACACCAGCCCGGAACAGGTCCGAAAAGGCATCCTGCGAATGATTCAACACAGCGGCCGAGTCAACAGTCACCTCAAGGTCGGTTCCAATTTCCTCGCCCTCGGCCTTGCTCGAATCGGACTGGCTTTCTTGGGTAGAAGTACTCATGCTGTTTGTTGGAAGCCCGGTCAAAAAATTTGATCCGCCAAATGACAGACACGGGCGGACAGCGTTTCAGGGTCTACTGCCACGACGACCAGGTTCCGTTTGGGCGCTACGCCACTTACCAGACAAGCGCCCGGTCAGTCTTTGAGCTGTTCAACCGCAACGAAAACAGGGGAATTTCCGTTGATTTCCACTACGGCCCCGTCAAGGGAGTCGTGAACGCCGTGCCGTGTACACTCAACAGCCGTGTCAAGGCAATCGACTCTGCGTTCATGTCCGAAGGTGTGAAGCTTCTTCGTACGACCGAGACCATCTTTAGTGTTGCCGGCATGGGAAAGCGGATTTACGTGACCCGGAGGGAGCTTTTCCAGATGCTCGAGTCGACCACGCGCGTCTTTTGACTAGTCATCATCAAGTAAAGACTCGAGGGGGTCCGCTGCGTCCTTCTTCGGGCTGTACTTGGGCTCCCCGCCCACGGCGACCCAGAACTCGAGTCCGATGCTGACAAACAGGCTCCTCCGGGCGTTCGCGTTGGCTTCGATGTAGCTTTCCATCTCTCCACCGGCGTGAGAGGGCACGACCCGAATGACAATGTCCGACGTGGGCACAACCGTGCACGACTTTTCCTCGCGGTGCTTGCGGCGAAAGTGGTCGTTCAGTGTCTGCAGCGCGGCGGTCGAAACGGTGATGTGCCCGTCCACAAGCGTCAGGGACGCGGCCTTGGGCGCGATCATCGTCGGGTTGGAAACGCAAAGGCGAGTCGCGACGTAATCCGTCACAAAGGCCCTGTGGCGCCTCTTGTCCATGGAACCGGTGTTGATCTTGATCGGAACCGGGATCTGGTAGACACCACCCGCGGCAGTAAACGGCCGTTGGATCCCGGATGCCAAGGCCGTCTGCTCCGAGATGTGCGCCTCTGTGCTCTGCGACTGTGTGGCCTCGAACAGAGAGAGAGGGAGCCTGTCCTCGCCAATCAGCCTTCGGCACGTGGCAGTAGACACCAGGTCCTTCCCGCCGGCATCGCGGGTCACAAAGGCCACACGCGCGTGTCTGGGGTTTGTCCACTCGCGCGGTGTGTCCGTGCCGCCACAGCACTCGGCGTGGGACGCGCTCTCCACCACAAGTTGAAGGGGCATGTGAGGGACGTTGGCCTCTGGTTGCCAGCGCGTCAGGACAATCGCCAGCATCGAAAGCTCGCTGGGATGCTCGCGGCACACCGAAGCTTCGCCGAACACGTCCTGGTACGGGATCCTGAGACCGCTCTTGCCGTGCTTGGCAAGACACACGGACGCCTCAAGCCGCACTATCCGCACGAGACGGTCCAGCGGACCCTTGCGCATGCGGGTCGGGGGCATCGGAACCGTGTTCATCTCGTGGTCCTTGGCGCCAAGCGCAACCGACACGCTTTTTTCCCAGCTCAGCTCGATCTCGTGGCCATCTTCGTCCTTTGCATAAGGGCTCGAGGCAACGGACGCGCGGTGGGTCTCGTCCACGAACCTCCGCACCGACTCGGGGATGTGTGGACTCTGCCTGAAGAGCACACGGGGGTCCTCGTCCGGACACTTGTGTCCGGACATCTTGGGTTGCTCGGCGGATCCGACACGAGAGTGCTCATAGCCGGACATATGAGCACCGGCTCCGCCATATTTATCAGGCAAGACGCCGACAAAAAAAAGATGTCCGCGTTCCAGGATGAGGATGTGCCGATCATTCGGGATGGTGTGTCCATGGGCCGCCGTAACGGCTACACTTCTGGGATGCTGTCCAACGGCCACCTGGCCGTCTCGCTGTTCCACCTCGTCATGTATGCCGTCGTGTTCGGCCTGCTCGCGGGTGGCGCGGGGAAGGACTTTTTCGACAACGTCGACGTCACTTACACGGTCGGCGGCCTGGTCCGCGACTACTGGACCGGCGGCCTTGGTATCACGGGTGTCGTCGCCCTTGTCGTCTGGATCGTGATCGCCATGGGTGTTTCGCTGAAGGCGTGCGACGGAGTCGTGGACGCGGTCACCCCGAGCGGCGGACGCTTCAAGCACACGGCCGTCCTGTTCCTGGCCTACGGCGTGGCCGATGCACTGGCGCTGATTTCCATCCTGCCCTTTGTGGGCATGAACGACCTGTTTGTCCTGATCGCCTCGTGCGTGATTGTCGTGACCAGCCAGTCCTACTTTGGTGTCGTGAGCTCCACGCCTCTGCAGCGCGGCCACCCGGACAACAACCTGCTTTTCATCGCCGGCATCGCGCAGACGATCCCCTACGCCATGATGTTCGTGAACCTGATCGAGAACCACGGCAAGGCGCACGAGCTGAACGGCGCCGACAGCGACGCGATGATCAGCACCGCCGTCATGATCTGGGCCAGCATCAAGGTCATCATGACCTGGCTCACGGTGTACTGGGTCCACACCGACCCCGAGGCCCAGAACGTACAGGTGGTCAGGATTGACCTGCCGACTCTCGACCAGCTGCAGCTGCAGCGCACCCGCATGGTGAGAGTGATCGCGGCCGGGACCATGTTCTTCGCCCTGGTTTCCTTTTCGATCCTGTACGCCTTCCCCGACACACTGGACGAGACTTGGGCTCCCCTGTTCTGGGTCAGCAGCGCCCAGGTGCTCGACTCGTGGGTCTGGCCCGTGTGCCAGTGCATGCCCTTCACGGCCGCCGGCGTTCTCTTTATCATCTGGACCGCGCAGTGGGTCGGGATTCACTTCGGGATCCCGATTTTCGGCACGGCCGACGTGCAGAAGAACACGGGCAACGACGCGGCTGGCATCGCGGCTTGGTCCATTGCCAGCATCGCGGTCATGATCCAGCTGTGCTCCGTGGCCAACGTCAACCACCTGACGGAGCTCGTGATCTACTGCGCGCTCCTGGCGATCGGGATCGTTCTCCACGGAACGGTGTCCCCGGTCCGCGGAGAGAGCGCCCGTGGGGCCAGCGAGGACCCGATCGCCCTGGTGCTCAAGGCCACCTTTGCGATGGCCCCGCTCGTGCTTGTGACCATCAAGTTCTACTACGGGCCCGACGGGGACATTGGCACCACGACCCAGCTCTACGTGTGGTCCGTCTTTGTCGTCTACATTGTCTACTTTGCGGCCGACACGCTCATGCGCACGAGGCTTGCGATCACCGGAACGACCGTTGCCAACCGCATGGTCATTTCGACGATCATGCAGTTCCTCGCCGTGCTGGCCACCGCCGGCTTCGCCTACTCCGGCGTCTGCATGAGCGAGAACAAGGCCACCCAGTACCAGCAGGCCGTGGTCTTCCTCACTTCGGGGATCAGCCCCAAGTGAGCATCTCGTTTCTCTTTGCAGTACAATTAATACATATGTACTGTCGCGCATTACACACCATGACGCAAAATGTCCACAGTGCCTCGTGGCGAGCAGGTTGAGCAGAACTACATCGGCCGCGGCATGGCGTATGTCGCTCGCGCCGCGGAACACCCGGTTGCAAGCAAGGGGCTCGCGTTCGTCTCTTCTGTAAAGCCATCGGAACGTCTCCCTTCCGATCCCCAGATGAAGAGACTTGTCGCCAACATGATGAACGCGATCCAGAACAACCTCCCCATGTACCGCAACCCGATCACCGGAAGGATGGAGCCCAACCCGGATTACAAGCAGCCCTAGTTCGGTCGGGAGAACCGGGTCCGCGCCGTTACCGGCTTCCATAAAAAAGCATATTCGGGTTTACGAAGAATGGAGAGGCTGTTTATCTGCGGATCCAGTGATGATCTGGTGAACCAGATCTGTCTGTGTAAGAAGGTCATTGGCTTCTACGCAAACCGGTCTGTTTTCCAGCCAGAAGAGCCATCGAAGGAAGATCTTGACACCCTGAACTCGCTCGTTTTGCGGTTTTTCTACGCTCGCCCGGGCCTGTTCCCGTATGACACTACACCGATCAACCACTGGCACGCCATGTGTCGGTGGATCCTCAGTATATGCGCCTACGCAAACGCCGTGCTTTTGGCAGAGCACCAGAAGCACCCTGTCGGCTCGGCGGGGTGTACCGGTTACTACATTGACGCGAGACTGGACAATCCGTATCCAGACCACACCAAGATGAAGTTTGTTTACTTACACACCACCGAGACGCAGCGCCGGATTGAAGAATGGCTCAGGATGCACAAGCCCCGTGCGAAGCCCAACTAGAGCGCGAACTCGCCCTCGTCGCTTTCCGAGTCGTGTGAATCACCGGGTGTGCTGGCCCTTTGTGTCACAGACACAAGAGGGAGCGGCATTCCGGGTCTGATAAACAGATTTTCCGGCTCCTTTGCACTCTTGGCCCGCGGGTGAACATCAACTTTCGTAACGCGGGAGCAAAACTGCGACGCCACAGCTGATCCCCACGAACACTGCCTGTCCAGTGGCGGGATTTGCATGGACCTGGGAACCGGTGCGGGCTTGGGTGCAACTGGGGCTTCCACCGCCCTCACGAAGCGCACAACGAGCGGCAGCACCTTTTCAAGCGCCACCCGACAGCAGACCTCGTTCGGGACGCCCATCACGTTGATGGAACCAGTGGTCCACACGTTGCACGTGGCCGTTCTTTTCTTGTCCCGAGAAGACTCCGTCTCAATTTCCACAGTAAGAGTGACCATTTCGATGTTGCTGTGGATGATGCAGTGGACAGCGGTCAGGGTGCGGGCCATTGCGACGATGTCGACCGTCACTCCCGGAAACGCCGCCACAAACAGCGTGTTGCACAGCTTGATGTCCACCATCGCGTAGCGGATTCCCGTCAGCCTGTACAAGAAGTCCGTCGTCATGTAGTGGGCCACTACGTATGTCGTAGACGCGTCCTTTACGCCCAGTATACAGACCTCGCTGACGGCGTTTGCGGTCGTGTCCGCTCTCGACTCGCGCGAAGTCATAATCGTGCACGTGGTGTCCAGATCCGGGAGAAAAAGACGCATGGAAAGTTGATCGCCATACGAGCTCGTGCTCCCCGACGAGTTAGCCCAGCGCATTGCGTTCCATATCGCGTTGGGGTCACAAACACCCTCCCCGGCAGGCCGCACGTGCAGGTGAATGACGTAATTCTTGGAGACCGCACACATGGACCCGCGGACCATCTCTGCCTGCTGGGCCGTCAGACCCGGGAGACCAAGGTCAATGGCCGGGTCGACCCACGACGGGGACACACGGGGGTACATCCTCGCACGCGCCACACCAAAATTATATGCACATTTATGACTTTGTCTACTTCTTGGCCGCTCCGCCGCGGCTCTTCTGTGCGGGAACCCGGCACGCCTCGAGCTCCTGGCGAAGACGCATGTTCTCCTGTTCGAACCGCTCGCAGAGCTGCACGTAGTTGAAAAGCTGCGCGTTCATCACCTCCAGGCGGTCAAGGATCTGCCGCATCTCTTCGTTGCTGTTTGGGACCGGGTCTTCTGCCACCTCGTACTCCGATGACTCTAAGCAGTCGGCGACGGGCGGCGCCAATCGTGTCTGCCTTCGTTCCTCGGCCTCTCTTTCCTCGAGACGCCTTTCGGCGTCGCTGAGTCGTGCCTCCAGGGCCGACCTCTCTTGTTCCATGCGGTCGATCTGAGCGCGCAGGCCGGCATGGTTCTCGGCGTGCTCCCGCGGTACGGGGCGCGTCGTGATCGACAAGGCGCTCTGCCCAAAATTTAGGGTCGCGATCGTGGCCGCCGGCTCCCCTGCCCGCGAGTGGACCATCACCCTGACGTAACCCGTGCAAAACGGGCCGGCCAAAGCCTCGGTCAGACGGGAGCGCCTGAACGGCGGGTGCTGGGAACCGGCCGCCATCGCCTGGACCACCTGCCCCAAGGCCGAAAGCGCACCGTTCGTCGCAATCGCCTCCTTGTGTCCGACATCAGAGTCAGTCGCGCTGTAGCGCTCCGAACCGGCCAGGTCACAAAAGTAAACGGTCGATGAGCGGACGACGCCCGTTCCGTGGGTCACATGAACGCAGATGATGGCGTGGCTCCGCGAAGACTGCTTGTTGTACGTCGTGGCACGAGTGGACCTGCCGCGGTTGGCGCGCTCGACAACGCGCCGCGCCTCGGCAGAAGAAGAAACGTGCACAGTGTGCAGCGGCCTCACCTCGGACCGGTTGCCTTGGCCGAGACAAATGCGCGGGTGTTCGGGGCCCTCCCTCAGGAGGTCTGTCACGCGCTCGGACCCTGTCTCGTCGGCTCCAATCTGAAACGCGGTGATCCATACGCGCGGCTCGTCCAGCTTGGCCCCGAGGATGTCGGACAAGGCACGAGGAACGACGCCTTCCTCTTCAGGCGTTCCTGTGGCCGTGTGTGTCTTTCCGGTGCCGGTCTGGCCGTAGAACAACACGGCCATATCGTAGCCACCCGCGACAGCATGCAACATGCCACCGCACAGCATGCGGTACGTCTCTTCCTGGGTTGCCGTGTCGCGAAGGGCTCCCGCAAACTGGTACGCAGTCTCGTGTCCGCGGACCGAGACCATCTTTCCGTCTACGACAATGTCGCTGTCCCGGCCCTGGTCCGGGGGCCTGGGCCGAAAGTACACCTGGACGCGAGCGTCCATTTTGAGCAAAAAGGGCGACACCACTCTTGCACATACCCGGAGGCTCATCCAGACTTTTGCATTCTGGCAAAAGCGTCGCTCTCCGCCTTGCCAAGGAGCTGCAGCATGCGGACCGTGTCGATCTCGGGCCGCACAAGTGCGCCGTCGGGCGTTCTCTCCACGCCGTTTGAGTAAAGCGCGTGCTTAAGGGCGCGGATTGCCCGAAGTTCGTTGGCGGCACCCAGCTGCGGGTCGAGCATGTGTGAAAAGTAGTGGGTGTAAATGACGGCCGCGTTGCACACAAACCCCTTTCTCGCAAATTCTGGGTCCCTCATGGCCCTGACAAAGATTTGCTCCCGGGCGTACAGCGCCATCTCTTCGTACAGCGCCTTCGGGTCCACGGTCTGCGACCCCTCGCGCGCCATGGCGTCCATGGTTGTCTTGTGCACACACTTCGGTGCCTCAATTGCCATCTCGCAAAGAAAGCAAGGCGCGTTCAAAGGATCAAAGGGGGTGTCACCCGGCTCTCCGTCGGGGACACAGTCCTTCATGCCATCGATAACCCATCCAAACCCGGGAAGCGGTCCTCGCTTGTTTCCGGCAATCTCGCTCGACTGGTCGATCGAAACGAGCGGCGCATCGGCCCGAATGGGTTCGCCAGCACCCTCGTAGTCCATTTTTTTGTAAGTATTACTGACCCGGCCCTGCTCATAGTAAGTCCATATGTACACGCAAACGCTCCGATGTGCACAGCAAACCAACCCGCATGAGCTTGATTGGCGATCAGGCCGGGCGGGGCTGCCAGCCGTCTGGCTACCGCCCCCAGCTGTCCGTCGCTGTCGAGCGCAGGTCTTTCTGCCACAACGGTGTGTGTACGACCGAGGAGACTATCTTTTCCCCGCGCGGACGGAAGGCTGGTCCGGTTGGTAGAGTCCGGCCGATGCGAGTCCAGAGCGATTCGGACAGCGAGAGTGACTGCGAGATTGGCGTCTGCGAGGAGGAAATTGTCTTTACCAGCGGACACCTGCAAACCCAGTCGCAGCGCATGGTGCCGCCTTCGCTTGCGACCCAGGTGATCAGCAAGTTCACCAGCGACGGAAGTGCCGACGGAGCCCTCGCGCTCTTTGAGGGGCAGAGTGTGGTCCCCGCCGACTACGAGCTCTGGTTCAGGGACTATCCGGACCTCATGGCAGCCTTCAAGGACTACGTCGAGAAGAACGCGCAAGTTTAGGTCGTTTCAGCGTTCTTTCTCTCTCCTATAAATGCACCGATTTATCAAAAACGTCCAAATCCGCGTCAGAGGGGGCGAACCATCTCGTAGCCAAGAGAGTCGTGGATGTACGCCAGGCGGCTCAGGTCCTTTGCACCAAGAAGATTCACATCGTGCCTCGTTTCCACAGACACAAGCGGCACGACGGCACCCGAGTTCTCGGGCCTCTTGCCCTTTTCCATCTCCACGGCCTTTCGCACAAACAGGAGCGGTGGCTGGTCCTTCTGGAAAACAAGGAAGGCGTGTGTCTTGGCAGGTACCAGCCTGTATGCACCCACGCTCACCTCACGACCCGACTCGTGAACCTCAATTGACCCGCGCTGGTAGACGAGGTCGAGACCCCGCACAGGCGGCAGAGGCGGTACAACCCGGCGGTGTGGCTCTGACCTCGGGAAGTGGTAGTAGTGGACGAACACCGTCACGGGGTCCTCCGCACCAGGCTTGTTGAACGCAGCGGTCGTGTAAAGCAAGAGGTTGTGCTTCTGCTGCCGGGCAGTTTTCTCGGTCTCTTCGTCGGGAGCCGTGTAGATCGAGAGCCAGCTGTAGACAGAAGGCTCAGCAAACTCTTTGAACACATGACCCACAACAGCCGCTGTTGTGATGCGGCTCTTGGCGTGAAGAGAAACAATGAAGCAAGTGGGAGAGCAGTACGTTGCCACGGTCCTGTGATCCGCCGCAATAGGTGATAGCCGTTCCGCCTTCAGGTCGTCCAGCGCGTAGCCAAACAGGTACGAGTTGCCGCCGTGCATGTCGACAGTCAGAGGGACCACGTCGCTCGTCTGTGGCATGAGGCACGAGTTGTGCATAAGCACGGGTTCTCCCTTCCTTTCGTCGAATGCCAACCCTACCAACGGACTCTTTTCCGAGTCAGAGAGCGACCCAATGCTGGCCCCCACCGGCACACCGCACCGGCCACAGATCAGCCAACGGTCAAGCCGCTTGACCACGGACGGGAACGGCGCCACATTTTTTTGACCGTCTGCCATCCTTGCCAAGCACAGAACCCTATACACGGACCCCTACACACGGACCTTTGACACCGAGTACCCAAAAAATAATGGCCCATTCTTTCGATCCGGATGGACACTCGACCGGCATCCCGGACAACTCTTTCAATGTACAGACACCCCTTGAAGCTGCGTGTTCCGCGTGGGAATACAATCTCCCCGAGATTAAGGAACTGGTGGAGAATGGGGCAAATCCCTTTGAGAAGAACCGGTTTCATGTCTCTCCGTTTGAACAGGTTATCTTCTCGGGTAAAGACACAGCTGTAGAGTACTTTCTCTCGTTGCCGTCGTGTGTTGTTGATGACGCCGTCATGTATCGCGCTCTGACAGCACACTCGTTTCGCGCGTTTACACTGGTGTCGGAAGCGTACGCGCGTGTTCACACGGAAGACGGACTTCTCACCTTCTCCTTAAAATGGTTCAACTCTATTGGGATCCGCAACCACGGCCCGCGTTTGGGTGCCTTTATCCTGTACGCGGCTCACCGGTGCAAGATTGACATGAACACCCTGACCGACCTGGTTTTGCACCGCTGTGTTCTAGCGTGGTACGGATCGGCACTCCCACTCGGGTCTTCGCGGTGTGAGGATGCGCTAAAGCTCTTTCAGCATCTCGACACGCAATTGTTTTTTTCGGACCAAAACCTCTACTCTTTCATGTGCACAGCCATCAGAAACTCCCTCTACTTTGCTGATGATGTCACGCTCGAGTTCTGCCGCAGGGGCTTTGCCCACCAGCTCGCGCGCGCCTTTACGGATGTCGGGAAAGGACTGCCACTCACGCTGCAGTACTGGCTGACTGGAAAGCACGCGATCCAGTTACTCTCGAAGACCGTCCAAGATGCGCTGGGCTCGAAGGTGGAAGATTACATCGGGGCCGACGTGGCCAAGTATCTTTGCTGAAACACGCAACACAACTAAAATCATTATTTTTCAGCGATACCCACGCACACATGGAGAGCGACGAGGAAGTTGGCATCTTTGAGGCTGTAACAACGAGGGTCAAGAGGGCCGCACCCGAGCCCAGCCCGGTCTCGGACGAGCTCGAAGAAGTGTGCACGCGAGTGAAGCGACAGGCCGCTGCACCCAGAACCCCAACCCCGGTCTCGGACGAGCTGGAAGAGATTTGTACGCGGGTGAAACGACAGGCCACCGCGCCCAGAATGCCGGAACCAGTGTCACTTCCCAGTCCCCCAGCACGACCCGCGGCCCCATCAAGAACGCCCTCTGTGAACCCAGCAGCAAGCCCAGTTGCCGACTTCATGGAGGACCGGCGCAAGGATGCAGAACCGCATCCTCCGGTCAGCATGCTGAACGCGATTCAGTCAGCCGCCAGGGTCGTGGGGATGCAGCTGGCAGGAGTTGCACGCGGGCAGGGAGAGCATATTGCGGGGCGAAGGGGGTTTGACTCTCTGTCCGAGGTGTCCCTGGTCACGGGGCCAAACGAAGACGAGCGGATCCTCTTTGAGGCAGGGCCGCGCATCTCGGCCTCTTCGCCCGGGGCCGTGCATGACTACCCGCCGTGCTGCCTCGGTTCCAACTGTGTGTCATACACGCATCACTGGGCCGGTCTCCCTCCGGGAACCAACGGCCCCGTGATGATGGCCGCCCTTACGCCCAACGAACTCGAGCGGCTCGAGTCCGGCCGGCCGGCTCCGACAGACAACTTTGCGGGCAGACTGTGTCTGCTTGATCTGTGGTTTGTCCTGCTCTCCATCACCCAGTTCACCGGCATAAGTTCCGTGCTGTGTGGTGCCCCGTCTGCCGTCGTTCCGAGGTGCCCGCGGCTCGGAGACCCGGCGAGGTCCCAGCCGACCGATGACGTGTACAACCCGCTTACAACAGTCCGGCCTGTTCCCGGTTCCACGTCCCCGTTTGCACAGCCGTTTCCCCTGCTGCGCCTGAACCAGGTGCGCTTCTACCGCGACGCTCTGTCAGGAAAGTGGAGGGCCTCGCTTGAGGCCTACAAGCTGTTTGGGCAGGATTTTCGCACCGGGGCGGCGCGCCGGTAGAACTCACCGGTGCGTCGCCCCTTGTGTCTCATTTACGCCCCTGGACAGCCGAACACTGCGTGCCGGGCTTTGCGGCGGCCGTGGCCAGTGATCCGGGGTTCTTTTTTTCGCGGTTTCCTGGCAGCCAGTCAGACAAGCCGTCCAACGAGGCGGTCCACGCAATCTGGAAGCTGGCCAAGCCGCGCACGACGAGGGAGGGCTCGCCCGAAGAGCGCGTGTCAAACGCCATCGGCAGCAACCGGGCAGCGCGCGCGGCGCTGGTCGGTGCCTGGTGCGGGCGCATGTGGGGCATGTTTGATCCAGACGGGATCGTTCATCCGACTCGCACCACACCGGAAGAGACTCTGCACGCCGCCTGGAACACGCGCGACGCCGATGATCCCATTCTTCCGAGCAGCACATCCGCGTCAGAGCTCATTCTGGCGGCGCAGCAGTTGGTGACGCACACCGTCCTCTCGAACCCGGTCCTGTTGCGGACCGTCAGAGAGACAGGAGCGTGGTTTGCGCTTCGAAACGAGCTCGAATCCGCGCGTTCGGCTGTGGCCCCGTTCCGTGGTGCCGACGTCATCCACAGGGTTCCTTCAGGCCTCATGACCGCGCTCTGTGCCAAGTACGGGAGTATGGCCGGTCCTCTGCCAGAAGAAGACGTACCGGTTCTGCACGCAATCGTGCCATGGCTGTTCCGTCGCATGAACGAGGCACACTCCGCTGGAGACCTGGACGGAGAGGTCAACGGCATCAACCCAAGGGACCACGCCGCGGTGCGCATCCTTTTCCGTACCGTCTTCCAGGTCATGGGCGTCGACAGCGACGCACCCGCAAAGTTCGAAAGGCTCGTCCGGTGCTACCACATGGTGAACTGTACCGAACCAGAGCTGCAGAGCGCGATCAAGGGTGTTGCAACTCTGTCCAAGCGGGCAATCAGTATCATGTGCGCAACAGCCCGCGGAATCTCGGTCATTGGCCGCTGCCGCGTCGCGCTGCTCGACAAGGCAACTGCGCGCCGCCAGGCAGAGATAGTCGCACAGACCAGCGCCCACATGAGCGGGCTGGGTCATTACGCCTTTTGCGGCGTGTGCGAGAAGCCGGCGGTCCCGCTCAAGGTACAGAAAAGGAACCACGTTTCTAGGCAGATCAAGCCGCACGCCAACTACACCAAACTGTCACAGCGGCGCGGAGACGCACCGCTCGAGGCAGGAGAAAGGCACACTTCCGTGGGGTTTGTGGCAACACTTTGTCTGGATCAGGACAACCCCAACTCCGAGACGATCGGAAAATACGTCTGTTCCGCAGGAACAACCCCCGCGTGCTCCAAGACCGAGATCTCGGCCATAGACTGCCGCGGCGTCGTTTTTACCAGCGCCGGGGAGTCTGTACAGATCTGCGAGCGCTGCGGAGGGTTCTTCAAGCATCATTCCGCCAGCAAGTGGTTCGGGCTCTCTCGCGTGTGCGACCCGTGCGACATCCAGCCACCCAAGAACAACTGTGCCGTGTGCAACGCCGTTTTCTTCCCCAGCGTCGAAACCGACGGGCTGACGCGCACTTGTCAGCGCTGCTCCTCCTCGTGCTGGCGCTGCCACAAAAAGACACCCAAGGACTACGGCGCTTCTGTCGCGGGTCGCGCCCTCGCCTGTGCAGGATGCGCCGCGTCGTGCATTGTGTGCGGCGGACCCGCGACAGACTGGCTCGTCGCCAGCCGGCCACCCGGGCGCGCACTCTGCTCCGAGTGTCACGGAAAGTGTCCTGTGTGCAAGACCGTTCGCCGGAGGCCCAAAGACCCGACGGCACCAGACCAGGAGCCGTGCCAAGCGTGCGTGAGACAGGAGAAGCTGGCAGAGAGACGTATGCTGCGGATGGGACAAAAGACGACAGGATGGGGCGAGGCGGGACGGGGGAGGGTGTCTTTTAAGCCCAAGGAAACACAGCCGGACAACATTGAGCAGATTGTTCGTCGTATCCGAATGGGCCGAGACCCAGAAGAATAACAAAACAAACCTTTATCCGTAGGCGAAAGACCTATCCTCGGGGTGGACCGTCGTGTAAATGCCACACAGGCGGACTAGCTCGGGGGGTAAAACCCGGCTCACGGCTGCCTCGATCGCGGCGCGCTCCCGACATACGGGACTCTGTCTGGCCTCGTGCTCGACCCACGGCTTGGTGCGAGCTACGACTGTACCAATCTCGGACCAGTCGACGGCAAGCCCGTGTTGGAAAAACAGGCGTTCAACCTCCTTGAAACGCGCACCCTTCTTGTTGGATGCACTGTAGTAACCCCGTCCAAGCCCGTAATTGGCTCCCGGAAGCCTGCTACCACCCATATACGGCAATGCCCCGTGAGATAGAAGCACTCGAATGTCCCACAGCGCGACCCTGATGTCCTTGTCTTCGCTCCTGCATGTATGCTCAATGAGACGCGCAAGTGTGTGGTCCAAGTTATCCTTTCTGGTGATCATTGAGGTTGTCCCGGTGCTGTCGATCAGGCGGCACACCATGTGAAAGTAGTGGCGTAACCTCACTGTACGTACACCACCAACCAGGGTCCAGTCCCTGTTGAAGAAGTTGTCCAGCACAAGCTTGACCGTCCTTGGGTGTGAAAACACCTTAATCAGGCGCCTATAAGGATCTCCTGTCTGTTGGGCGGATCCGAAGAGAAGCACCTCGACCGGGTCGACAAAGTGAAACGCACCGTTCTTAGGTGCATCGGAACTGTCCATCTCAAAGACGTTCTTGTCGGCGACATGAAGCATCAGTAAAAAGGACCCGTCCGAATTGAACGCGCCAATGTCTTCGGGGGCCGCCTGTGTGATGAGCGTCTGCCAGAGATCAAGCCCCGTCTTCACATTCCACGCAGGCACATCTGCGAGCAGAGGCAGATCAAAAGGGGGCGCTCTGATAGTAAAGTGTAGCTTCTGGCGCAGGCCGCAATCCATCATGAGCCGACACCCATGAGGGTGTTGGATAAGGGCCTGGGTCACCACTGCAAAAGTCTCGAAAATCGGGACACCAGGACCGACGGACGCCACGATCTTGCGCAGGGAATCAGGATTTGAGCTAAAAAAGGAAAAAGCGTCGATGTGTGGCTTTTCGGAAAGAAGAATCTTGCGCATGGTGTCCGAAATGGCGTAACGCGTAAAGCTCCGATGCGGCTGCACCGAGTCGAAATCCACCAGCTTCTTCAGGACTCGAGCGTCGTCGTAGACGCAGCCACAAAGGCCGGGCGGGAGGTTCGCCAGTACACGCAACATGCGACGGAGGATATCCGGGTCGGATGAAGCCAGGAAAATGTCCACACAGAGCTGAACAGCCGGTAAATGGAGCCGATCGTCCAAGACACGATAGTCAAACACGTCACCTATGATATCCACAATCATCTCGCGGCATTTGGTGTCAAGATCCATTTCCCATGCACAGCGGATTGTATCAAAGACTCCATAAGCCGGATCCAGCGTGTTGCGATTTGTACACATCTGACGGACCACTCGCAGGGCTTCAAAGCGGAGCTCGCTGGTTTTTGAGTATAAAATCGCACGACTGGCCAAGCACGACAACCAGTTTGCCTGCAGAGGGTCGATGTCAAAAAACCTCGGTGCGCTCAAGTACTGGAAGACCTCCATAGCCACTTGTTCGTCCTCGAATTCATCATCGTCCACAAACCCCAGAACAGAAAAGGCGGCATCAACCGTGTTGTGCCGTTCGTGGACCCACCTGATCCAATCAGTAAACGCGCTGGTCATTTCACCCAGAACAGCCACAACCCGCTCTTTCTCGCGAGACTCGAGACCCTCAAGCCAGCGCTGTGCGGCCTCTGCCATGGTCAGATTGGCGGCTTTCGTGTATACGGTTTTGTGCACAGGGGTCTGGGCCGCGCGGGTGGTCCTCGTCAGGGCACTGGTCTGATTTTGTGACTTGCGGATTCTGGTCTCAAGGCCGTCGATTTATTTGTGTAAATAAATCTAATAATCTTGGCCGGATTTCCAGCCGAAAAAGTCCCCTATATATACCCCTCCAGGAAAAAGCGGCCAAGTGGGTTTGGCCGTTTTGGCCGTTTTTGGCCAGACACTTTGCAAAATTGCTCGTACGCCTTGATCGTGTATAGGATGAAGGGAGCCATCTAGCCGACCAGTCATGTCCGCTGATGACCCTTGACTGGTGTGATGAAGCCCGCCTATCAGTCCATACAGGGCCGATGGGTACGAGTAATTTTGCAACCTATGGGTCTATGGGACACTGATCAGTGGTACTAGTCACGGCATCACGGCTACCTTGATCGTGTATAGGATCAAGGCATACGAGCAATTTTGAAAAAGGGCTTGGCCAAAACGGCCAAAACGGCCAAACCCACTTGGCCGCTTTTTCCTGGAGGGGTATATATAGGGACCTTTTTCGTCTGGAAATCCGGCCAAGATTATTGGAATTATTAAAGACAAAGTGGGGTTGAGTTTTTGCAGAGGGAGATAGAAACACAAAAAAGAAGGCTTGGTGATGCAATCGTCGGCTCACTGGTCCGCGGCTGTCGCGCTCGCCCTGTTTGCGGTTGCTTCCCTTGCCTGCCCTCCCGGGTGGTTCGATGCGGGCGGTGCCTGTGTGATGTGTGCAGCGGGGCGATACTCGGACGGAGGCGTTGTTTGCCACGATTGTGACCAGGGCCGCTACGCACCCGCTCCGGGAACAACCGTCTGCTTTTCGTGTCCACCCGGGAGACACTCGGTCGGGAACCGCTCTACTGGGTGCCAGGCATGTGAGGCTGGGTTTTACCAAGACGAACCGTCGAAGACGATATGCAAAGAGTGCGGGGCCGGGCGCGCGGCGCGTTACGCAGGAATGGTAGAGTGTTCTCTCTGCCCGGCGGGAAGTCGATCTGCACGCCGCGCCAGCTCCTGCATCGCCTGTGATCCACTTGAGTGGTCGGCAGAGGGACAGGAGAACTGTCGCCCTTGCCCGGACAAGATCGACACCACAACACCCGTCGCGGAGCGAATCTGTGCGCTGAACGCCCCCTCCGAGTACCAACTGGAAGAGAACTACAGCCGCGTGTCCAACGAAACCACCCGCGCGCATGTCTGCAGCGCGGTCATGTCAAGCGATAACGCCGCAATCGGGACGTGCGTTGTGGTGGTGGTGGTGCTCTTGGTGTACATCGCCCGGGTTCTCTGGTTCCGTTCCTAGCGCGAGAAAGGTATGTGCACATTCTACACCCATAAACATTCGTTTCATACCATGGCGTACTGCGCGTGGACCAACAACCGGCCCATCAACCCGGTTGCGGCCGCGACAAAAAAGAAGGACTACTGGAGCACCCTCGACCGTTCTATCATGCTTCGTCTCAAGCAAACGGCCGACACCCCGGCCTTTCATGCCGCGGTCAAGCAGGTGGCATCACGGCTCCTTTCGCAGGGCGGCATCCAGCTCTTCCACAAGAACACGCTTCTCATCCCTTCGGCCGAGGTGCGGTCCGAACTGGACAGCACCTACGCTCAGCTGGTCGAAGGCGTTGTGCTGCAGCTCATGACCTACGGCATGGCGTTTGTGTGCATCTCGGGGGGTTCCAGCTTTGAGGATGAAGAAGAAGAGGCCGATGAGACCGGTGACCTCACAGTATCCAGCACAGACAACAAGTCCCTTTCCGAGGTCGTGCGGTCCATACGATGGGGTGGTGACAGGACCGACGGCATCAGCGAGAGCACGAGCGGGTACGCTGCAAGCCGCGAGAAGCCAAGGCCTCGGCCGTTCTTGATGGACATGCTGGGGACAGACGTACAGATCGAGTACTTCACACACCCTTTCAAGCCACCTGACTTCCGCGTTACGACCCCGGACACGACAGGAAGCGGGAGACGCCTTGTGATGGACGGCGTTCTTGTGCTGTGCACGGAGACACCCTCCGCCACAACCGGGATCAGTTCCGCTGCCAGCAGGTTCATGCCTTCGGCGGTCCTCGGCGAGATCGCCAGGTCTGCCGCGTCCTTTGCCATGCAGCGGATGGCCAACCCGATCGTCTACACCCAAGCGGTAGCGGGAAAGACGTCCGTCGTCGACGACACACACGACACACACGCGATCGGAGACCGGTACCAGGTCGAACAGAGGCGCGTGGCCGAGGCGGGCGCTCTTGCGGCCGGATCGCTTCCGCTTGAGGCGCGAGTGGCCGAGCCCCGGGGTGGCGCAGAGCCGCTCGCACCCGCATCGGTCCTCATCGAGGAGCCGCTCAAGTCGATCCACTGGACTATGCAGCACGCGACCCAGGACGCGCGCGTGCCGCACATGCCGGTCCACCTGGTGAACAACTGGCAGATGGTGGGGCCGACGTGCGCCGTTGCAGAGGGGCGCCAGATCGTGGGCGGACCCGAGGCCAAACTGCCCGTCAACCTGAACGAGGTCCACGCGAACCTGGTCAACGACGCCTCGCTGGCGACGCTCGTTCCGGCCAACGCGTTTTCGCCGCAGGCCACGGCAACAGCGGTCAACGTGGAAGACAGGTCGTTTTCCAACGTGGTGGCGCGGTACGGTAAGGCGGTCGGCGCGATGCTGGGCATCGTTATCAACGAGCTGTATCCGTCAGTGGACCAGATCACGGGCCGCGAAAGCAGTGCTAAGCGCAAGAGAGACGAGACCGACGGCAAGACCAGCGAACCTGTGATCGTGCGGTTTAACGAGTACCAGATGCCCGAAATGGTCTTTCGGCTGTACGAAAGCGGCTTTATGGGGCCAGAGGACGCAACACACTACCTGTCACACGCGACGGGCATCCCTGTCGAGGACTTTACGAAGCCACCGGTGACGCTCGATCCTCGCACCAAGGGTCTTGTTTCGACGGAGCCGCCCGAGACCCCTGAAGAGGGTGAGGCACCCAAGAGGCGGCGCTTGTCCGCCCCTGGCGCGGACACGATCCGGAAGGAGTCGGCCGAGGCGTTTGACAAGAAGCGCAAGGGCGAGCAATAAACCTAGTTCTTGTCGCCTTCTTCGTCTCCTGAAGAATGAAAGTCAGCAGGGTTTCCAACTCTGGCACCGTTCTTCTCCGCCTCGGCCAACAGCGCATCAAACCGCGTAGGGGGCCGGGGTATGATTTTCCAAAAATCGGCATAGATTTCCCGGACGCGCTGACGAAGCGCATCACCCGTGCAATTCATGTCGCTCGCAGCCTCGAACATTCGGCGACTGATGAGTTTCACGGATTCGTGGCGATTCCTGAGCACTTCGATCTCGACACGAAGTCGGGCACATTCCAGCTTCATTTCTTCGCGGTTCGCGTCGGGGCTCTTTTCAGAAGCCATTGCCACTGTGATTGTATAAAAAAATGAATCATTTTTTCGTGTGTCTCCGCAATCATGGCAAATGGCTGTGGTCCGAAGCCTGGGCCCACTGATGACTAGCCGCGCCTGTTCCACACATAAGGGTTGCCGAGATAGTGACGGAGAAGTTCCGTCTCGATCCCTGTCACAATACCGCACGCACCTGCGTGGTCTTTGTCGTTGTAAACGTACACGCGGCTCCAGCGCACGTAAAGGCGAGAATCTGGGTCCCTGAGCCGCCTGACGACATCCGGGTTGTTCTTGTTGCTGTCGCCATCGGACGCGTACTGGCTGAACCTCTTGCGCATGTAGCCTGTCGACTTGCCCGGATTTACCGCCGAGGCCTTGCCCAGATACTTGGCCACTGGTTTCCCGTCTGGACCGGGCACACCAAACTCGTACACGACCGGGTACTCGTCGGGGATGTTTCCAGGATCGAGACGCGCCACAAGACACCACTCTGACTTGCTCCAAAACTCATCATACGAGATCGCACCCCCGTTGTAAGACAGCAACCGATACGATCCAATCGGCGGGGTCTCCGATGTGTCATCCTTGGACACGTTCTTCTTGGGCTTCTTCTTCCTTTCTTTCTTCTCGGCTTGTGAATCTGCAGAAGAGCCCGGCTCTGACTCATCGGGTTTCTTGGCTCCATGGAGTTTGATCATGCACTTCTCGAGCTTCTGGCCACCGTTTCCGGTCACATACCGGCTCACCGTAGACTGAGAAACCCCGAAAAGCTCTCCGATCTTCTCCTGCGAAAGACCCTGCTTGCCCAGCCACTTGACAAGGGGTAGCGCAGTATCCTTGGTCACTGGCATGAACTCGCGCGGCCAGATGGTCGGGTCAGTCGGACTGGCCTTGGCCATGCTGAATTATTTTTTTTAATTTTGTAGCGGACAAAGTGGTTGTCACAGATAAATGAACGACGCTGACAGCGCGGCAGGTGCGGGGGGATTAGCGATGCTTTTTGCCTTCTTTGCCGAACTGGCAAATCTGCCCGTGTTGATTGTGTTCTTGCTTACCTACATGCTGTGTCTGGATTGGGTGCTTGTTTGTTCAACACTCATGGCACCTACCTCAGGGACCAGGGAGCTTTCCGATCTATGTAAGGCGTGTCTGTATTTCGTATGTCTTGGATATACTTTTGGTCACGGCGCCGCGTCTATCGTCAAGAAAACGGCAAGCGATGTCCATAAAGTGTATTGCGATTCACCAAAGAAGAAGAAGAAGCTCAAGCTCAAGCACGAGGACAATGACGACAAGAGTGACTAGACTCAGCAAGGTCACTGATACGTCCACGTGAGGGTCACAAGTCTGCGGATGTAGTCGCTGAATTCCAGTTCCGCTGGTTCTTCGGCTGGGTTTCCGGCAAGTCCTTGTACGAATCCAAGTCGGATAAAGTCGTTGTAGCCGAACGGGTCGTTTTGGGGGTTTGTCGGGACAGCGGCATGTGTGTAGAGCCGACGTGCTCTCAGCTTAAGGAAGTTTACGAGTTCGTTCTTGTCGCTCTTTTCTCCACCCCACGCGCTGATGTAAATCACGCCAGGGTCCGAAGGCCACGGTGTGTAAATCATGAAGCCGTTGTCCGTCCTGAGGAGTCGATGCAGAGACTTTGGGTTGTTCACGATCTGCCGGATCCTTTCGGGATCCGAAAAGGACACGCTTGAGCCAACTTCTGCGGGGAACGAAGCCGCATCTAAACGGGTCACGAAATCCGCGTCGTGTATCTTACCGATCCTGACAACCGGCTTAGCGGCAGACAATCCCATTTTATCTGGTATTGTTTCGGTCCCTCTCGCGGCGTGGTCATAGACTTGGTCTTTCTGTCCTACGCTGGCCCGATCTAATTGTCCCCGTTGTTCTTGTTCTTGAAGGGGTCCTTCGCCTTTTGCAGGGCGCCATCCACGGCATTTTTGGCAAAATCGTACCATTCCTTGATGTTGTACAGCTGGTTCTCTGACAGAGTGTCCTCAAACGTCTCGGCCTGAGCCGTGTAAAAGTACTCGTAGAGAATCTTGTACAGCTCGCTGTTGATGGCCACGTACGGTTTCGAATTGGGCCTCGACTTGTTCCTCCACCATACCTCAAAGTCGTTCATGTGCGCCACGTGGGAAAGAAGCCAGTACATGCTGTGTGCTTCCATGCGCGCGTAGCGATAATCATACTGGCCTAGCTTTGCAATGTCCTTGAGAACAGTTTGCAGATCGTTCCTCTTCTTCCCCTGAACTTCCTTTGAGTTGATGACATCGGTGATACGCGCCACCTCTGCGTCAGTCATCATCCTGTAGTGGTGTTCGTCCGGGAAAGAAATCGAGTCGACAGTCACATCACCGACCTCGTACGGGCCCACCTCCTTCTCACGGCCAACCTTGCTCATCTCTTCGCGCATTCTCTCCTTGTCATCTTGGCGAGCCTGGAGGGCACCGATCTTCGGCTGCACGGGTCCCTTGGGCACGCGGTCCTTTGAGGCCGAGGCGGCAGCCTTCTTCGCGGCAAGCGCTTCCGCGACCAGCTGCTTGGCACGCCGCTTCGCCTCATCCTTTTCGGCGCCGTCGGGCTTCCTCTCGTCACCAGCCTTGGAAACAACGGCCCACTTTTCGATGTTCGCGCTCTGTTCGACCGTCATGGCCTGCTGCAGTGCGGGGTGCTTCTTGTAGTAAAAGTAGAGCGCGTTGTAGAACCCGGTCTTGATGAACACGTGTCCGCGAATCTGCTCGATCGTGTGTGACTTGGGGGGCTCCTTGGCATGAGCCGCGTGGTACAGCATGCTGTACATGATCTCGGGCGTCGGAACGCCAGACTTGGAGAGCACCTCGTTAAAGGCCACGAGACCGTCCCGAGAGGTGCTGCCGTGGGAAACGAGGATGTGCACGTCGCCCCAGGTCGGAGTAAACTGGCCCGCTTCGGTCATGGAGGGTCCGATGTGCGGGTAAACGTCGTTGGCGTGCTTCGCGGCGCGGAGCACTTCTTGCTTGGAAGGGCCCTTCTCGGGCTTCTGGAGCACGGGCCTATCGCCTTCGCTGTCGACGACCATCGACGAAGAAGGCTGGCTCTCGGCCACGGGACGGGGCCGACTGAACTGCGCAACGATGGGCGCGTCATCGCCGTCGCTCTCGGTGTCGCTGGAGGCGCCAGCAGCCTCGTGAACAGCAGCAGGAGGCGCGTCCAGTGGGTTCACGTACATGCGAGGGCCCACGTAATACCTGTAGTACTCGTCGCCCGGAATGCTCTCGATCTTGATGCGAACAGCCTTGGCAAGGGCCCCGTCCGGGTCACCCATAGGCTTGGCGTAGGGGTAGATCTCGTCCTTGTTGAAGGCGGTGCGAGGCACCACAAACGAGATGATCGTCTGGATGGTGCGCGCCAGACCACCTTCCACAGCCTTGTCAAGAATCGGCATGACGATGCCGCCAACCTCTTCAACACCAATGGACGGGTCGTCACTCAGGTAACGAAGAAGTGCCGAGCAGGCCATGTCGCAGCGCGTGCTCTTCTCCCCGTCGGAAATACGCATCAGATCACCCTTCGCCTTGCTGCTAGGGTAAATTCCCCTGACTCCCTTGGTAATGGTCTGGATCCTGCCGTAGATTTGCTCGTGTGAGAGATTCTGCCCGTGGTCAAGCAAGTCTTGGATTTCCTGCCTTGCCTCTGTGTGCTGTTCCCCGTTGGGCCGGATGCGCCGGACAGGCCCCTGGACAGCGCTGGAGCTGGAACTCGAGCTGCTGGACGAGGGTGCCGCCATGATTGTCGGGTTGTAAATTTTTGGCGGGCAACCCGTGTACATATGGAAATTTCTTTACGAGTTCCGCACCAGACGATAACGAATTCGACGGAAATGAAAATACTTCGAAAGGACAACCACACCCGTACCCAAGACCGCGAGGCCCAGTACGACGCCAGTGGCGATCCCCGCGACTTCCAATGGTGTGATCCCTTCGCCCGGGGGATGAATGAGTTCGACTGGCGGTCTCTCGGCCTCCACCGTGTTGACGTCGTTCAGGGCACCTCCGTCCCCAAGTACGACCCCAGGGGGAGGCTCAGTGTCAGACACCAGCAAGCCTCGGTCGTTAGCCTGGGCACATTCGATTGTGCCACACGGCCCCGAATCCAGCTTTGTCTTGGGAGGCAGCGCCACAGCGGTTACAGCCGCTGTGGCAGCAGACAGGGCCACAGGATCGGCCGCCTGTGCCGCCGGCCTCGCTGTGCATGTCGGGCCACTGAACCCGGTGTTGCAGACGCACCTGCGCTGCCGGCTACTGTACGTGGAGTTCCCAGGACAGACGGCGGTGCAGAGTCCAGTGACGTTCGACTTGACAAAGCCGCTGTTGCACACACACTCGTTACCTGTGAGGATGGAGTTGGTGCCGCACGCGGTTTTTGTACAGTTTCCGAACTCGTCAAAATCCCAGAAGCCGTTGGGATCGCACACGCAGTAGCAGCTCGTGACGGAGCCGCGACAGACCCGCACAGAGTTGCCAAATCCGCAGTAGTTGTGGCGGCAATCGGCGCCGTAGTGGCTCACGGAACACGCACAGGTGCCACTTGTCGAGTTGAGGACGCCCCCGTTGTAGCATAACGTGACTGGGACCGGCGTCACAACCGGTGGCGGGATAACCGGGTTGGCGCTCGGCAGCTCGTTGGTCTTTTCAGTCGCGGTCGGCTCGGGAGGGTCAGGCGTTTCCGGGTCTTCCACGGGCGCGGTCGTGGGCGGAGACGGTGTTTCCGACTCTGCCCTCGTAATCTCGCACATGGGTCCGGCGAAACCTGCGGCGCACGCGCACGCCACGTCGATTCCGACCTTGGCAGGGTGGCCCCCGTTTTGGCACAGGTGTGCGCTGCAGTTGGAAACAAATGGGAATGGGCACCGGCAAATTGGCTCGCCGCGCGAATCCATCTCTCGGAGCACCACTGCCAACTCGACTGAGGAGGCAAGCACGGTAGTGGGACATTCAACCTGTCTGCACCCGCTTGACCGAGAGTAGCCCTGGCGACAGACACACGGAGTAACCGTGTCGAAGATGTCGAACTCGACCGTGTTTTGAGCGTCGCACAAAGGCACACACGTGCCGCCGGGCCCCGGTCCGTACCTCGGAGGGATACAAGAGCAGGCGCCCTGGAAGCACTGTCGGCCGTCGGTGTTGCAGCGGCTGCGGTCCGTGCACAGCCTGGCCATGGCGCTGAGAGTCAGCGGGTCCGCGTCGGCGCTCGCATAGACGGGACCACACACGGAACCGGCCACAGACGGACAGCTGCCGAACCGGCAGTTGCTGGCGACCGTCATGTTGGGGTCGAGGCACACACACCCCTCACCGGTCTCGTCCGGGATGGCGTTCTGGAGCGCACACACGGACGTGTCACACGGGGTGGTGCGTGACCCCGTGTTGTCCCAGCGCGGCTCACACAGGCAAAATGCCCTGTTCGACGAGTCAAAAGCGCAGTCCCCGTGCGCGCCACACGCAAGCGGGCAAGTGACCTGGTCACAACGAAGACCCTGGCGGCCCGGGGGACAGTTTTCACACTTGAAGATGCCGCCGCTGCAGCCCGTGTCCTCGGCGTAGGTCCCGTTGCACTCACACCGCGGCGGATCACCGTCGACCCGGTCAGAGTTGCAGAGGCGCCACTCCCCCGCGTCGGAGTTGAACACGCCACACGCACTTGTCACGTCAAACTGGCAGAAGCGACCCAGCCGCAGGGTTCCGTCGACCGGGGCCGACCGCGGACACGTGCATTCGCACGAGTCGTTGGTCACGGTGCCGTGCCCGCCGTTGCACGTCTCCCCCGTGGGGAAAAACACGGACGCGAGCGGCTCCTCAAAGAAACCGAGCGCCTCGTGGCGGGCCCGGCACACGTCGCCAGAGCAGTAGCTGTCCGTCTCGTCTGGGAAAGGACAATTGCACGCGTGACGCACGGTCACCCCGTCCATGAAGGCCTCGCACAGGTCGATCGAGCGCTTGGCGAGGTGGGCAAACGTGCTGGTCTGCGGGTTTCCGTTGCCCGTGTAGGAACACATCACCGGCCGTTCTTCTCCCCGGTTGGCCGCGGGAACACAGCCGGCCCAGCGGTCCAGCTCGCATGCACACCCCGTGTAGCGCGTCGAGTTTCCGCAGAGCACCACGGGTTCGGTCTGTTTGTGGCTGACGGCAAAGACGCAGTTGTCGTTGTCCGGCCCGCAGAGAGCAGAAGCCGTCGCCTCTTGCTGGCACACAGGTATCGGGTAGGGCGTGTTCTCTGCGTCGTCCCTCTGTTCCTGGTTTGCACCGAGGGAACAGGTTCCGTGGCCCGAACAAACGTCGCCATTGGGCCCAATCGGACACATATCCAGCTCACAGTTTCGCCCCGTGCGAAGAGAGTGGACCGACGAGCCGGGGGCCAGAGGGCACTTGCAGAATGCGGCCACGGGCATGTGGAGGTAAGGCATCGAGGCCGAGCCGTAGCGGGTGGCGTTTCCGTTGGCAAGTACGTGCACCGCGATTTCTCCTCCGTTGGCCAGACACTCGATCCTGTCCTCTTCACGGGTAAAGTTCAGGACCGTACAGCCCGGTCCGGACCAGGTGCCGTAGTCGCCCCTGTAGCACTTGCACGCGCACTGGCTCCCGACTGCAACGGGGACGCCGCGCCCGCCACACGGAAGGATGTTTTCGATGTCCGGGTTTCGCCCGTTGGTTCCCCACCAAGCGTTGCGAATCGTGGCACCCGCGCGGTCCAGCTCGCGCTTGATGATCGCGCGGGCAATGATCACGTCCTCGGACGTGTTGGCAAAGGAAGGAGGACACGCCCAGACCGACGGCACCTCGCACCACTGGCCCGCCCACCCCTCGAAACACTGACACTCGCCTGAACGACAGACGCCGTTTGCAGAACACATGGGCGTCGTTCTGTTGCGGCGCGGGTCGCTCGGGTACATGCACGGGTGGTTGATGCACCTCCCGCGGTCCGAATCGGGAATGTTGTAGTCCACCGTGCTTGGAATCGTCCAGGGCGCGTCACAGACGCACGTGTTGTTTCCGATGTCAAAGTCGCCGTTGATACAACCCTGGCGCCCAGTCCATCCGGGCGGGATCGAACAAGGGGTAGAAGAACCGATGCAACAGGCGTTCTCCCGCTCGGGAAGAAGCGCAGTCGGCGCGCAAAGTCCTTCGAAAAACGGGTTGTTGAGACTCGTTCCGTCGCGCCGGTTGCACAGGGGGCCGCTCAGCCCGTCGATGGGACAACCCGTGATGGGAGTAGGGAACTCTCCGGCCTCGGGCGTATCGAAACACCCAGGAACGAGCCACGGGAGGTCGGGGCCGTCGTACAAGTAATCTGCGGGCTGGTTAAACGTGTTTGTGCGATGCCTGAACACCTGGTGACAATGGACCTGTGCGAGGCGGTGCGTGCTGGCCGACCGGTTGTAGGGGGTTGCCCAGTAAGACACCCTCTTTCTCTGGGTCGTGCCAGCCAACACCTCGGGAAGCTCCATCGCGAGCGTGCACTGGTACCTGTGTCTCTGTTCCTGGGTCGCGCTGAACAGCACGGCCCTTGGGGCACACAGCCAGACCAGCGGATCACCCCCGGCCCGCGAGAGACGCGAAGGCACCCTGTTGGGGAACCCGTCGGGGAACGAGCGGATTCTGTAGAACGAGCTGTTGGCCGCTGTCCGCCCCTTGCACCTCAAAACAGACGGGTAAATGACCCGGTTGACCCGCCTGTTAAATTTGGATAGTTCAGAGGTCGCCGATGCTACTTGGGGAGACTGTCCCCACGGAGAAACACTGTACTCGCGGTAGTAGAAATCGTCGGTGACTCTCGCTGGGGCTGTGCTTGGTTCCAGCTCAGGTGTGAAAGAACGCATAAGGGGGGACAAGAACGAAGAGATCAAGTTGTTTTCGTCGTCGTTGGTCCAGTACCCCAAGTCGTACTTCGTGTCTCCGTAATCGCTGAAGTCTTCGTTCGGGTTGTGGGGGGACGAAACGTCGTCCTTGTAAGGGTACTGCATCAGCGTGGCCAGCACAGTGTAGACACCCCTCGAATTTCGCGAGCCGGCAAACAGGGGGTACTTCTTGTCGCTTGACACCGTAGTCTTGACCACGAAACTGCAGTCGCTGATCTGAGTGAGGCACGGCCTCAGCGCGCCGCTGCCGTCGTTGTAGCTTCGCTCGGTTGGTGGAGTCGTCCAGTCGTCCTCCGCCCCGGCCCAGGACATGAACAGATTGGCCACAGGGGTGCAGTCCACGGGTACACTCCCAAGGGACTCGGTAAACGTGTTCTCTCCGAGTGGGGGAAGCGGGTAAGGGATCACGCGACACTCAATGTCCGACAGGCCCGGAAGACGGTGGTCCTGACCGCATCGCGAGACGACCCCGGTACTGGCCAAGTATGCCGCGCGCTCGGGACTCGGTCTCGTACATGTCCCTGTGCCCGTGTCGTTAAACACATACAGGTAATCGGGGGTCGTCAGGTTCCTCGGGATGCGCCTGTTGTCCGAAGGAATGGCCAGGTCGGTAGGGATAGGAAAGTAAACGACCCCGGTGCGCTCGTACGTGCCCAGGAGCTCGGCTCGGGTCATGGGCCAGATGCGCGGGTCGCTGTGGAACTCGGTCATCTCGGTGAACGTGCGCGCCATGGACTTGTGCCGCATGACGCCTCCGCACATGAGGCCGTTGGCCCCGATCGGGACTCGGCCGATCCACTTGTGTGCCGCCTGCATCTGAATCGAGTCCATGATGCGGCACGAAGGGTTTGCGAACGGGCTTCCCCTGACAGTGGGAATGGCACCGCGCCAGTCGAGCCGGGTACGGTCAATCCCACGCACGGTCGATCCCCACGTGGAGATGTCCGTTTCACACCCGCACTCGACCGTCGTGCGCAGGACACCGCGCACGGCCTGGGGAGGAAGGCGGCCCACCGCACAGATGTTGGACGCGTTGAATGTCTCGAGGCCGGCCGAGACCAGACTCAGGTACCAGTAGTCGCTCTGGACCACCATGTCCTCGTCGGTGAAGTTGGCGGGGCGGTTGAAGATGCCGCGGTAGGCCCAGCAGCCCGTATTGAAAAAGTTACCCGACGACTCGGGAAAGACCAGATGCCGCTTTCGGCAGCTAACCGTGTGATTTCCGCAGAACGATGAACACCCGGAGAGGATTTCTTCGGTGACTCCCGACACCGGTATGCAAGTGGGGCCAGGGTCCGGGAGCCTACCCTCGGCCCCTCCTCCTCCCATCAGGTACATGTATGGCGGCACGGTCACAGCCTCAGGAAACGGCTTGCACCTGCACGAGCCGTCGACAAACCGCGCGTAGGTGCCCCAAAAGGACATGCGGCAGTCGGTGACAAGCGAAGGCTGGCCGCAGTAGCGTTGAGTTTCCGGTGGCGTGCACACTCGCTCACCGGTCGCGTTTACAAACACGTCAAAGCAGTTGCGGCCTGTGTAGACCTGGTCGATCCCTCCGGCGCGGCGGCACGCCGGGGTGTTGGGCAACTGGCAGTACTGCCAGTAGGCCGCTGCGGCGCCCTCTGTCGGAAGGACGGGGGCCACAGAAGGGGCCTCGGCCACTCGGAAGCACCGGGCCGTGTTGGGGTGCCGGGACAGGAACCAAGCAGCGCACTCCATGTGGGTCACCGTCGTGCAGTTGAGCGTGCACGCCGAATCCCGCAGAAGGTCCGTGATACAGACCCTCTTCGTCTCTCCGGTCAGGGCCACCGGCCTTGCGGGCGCGCAGCTGCCCGGCTTGAGCTGACACCAGGAGCTGCGCTGCGTGTCGCACAGGAGCTTGCAGGTGCCTGCCATCTGGCAGTAATGGCTGGCCTCAAAGTCTTCGCAGTCGCGAACGTAGGCACCGCACGGACGGTACAAACCCCCTCCCAGCGGAAGGTCTTCTGTGCCGTTCTTGCACGCGCAGATCCGCTCCCCACCAGCACCAACGCGCTCGGCGTGGGTCAAAGACCCGCAGACCGGCCCCGAGACCGAGTCAGAAACAATCGATGTACACCGGGACACAGGAAGGTCGTAGCCGCATGAGCGGTAGAGGGGGCCGCTGATGTGCGAAGAACCGGCGTACTCGGCGTCGCGGTCCGTGTCAATCAGGAGCGACAGCGGCGGGTCGTTGGAGCAGCGACACACGTGGGCCTCGTAGCAGTCGCTCTCGTCCAGATCGGCGTCGCCGGCAGCAAGAGTCCCGAGCTCCGGTGCCGTGAACCGGCACCGCTTGGAGCAGGCAAACCCGCCGAGACCGCAGAAGCGGGTCGCCTCGGCCAGGGACGTACAAGACCGGATGACGTACGCACGGCCGCAGGGCCGGTCGAGCTCGTCGGGCGCGTAGTTGGGGTAGAGTGTCTGGCAGCTGCACCGGATCGTGGCGCGGTCGCACGTCTGCACCAGCCGCGGGGTGTAGTAGTTTTGGCTCGTGTTCAGGCCGGCTGCCGGGTTGACAATCTGGACCGAAGTGGTGCACACGCCCCGGCACCCCGATGCATAGGCGCCACACTCTCTCAGGGCCGTCTCGTGCGTGCAGACGCTCAGGTTGGAGTCTCCGGTGCACACCGGGTCGCGGAACCCGTAGCACAGCTCGGTGCCGTTGATTTCAATCGGGTCTTCACCGGGTGCCGGAACGAATGTCCCTCCCGGGACACACTTGACCGCGCACGATGTGGACTGATCGGCGGCAAACCCGGCAGGACAGAGTGCCGGCAGGTGCTTTCTCCAGCTGGCCAGCTCTTCGGCATCGCACGGGCGCTCGTAGTACTTGTTCTCGCACTGGTAGACAGACCCCTCATAGAAGCCAGGCTGGCACTCGCACGTCAGATTTTCCACTCTGGAAATCTGGTTGCTGGAGTTGTAAAAGATGCGCGCAGTCGCCGACCTGGTCGCAAACGGCCCGCCGCACGCCAGGAGCAGAGAGGCGTCCGTGGAGCCGCGCGCGTCTTCGTAGGCGATTCCGCACGGCCGGATCTGGTTCCGCGGGTCGCCGGGGATAGGGCCCGGGCCGGGCCGGCCGTGGGTGGTGCATGTGTGGCTCAGGGGCACCAACCGACACATGCGGGCGTCGCTCGTCCAGTTGGAAATCGCGTCGGCCTCGGCACCCGGCTCGGCCCCTGCCGCTGAAGCCGCGGAGACGAGACGCGGATCCGTCGTTTCCAGGCAGTAGGCCTGGCACGAGACACCAAACGGACCGAGCAGGGTTTCGACCATGGACTGGGTGCACTCGACCTGGTAGCCGGCACACTGGCCCATCGGCGACGCGGTCGTGAAGCGGATCGCAAAGGGGTTGGACGAGTCGTTGATTGCCGGAAGCTCGGGTGCCGCGTAGTTGGTGGCACACAGACAGGTAAAGACGGTGCCGTTCTTGGTACACTGGGTGTAAGAAGCGTTGTTGGGACCACACTCACGGGTTGCTTCCTCCTCGGTACAGTCTCGCGGGACGGGCTGGTCGCAACGCACACCCGTCACATCTGTGGAGTTGCTGCAATCCCACGTGCAGTTCTCGATCAGGGACTGGATCCCAGTGAGTGTCTGGTAGTTCACAGACACACACGCGGACGCGTACTGCGGGTTGTCGCACTTGGCCACCTGGATCGCGTTGCACGGCGTGGTCGTCTCACACGCACCCCAAAGATCGCACACTCCCGTCTCACAGCGGAGCATGCAGCCGGTCGTGGAGTTGGCAGGGCTTCGCGCGCCGGGACAGTAGATCGGCACTTCGCTCGAGTTGCACGACCTCAGCACCACGGCAGAAGACGGACACTGGAGACTCGGCGGAACAGCGAGGGGGACGAACGGAGAGTAGACACACACGTCGTGGGACTGGATCCGCTGTGGGTTAAAGGACGCGTCCCGGCGAACAACCGAGGGGCCCGTGTAGATGCCACAGAACTTGCGCGTCAAGAACGGAGAGCACGCCAGCCTCACGTCCTGGGCGCCCGTGCACGGCCTGTTCTGGTCGTAGAGGGCATAGCCGGTACGGCTGCACACACAGGCCGCGGCAGTTCCGTTCCAAGTGCACGACTGAGTGGCCCGGCCGCAGTAGCGCCGCGCCTGCTGGGGCGTACACGCCGTGACCGCCATGGGAGCCACGGAGCGCTTGCAGGAGGGAGCCACCACAACCGGGACGCCGCCCGTTTGCGTAGAAACCAGCATCCGGCACTGGTCCCGCGGCATGTGGCACCCGTTGGACTGGTAGTCGCGCTCGCTGCACTTGTACGAGTGGTACGGGAGCTGGCCGGGACACGCCACGGGCTGGCTCCAGTCGTGCAGGGTCACACCGGCGCACTCGCACGTGCCCCGGAGGGCGTCTCCTTCGTCGGTCACGTAAAGGGAGAGCCCTCCCGGGCCGCAGTACGTTTTGACCGTGTCTGGGTCATCGACGCGGGTGTCGCGCTTCCCGGAGGAACAGCGGACCCAGTCCGACGGACTCGGAGAAGAAGAGCCAAACTCCTCGATTCTCTGGCACGAGAGGGTGTCCGGGCCACACTCAAGCAGGGGTGCCACACACGGAAGGACCTTTCCCGCACACGGCTTCCCGTCTCTCGGCCAGGGAGCAGTACCAGGTTCGCATTCGCACGTGCCCTCGACAGGGCGACAATCGCTGGGTGTGCAGACGACACGATGCGCAATTGCCCCCTGGCCGCAGAAAGGAACCGGGTCGTCGGCACTCCGCTCGATCTCCGAATGGGCACAGGCGTAGGTTTCGTTGGACCAGGTGCCGGGACAGCGGCACGTTTCGGGGTCACAGGTGCAGTTGAGCCCCTCGCGAGACAGAGACCCCGAAAAGGTACAGGCGTCGGCAAGACACGGAGCAGCTCGTGCGTCACTGGCCCACCCGGGTCCACAGTCTCGCGTGTTCTCTTCGGCGCCGAGCTCCAGAGCAATAGGTCTGACCGTTCCCGCCGGGAGCCACTCATCGGGGTCCCTTGACCAGGTCAGGTTGCACCTGTGCTCAGTCACGCACGTCTGGGGCTCGGGGCCGTAGCAGCGGACCCGGCATTCTCCGCCGCAAGTCCCCGAGGCCGACTCGGAATCGTCACAGCCCCGGACGCTTTCACACGCCCGGGGTTGCCCGAGCCGACAGGCCCGGGTCTCGGTCTCCGCCGACCCCAGGCACCGCGCACGGGACCTCTGCTGCACACCCTGGTCACCGCAATCGGAAACGGGTGAGCACATACCCCATTCTCCCCATGGGTGGTTGCATGTCGCCGGGCCTCCCGTGAGCTGGCATGGGTAGTGGAAAGAAATCACCGAAACGGACGAGTGGGTCGCAACAATGTGTGTCTCCTGCTGAACCGAGAACCCGGTGTCCCCCTTGCACGGGTGGCGGATAACCGGGTTTCGTTCTTCCAGATCGAGCCACCTTCCAAAGAACGCTTCCAGCTTTGTCTGTTCCGGTTGTACCGCGGGCCGCGACCAAGAAAGCGCCGCCAGCTCCACCCATGCATCTTCTCGGGTCTCTGTGCATTGCGACGCCACAAAGTTCACGGCGGCAGTCGGGTTGTAGGGAGGGCGCGGACGAGGACATTCGCACGGCCACCGTGGGTAGCCAAGCTGCTTGACACAAGCGATTCCCACTCCTTCGGTTGCATTGTACTCGCAGTGACACGCGTACAGGGCGCCAGCCCTGAAGCCTCGTACGGGGCCAAGCGAGAAGACCGCCGCGACCAAAACGAAGAATGCGAGGCGAAGCATCCACAATTTTGAACTCGGCGTCGCTCAAAGTTGCGCACATATCAAGGCCGCCATGGAACCCATTCACTCCAAGTGCGATAACCCGATCAAGGAAGACGACCTGACCAACGAGCTCCACGAGTTCATCTGTGATTCACTCGCTCTGATTGTTCCTGGTTTTGATGCCGTCAGCTACCTTCTGAATCCAGAGACAGGCACCGAAATCTGGGTGTTGGTGTTTTGTGATTTGCGTCTGGTCACCGAAGAGGTACAGAGGCAGGTTGCCGCTCTCAACATCCACGCCATTTTCGAACAGCACCCGATCCCAAAGTGGTCCGAAAGGGACTGCAACTGTGGCAAACACTGAAAAGCTCGAAGCCGGTTTGTTGTCTAAACTAGAAGTCGCAAAAAAACCAACAGGCAGTAACACTCGATATGACAGCCACGACCAAAACGAAGAATGCGAGGAGAGGCATCCACAATTTTGAATTCGGCGTCGCTCAAAGTTGCGGTTGTATCAAGGCCGGCATGGAGCCCTATACACAGATGGAAGTCAAGCACAATGAGCCGGAAGAGGCTGTTGACGATGAAGAGTACAGGCACGCGTTGCTCCTTACGGCAAAGTGGCTTGAAGGAAACATTCGATTTTTGCGATCCAAGATGTTTTACGTGGGGCTAAGTGTCCTCGAAATGGAACTCCACGACATGTACGTCAGAGATCTGGCTGACATTTATCGACAGAATTAAATCCACAACTACACCCGAAGAACCCCACAGTCAGACAGACCCCTACACACAAACCCCTATACAAAGATGGCAGCCAAGCGCAGCAAGCCGGACGCGGCCGATGTCGAGTTAGAGGACCCGTCCGATTCGTACCTGAAGGATGGGTGTTTTCCTGACTCTGACGGAAAACATCCCGACGAACTCAAGAACGGCAAGATTACGCTGTTCATGATCACAACCCCGATTGGGGTCATCACCCCGAAGAAGCAGGCCGAGATTGTTTCCAAGGGGGGAATTAAGCCTTTTACCGGTCGGAGCCTGCTTTATGCTCGCTGCCCCAATTTTACCGGAAAGCGCGATGCGTCGACTGTTCCTCCCGACCTTTACAGGACTTGGTACAACTTCTTCAGGGGATGCATCGACCTCCGCCGCTCTGTGATGCGCAGCTACGAGAAGGCAGTGGCCTCAGCCAAGAGGCTCCTGGATCAGGCTTCCTCCACGTACATCCTTCCCGGGGACTGGCAGTTTGAACCGGCTGAGGATGAGGAAGACAGCGAGAGCGAGAGCGAGAGCGAGAGCGAGAGCGATTCTATCTGAATGGTTCTCTTTTACTCGGAACGAGTGGCAATAAAATCAGGCAATGCCTGTTGCCGTACCCATTCCAGACAGACCAGAAGGAGGCGGGGCAATCCCCGTGCCCGTGCCCGTGCCGGACATGTCGCCTCCCGTACCCGTTGCCGAAGCGGTAGCACACGCGCTCAGACCTGACCCACACGGGTTCCAGGCCGGAGCGATCGGAATCTTGGTGCTGGGGTTACCGTAGACAGCGACGAGAGTGATGACCGTGACCACGGCCGCTGCGACACAGACAAGAAAGACCACTGTGTACTTGGCGACCCCTGGACCCATCATTTTACACTTCATAAATTTACATCCAATACTGCACATAGGTCATACAAACTCTATACCAGTTTCTATCGGCATGAAAGTATTCTACGAAGGCACAGAGGACATGTCAAGCCCGCAAAGCTGGCCCGACTGGATGCCCCAAGAAGACAGAGAATTAGCTGCACTGGTCTACAACACAGCAAAGGGGATGGGACTGATGGACGCAGGTGGAATTCGCGGACAGGAATGGGTGAACAACACAACAAACCGACTCTTCCGCGATTCGGGTGTAGTCTGGAACGAGCACGCTGGTAGATTCAATACGAAGATGGTCGTGTCGTTCTTTGTGTGTCGACTTGCAGCGTTTCTGAACGGAACCCTACGCAAGATCAAGAAAGAGGACCAGCAGTAAGTCCCAGTACTAGACTCACACCTCAAAAATATAATACACGCGGTCTCCAAAGGCTTAGAATCATGTTTTCAAGGAAGGACACGCTTTACCTAGCCGGCTACACGCTGAGCACTGCACGTGACATGGAGCGCATGCTGCAGCTTCTGGAAGAACACCCGAACGCTGCTTTCAAAGTCATTGACAACGGAAACATCCTCAGTGAAGACTTTCATCACGAGCGCGCCTTCCAAGTCAGCAAGAGGGGGTCTGGCGCAGGAGAAAGTGCCACCAAGTTTGTTGTCCGTGAACCCCTTGTCCTTGACAAGCAGGATACCGACCATGAATGTGTATGGAACAAGTGCGCGGAAGCCCCTATTGGCACCCTGCGGCTTATCTCTGTTCTCTGTGGCAGGTACGGGTTCGTTAACATTTGCCTTGTGTCGTACTACAACTCCATCTGGGTCAACGATACTCAGGAACAAGTCGTGTTCCGTGGCCGGGACTACGAAACTTACAAGGGTCTGCAGGTGTGAGCACAAGTCCCGGTCAAAAATCTGCAGCATCGGTCCGACAAAGGTAGGTGGGCGAAGGGGTGGTAGAAAAAAAATCAAAGAATAAAATTAAAATAATTACCAAACGAGCAGAGGGCATACACACTACATTTTATTTTTTTTTTCTGTTGTGTGAGCAGACTGGTGAACTTTACATGACCAGTGCGTTGGCGTAAATCTGCCAGACAAGCGCGGTCTTGGCCGTAAGGGAAAGAACGACGAGGTGCTTGTTGCGGTCCAAGATCGTCTTGGTGCGCCCGGACAGATACCGCATCTGCACGACCCCAAACAGGGCAAACAGGAGAAACAGGGAAAACACGATGCCGTAAACAAACCCGGGTGGGTCCGCCGCGATCAACGCGAACCAGACAGAAAACCACGGAAAGAGCGTGTTGAAAAGGCCATTCTGAGAAAGCTGGTTGGAAACATGCGAAAGCACGTTTCGGTCGCTGAGAACACCCTCGGAGACGTCGCGCGAAGACCAGACTCCAACCGCTTCGGTCACAAATGACTCGTACAGCTCGTCAGACATAAAGGCCGTGTCCATCGCCGCCGCGTAGAGCCTGGCGGCCAGAACAAGCACAAAGATGTCGCTGATGCCACACAGCATCAGAATGACGACCATCATGATCGATGCGCTGTACGTGTACTCGAACCACACGAGTCTCGAGACCGCCAGAGGGGGCAGTGGACCAGACCGCTGGGCGCTCAGAACGATCACTAAGAGATGATCAATGGCTGCGAGCATTGAAAAGATAAACACAGGGATCCAGAGTGGTACGCGCCATATCACGTACGGGTCCAAGAACTCAAACTGGCCCGGTCTGCCGCTTGTGCGACTGTAGGTCAGGGGAAGCTCAAGGACTTTGTCTGCCGTTGCCGCTGTCACCAAAACGGCCATTGAGTTGGCCAGATGGACGAACAGCCCAATCCACGAAAGCCGGATGAACGAAAGGCGCATTCTCTGTCTGTTTGTTGTGTTTTGCTAGAGTTTATATGACTTTGGCCCTGGCCGTGTGGGTCGGTCTGGTCGCTTTAAATTTATGTGCTAGGTTGGGTCGTGTTGTGATTTGATCAAACGAACGACACACTTTTAATTATCTTCCAGAAAAAAAAAGATGGCAAGCGCCGAGGAGTCACAGAACACAGAGCCGGAGATGGCAATGATGCCACCCAAGACCAAGACCGTGATCAACTCGGCCATCTTTGACCGAGGCACCCTTCCTCCTTTTCACGAGCCTGGGCGTTACGCGGTTCACATGATTGGACCCGCGGTCGACTTTGCATCGGGTGTGCGCCTTTACGACGAGTGGTTTCGTTGTGTCCGCGAGACCGTGAGTGTCATTTCGTCCAAGGGGGCGAGCAGTGTCTCCGTGATGGGGCGTGGGTCCCCTTCTGTGCACACACAGCTGGGAGCCGCACTCGGTACGGGGCTGCCCGTGTTTTTCACGACCCCTGAGGGCGTGGAAGTCCAGCTCCACCGTTTCACTAAGGGGCCTCTGCGCACCCAGCTCAACGTGTTTGAGTTCAAGACCAGGTGTACTATCTGGCCACTGGATCTGGACCTGACCAACAAGACGGACGAACTGGTCTTCTTTACGACCCAGTCCCGCGCCGAGACGTTCATGAGGGAGTCGGCTGACGCGCAGCACTTTATCGTGTCACCGGGCGTGCACGCAAAGGGTGCTTCCGCGAACTTGGCCGACTGGGTCTTCACGACGATCTCCACGCCCGACCAGATCACCATGACCGACGAGGGTATTGAGGAGGTTGCTGCGGAGATCGACCACTACACGTCGTACCACATCCTGACCCGCGACCGCCCCGGTTCGGCTCGTCGTGGTGTCAGGCGCATCTTCCTGCTTTCGTCTCTTCCGCTCGCCTTCAGTCTCCAGATCGGCTGCTCGCTTCGCGCCAACGTCCAGCCCGCGGGCGTTGAGTTTTACCTGGTCGACCGCGTCGGCACCGACTACTACTGCGCGGGTCGCCTCCTTTGAAACCTGTGCTTGTTCGCCTTTGGGCACCAGCACCACCCTAATAAAACAAATAACTCCAATAATCTTGGCCGGATTTCCAGCCGAAAAGGTCCCTATATATACCCCTCCAGGAAAAAGCGGCCAAGTGGGTTTGGCCGTTTTGGCCGTTTTTGGCCAGACACTTTGCAAAATTGCTCGTATGCCTTGATCGTGTATAGGATCAAGGGAGCCGTGATGCCGTGACTCGTACCACTGATCAGTGTCCCACAGACCCATAGGTTGCAAAATTACTCGTATCCATCGGCCCTGTATGGACTGATAGGCGGGCATCGTCACACCAGTCAAGGGTTATCAGTGGTCATGACTGGTCGGCTAGATGGCCTATTGATCGTGTATAGGACCAAGGCATACGAGCAATTTTGCAAAGTGTCTAGCCAAAAACGGCCAAAACGGCCAAACCCACTTGGCCGCTTTTTCCCGGAGGGGTATATATAGGGACCTTTTCGGCCGGAAATCCGGCCAACATTATTGGAGTTATTAGAGCGACCAACCCTTTGTGCGATTGATTGACACACACCCAAAGAGCCGCATAAAATTTGCATCTAAAATGGCAGAGCAAGGGGAACAGCCGATCCCCAAGGTGGGTGACATCCTGTGGGGCTATCCTGGTAGGGCCGGCTGTTCTAAATTTCCAGTCTTCTTGATGGTCAAGAAAGTCACCAAGACAGGCCTCTTATCGTGTCTCGGACTGATGTCCACAAAGAGCGAAGAGTCCCGTACCCCTACAAGCATTACCTGGAAAGAAACTCCTGTGGTTCAAGCAGACATTTACAGGATTTACTCAGGTCAAGACACGGTATTGGTCAAGCCCAAGGAGAGCGACGGAAAGCTGTGGCTCGACTGTCCTTCCAAGAAGATGAGTGTGCAGATCTGGACGGGAGGCGCGATCGATGCCATCGTCGATTTCGGTGACTAATCGAAATTCGCCACCTCTTCGGCGCATTCCGTGTGCGTGGTAAAGTCAATGATACGCGCTTTCTTTAGTCAAAAGAAGCAAAACAGGCGAGAGGTTCACGCAGCCGCGACAGGAACAGATCCGTTCATAGGCTGGTCAGCGGCCTCATCCTCTTCCTCGCCACCCTCCTCATCATCCTCCTCACCATCCTCCTCGTCCCCCTCGTCCCCCTCGTCGTCATCGTCGTCGGAACCAGAGCCGGGGTCGCTGGCAGCCGACTCCTCATCGGAATCAGGCTCGGCCTCGTCACGGGCCGGCTCGTCATCGGCCACCGCGGCGTTCACGGCCTTGTACGCCTCCGCACACGAAACACCCGTGGTCTGCATCAGCTCGTGGGCGGCACGGCGGCGGACAGTGTCGACCTTGTAGTGCCCGGACAGCTGGTAAGCCTTGTTGTCAATCGTCGTACCGGTCATCACGTGCGCGCCTGCAATCGGCATGTAGCCGGTGACCGTGTCAAGCAGAGCAGAGGGAAGAGACCCGTTCTCCTCGCTGTTCTGCAGCAGCTGCCGGATCGCATCGAGAGCGGTAGAAGGCGACACGTACGCGCCATCAGATGCAATCCCGAGCGCGGTGCGCATGTCTCCGGCCTGGAGAGTGGGCCGACCGGCGTGGGCGGCCAGAACAGCGCCCTTGCGCATCAGATCAGTCACCATGCCCTCGACAGCTGACTGAAGAGTCAGCATCGCACCCTTGGCGATGCGGATGCTCTCGGGGTTGGTCCAGTAGTCCGGGTTCTGGGCCGCGCGCTCGCGAAATCCCGACACGGCCGCGTTGGCAAAGTGAGTGTACGGGATCGCGTTGCTGTCCACCTTCTTCGGCTTGGTGTTCTTCACCAGCTGCCGCAGAGCCGCTCGCACCGTCTTGGGGTGGGACTTGTGCTTAGCGCCCTCAGCCCCAGCATCAGGCTCAGCCTCGGCATCAGGCTCGGCCTCGGGTTCAGGCTCAGGCTCGGGCTCGGGAGCCTTCTTCTTGGGGACTGACTTGCGAGGCTTCTTGGCGGCGGGCTCCTTCTCGTCGGCGCCATCGTCGTCCCGCTTCCGCTTCTTCTCCTTCTTCTTCTCCTTGGGGGACTCATCTGCAGAAGCCGCCTTCTTGGGAGGGGCCTTGCTCTTGGCCTCGACTGGCTTCGCGACCTTTGCGGCGACCTTGACGGGCTTGGAGACGGCCTTGGCGGGGTTCTTGGCGTCCTCGAGCTGCTTGCGGCGAACGTCGAGCGGCATCGGGCCGGCCGACGGGAGATGTGCGGGGCGGGGCATCTGTGCAACTTGACAACTAAAAAATGATTTGTGTTTCTTACTCCGCCTCGACCAGGACGTGGACGGTGTAGTTCTGCCAGGGAAAGGTGCTGTCGACTTTGGCACCACAGAGGGAGGCGATGCGGCTGATCTGGGACGCGCGGTCTTCGAACCAGCGGGTGTAAAGGAAAAAGGTGTCCGTAGCTCCGCGGAACTCGGACGGAAAAACTGTGTCACCCGGGTTGAGCTCGCGCGTCGGCCGCAGCGGCGGGACCGGGACATGGGCATCGAGGACGAGCTTCTCGGCAATCTCGGCCACGTGAGGTCTCATCTCGATGCGTTCCTTGAGGCCAGACGGGCCTATGGCCACACGGGGCGACTCCTCGGGTGTGACGTAGAACTTCTCCCCTCTGGAGAAGAACTCGCGGGTACCCAGCTGCATCATCTTGTCGAAGCCGAGACCGATCTCCACGCCATATGGGGCCTTCATCGGAGTCACGACAGGCGTAAGCGAGGGGAGGTTGATCCGGAACGACAGTTCGGGGATGTAGACCCGGAAAAAGTCCTTGTAGCCAGCGGAGCCAGGGGAGCGGTGCATGAACTGCACACCCTCGAACAGGCTGTCCCGGTTGTGCACGGTGCGCGCGAAAAGGTCCGAAACGCGCTGCTGGACCCGCGATCTGGCGTCCGGGTTCTCGGGGGCCCGGTCCCTCGGCTCGCTCAGGACGACCGTCTCGATGAGGTAGACACACTCGGTGCCTTCGTAGCGCTCCATGTAGCGGTCATCAGGGATCTGGCAGCGGGTGCTTGCGTGGACCGCGGCCTTGTCTTTGTCGTCTGCACTGACCATGTGGTAGAGCACGTCGCGCCTCAGAAGCAGCGCGCACGCGTGCAGGCTCTTCTTGCCGCCCTTCCCGATGATCTCGCAGTCGGCCGCGCAGATGTGGTACGTGTTCAGCACCTCCTGCGCCTTCTCGACGTTCGAGCCCTGCTCGTAGGGGTGCAGGCGCTGGTACTCGAGCGCACGGGCCAGCACAATGGCGCTCGTGGCGCCATCCTCGCAGTCACCCGACGCGAGCGGGTTGGTGGTCACGCCCTTGTAGGCGAAGATCTCGGCCGCGGTTCCGTCGACCCTGCGGTCCGTTTTGTAGGGCGCCAGAGCGGTCAGCAGAGACAGCGTAGCGGCCACTGAGGCCGGCGTCACGGTGTCGGGTGCCAGTCCGATCGAGAGCGCTCCCATCATGAGCGCCTCCTCCCACGCGCGCGGGTCTCCGCCCGCCGGCGCCGTCAGCCAGTGTGCCAGGTAGTGGGCCTCGACAGGCAGGGGCTCACCCGTCATGAGGGAGGGGACGGTGCGGCGGTTGAACATCTTGACGCCAAGCTCGGACTGGTCTTTCAGGACGGCATCCACACCGATGTCCAAGGGGTTTCCGGTCGGGCCTAGCTTGTGGATGGCCCTCTCCCTAGGCAGCGCCTGGAGACTGAAGGCCGGCAGGAAGTACCTGTGGTGGTCAACCGCCATGGTGACGTTTTCCGGGACGAGGTGTCTCGCGGAGATCACGGCCGGCTTGTGGAGCTCGCAGACCAGGGTGGTGACGCGCTTCGGGTCCGAAGAGCGGAGCGCCTGCGACCCGCAGAGAACGGGCTCGAAGGGAACTGGACCCGTGATGCCCATGTACTTTTCGCCCCGGAAGTTCCAGTCAATCCGGACCGACGCCTGTGCCACGGCCTGAAAGGACAGCACCGCAACCGGGTCCGTGGCCGCCGTGCCAACGGGTGAGCGACCCGCGACCGAGTCGGCCAGAGAAGCCACGTAGAAGTGTGCCTTGACCCACACCGTCGAAAAGCCGTCGAAACTGTAGGTACCGAAGGCCACGGGGATCCGCGCCTCGGCTGTGCCGTCGGGCCTGGCCTCCACAAACGCCGTCTGGAGCCAGTCGATGCGCTGCCATACCTTCTGCTCGGGAGCTGGCATGTAAGTCATCGAGCCGCGCGCTTCGGTGCGCGGCGTCAGGAAGCCGTAGAGCCGGACCGCGTACACGTCCGGGTGGAGGCCCGACAGGCGAACCACCAGCTCGTACGTGCTCTGCACGGTGCCGTCGCCGTGGCCGCGGATCTCGTGCACAAAGTCAGACCCGCGCGGCTTGGACCTCGAGGCGTCTCTGGTGGCCTTTTCGATAAACTTGAAGTCCCCCATCTTTTTTTGTGAAAAAACGGGACGCGTGCCTGGCCTAATAAATGCGTTGAGTTTAGTTTATTGTTTTATTGTGATTTCGGGCCCGGAGCGGAGCTCATACTCGTTTTAGCGGCGCTCGACCTCACTGGCCGTGTCGAGCACACCAGAGACCGTGCGGCCAGTGCCGTGAACAATCTTGTTGGTAGCTTCTCCCATCTTCATCTGCTGCTCAGCAGTGCGCGGGCGAATCAACGGACGGGACGATTCGTGCTTGTAAAAAAGCTTGACAGCGTCCGGAACACGGGGAAACCGCCTCATGCCGATGTGAATCTGTGCAGTGGCAATTTGCCAATAGACATGGACCGCGTAGTGTTCCGATGTGCGGATAAAGAGGTTGGAGAGCTTGCGAAAGGTGATCATCTTGTGTTCTGCGATGTACACCATACAGGAGAATGTCACCCTGATGTCCTGTGAAAAGAACCCCACGATCATGTCCATGTCCACCAGAAACGCGCCAAGATCAAGAAGCCTATTTTCGCTGACGGGCTCGCTTTCGTGCTTGTCGATGATGAGCTTGGTCGATTCGCGGATCGCATGCATGCACCGACGAAGAATGTCGAACCTGGATCCAGGCTCAAAGTTGATGATTGCTATGTTCATCTCTGGATTTTTTGAGATACGAACGAGCCAGTCGTGGCGATACTCTCTGATCACCCGGGCCTTTTTCTCGCACCTCGGCTCATAAAGACTGCGCTTCGTATAGACGACGCTCATGGGCCAGTTGGTATGTAGACAAAATTTTATGGGCTCCGTTAGACAATGTCTCAGGTGGAACACAAGTACGCGATCGTCTACCCGGCGGCTGATGTGGCGTCAGGGCAGATCCTTCAGTGGCTCGACGAGATGAACGAGTCGCGCTACCTCAGGCCCGCCCTGAACCACCCGGCAGATGCTGTTGCCACGGCTGAAATGGCGGGACTCAGGATGAACTACGCGACGTGTCTGACGGCTCTCGTGCAGGGTGTCCGCCGCGCGTCTTTGGCGAAGCCCGTGCGGACCCGAGGAGAGGAGACGTACGTATACAGGGACCCTCCGCAGTTTGGCTGGTTCTCGCCTCGCGGAGACGGGCCGCTGATGCGCCGCGGCTTCAAGACGAACCAGGTGCGGATCGACCAGCTGGTCTGGGCACACGCGGCCATCTACGCGGTCGTCTCGTACGCCTCACGGGAAATTTCAGAGGACAGACCGGTGGCGGACTCGGTCCGCATCATGGTGGTACAGGCGACCGCACTGGCATCGGCAACAAAGGCCCTTATGGACAACTGGATCGAGCGCGCACAGATACCACACGAGATCGCCCCTCTGGACAGACAGATGTCGCTCTGGACAGACATTCTTGACCTGACCCACGACGCATGCAAGCTCCGGTCTTCTGGACTGGCGGATGCACTTGTGGGAAAGACCGGGTGCACCGTCGATCAAGCCTTTTTGACCATCAAGGACGGGTGGCACGACATTCAGAGCCACGCCAGTGTCCGTTCGATTGAGCGGTTCGCCCCGCAGCTTGCGGCTGCGATCCGTATAGGGTACGCGCGACACCTGATCGCGTGCATCGAACAGGGCTACCTGAAACTGTCTGCACCAATGATGGACCCGGCCAGCGTGGTCCCGGCCGCGGTTGCGTGGCTTAAGCGCCGCGGTCTTCGGATCAAGGAAGTCGCTAAGCCGAAGGCAATGCTCATCGCCGACGCCTTCTCCAGCAGCGAGTACGACCAGACCGTTCCGTTGTACCTCAAGGCGCACGTGGAAGACAGAATGGGAACGCCGTACAAGCCGCTTTGGCCTCTGGAACCCGAGGTGTCCAAGCACACCGCGCTCCCGTTTTACATGGTTTATCTCGAGCAGGTAGAGTAAAGTCAATTAAGAGTGCCTGGAGCGCTTTGCAGCGGATGTTTCTCTGTCAGGCTCGTCCAGTCTCCTGGAGGGTTCGAGTGTGTCCTTGTCTGGGTCAATCGCGCGGGCCAGGAGGATCTTGTAGCTGTTTTCGTACCGCATCATCACCATGGCCAAGTGGGCACACATGAACTCGTAGGCCTCGTTCCATTGGATGTACTGCAGTACGCGCATCGTGTCGTAAAAGACTTGCTTCTTACCTGAAGACCCGTTTCCCCAGATGTTGTTCACGTAACCTCCAAAATTCGTCGAGTGTCGGTCCAGTTGTAAAAAGCCACACGAGTACGGGTCATTTCTCCCTATAAAAGACAAACGACCCAGGGGCAAAGGGGTCGGTAGACGGTTGATGGGTTTATCTTTCTTGGCGTATCTTTTGATCATGTGTCCTATGATCTGCAAAAGGATGCCTGATCCCGGTCCCATGGAAGCAGACCGCCTGTCCCAGGTCGCGTGTTGAACCAGCGCGCGAAAATATGGTGACACGGCACATGCGTCATCCAAATTGACTGACCGGCGCAGCTCGTTGTTGTCAAAGTACACGTTAAGCATCCGTGGGGTGCTGTCTGGTTCGTCGAGTCCATCTGTTGTGCACAGGGGTGTGTGTATAGGGGTCTTTGCCATCTCTGTGTGGCCCAGCTAGTTTTTTTGTGATGTAATAATATAAATAACTCCAATAATGTTGGCCGGATTTCCAGCCGAAAAAGGTCCCTATATATACCCCTCCGGGAAAAAGCGGCCAAATGATTTTGGCCGTTTTGGCCGTTTTTGGCCAAGTCCTTTGCAAAATTTCTCGTACGCCTTGATCGTGTATAGGATCAAGGGAGCCATCTAGCCGACCCGTCATGTCCACTGATGACCCTTGACTGGTGTGATGAAGCCCACCTATCAGTCCATACAGGGCCGATGGATACGAGTAATTTTGCAACCTATGGGTATGTGGGACGCTGATCAGCGGTACGAGTCATGGCATCACGGCTCCCTTGATCCTATACACGATCAAGGCATACGAGCAATTTTGCAAAGGGCTTGACCAAAAACGGCCAAAACGGCCAAAACCACTTGGCCGCTTTTTCCCGGAGGGGTATATATAGGGACCTTTTTCGGCTGGAAATCCGGCCAACATTATTGGAGTTATTTATATTATTAATGCGGGTGTGGTCGCTAGAGGCCATAATTTTTACCAAAACTAGCTCCAAAGACAAGCAACAATCCACAGACCCCTATACACGAACCCCTGTACACTCATCATTAACTTGGAGATGGACTTTTCTGGGTGGACTGACAAAGAGCTGCACGCCCACCTTCTTTTGCACCAGCCTGATGCGGTGCTCTCAAAGACAGACCCGGACCAGAGCAAGCGCGTGCGCGACGCGGTCACCGAAGAGCTGCAGACGCGCAAAAAGGCGGCCACGGCCGTGGCCGTTTCAACGGCAAAGAAGGAACTGGAAAAGATGCCCCGCGGGGATGTCTACAAGATTGAGAAACACGCAACGCAGATCTGGGCGACTCCCGAGGATGCACTGGCATGGTTCCGGCAGAGGCAGGACCGCAGCAACTGGGACATCAAGCAGTTGTTCAGGCTCGTCGACCAGAGCTTTGGCGGGGCGCTGCGCCGGCTCGTGGACAGCAGCCAGTCCCCGGAGATGAGAGACGAACACACGCGACTGGCGAACCTGCTCGTGGGCAAGAGGCCTGTTCTCCTGCTTGCGACAGAGACTAGTGGCACCGAAAGTAAGAACTTGGTGGACTTTTCTGCTTGGATCCCCCTCAAGGGACTTGAGGCGCACGACGCGAGGCTGATTGCAGCCTACGCACTCAACAGGCGCGAAGTCAAGATCCAGGATCTCTTCCGCCTGTATGGGCTGACCCGTCAGGTCGAGTGGACCCAGCCGACTGACTACCTCGGGTTCCGGGATTCGTCCGTCGACGATACCGCTGAACTTATCAACCCTGCTCTCGCCGGAGTCGCTGGCGCTGGTGTGCACGACGGACTTGTGCAGATCTCCGTTGACACCGAGATGCTGGGCTGGGCTCAGCAGCAGAGCAGAAGGCTGATCTGCTGCCTTAACAGGAGCGAGTCGTGCAAGGAGTGTGCTGGTTACGGGGAGCTGTCCTTTGACCAGGCCTGCTACCTCTACTCGAAAGGTCTCCCTCCCAAGCTTTTCAATGAGTGGACCGCGGAGACCAAGAAGGACTACAAGAAGAACCGCGCCGAGCGTGGCTTGTCCAAGTAAGTGCGAACGCGGACTTTGGCTTTTATAAATGACCCACACCCGGCTCGGGTGGCGTGGCCTGGACAATCACAAACCCGGTCGTATCGACAGACTGGTTGGGTGTGTGTGCCAGACGACACAGCGCCTGGTCAATGTCGTAGGGGGTGCAACAGCACGGGTCCATGTCTTCTTGCATGGGGATGCCCGCCAGCAACAGGCCCGCAAAGACGAGCTCGGAGCAGAACACGGGCCTCTTTCTGAGTTCGGCCCCCGTGCGGACGACCTCTTCCATTTCGTCGCGCGTGATCCCAAACTCGGGAAAGCACCAGCGGGGAAACAGGTTCCAGTACATGCCGGTCTTGTTGTAAAGAGACACGGGCGGGGCACACGGCTGTGAGAGACAGCCGACCACGATTCCCCACAGACTCTCGTACCAGCGAGAAGAGGGGGACCAGATGCGGTCGTTTGCGCTCGGCCTCTTTGCAAAGGCGAGTTCGACCCTCTTGTGGTAGATGCCGATCTCCCTCTCTGCGACGGGAAAGTAGTCTGAACAGTCGGACATCACCTCGTTGTACTGCCGGTTGGTCTGTTCGTGGCTCCACCTCACAAAGTCTATCATGGTGCCGTATACCCTGGACAGCGCCTCGTGTCCGACCTCGATCTGGTAGCACCCGTATTCGGAAAAAGCCCTGTCGGTCACCAGTCGCACACAGTACGACTTGGCGTCGTTTGCGCTGATGGAAATCGTGTGGACGGTACCGGGTGCACACGTGCAGACCGGTACATCGGTGGAACCGACAACCGAGTCCCTGACAAACGTGGAGAACGCCCGCCACTTGCACGCGTCGGGGGATCCGTCGCAGTTCACAAGAAACACGATTTCCACGTGAGTCACAGGGGAATCGGTACCGCCGGCGGTCTTTGAGCCTTTGTAGCGGAAGTGAGTCCCGACAGCGGTCTGAAGGCGCACGGCCGCGTTGGCATCTGCCGGCTGGCGCCTGAAGATGATGTAGAAGCGGTGTCCCGTCATTTCTGGCCCGAACTGGAAATAGGTATATAGAAAAGAGTTGTGCTCATACGTTTAATTCACACACACAAAGGAAACCGACTCGATGACGTTGCCACCCGAGATCAAGGCGTCGCGCTGGTCCTTCGGCTTGACCGAAGTGACTTTCACACGAACCCTTGCCCACCAATCATCGTTGGCAACAAAATCTTGGCTAAGCTTCTTGAGTGCCTGTGGGTGTGGTGCCGTCTGGGACGGCATCTTGTACATGGCCTGGAGGGCACACAGTGAAACCCTCGAGGCAAACGGAATCTGGGTGAAACGCGACCTGCAGACGTGGACCAGCCACACGCCTGTCAGCGTCTTTGCCGACTGAGCGTACTGGTATGCCTGCATGAGCGCCGCATAGCCCAGGGGAGTGAGGAAGTATGCCAGGTAGTCCGCAGACGCCTCCGGCGCTTCCATCATTTCCCGCGCCTTTTCCTTGTTGGTCTCCAGCTCAACCGCCGTGGCCGCCCACCTGAACTGCGCCATGCGTTCGTCGACCCGAAGAGCTGCGGCACCCGTTGATGCAATGGCACTTCCCGCAACGCTGCCACCGCCCTCCACGGGCGGCGGGTTCGCATTGTCAATGCCCATGCCTTCTTTCTGTGCCGCGGCCCTGCTGAGTACTTCGGTGAATGCGTCCACCTTGACGGTGCCGGAAAGGCCCGAGCTGACCCTGCCGACCTCGACCAGGTCGCCAATGTCCGCGGCCATCATACCGGCCACGATCGTGAAGAAGTTGTACACGATCCGGAGCGGGTGGTTCCTCGCCTTCTCTGGCTCCTCTGCCCGAGCCCGCTGCTTAGCAGCGTACGCCTTTGCCGCAGCATCGATGCTCGACAGGATGTTGTTGAGCCAGCTGGGCTTGGGGTCCGTAAAGCCAATGAGGTGTCCTTGGTAGTCTTGCTCCACGATCCGGGTCCAGTTTGCCATCTCGGAAGCGGTTTTTCCCGTGTCGATCGCACGAAGGGGCTCCAGAGACTGTATCAGGTTGTACGCGTTGCGGATGTGCTCCACAAGCGACTGGCGCACACGATGGTCGGCAACCTCAACCAGGTCAGCCAGGCGCTCCAGTCTGTCGGCACCCCTCATCTCCTGTTCCTCATAGGCTTTGTTCGCTCTCTCGACTGCAAACCGAAGTGCTGCATGTGAATCTTCGCGGAGCTTGGCGATGCGTCTGTCTTCGGCCTCGGCGCGTGCGAGAGACCAGGAGCTGAGGTCCAAGTTGTACGCGGACCTTGTCATGTACGCGTTCACAATGGCCTCGACGATCTCCTTGCGGGCTTTCTCGGCGTTCTCGGGCCACTTAAACGCGTCTTCTTGTATCAGTCCGCTGATCTCCGGGTAAATGACCGAGATCCGGGGAACGGCCTTCTCGACCAAGACCCACTGTCCTGTCGCGACCGTCTTGACAGCCGACAGAAGAAGAGCCTTTCGATCGCCTCTGCCTTGCGGGGGTCTCTCTCTATCCAGCAAAATCTTGAGAGACGTCTGGATCGGCGGGTCGCGGGTCCGTAGGTCTTCAAACATCAGTGTTGTCGCCTGTATGATCTGGCGCTGGACTTCTGGGCTGCTGAACATCTCAAGGTGCCGCTGCAGCGACAGAGTCGCCTCTTGCCAGGCCCTCTGGTTTTCAGACAGCTCGCTCACGCGCTTCAGAGCGGCTTTCAGCTCGTTTCGGAGCGCATCAGTCTCTGTCCCGAGCTGCGCTTCTGTCCTCTGGAGACGAAGGAGATTGCGGTTGTACATGTCGTCGGCTTCCTTGCCAGCCCCGTTTGCCTGAAGAAGAGGTCCTGTTCCGTCCAAGGTGTCGAGCAGAACCTCACGGACAGTAGACTCATCGTTGCGGAAGATGAGAATAATGCGCTCCTTGATCTGCCTCGGGGTCATGATGCGCAACCAGTTCCGGGATGCGCGTTCCTTCAGACGTTCGGGTGTCGTTCCACTGGTCCTGAGAGCTCGAACCCACTGAAGAGCCTCGGAATGGGATATACTCGGCGGCTGGTCCTGGTCGTACGCCATTCCGATCCTGACGATGGCGTTCACAATGCTATCCCGGCCTGGTTGGTCCTCGCGCAGGTTGGCCACGTAGCCTTCGATGTCAGTGCGCGCAATAGCCACACGGGCCTTGACGCTTTCGGCAATTGCGCGCAGCTGAGGGTCCCGGTCTGCGGCGAGGGTCACCAGTTCGGCCGTGTTGTTGCACAGCTCAAGAGTTGCGGATGCGGCCTGCCTGAGCTTGGGCACAGGACCGATCAGTACACCGAACTCCTCGGCAAAAGCTTCTGCGAGGTCGATCCAGGCCTCGCGCTCCTTGGCGACCAGACCCACTACAGTGCAGAGAAGGGTGATCGCGGCCTTGGCGTCGAGGAGGCGCTGGGCCATATTGATGGACGTGTCCCTGTTGTACTCGGCAGAAACCGCGAGTGCCTGCGTGATGCGGTCGCTCAAGTCCTTCACCGTAGACACGAATGCCACGCGCGCCTGTTCTCCAGAACGCACGCGATCGCGAGTCTGGTTGATCAGGCCAAACGCGTTGTCCACGTATCCACTGATGACCTTGATTGCGCTATCAAGCTCTCTGTAGGCGGTCGAGTACTTGACGGAGTTGGTCACGTAGCGGTCTATGTCGTACATGGGGTCGATCCCGTTATTGTACAACACAACTTGTTCAATGGGCGTGCCATCGTCCTTCATGGATGTGCCTATGGCAGACGCGCCTCGAAGAGGGTTGTAAACTTCCCACCTTCCGTCCCCTGTCATCTCCTGGATGAGCCGCGTGTACTTGTTCTGGAGTTCAGCCACAGAGCGGGAGAAGGAGGCTGCGTTGATGTTCTTCTGGTTCAGTTCACGTCGCACGTCTTCAATGGCCGCATCTGAGATGCTTTGGATGACAGCCCTGACCGAATTCATCTGGGTGTCGATGGCGGCGGACTTGGCAGAGATGGAGTTCCGTGTTGTGGCAACTCTCGAAACCAGCGAGGCCACGACGGCCGAAACTCGCGCAGAGAGCGTTGAGTCCCAGTTCTCGAGCTTCTGTTTGTCGTGACTGTACTGTGAGAGCTCGTGATCAAGCGGAGTTGGTAGCAAATACGCCGCAATGGCCGTAATCACGTCTTCGATCGCCTTGGCCGCGTTGTTCTGTACCATCACGCTTCTTTGGGCTACAATGAACCTAATGTACTCGTCTCCGTCCCTATACACTTGGTAGTTGTCTTCGTCAAGATGCAGTACCTCTCCTGTTGCGATTCTGTACTGCTCTTCCTTGTCCTTGTTGACGAGAGGGTACAGCTGGCGGTCGACGTTGATCAGCTGTTTCTCCCCGTTTTCGTTGAGGGGGTCCAGCGCGCTCGCGGACAACAGAGCGACGGTGATGCCCTTCTTTGCGGTCTCGATCGCGTCGTTGAGTGTATCCACAGAGTTGCGGATCGAAGAGATCCGTCTCTCGGCCGTCTTGATGTCGTTCAGCACCGAGGCTGTGGTAACCGACGCAGTCGCCAGTGCCCTGTACTGGTCCTCGACGGCGGAAGTACACACCCCGACGTTGGTAACCGCTGACCTGACGAATGTGTCGATGTCGTTCTGGATCGTCCTGAACATGACCTGGTGATCGGCTTTCCAGTTTTGAAGCTCCACCGTGTTTGGGAGCATGCTTTTCATCAGTTCTTCCATCGTAGAGAGCTGGCCCGGTATGTAGATCGCGAGCACAATCTTGATAAGATCCGAAATGTTCATGTTGCCACGGATCCGATCGTAGAGTTCGGAAAGCTTCAGATCCATGCCCCTCTGGCTATACTCGGCATCTGGTAAGAACGTAGTCACATCATCAACATCCGCTCCAAGGGAACGTAGCGTGCCAATGATCTGCTCCAGAATAGCGTTGGCATCAACCTTGGTGTTCGTGCGAGGCAGAAGCGGAAGGGGAAAATGCTTGATAAGGACGCCCGGCTTGTTGGGAACGAAGGCGTCGAACCTGTCTGCGGCTTCAAACACCGATGTCATGTTGGCCAACAGCACCGATCGGGTCATGGTGTGCTCCCTGAGTCTCGCCGGGACGTTGGATACAGCTGTCTGTGCGTTCGCAGCGGCTGCGATGTGGCCGGTGCTGGCAACGAGGAGCGAATCCATGTCATCCTTTTGTCCCGCGACGGCCTTTGTGAGTGTAGCCACCGCGGAGGCCGCCGTCGAAACCAGCTTCTCGATGGAAGAAAGAACCGCATCGGTGTTCTTTTTTCCACTCGGGGTCCAGTTGTAAAGGCCGTTGCTGTCCGGGTCGTAGCTCTCAAAGTACTCTTCTTCGGGATCCAGGTCTCCAGGGGTTACAGCGGTGACAAACGCGTTGATCAGGGTCTTGTAATCCATATCGTTCAGCTCTTCCATGCCCAGCAGAGTTTCCGCCAGTTTGAGTGGTCCCGGGTTGTCCCCGACACCACCCATAAACGCACTCGAATCCACACCCAGATTGGCGAGAATGGCTGCGCCCTGGTCGGCGTCGCTGAAAATGGGGTAGTAACCACGGTGCCCCGAGTCGCGCCCCATGCGGAACACGGGTTTCGCGCCGTCTCCTGCAAAAGGGTCCAGATTCGTGACGCTCAAAAAGGCCGACGACATGCTGGTGCGAAGCCGTTCGATTGCCGTGTTGGTCTCGCGCATCCTGTCTCTGAGATCGTCGATCGCGCGCTCGGTCTTGTTGCTGTCCCCAAACGCCTCGTTTGTCCGCCTGTCCAGGTCGCGGACCGTGTCCAGCTGGTCGCTGACGAAGTCGTGCAACTTGTTGACGGCCTTGGTGATCTCGGCAACGAACCGGAACAGCTTGTCGACGTGCCGAACGAGTTCGCTGCTCTTGTCGCTGAGCGTCTCAACGAGGGTCTTTTCCGCGTCTTCCAGGGGGCTGTTGGTCACAGTGCCATTGAGGATAAGCGAGATAAGCTGGCGCGCCGTATCCATGGCTGCAGTTGCGGAGCTGCGGTCTACACCGGCCATCTGCCTCCCGACCGAAATAACCGCCAGCTCGCTGTCGATCAGGTTGGAAACGGTGCCGACGTGCTGCACGACACCCTCCAAATGTCTAGTGACCTCTCTCTTCTTTCTGTTCTGTCTGTCAAGGTACTCCGAAGCCCGTCGAGCTTCGGCGTCGATGCCGGCCGCAGAGTCGCGGACGCGCTCCATGTCACCAGCGAGCTTCTCGGCCTGTTTCGTGGCCGTTTCGATGCGCTTGGAGATGCGGTCCAGCTGCGTCTCGATCTGTTTGGCCACATCGACCGTAAAGCGAATCTTGCCCATGTTCTCGGCGAGCTCACCCATGTCGACGTCTTCCGCGATCCGTCCCTGGACAATGTCCGCGACAAGCCGCTGGTCGATCACAGGGAAGTTATCGGATTCAGCCGTGAGAGACGAATCGGCGATCGAGTTCAAAAACTTGAGACGGTCGGTGTCGTCGTACTGCCTGGCCGAGTTCCCGTAAGTGACCAGAACAAACCGGAGGGCGTCGTTCATCACCCTGCTGGTCCATGCGTTGCGGTAGCGTTCCTGTGCGTTGGCCTCGTTCGCGTCAATCATCCTGCCGCGGATCTCCTCGACCTCCTCGAGGCGGCGTTCCAGCGCCGTGACGATACGCTCGTAGTCGCTAGGCTTGTCCGCTTTGTTGCGCTTCATCTTGGCCAGAACGGATTCAAGGTCCAGCTTGAGGCGCTCCAGGTAGCTCTTTGTCACGTCGACCTGCTGCCCAGCAATGTTGAACATGGCACCGAAACTCACATCACCACCCGTGTCATCTCCCTCGCCGTCATCAGTGTCGCTGTCGCTCTTGACGTCATCTTCTACCATGAGACTGGATGCGTTTGCCGGTGCGACTGGTTCAACCGCGGGCTTCTTGTTGGCGGACACGATAGCTGCTGCGCGGTTGATGAGATCGATGTTCTCGCTGACAATCTGGTCTGACTCCCTCTGGTCGTTTTCCATGTCACTGATCTTGTCCAGCGCCTCTTCGATCTTCTTGAGAGTCGGGCCCACGTCGGGTGTCTTGATCTTGCCGCGCGCCTTGAGTGACTCGTGCACCGACTTGACCAGCGCAGGGGTGATGTAGTAGATGACTGGGGGCTCACTGCTGTCTGTCATGTCGCAATAGACAACCTCATCACCGGGAGCCACATTGATCAGACCCTTGCTTCTGGCTGCATCAGCAAGGCGCGCCTTGACCGAGACCGGTGCTTCATCAACAGCAGCCGCGATCGCTTCCTTAGCGGCGTCCAGGTCGGTGTAGGACTTGGACGCATCTTCAACGGCCTTTTTGTAGGTCTTGTCGTAGTCCTTCTGCCATTCCTTCATGGCCCTGACGAAAGCTGCCAGGAACTTGATGCCGCCGGAGGGTTCGTTGTAGTTCGCCATGTACTTGGCATAGTCGGATCCCATAACAGCCTTGACCGTGTCGTCATCAAAGAACACGCCATCTTCCTTGTCTTCAGCGTCTTGGTCCTCCTGACCGATACCGTCGAAAAGCTCGCGTGCTCTGTCATCCAGCTCACTGAGCTGGCCACTCGGATCCAGGTTCTTGACGGATGCAATGAGCGTCGCAACCTCGGCCACCACGTCAGCGTCCGATGCGTTGGGTCGCTTAAACACGTCGATCTCGGTGTCGAGCTTGCGAATCAGGCGAGAGATCTCGCTCACCCGGTCACCACCCGACTTGGTGTTCTTCTTGACGAGGTCCAGCGCCCTTTCAATGCAACCGGGAAGCTGAACTCCGCTCAGATTCTCTAGTTTCTCCGGCGCAAACTCACCCCGTTCGGCATCGTCGGTGTCGCCGAAGAACTCGGACATGTGTTTTGCGAGCTCCTTGCGGGCCTTGTCGATTTCCTCTTTTGCGTCCGCCTCCTTCTCTGCAGCCTTGCTGTAGTCCTTGACCGCCTTCTTCAGAGCGGACAGCTGCTTTTCGGCACCCTTCATGAGGCCCTCGCCTCCTGGTGCCTGTGCAGCCGCTCGCGCCAATGAAGTTACCTTTGACTCGGCGGCAACCAGGAAGCGGTTTGCGTACTCTACGTCGCCTTCTCCGTCGCGCCTTTCCAGGCCGTCGAGGTCGATTTCGGCCGCAAGCATCGCAGTTGTGGCGCTGTCCACGATGCGCAGAGCCGAACGGCGGTCTTCGTCCATCTTCTTCCTCGCGTCGGCCGTCTCCTTCTCGCGCTTCTTGCGGAACGACTGATACTCCGATACCTGCTTCTTCAGTGCGGCGATCGCGGACTTGGAAGCCAGTGAAGCCGCCGTCTCCGCCACCTGGTCCCCGCCCAAGACGGCCACGGCTGCATCACCCCGGCAGACGGACTGGATCATTTCGCGGAGGTTGAGGACCCACTGCGCGTCCGTGACGTTTGGAGGCCGCTGTGGCACTGCCGGGACTCCTCCCATAGGGGCGCGGATCTGCTGTGCGCGAATGTACATGTCCTGCAGAGTTTCGATGCGCGTCCTGATGTCGGTGCTGGCATCGCGGACCTTCTTCTCGTATGCGTCAATCGCCTTGGTAATCTTGGAAGTGCTGAGATCACTCTCCTCCAGCTCCTCGGTCTCCGACTCGACGACCTTGGCAAGTCGACCAGCGAGATACTCGTAGATCATCGCCACCAGCTCGTCATACGCCTGTTGGGTCATGAGTTGGTTCTGTGGATTCGCGTGCTTGTTCATCACAGCACCAAGTATCTTGGCTGTTGCCTCGTTTCTCGCCTCGTCCCTTGAATCGGATGGGTCAAACTGCAGCGGAACCGCGAACGCCTGATACACCGTTTGGGGAAATACCAGAACCTCGTGAATCGGGTACCGGTTAACACAGTAGTTCAGGACGCCATTCACAAAGTCTCCCATGTTCCCGGCCTTGTTCATGCGAGCCTTGGTGTACTTGTCAACCGCGTTCGTGATGGCGTCCAGCTTGATGTTCGCTGACTTGGCCACGGGGTTGAGCTGGATGTAGTTGTTGATGTTAGACTTGAGAGCCTCCACCGGATTACCACCTTTTCCGCTCGCGTCATTTGCGACATCATAGGCATCACGCTCAGTGATTCCCACCTGAACAGCCAACTTCACCAACTGGTCCACGGCCTGCCTGACGCTGTCTGCGTTGATGCTCGCGCTCTGTCTGTCCTGCAAGTACTTGGTGACATCTTTCTGAACAGATGCGATGTTGATCTTGCTCTTTCCAGAGTCTACCGGGTTACCAGCAAGGAACGACTCCAGCACCTTGTGGACCTCATTGGCCCTCATGACAGGGTCTGCGATACCCATGAGGGGGGCGAGCACACCCCGGTCCACCCCAACTTGCAGGGCCATATCAGCGATACGCTGTGCGGTCGATGCGGCTTTCTCGCTGGCATCCCTTGCTTCCGCGTTCTCCGATACCCGCTTCTTGACCCTCGTTGCCAGTGCCTTGAGGTCCTTCTCCGCAGGTGTCTCGGACTTCCGAGGGCCCGGGCCTGACACTTGGTTGTTGATCATGGTGTACAGCGCTTGCACATCTTCTGGAGAAGGGTTCACCGCCTGGGGCACATTGATCCCAAGGTCGGTCGCATAGCTCGCGAGATATGCGTATTGGCCCTTGATCGTGTTGGACCCGGCTGCCATCTCGCTTTGCTTGGCCTCCACGTTCTTGCGCAACTTGTTGAGTTCGGATGCCTTGACCGTGCTCTTGTCGACCGACGCAGCCGCGGTGCGGTTCTTGATGGTCTCTTGCAGCATGGCGGCCGCCTCGGAGTAGTTTCCGTTGCGGGCGTAAGCAACAGCCTCTCCTGGGGCTTCTCCGAGTACGTCTGGGTACTGTGAAAAAAGACCGATCAGGTCCTCGACGGCGCGCTGTGAGTTCTGGAGGCGGAGCTTGTCCAGTTCCAGTGATGTCTGGGCGGCGCGCAGGTCTGCCTTGATCTTGGCTGTCTTCTTCACGACCCGCGCGAGCTCCACCTCGGGGATCAGCTTTGCGCGGTGCGCCGCATCAGCAGCTGCCATAGCGGCACCGGCATCACTGATTTCACGGATGAGGGCCCGCACCTGCTCCAAGGGAGTTTCGCCTTGGAGCTGATTGGCGAGAGCATCACGACGGATGCCTACCGGTCCCGTGGCAATCGATAACAGTTGCTCCACGAGAAGCTTTGCGCCCTGCATGCGTCCGTTGACACGACTGTCAATCGCCTCGGCATTGCCAGCGCCTGTGTAACGCTCAATCACACCGAGGGCGGAGCCGTAGATGTCCGCGGGGATCGACGCTTCGTCTCCAAGTTGTTCCGGCACAAGGGGGCTCTCAACTGCTACTTTCGCTGTCTTGTGTCGTTTCTCAATCACATCTTCCCTCGCCGGTGTGATGAACTGATCCATCAGTTCGTCAAGAGCACTTTCGGCATCAGCCGTAAGCGGCAAGTCACTCAGCGCAATTTCTGTTGCCGCCGTGTCCATCCGATGAAGCGCTTCTTCCATCTGATTGACAAATCGGAGCCTCTCGCGCTCGTTCTTTGCACCGCTTTCGCCCTGGAGCGCTTGCATGTACCCGGTGTAGATCGGCCCCAGGTTTGCAAACAGCGAGACGGCGCGAGGGACAACTGGCTGAACCGATCCAGGCCCTGCGGGAAGACCAGGCGGATCTGCGTAGTTGTAGTTGGTTTCTTCATCCATGGCCGTGTCCTCTTGTTCCATATGTCGAGCCACCCCTGGCGACACCTGCGGCCTCTTTTCCGCACTCCGCGGTCCACCCTGACCGGCGCGGCGTTTCTTGGTCGGCGTGTCGGCCATTTTGCGTAACAGAGCCCGTTTTATTAGGACAGTGCTCATAGCAACTGGAGGACCATGCACGAAACTGCGTACTTGTCTGATTGTCCGTGGTCGTCGCGCTCGACCACCTCAAACAGACTCACCCCGCCGCTGGCCATAGAACAAAGTGCGACTTTGCGGTGGCGTGCTGCCTCCCCGAACCCCACGCGGGCCTCAGACCGGGCCAGCATCAGTCTTGCACCGGGCCTGGACATGGACCGTGCAGATTTTGACCGCAAAAGGCGCTCGAAAAGGTCGGGGTACCACTCCTTCGAGACCCAGAGAAAGCGGACTCCGTCCTTTCCCACATACGCGTGACCGTCTCCGCCTTGGATCGACTTCTCGTAGAGACTGTCAAATGCCTGTCGCGTGGGCGTTTGCCCGACACCGGCCTCTCTCGGTTTCTGCAGCAGCCCGTCAGCCTTGACCTTCCTGAACAGATTCTCCGTCGGCTCCCTGCCCCGTGGGTCCATTTCAGCGACCACGTCTCGGCGCCGGGGAACCGGCCTGCCGAGCTTGCGCTTCTCCGATTCAAGCACGTATCTGAGCTGTGCCTTCTCGGCCACTTTGGCGGACCGCTCCGGCCCGGGTCGCGCTTCGGCCATGATATGTACACTTGGTCCCGGAACAGGGTCGAGCACATACGGCCAAGATGGCCAAGAAGTTTGACTCCACCTTTTTGGTGAACCCGGACGCAGGAGTCCCGGACAAGGTGCCCGGATGCGACCGGCCGACTGACGCCGAGCTTGACACGTGGCACGCGACTGGCGCATTTGCCGGTCTTCCCGTGTACCACGAGCACGACAAGAGCAGCGAGACGGGCAGGGTGATCCGGTCCTACAGCAAGCAGAACGGGTCCCGCAAGGAGCACCACGCCGTGCTCCAGATCACCGACCCAAATGTCTTGGGCATGATCAACGAAGGCAGGGTCCGGCACGTGTCCCTCACGCACCTCACGTCGGACATCAACGGAACCGTGGTAAAGAGGGTCCCCACCCACATCGCCACGACGTCCGACCCGGCGCGGGCCGGCACCGTCCTGATCGAGACGAACGCGAGCGAGTCGGGTGGGGTCAACAGATATGTGCAAGAGGCCGTTGCCAGGGACTTCACGATTCAGAGCATCGAAGACCCGTTTGACATGGCCAGCACAACTGTCCCGCCGACCGTCCAGGGCAGCGGCTCCGCCCAGTCGATTGCTCCGAGGGTTTCCGAGTCCCTGGCTCACTTTGGCGAGACCCAAGTGCTCGCGGTCGTCGACCGCGCTCTTGCCGCCAAGGAGCACCAGCGCGAGTACGAGGAGCTCAAGCGCCGCAACGCCGATCTGGAGGCCCAGTTCAAGGCGATGCAGAGCGCCGCGGCGGCCGAGCAGGTCGCCAAGGCCCCTGCCTCGGCCACTTCGGCGCCCGCTCCCACCACCGCCGCTCCCGCCACCGACGCGGTTCTCAAGGCCATGGAAGACCGGTTCAAGGCGCTCGAGGACATGCTGAAGGCCAAGGAGACCCAGAAGCCGGCCGAGGCCACCCCCGCCGCGGCTGCTCAGACCGCCAAGAAGTCTTCCAAGGAGGAGCTGACTGACGACCCGGAGGAGCCGTCTCCCGTGCGCAAGAACTCGACGAAGCGCGGCGCCCCGGACGTCGGCCACGACAGCGAGCTGGACGTTCACTACCGCTCGACCTACGGCGCGTACACGCCTGACGAGATTGAGCGCATGCGGCAGGTCTCGAACAACGAGCGCATCCCCGACGCAGAGGACGGTGCCCTTTTCAGCCGGCTTCTGGCCGACTGCATCAAGGGAAGGGAGATGGTCGACAAGATCGACAAGGAGCGCTACACCGCCGCCGCCCGTCGCATGCTCGGGGACGAGGCCGACGAGGACGAGATCAACGACCAGGTGAACGTCTTCCGCCGCAACCCGTCTGTTTACGAGCGCTGGATTGCCCGTAACGGGCACGGGGCGACGTCCGGCCGCGCCGGGATCAGCTCCCTTTCGGCGGCCTTTCCTGGCTCGGGCCATGTCACCCGCGTGACCGAGGTTTCCGCCAACGCCAAGAGCGCCCTCAAGACCCAGCAGGAGAAGCCCAAGACGTCCGAGGCGCCGGCCCACATGGGCCTCAGGGGCTTCTTTGCCGTTGGGCAGTAAGGAAGTTTATTCCGTGTCCTCTTCAGTAGAGGGACCTAATGGGCACGTCGGAGTAAACTTCAGTTCCGGACATGAAACTCCTGGCAATCTCGTCGTCCGATGGGCGCATGGCCCTGGCGGCGGCCTCGGTCACAAGCTGGCGCGCCGCGTCGAGAAAGGCTCGGATGTTCATGGAGAGAGTCCAGATGACGGCGTTTCCGATGGGTCTCGCGGCCGCAGCGGGGACCTGTGACACCTTGCGGTTCATTCGCCGTTTCTGTCTCAAATTTTTTTGACCGTCTCCCAGCAAGCCCCCCGCAGCCCGGCCCATTTTTTCAAAAACTTTCAGACTCGGTCTGTGCGTACATATGTTTCCTGATCCCGAAACAATCAAGTTTGTGGCGTCACATATGTTGAACGCGACGTTTGATGCTGCACACAAATGGTCCAAGAACTTCGACAACAAAGGTCTCGAGGCACCACACAAGCTGATGGCGTTTTTCTCAATCCTTTGTTTTTCGATTACGTTTGCGTATCTTGTTGGCAAGATTTTCAAGACTGTCTTTGAGTTTGTTCTGGCAATTGCGTACGCGGCGGGTTTTGGAGCCATTTTTGTACTTTCTCTTTATCTGTCGTTCAGTTCCCGTGGCCCTTCTGAATTCATTGCTGCATTTATGGAGAGAGTGCATGGAGTGTTCATGGGAGAATCCCCTTTCTAGGGGAGTTCTTCGATGGGGTTGACAAACTCTTTACCGGCCAGGTTCCGGACCAAAGCCCGCACGGGATCGAACACCCGGGACTTGGAGAGTTCAGCGACCGCGCGCTTCGTGCAGTCCGTGTACCCAATCTCGATTGACGCGCTGATAAACCTACACAGTTCCTCAAGGCCCGATCCGGCCAGCCTTTGGACACACTGCTCGGCCGTCATCGTGCCTTCTGTGAACTCCGTGATACAGATCTGCCCCACCGGGCCAACCTCGGGTATCTTCATCGAAGCCGTTCCGGCCTCTGTCAGAACACGGACCTTTTCGGAAATCTTGGCGGCCTTCTCCAGACTGACAACAAAGCTGTTTGTTGCCGTGACAAACATGAACCGAGTGGCCCGCTCGGCCATGACGGTTTATTTTTTGTCCGGTAAACGACACGAATTGTGTATGATCATGCGCGACAGGCGGTTTCAAATTTTTGTCCTGTACAACTGACAATGGGGGAGTCGCTTCGCCGCTTCAGGCGACTCCCCGAATATGAGCCGGCCAGGCCCGACACGGAGCTGAGCTCGGGTCTGAAGCGCGTTGCGGCTGGTCATGCGCTCAACACGGCTCCCACGAAGCGCATCCGCCTCTCGGCCGAAGAAGAGATGGAAGAGGCAGGATGCGGAACGGACGTCGCCCTTATGCGCGGATCCGCGATTGTGAGACGCATGTCGGACTTTCACCGCGTCCTGGTCGAGTCCACCATGTCTCCCACGCCGACACAGGTGAAGATGCAAGCAAGCGTCCTGCGCGCCCTCTCCCCGCTGATGTACGCAGGAGACTGGGCAGTGCACAAGAAGGCAATCAAGGAGTACATGCGGGTGACTCCTGAAAGTGACCGTAACGTGCACGTGCTCGAGTGTCCTCGCAGGTTTGGAAAAACGCTCTCTTCTGCCCAGATCGCGGCCATGGTCCTGCTTTCGTTCGAGGGCATTCGCATGTGCGTCATCTCCACGGGAGACCGCGTCGCCGGGTACTTTGTGCAGGAGGTGGCCAACGTGCTTCGCCAGCTTGTGGCATCCGGGCTCAGCAGGCCGTGCAAGATCGAGTACACGCAAAAGGGCATCGACGTGGTTTTTACCGATGAGCGCGGCATCAAGTACCGCAACACTCTCCTCTCAGTTCCCGCCGTGATTGACAGCATCCGCGGCATCACAGTCCAGTTTTGGTTCGCCGATGAGGCCAACTTCATGGACCCCGAGATCTTCTACAAGATCATCTTCCCGCTGCTCAAGGTCGGGGGCACAGTGTTGCTGTGCGTTTCGAGCCCCAACAGCTCTTCGTACGGCCCTTCGGCCACGCTGTGGAACGCCCGCATGCCCGACGGAGAGCTGTGTGTGCACCGCATGAACATCTCGCTCATCTGCGACGAGTGCAACAAGCGCGGGCTCAAAGAGTGTCCGCACAACAGCTATGTGGTCCCGCAGTGGCACGACGCCGGCGTCAAGGGAGTGATTGAGCGGCTCTACGCCAACGCCAACGGGGCATACAGACAGGAGATTCAGGGCCAGATGGACGCCGAGAGCATCGACGCGTTTGACCCGGTCACGTTTGAGCACATGGCGAGGCCCGACCCTTCGGTGCAGTGGCCCTCGCACATCGACGTGATCATGGTCGGGTTCGACCCTTCCGGCGGCGGGAAGCTCAGCAACGACGCGGCGGCGGCAGTTTACTTGGACAACAGCACGGGCAAGTTCATGGTAAGTCTAAGGCGAAGGAAACCCGGGTCTCGCAATTTCCACCTCGGCAATCATGCGCATCGCGTAGGAATCGAGATTCATGTGCCCCGGTGCACCCGATACGATCTCAAGCTGGAGCCTCTCGGAAAGGTCGCGCAGAGGGCGAAGCGCGAAACAGGCGGGGTCCGAATTGAACCACTCTCGCACACCCTCGCAAAAAACGATGGCCCACCACATGACCACGACCATGACGACCCGGGATGGTCCAGCAACAACCACATCTCTCTTGACTGCGCAGTCGCCGAGTCTCCTCAGCATGTCCGCGAGCGCGGGAGGGATTGTCTTGCAGCCTTCACCAAAGGCGTGTATCTCGAGGTTCTTGTACGCGAGGTGGAGAGACGGCCCTCCAGTCAGAATGTCGTAAGGGTCGGCCGACGGTGGTTCTTGCTGACCCCTTGTGCGACCGTCTTCCATCTCCGCAGACACTCGCGCTGTACGACCGCTCGGCCAAAGGTAAGTCAGTGCAGCGGAAAAAAAAGTGGACCGACAGCAGCTCATACAATACCGCACAGATTGGGCGGTGGCAGACCAGGTTCACCACTTTGTGCAGTTCCTCGTCCGGATCAGGCGCATGAACCACCTGACGCGCAACGCCCTGATCATGATCGCCGTCGAGGGCGATTACACGCCGGTCATGGGGCACGATGTCGAGCGTGCGTGTGGCTGTGTCCGCGAACACCTCGGTCGGTACGACTTTATCCGCGGCGTCAAGAACGACCCGCGCAAGCCTGTCGTGATGAAGGGCAACCGCACACCCGGCTACGTCGGTGTTGCGCAAGTTGCCGGAAGGACGGACCGCCTCAGGTGCGCCCCGGAGGTCGAGCAGAGCGGGCGGGACTTGGGCGAAACGGACACACTGCAGGAGCGTCTCGTGGCACAGCTGCGCCAGTACAGGCTCACTGTTCGCAAGCCCGGAAAGGACCGCGTCAGGTCCACCCAGGACCCTCGCTACAGCGGCAAGGAGTCGGGTCGTGACGACCTCGTCGTGGCGTGGCTCATGTCCGTCTACTGGCTCATGATGTACTACATCGAGTTCCGCAAGACGATCATCCCGGGCATGACTCTTGTGCAGGGTGTGAAGGACGCCCACGGCCCCAGCATCGAGGCCATCGAAAGGGACATGGCGTACGCGGCCACACTCAGGATTCCTACCGTGGCATCGGTCATCAGCCGTATGCGGGAGAGTCTGGCTCCATCCGAACAGACAGATTAAGACACAATTTTGTAGTTTGGTCACGCCGAAGATGGCCGAACGTGGACCTGACCAGGGGGGTTCCCATTTCTGGGCACCCGTGTCGTTCGGCGAGCCCGGTGTGGCCACCGGTTTCGGTACTCTGCAAGACGAAGTTCGCAATCTCCGTATCGATGTTGAGAAGCTCAAGCAGATTGTCAATTCGCTGATTGCACAGAGCCAAAGGCCATCGTACGCGGCTCAGCTGCCGGCACAAGAGATTGGCAGGCCGTGGCTGCAGGCACCGCCTTTCGCTCCTCACCCCCCTCTGCTGCCAGGCGACCAGTTCCGCACCCCCGAAACTCACTGGAACGGGCCTCGTTGAAAAGGCTTTACTTCATGCCGTTTCTCAGTGCTCTATGACGGGCGCGGGTGCCGGCACCCTGTATCCAAATAGCGTGTGCCAGATCTTCGAAATCCACGGAACATCCTTCTTGAGTTCCCTTGCGAACAGCAAAACCGCCAGAACGATCAGGATCACACCACCGATCGCAATAAAGCAGCTGGACCAAATGACCGTGCCCGAATCGTACGGGTCTCCCATGCGGATGGTGCTGCCGTCGTAGTAGCAGGTTGTCCTGCTCTCGTACATTGTCTCGCAAGTCTTTTCGGTCTTCTCCGAATTGGTGCGGAGGCGGTGGCCTTCGTCACAAACGTAAGAGTAGGAAACGTTCTTTCCACCAATCTCGAAGAGCGCGTTCACCCTCGTACACTCGACGTAGCTGATCGTGTACTGCTTCTCCCTGTAGCGCGTGCGAGAGCGGCCGCCGCTGTAGTAGTGCTCCCTACAGCTTCCTGAGCAGCAAAGAGTCTTGGATGAATCTGCACCGACTTCGTCGCAGTCGGTGAACACAAATGCACAGCCGCACCCATCGTACTGAAGCCGCGGGCACTGGGCGGAAACCAGGCGGCTTTCGACAAACGAGCAGTCAGTCGGCTTGAAAGCGGCCTTCTGCCTCTGTTCCTTTGCAAGGTAGACGGCCCCGACGATCAGGAAGATTGAACCGAACACAAGGGCCACCACGGTGTAAAGTGTGTAGGGGTCTGTGTGTCTCATTTCTCCGCGACTTTGCCGGTTCGGGCTGTCTTTATTTTAGTACTCGCTCGCAATACCGAACGCGAGAGTGTGATTGGCACCAGGCTGACTGGGGGAGCACAGCACAACGCACGGGGTCTTGAACGGGTTGAACGCGCTCTCGTAGTAGAGCTTGCGGTTGTGGTCGAGCAGACAGAGTGTCCCAGGCTCCCAGTCAGGGTCAGGGTAACCCTGGCCTACTTCTCCATCGGGACAAGAGTTCTCGATCTGCGAGACAATCGGTCCGTCGGCGAAAAGCAGGGCACCGAGGCTGGTAATCGACGGATCCATTCTGTCGACGCTCTCGTACACCATTGTACAAGCACGAAGGTCGTACCCAACCACTTTCCCAGTCTTCTTGTCCACGACAGAGATACAGATGGTCCAGCCAACTCCCATCACAGCGTACTTTCCAGCAAAGGAGATTAAAATGTTCTCGGGTCCCCCGTTCATGTAAAACCCGTTGAGTTTTTTGGACTTTTCGGGGATTGGAATCCCCAGGTCGATGCACTCTTCAGGGGTGTACCTGAACCCATCTGAAGGCTTCGCGGCCATGCCAAAAAAAATTGTGTCATCTTTCAACAAACCAGAGTCGTTGACCCAGCACACAAGACCCTTATACACAATGTCTGCTCTGCCTGTTCGTGCAAATGGGCTTCAGACCCAAGAAGCTCTGCGCATGCACAGGACTCACTGTATCGGGTATTACGAGAGGGTCATCAAGGAGGTAAAGGCGTCCAACGAAGCGGTCAGGCGCGAAATCGAAAGGGTCCGGGCTGAGACGGTCGCTCTTGCCCGTGTCGGAAGCTTTGAGCTGTTTGTCAGGTCGCTGGCTCTCCCCCCTGGACAGTCAAAGTCAATTCTTGACTCTGTCTTCAACAACCGCCCTTGATTTCCAGTTCTGTGCCCCGCCATAAAAATCGGTACAGAAACCAAACGATTCTATATCAAACCCTGTACACAGACCCCTATACACAAAATGGGGTCGGAGGAAAATCGGCAAATGGAAGCCCTGAAAGCACAGTTTAAAGCGGTTATGGCAGAGCGCGACAGACTGGCCAATGAGTACAACGAGAGTCGCTCGGTGTACAACAAGGTCGTTGATGCACTTCGCACATCCGTGTTTACCAGAGTGGACCAAGGAAGGCCCAACGCTCCCAACTTTGGACGGGTTGACGACGTGCTCGTCCCAGAGCTGCCTTTACGGGGACCGCCGTTGCCTCCCCCTCCTCCGTTAGAGTCCAGCAGGCCCAAGAGACTCGTCGTGCCGAGAGACGATGAGACTACCGACAGC